>WNGB01009089.1_pt1 | contig 14717 bp, 16 predicted proteins | sample 5400681 | NCBI WGS metagenome assembly WNGB01 (sample SAMN13153367, study PRJNA577476) | soil metagenome | isolation source: 115 cm soil or saprolite under grassland replicate 2 | place: USA:California | collected 2016-06-15
CTCCGCCTTGCACGGTGCAGGCGGATCTTGACGGCTCCCACGGAGGTATCGAGCATCAGGGCGATCTCGGGGTTGGTCAGGCCCTCGAGGTCGTGCAGGAGGATGACCGTCCGGTAGTCGTCGGGCAGATCCTCGAGGAAGCTCTGCACGCACGAACTCATCTCGGCCTGCTCGATCACCTCGTCCAGCCTCGGCGCATCCTTGTCCGCCCATGGTGCTTCCGCATCGAAGGACGGCTGGGAGTCGAGTGACTCCATCGCGGGTCGGTGCGACGATTGGCGGAAGCGGTCGTAGCAGACATGAGTGGCGATGCGGTAGAGCCAGGCGGTAAGCGCGCCCCGGTCGTGTAGGGACTGCAAGCGACGGTGGGCGCGGAGGAAGGTCTCTTGGGTCAGGTCGTCGGCCTCCACTGGGTCCTGCACCATGCTTTGAACGTAACGACGAATCCGATCGTGGTACCGCTCGAAGAGGTCTGCAGATGACAGATCGGATGGCGTCCTTTGGACTGGAATGGGCTCGCTCCCGTCCCCGACGATGACGACCTCCCGGCGCGGAGCGAACTGACTCACTTTCTCATTCATGCCACCAGGTTTAGGTCGACGCAATGTCGGCTTCTAGGGCCATCCGTCCTTCGGACGGCGGGCCGTGTTGCCTGTCGGAGCCTGCTGCGGGGTCCTCGCCTGGGACTCGCTGTGTGCGCTGTCACCGGCGCCCCTGAACCGTTCGCTGCCGAGAGCCGGGCTCTCTCCCGTCTGCGGATGGCGGCCGCACCTCCGTCGTGCTGGGAAGGGAGGGTTGCGGGAAGCCGAGGCAGCCGGCCGGCGGGTGAACGGACCCCAATCGGGATCGAGACTGGTGCGATGGGATGGGCCCATGAGCCCCGGCCTCGAGATCCTCGTGATTCGCGTCGCCAACAGCGGACCGGTTCGATCTGACGTTGGTCTTCGAGCCACCTCCTGTTGACATTCAGCTTCCGGCCCGGCCGCAGGATCGAGGGTCGGGGCTGATCGATAAGTGCGCTCTACGGGTCGGTGCCGGGGTCCCGTGGACGGACGGACCTTCGGCCCTGGGATGCGTGCGCTTCCCTCCATACCCTGGGGGGCAGGCGGGCCGTGGCTCCCCGGACGAGGATGGGTCTATGGACAGACCCGCGGTCGGCAGGCTTCCCCTTGAGGACCGTCTTCTAAAGGCGTTGGAGCTGTTCGAACCGCTGGCGCGGGCCGAGCTCCTCACGGTCTTGACCTCTTCCGAGGCCGTTCGGGCCGATCTGATCAAGCAGTTCTGGGGCCGCCAAGTAGGTCACCCGGTGGCGGAACTCCTCATGGATCTTCGAGGAGGACCGAGCAGCTCGAGCTGTTGTTGTCGGGCTCCTCCGGGAGAGCCTCCGATACCCTGAGCAGCAGTTTCAGGCTTACTCACCAGCCCGGGAACGCCACCGCCGAGAACACTGCTTTCTGACCGTTCTCTGGCCCACTTTTCGGTTTCACGGAACTGAGAGACCGCTGCGGGGATGAACACACGAATGCGACGATGGGACCGCCATGGGTGACGGCACGGAGCCGGCGGACGCCGAGCTTTGGAGCCGCGCCGTCGCCGGCGAGTCCCAGGCCTTCGAGCAACTGTTTGATCGTCACGCGAACGCCATCTTCGCGTTTTGCCTTCGAAGGACGTGTGACCGCAGCGCGGCGGAGGATCTCATGTCGACCACCTTTCTCCACGCTTGGCGTCGCAGGACCGACATGGAGCCGGGAACAGACGGCCCGGTCCCGTGGCTGTACGGAATCGCCGCCAACCTGGTGCGGCGGCACCTCCGAGGTGTCGACCGTCGTCAACACGGCGAGACCGCATCGAGGACTGGGCCTGGAGCCGCCAGACACCGATCGCCCGCCGTCCATGCCCGTTCTGCGCGCTCCCCTGGTGCGTCGACGGGACGTTCTCGGGGGGCTCATCCACGAGTACCAAGCCGCCGCCCGATGAATTCGAGTAATGGCACCCTTCAGGCGGCCCGGGCCTCTGTCATGACCTACGTGATGCCGGCCGTCGCACTGGGGCTGGGTGTGGGAGTACTCGGGGAGCGGCTCGACGCGCAGATTCTCGTTGGACTCGGTCTCGTCTTGGTCGGCCTCTGGCTGTCCTGGAGAAGCCCGCGCAGCCCCAGGTTTCTCTTCCTTGATAGGGCGATCAACTCGGCGACGCACCCGCGTACAGCGTGCTGCCCGCCGCCCACGCTCTCAGCCGGGGAGGGGGCCGTGGGGCTCCGTGGATCGGCCCGACCGGCAACGGCGGAGGGACTCGGCGCGTCCTACGCGCGGCAGGTCTCACCCAAGCTCGTGGTGATGGCAATCGTTGGAGTGGCGGCGCTCGGATCCGTTTCGCCGGGAGCGTGGGTCGTTCCCGCCGGACTCCTGTCTGTCGCGGCGGTCTGGGGGCGTGGCCCGCATCGCCCTCCGCAAGTTCGGCGGGATCACAGGCGACGTAGTGGGCGCGGCCCAGCAAGTCACCCAGATCGTGGTCCTCCTCCTCGGCGCCGCCGTCGTCACGAGGGGGTGGCCGGGGCTCCCCTGGGTGGCGATGAGCACGCGGTTGTGGCTGGTTCGCCACGGCGCCACGGACTGGAGCGACGCGGGGAGGCGGAACGGATGGGCCGACGTGCCGCTCAACCAGCGCGGCCGCCATCAGGCGATGCGTCTCGCAGGCGAACTCGACGGGAGGGTGTTCGCGGCGGCATGGACGTCGGATCTCACCCGCTCGGTGAAGACGGCCCGACTCGCAGCGTCGGGTGCCATCCTAGATCCTCGGCTCCGGGAGATCGACTTCGGCGAGCTCGAGGGAAGGAGTTGGGAGGAATGCCCGCCAGAGGCACGGGATACGCTGGTGGCAAGGAGTTCCAGGCTCCGGGCGGTGAGAGCGTGGCCGATCTCAGGCACCGGATCCAGGAGTTCCTGAGAGGTCTCGGTGAAGGGGACCACTTAGTCTTCACCCACGGCGGCGTGATCAGATACCTACTTCTAGATGCCGGGCGCGACGAGGCCGTCGCCCCCGGAACGTTGGTGAGCCTCCGGCTCACGTCGTCTTCGCCCATCGCCTCCGTGGTGGAGGAGGGCGAAGGGTGAGCGATGTAACGGTGCAGTTCCTCGGAGCGGGCGACGCGTTCGGCAACGGCGGGCGGTTCCAAACGTGCATCCTGGTGCGGTCCCGCTCGGGAGCCTTTCTCCTGGACTGTGGGGCGTCCTCTCTCATCGCCATGAAGCGGTTCGGGGTCGACCCCACCGACGTCCGCGCCATCCTTCTCACGCATCTGCACGGCGATCACTTCGGGGGGATCCCCTTCTTCGTGCTCGACGCACAGTTCTCGCACCGCGTAGAGCCACTCCTCATCGCGGGACCGCCGGGACTGGAGAAACGAATCCGAGAGTCGATGGAGGTCTTCTTCCCCGGGTCGTCCGAAGTCCGGCAGCGGTTCGCCATCACCTACGTGGAACTCGCGACGGGGACCAGCGCCGATCTCGGTATCGCCTCGGTCGTGCCCTACGAGGTTCGCCACGCGAGTGGCTCTCCGGCATTCGCGCTCCGGGTCACGTGCGAGGACAAGGTCATGGCGTACTCGGGAGACACGGAGTGGACCGACTCACTCGTGGATGTCGCGAGAGACGCGGACCTCTTCATCTGCGAGGCGTACTTCTTCGACAAGAAGGTCAAGTACCACCTCGACTACAAGGCAGTGGCCGAACACCGGAGCGAGCTGAGCTGCAGGCGACTCATCCTCACGCACATGAGCGACGACATGCTTGGCCGGCTGATCGAGATCGACGTGGAGTTCGCCGAGGAGGGCGGCACGCTGTCTCTTTGACGGCCGGGGTGATCTTCCATGCCTGCTGGCGAGGGCGAGACTCTTGGGGGCCCATTACACCAACGAATCTCCAACGAAATCGCGTCCACTCAAGCGATGTGGTGCGACGGATGAGACGGGTGAGACGACATCTGTGGGCCATCGCGCCTGGTGACCGTCGAACGTTCTCGGTCAGTGTCGTGTCAACGACGGAGTGGCCCGCTGGAGTCCCGTAGACGACCTCCCGAGGGCTTGACGCACCATCGAGATCACCCGAACCGAGGCTCGTGCTACGACTCGATGCAGGTTGCTTCGTCGGCGGCCGGCTCGATGGGAGGCGCAACTCGGGTCACGCGGCCCGAAACGCCCAGTTCATTGTTTGAACGAAGTCATGACCCTGTAGGGCGCGCAAACCTCGATTCGCCTCCTGACCAGCGCTTCCGTACCATCCGCCGGTGCTCTTCTTCGTCCTCTACGCGGTGCTTCGCCGGGGGGTCCGGGTCGCCGGCGGTCCGTCGCGCGAGCGTGCCCTCGAAATCGAGAACGCGGTGCTCCGCCACCAGGTCGCGGTCCTGCGTCGCGGGGTGAGGCGCCCCCGGCTCAACCGGATCCTCATGGCGGCGGCAAGCAGGGTCCTGCCACGCGAGCGCTGGTCGTCGTTCCTGGCGAATCCGCAGACGCTCCTGCGCTGGCACCGCGAGCTCGTCCGCAGGAAGTGGACCTTCCGTCGATCGAGAGCCCCCGGCCGGCCTCCCGTCGACACCGAGGTCCGAGACCTGGTCGTCCGCATGGGGCGGGAGAACCCGAGGTGGGGATGCATCAGGATCCAGGGCGAGCTCCGCAAGCTCAGCATCCGGGTCGGCGCCACCACGATCAGGTCGATCCTCCGCGCGGCGGGTGTCGGCCCCGCTCCCCGGTGAGCTACCTAGTGCGTGACCGGGACGCGAAGTCCACCAGGTCGTTCGACGGCGTCCTGCGGACCGAAGACGTCAGGGTGATCCGGACGCCGGTCCGGGCGCCCAGGGCCAACGCCGTTGCCGAGCGATGGGTGCGAACGGCGCGCTCGGAGTGTCTCGACCGAACGCTGGTCCTGTCGAGACGCCATCTCCAGCGGGTGGTCCGTCGGTATGTCGACCACTACAACCACGAGCGGCCGCATCGCGGGCTCCAGCTGGAGACTCCGACCCAGACCCCGAACCCGGAGCGATTCGTTAGAACCGTGCGGGCTGAGTGCACGGATCGGATGCTGGTCCTGACCAGGCGCCATCTCGAGCGTGTGCTCGGTCGGTACGTCCGCCACTACGGATGAAAGTCAACTCCTCATGGACATCCGGGCTCTTCCTCGGCACGATGTGGAGGGTGCGGGTGACCCCGAGCTAAAGAGCAGGGTATGGGGCGTGGCCCTGCCGCGCTGCTTGCCCCTCGAGGGCCGATGAGATGCGCGCCCCGGTGGCGGCGCCCTCACCCTTCTTGCGCGTGGCGTTGAAGTTGGCCACGAGCCTCCGGTACACCTTCTCGGCCTGGACTCCGAGCTCGCGTTCCAGCTGCCGCTGCGCCGGCGTGGCGAAGATCCGCACCGGGCTGCGGGAGCCGACTCGGCGGACCGCGCCTACGGCGAGCTTGAGGCGTCGAACGTTCTCCCGAACGAGGGACGGGCGGGCGAACGCGTAGTCCTCCTCGCGGGTGAGCAGATGCCAGATGAGCACGGCCAGCTTGCGGGCCACCGCCACCGTGGCGATGTTAGCGCCTCGCCGGGCCCGGATCCGCTCGCCGAAGGCCGCAGGGGTCCGGGGGTCCGGATGGCCGCCCAGGCCGCCTCGACCAGGAGATGCCGCGCTTGGGAGGAACCCTGTTTGGAGATGCCCCCGTGGCGGGGTGGCGCCGAGCCCGACTGGCGGACCCGGGCATCGAGCCCGAGGTAGCCCACCAAGTGGCGGGGCGAGGGAAACCTCGTGATGTCCCCGATGGCCGCCATGACCCCCGCCGCGGCCAGGGTGCCCATCCAACGGGATCGTCATGATGCGGCGGACCTCGGGCCAGGGCAGGGCCTGCTCGGCGATGGTCCGATCCACCAGGCGGAGCTCCCCGTCCAGGAAGTCGATGTGGCGGAGGGCGGCCTGCACCGTCTCTCGTTCATCACCGGGAGACCCTGCTCGGCGAGCCAGGCTCGCCTCCGCTTGCCGAACAGGTCACTGGCAGGAGGGCGCCCCTTCAGCGTTCCCTGCAGGACGGCGTGGACCTGGTTCGTGGCCCGGGTGCGCTGTTTGACGAGCTGGGCGTGCCGGGACACCAAACGACGAAGGAGCCGGGTCCGCTCATCTCCCGTCCACACCGCCGGGAGGAACCCGCCGCGAGCAGCCTCGCCAGCGTCCGCGCGTCCAGCCGATCGGTCTTCGCCTTCGCCGACGCGATCGCCCGCACCGCCATGGGGTTGGCCATCACTCCGCGACCGGCGTGGCGCTCCAGGATCCGGGCGATGGCGAGCGCTCCTCCCGTCGCCTCGAGGACCACGTGATCGTTCCGGCTCAGGCTCTGCCCGAACACCTCCAGGTCCTCAGGCGTCGAGCGCACCCGGGGACCGGACCAGCACGCGCCCCCCTCCACGACGGCCACCTCGCAGAAGTCCTTGTGGACATCGAGACCGATGAACCGCACCTCGCCTCCTCTCCTCTCGGTGAGTGGAGGCCAGGCGGGACGAACGACAACTACGGATGCGTGCTCGAGGCACAACCGGATCAGTCGCAGGGGCGGCCAATTACAACAGCGGGCTCACGGCCCATAGTGTCTCGACGGCCTGCCCGTCCTGGCTCTCCCGAAGCCCCCTTTCCCGGTGCCCGGACCGTACGTGACGGCCCTTCACTCGATCAAGGCGGCTTCGCCGAGCATTTTCATGCAGGTACAACGAGGAACGACCGCATCGAGGTCTGAGCCTGAAGTGCCCGACTGGGTCCTCTCGGCCGGTTCCCGCTTCGCTGTCGAGCCGCAGCGTCCGCAGGCGAGACGTCCTCGGCGGTCTCATCCACGAGTACAACTTGGACGCCGCGTGATGATCGAGTTTTCGCGCCCTACACGTCTACGTGAACGACCTCGGCGCCGATGTGGACGAGCGGGTCGGTGAGGTCTACGGCTCGAGGAAGCTCGAGCGACTGGCCGCCCTCAAGGCTCGGTGGGACCCGGACAACACCCTCCATCTGAACGCGAACATCGCGCCCACGCCAGGGTCCTGATACCGCCGACAACATCCCCGTGCCGCGATGAAGTCCGCAGTGGCATGATCTCCGCATGTGGTCCGCCGCGGTCTCCTTCCAGTCGTCGAAGGCCCGGAGCAGCGCCACCCCCGGGAAGTAGGATCGTCTCCGTGGCTTACGACGAGGAACTGGCCAATCGCATGCGCGACCTTCTCGGCCGTGAAGCCGGCCTCACGGAGAAGAAGATGTTCGGCGGACTCGCCTTCCTGGTCCAGGGGAACATGGCCGTCGCAGCGAGCGGCCAAGGTGGAGTGTTGGTTCGCGTCGATTCGGCCCAGTCGGAATCGCGCGTCGCCACGACCGATGCTCGCCCCATGGAGATGCGCGGCCGGCAGATGCAGGGATGGCTACGAGTCGACGCGGACCATGTACGTACCAAGCGGCAGCTCGCTCACTGGGTGGCGCTCGGCGTCACGTGCGCCCGCTCGCTCCCCGCGAAGCGTTAGGCCTCTGCGTCTCCCGCCACGGCGCGATTCCGGGTTCGGCCACCGGGCCTGCCGAAGCATCCGCGGAGCGTTCCACCGGATCCCACCGAGTGTCCATGCGGGTGATGTCCGCCCGACCCCCCCCATACTTACGGTGACTCGTGGCATCTGATCGTGCTTCTCGCAGCCGATCGGGTGGGGTTGCGTCCCGGCGATGAGTTTCGCCCCACGAGCGAGTCATAGGGAGGAGCCGCCCGACCAGGGGAGCGCCCGAACGAGGAGGCACCGCCATGACAGGCGACGACGTGGAACTCGCGGTGTTCGAAGAGCCGCCACCTGATCCCGAGCTCCAGCGCCTGGAGCCCCTGGTGGGGACGTGGAGGACAGAGGACCACACCCTCGACGGTGTGTACGGCCCCGGTGTGCCCGTGAGGAGCGAGGAGTCGTTCTCCTGGCCCGACGGGGGCGACTACCTGGTGCAGACGTACGAGACGGTCTTCGGCGATGAGCCCCACTCAGGAGGGCGTCGTCTATTGGTTCTACGACTCCGACCGCAACCGGCTCCGCATCATCTTCCTCAGCAACAACGGTCCCTACTCCAAGGCGGGGAGCGAGTACGCGGGCGGGGTGGAGGGCGGGAAGCTCACGATGGTCTGCCCGGCGCGTTTCCAGTACGACCTGGACGAGGACGGCAAGATCAGGACGATTCCCGACGGCACGATCTCCGTCACGTGGTGGCTCCGGGACGAGAACGGCTCGTGGAAGCCGTGGATGAACAACACCTTCACGAGAGTCAGCCCGGGGCCGTGATCGACCGACCGCGGCTGCAACATGAGCCTCGGCGCCGCCGGCCCGGCCGTCTCGACCGGTCCGTGCGGGTCGCCGCGGCTCGGGCGGCACTCCGATGAGCGTCGGTGTTGGGCTCGCGGAGGCCGGCCCCAGGGCAGGGCGGCGAGAGTGGGTCGGGCTCGGGGTGATCGCTCTTCCGTGTCTCCTCTATGCCATGGATCTGACCGTGCTGTATCTGGCCGTGCCGTCCCTCACCCGTGACCTCGGGCCCACCAGCTCCCAGCTGCTTTGGATCACCGACATCTACGGGTTCGTGCTCGCCGGGTTCCTGATCCCCATGGGCACGCTCGGCGACCGGATCGGCCGCCGCCGGCTGCTGTTGATCGGGGCCGCCTTGTTCGGCGTTGCCTCGGTTGCGGCGGCGTATTCCACGTCAGCCGAGATGCTGATCGCGGCCCGGGCCCTACTCGGTGTGGCGGGGGCGACCCTGGCGCCCTCGACCCTGTCCCTGATCCGCAACATGTTCCTCGATCCCCGGCAGCGAACGGTTGCCATCGCGGTGTGGATCTCGAGCTTCTCGGCCGGTGCAGCGATCGGGCCGCTCCTCGGTGGGGTCCTCCTGGAGCGCTTCTGGTGGGGCTCGGTGTTCCTGCTGGCGGTGCCGGTGATGGCGCTCCTGCTCGTGCTGGGACCGGTGCTCCTTCCGGAGTTCAGGGATCCGGAAGCCGGTCGTCTGGATCTGACCAGTGCCGCCCTGTCGCTGATCGCGGTTCTCTCGGTGATCTATGGCCTCAAGCAGATCGCGGTGGGCGGTCTGGGACCCGGGCCGGTTGTCTCCATCGTTGCCGGGCTGGCTCTCGGCGTCGCGTTCCTGCTCCGCCAGGGAACCCTCGCCAATCCGCTGATCGACCTGCGGCTGTTCCGGGCGCCCTCCTTCATCGCCTCACTGGCGACGTACACGCTCGGGATCTTCGTCGCCTTCGGGGTCTCCTTCTTCACCGCGCAATATCTACAGCTGGTGCTCGGGCTGTCACCGCTGCGAGCGGGCCTGTGGAGCGTGCCGGAGGGCGTGGGGTTCATCCTCGGTTCTCTCCTCGCCCCGTGGATGGCCCGCCGGGTTCGGCCGGCCGTCGTCGTTGCCGCCGGACTCGTCCTGGCGGTCTTCGGCTTCGCCCTGCTCACCCAGGTCCGAGCGGACTCCGGGCTGGCCATCATCGTGGCCGGGTCGGTCGTCTTCGCGGTGGGCCTCGCCTGGGTGTTCACGCTCGCGACCGACCTGATCGTCGGGGCGGCGCCCCCCGAGCGGGCCGGGGCCGCTTCGGCGATCTCGGAGACCGGGGCGGAGTTCGGGGGTGCGTTCGGCATCGCCGTCCTCGGCAGCATCGGCACCGCCGTGTACCGAAGCCAGCTGACGGAGGCCCTACCCGCCGGGGTGTCGCCCGCGACGGCGGAGGCCGCGCGGGACTCGCTGGGAGGTGCAGTGGCGGCGGCGGCGCAGCTCCCGGACCAACTCGGCAGCGACCTCGTGGATGCGGCCCGCGCCGCCTTCACCCAGGGCCTGCAGCTGACCGCGGCGATCTGCGCCGTGATCGCCCTGGGCCTGGCTGCCATGGGCCTGGCTCTGGCCCGCCACGTGCGAGCCCAGGGTGAGGGTGAGGCGGAGCCGGAACCATCGATCGAGCCGATCGCTTCCGCCCTGGCGCCGATCCGGGGTCGCTGCCCGACCAACGTGGCTCCGGCCGGGCTCAGGTCCCGGAGCACCCAGGTCGGCGATCCATGAAAGGGGGATTCCCGACCAACGGCTCTGGGCCATGGCCGGCAATTGGCGCACGTCCGGCCACGTCATCGGCGAACCGAAGGTTCCCGTCATCGGGACCGACGTCTACGAGGTGCTGCCCGGCGGTCACTTCCTGGTCCACCACGTCGACGTCACCGTCGGCGATCGGCCGGTACGAGCGATCGAGATCATCGGCGAGCCCGACGGCACAGGCGGGTACCTCGCGCGCAGCTTCGACAGCGACGGCAACGCCGAGACCATGCGCCTCACCATCGACGACGACGGCGTCTTCCACTTCACCGGCGGCGGCGACATCGCGCCCGCCGCCCAACCGCAGGACCTCCCGACCGCCGGCGTCCGATCCACACTCACCATCGCCCACGATCGTCGGTCGATGAGGGCTCTCTGGGAACGATCCGACGACGGCGCCACCTGGCACCACTGGATGGACGTGTCCTTCACCCGAGACGAGTAGCGGAGGTGCCGTACACGTTCGATGGGCCTCATGGCGAGGAGGTTCGATGAGCAACGTCAGGTTCCAGCTGGCCGTCTCGCTCGATGGATACGTTGCCGGGCCCGCCAGAGCGAGGCGGACCCGCTCGGCGTCGGGGAAAGGAGCTCCACCGGTGGGTCTTCGAGCTCGAGGCATGGCGGAGGCAACAGGGGCAGGAAGGCGGGCAGGTCAACGCCAGCACGCCCGTGGTCGAGGCGGCGCAGGTCATCTTCGTCACCGAGGGGATCGAATCCGCCCTCGAGCAGGCGAGGCAAGCCACCGACGGCCGCGATGCTGTGCTCGGAGGTGGCGCGAACGTCGTCCAGCAGTACCTCGCCGCCGGGCTGGTCGACGAGTTCGAGCTTCACGTCGTCCCGTACCTGCTGGGTGACGGCGAGCGGCTGCTCGAGAACGTCGGCACGCCCGAGCTCGAGCAGGTGCGCGCGATCGAAGCGCCCGGCGTCACCCACATCAAGTACCGAATCGTCAATGAGGCGTGACATGCCGGGTGCCGGACCGGTTCCCACCCGATCCTCCGGCGCCCGGGTCTCAGGAGAAGAACGCGTCCATCGCGTGGAGATCGCCGGGGTGTTCCCAAACCTCGACGATCCGGCCGTCGTGGACGTGAAGCACGATCGCCTCGCGATCCTCGAGCGGCGCACGGCCGGCCCGCTCGCCGCGGGTCGTCTGCAGCACTACGGCGTGGTCATCGCTGGCCAGCACGTCGTGCAGCTCTCCCCGGAGTGTCCCGCCGGTGAGCTCGCCGAGCCGCCCCATTGCCGCGAACAGCTCCTGCTTGCCACGGCGGACGCCGGAATTCACGCCGCGTCCCGGCGCGTTCCAGACGACGTCGTCGGCGAGCAGCGCGTCGATGGTCGTCATGTCCCCCGACTCGAACGCCGAGAACAGTGCGCGGACGGTCTCCTCGTTCGGATGCATGGTGGTCCCTCCTGTCTCGCCTCCTGAGGAGATGGACCATCCGCGGGTCGGGGATTCGTCGGTCGCCCCGCGTACCCTCCGTCGCTAGGCTGCCGACCATGGCTCGTCGCACTGCGCTGGGCGCCGAGGGATCGGAGGCGGAACTGGTGGACAGGGCGCGGCTCGGCGATCGCGACGCCTTCGAGCAGCTGGTGGCCGGGTACCGGCGCGAGCTCCACCTCCACTGCTACCGCATGCTCGGCTCGCTGCACGACGCCGAGGACCTGGTCCAGGAGAGCCTCATCCGGGCATGGCGCGCCATCGGACGGTTCGAGTCTCGTTCGAGCATTCGGACCTGGCTGCACCGGATCGCCACCAACGCCTGCCTGAACGCCCTGGCCGAGCGGCCACGCCGAGCGCTGCCCAATGGACTCGTCCCCTCATCGCACCCGCTCGATCCGTCCCGCGAGTCGGTCCTGGAACCGGTCTGGCTCGAGCCCTACCCGGACCGGCTGCTCGATGAGCTCGCCGATCCAGCAGCCCGGTACGCCCGTCGCGAAACGATCGAGCTGGCGTTCCTCGTTGCCATCCAGGTGCTTCCGCCCAGGCAACGCGCCGTCCTCCTGTTGCGCGACGTCCTCGAGTGGAGCGCGGCAGAGGTGGCCGACCTGCTCAAGACGTCGACAGGCTCCGTGCACAGCGCGGCTCGGCGCGCCCGTGCGACGCTCGGCGAGCGGCTGCCCCGAGAGCGCCTTTCGGCCGCCGCGACGGGTGAGGAACGCGAGCTCGTCGAGCGGTACGTTCGAGCGTTCGAGCGGGCCGACGTGCGGGGACTGGCCCGACTCCTCGCCGAGGAAGTGGAGATGACGATGCCGCCCGATCCGATGTGGTTCAGCGGGCGGGCCGACGTGCTCAGCTTCCTCCAGCATCGCGTCTTCGCCGTGCGCGGCCCGATCGTCATCGAACCGACTGGCGCCAACCGGCAGCCGGCCCTTGCGCTCTACGAGCGAGTCGCGGACGTGGAATCGGGTCTGTCGATCCAGGTCCTCGCGCTCGCCGACGGGCGAGTCACGAGCATCACAGGCTTCGTCGGCTCCGAGCTGTTCCCGGCGTTCGGCCTCCCCCGTACGCGGTCGAGCTGAGCGGCGGCCCTCGGTCCGCTGGAACCTGCGGCCACCGAGCACGGTATGAGCGGATGGTGGCAGATGGGACCGCTTCGATGACGGACGTATCGCTGAGTGTCGACGCCGCCTGAAGAATTGACACGTCTCGCCGGTCGAAAACTGGACAACTCCCACATCGGACCCAGTTCTCGACCACCCTCCCGTCCATCGGCGACGGGGGAGGAAGGGGTGTACGGCGCGCATGGCTGGGCGGAGGTCCATCGCCTCCATGAACGAGAGCACCTGAGCAAGTCCGCGATCGCCGGGCTCGGCATCAGCCGCCCCACAGGTGATCAGGTTGCTCGAGCTCTCCGAACCACCCCGGTACTCGCGGGAGTCGCCCGGCTTCAAGCTCGACCGGCACAAAGACGCCATCGCGGCGATGCTCGACACCGACGCCGAGGTCCCGGCCACGGTCATCCTGGACCATCTCCGTGCTGACGGGTACTCGGGCGGCATCACGATCCTCAAGGACCACGTGGCCAGGGTCCGCCCGACGTTCCTGGCGGCCCGCAGCTACCAGCGGACCACCTCCCCGGCGAACTCGCCCACGGGGACTGGTGGGAGCCTCCCGCGAGGATCCCCGTCGGGTCAGGCGCCACGAGGAGTCCTACGGGTGGGTGACCACGCTTCCCCACTCCGCGGGCCACAGCCACTCGAAGACGATGGCCGACTTCCTGCACGGCTCGGTGGGGTGCTTCCGGCGCCTGGGCGGGGTCCCCGACGCGATGGTCGTCGACAACGACTCCTCGATCGTGGCGGACGGCGTCGGCCGCAACGCCCGGCTGCATCCCGAAGTCGCCGCCCTGTGCGGCCATCTCGGTCTGCGCATCATGTGCTCGAGCCGGGACGCCCCGAGTCCAAGGGCCAGGTCGAGCGGACCAACGGGTACCTGGAGACCTCGTTCCTGCCGCTGCGGATGTTCACCGACATCGAGGACCTGCAGGTCCAGTCCGACAGGTGGGCCGATGAGGTGGCGTTCCGGCGTCACCACCGCCGGATGGGCAGTCGGGTCGGCGAGGCCCTGGCTGCGGAACGGCGGTACCTGCACGCCCTGCCCGACCCTCTCCCCGACGTCGACGTGCGCACCGAGGTCCGGGTCCAGCGAGACGGGTTCGTGAGGGTCGCTGGCGTCGACTCTCGGTCCCGCCGAGACTCACCGGTCGCAGGGTGCAGGTCCGCCTCGCGCCCCGGGAGGTCGTCGTGCACGGCGAGGGCACCGAGATCGCCAGGCACCGTCGGAATTTCGCGCCGGCCGACGTCGTGCTCGACCCCGGCCACGTCCGGGCGCTCCGCCTGGCGAGGGAGGCCCGGTCCCGGCTCGGCGCCGGCGACGTGGTGCTCCCCGAGGTCGACCTCACCCGGTACGACGCCTTGGCCGAGGTAGGGACGTGAGCGCCTCATCCGAGGTGGCGTACCTGGCCCGGGCTCTGAAGGCGCCGCGGGTGGCCCAGCTCGCCGCCTCCCTCGCCGAGCAGGCCCGGGCCCCGAGGGGTGGGAATACGAGCAGTACCCTGGTCCAGGTGCTTCAAGAGGAGGTGGCCTCCCGCGAGACCCACGGCGGGTCCGCCCGGGTCAAGGCTGCCAGGGTTCCCCCAGGTGAAGACTTCGACTTCTCGTTCCAGCGCTCGGTGAAGCGCCAGCAGGTGGCCCACTTGGCCCAGCTCGACTTCCTCAGGGAGGCCACCAACGTCGTGTTCCTGGGGCCGCCGGGGACCAGCAAGACCCACCTATCGATCGCCCTCGGAGTCCAGGCCGCCCGGCGAGGGCACCGGGTGGCGTTCGCCACGGCGCACGAATGGGTGCTCCGTCTGGGAGCGGCCAAGCGGGCGGGGCGGCTGGAGGAGGAGCTCGAGCGCCTCGGCAGGATCCCGCTCGTGTCCGTGGACGAGGTTGGCTACATCCCGTTCGACCCAGAGGCCGCGGCCCTGTTCTTTGCCTTGGTGTCGTCGCGCTACGAGCGGAGCTTCCTCATCGTCAGCTCCAACAAGACCTTCTCCGCCTGGGCGGAGATCTTCGGGGACCCGGTGGCGGTGGCCGCCCTGGTCGACCGGCTGGTCCACCACGCCGAGGTC
>WNGB01017216.1_pt1 | contig 14716 bp, 15 predicted proteins | sample 5400681 | NCBI WGS metagenome assembly WNGB01 (sample SAMN13153367, study PRJNA577476) | soil metagenome | isolation source: 115 cm soil or saprolite under grassland replicate 2 | place: USA:California | collected 2016-06-15
CCCTGCGAAACGCCGCCGGATGGCTTTCCGGCGGAGACTTCCTGGTCGTCAACACGGATACGGTGATCGAGCCCGACATCCCGGCGCTCCTGGCCCGCCACCGCGAGACCGGGCGGGCGGCCACGCTCCTCGTCGTGGAGAATCGGAATCCCGACCGGTACACGCCGCTTCAGGCCGAAGGGGACCGAATCACGGGATTCGGAATGCCAGTCGAGAAGCCTCTCCTGTACACGGGCGTCTGCGTCCTGTCGCCGAGCGTGCTCCCCCGAATCCCGCCCGGAGAGGCGGCGCTCGTCGCCGATCTCTGGGCGCCTCTCCTCGGTGAGACGCACGACGAGATCGGCTGGCTCCTCCACCGCGGACCCTTCCATGATCTGGGCCGTCCGGGCGATTTCCTCCGCGCGTCTCTCGAAGCGCTGGACCGCGGGGGACCGTTCCCGGAAGGCGGAGGGAGCTTCGACGCCGGCAGGCGGGTCCTTTCTCACGAGCGTCCCGGAAACTTCGATGTATTCCGAAGTGTCCTCGGCCGGGCGGCGATCGGCGCTCGAGCACTCATCGCGGACAGCACCGTCTGGGACGGCGTCGAGATCGACGCCGGCGCCACGATCCGCAGATGTCTCGCGGCCGGCGGAAGGATTCTTCCCGGGGCGCGCCACGACGGCGTCCTCCTCTGGCCGGGGAAGGACGGCCTCGCCGTCGAGTATCCGCTGTCCTGAATGCTTCACAGTTTCCATTCCTTGTCTCCACGCCAATAGTAGAGCGTGCGTAACTTGGCGGTTCGGCCGAAGACGCGCACCACGGCCATCCGGTCGTGTCCATCCCACAGATAGACCGAGCCCGGCGTGCTCTCGCCCAACGGCGAAAACGAACAAATGTCCGATGAATTGAAACGGATGGGGTCGTCCAAACGGTCGAGCGCCTGTCCGGGATTGCCGGGGTCGGGGACCCGGTTGCCTGTCAGGATCCCGGGCATCACGTCGCTGCGGTTCCACGGGAAGGCGATGCCGAGGGGGCGGTCCACGCCACTCTCGATGTCGGCGGTGCGGATGCCGTTGCCGTTGCCGTCCACGTAGAGCGCCCACTCGTAGCGGTTCCCATTCTTTCGAAACTTGATCCCGACGTTTCGTGCCCGAACGATCGCCTGTGTGCGGGCCTGAAGAAAAGCGACGCCCGTTTGCGCGGCAGCCGACCGCACCGAGAGGGAAGCCCGAAGCCGTATCGCCCCGGGCGCGGCCACGGCGGTCGCCGCCGCCAGTATCGCCAGAGCCGCGATCGCCTCCACCGCCGAGAAGCCGGCGCAGAGAGGAAGGGGCCCGGAGCCGCGCGCGCGGCTCCGGGCGGGCGGAGAGATCACCGTCCTTTGCCCACCGGGACGGAGTTGCGGGCGGTTTTCGATCCCGCGGAGCCCCCGCGGGTACCCTTGGAGGAAACTTTCTCGGAGAGGGTCGTCGGGCCGGAAAGCGTCAGGTAGGGCTTCAACTGAGTGAAGAGCTTTTCGCCGACTCCCTTGACCTCCATCAGATCTTCGATCCTGGCGAACGAGCCGTGCGCCTGGCGATACTCGACGATGCGCTCGGCGACCTTGGCCCCGATGCGTGGAAGGTTCGAGATCTCCTTGGCGGAAGCCTGGTTGATGTTGACCTTCTTGCCGGCAGCCGAATCGGCCGTGTCGGCCGCGAAGAGAACCGTCGCGCCGAGAATCGCCACGAGCGCAAGCGCGAGGCGGCCGGAAGTTCGAGAATTCATCGTTGACTCACTTTCGAAAGACGTTGGGTGTTATCTGTTCCTTGTGATCTCTGGTTCTTGTCCTCATCGGGTCCCTGCGATCAGGCGTTCTCCATCGGCACCTCCTTTCGTTTCGAAGGGCCGGAGAAGGCGAGAGACGTGCCGAGCCCGCCGGAGCGGAGTAAACCGATGCAATCAAAGATGTTGCCGCTCGAAGGAAGGGATGGGCTCCCGGTCGCGCCCGTCAAACACACTTGCCCTGACGAGGGCTAGAGTCGTTTCAAGCGCGCTCGAATCAGACCGTTGCGCTTCCGCAAAGAGCCTCTGACACGTGCCAGGGACTTTTGTCAGCGGATACACTCCGGCGGCATGGCGGGGCGGGAGATCGTCGTCGGTATTTCCGGGGCCTCCGGAGCGCTTCTGGCCCACCGCTTCGTCCAGGGAGCGCTGGCGGCGCGAGGCCTCACGCGTCTTCACCTGGTGTTCTCGGAGGCGAGCCTCCAGGTGGCCAAGGGCGAGTTGGATCCCGGAATCTCGACGCCGCGGGACTGGGTTTCACGCCTGAAAGGGCCCGCGGGGGGCGCCCGCCGCATCCAGATCCATGAGAACGAGGAGGTCGGCGCCTCGATCGCCTCCGGGTCCTATCCTGTTTCCGGGATGATCGTGATCCCGTGCAGCGCCGGCACACTCGGCGCGATCGCCAACGGAATCTCGCGGGATCTCTTGCAGCGCGCTGCCGACGTGACGTTGAAGGAGCGCCGGCCGCTCGTCCTCTGCTTCCGCGAATCGCCTTACTCGCTCGTCCACATCGAGAACATGAGGCGCGCGGCGCTCGCCGGGGCGATCATCGCGCCTCCCTCCCCCGCCTTCTACATTGCCGAGCCCTCGGTCGAGAGGTTCCTCGAGGCGTATTGCCTGCGGATCGCGAGATTGCTGGGTCTCGAAGTCTCAGGAGAGGACTACCAATGGAAGGGCCCTTCGCCAAAGCGCCGCGCGAGGACGGCCGGATCCCGTCGCCCGCGGTGAGTCTCCCGGCCCTCTCCCGGCCGCTCAAGACGACGCTGGAGATGATCAAGTTCTCTCACACGCTCTTCGCGCTGCCTTTCGCCCTTCTCGCCGCGGTACTGGCCGCGCGTGGTCTGCCCTCCTGGCCGACGCTCGCCAAGATCCTGCTGGCCATGGTCGGTGCCCGCAGCGCCGCCATGTCACACAACCGGCTGACCGACCGCGCGATCGACGCCGCGAACCCTCGAACCGCTTCGCGGGCTCTTCCTTCCGGCGCCATCTCGGCCAACTTCGTCAGGATTTTCCTCGCGGGCTCGATCGTCCTCTTCCTTCTTGCCGCCGCGAGCCTGAACCGTTTGACCCTCGCCCTCTCGCCCGCGGCGCTCGCGCTCCTCCTCTTCTATGCCTACACGAAACGCTTCACCTGGCTCTCGCACCTCGTCCTGGGTTTGTGCCTGGCGCTCGCTCCCATCGGCGCATGGGTCGCCGTGCGCGGAAGCTTCGCGTGGACTCCGATCCTCCTCGGTCTGGCGGTTCTGCTCTGGACGGCCGGTTTCGACATCCTCTACGCCCTTCAGGACGAGGAGCACGACCGTCGCGCCGGGTTGAAATCAGTGCCGGCGCGCTGGGGCACGAGGACTGCGCTTGCCGCCTCGGCCCTGCTGCACGCGGCCATGATTCCTCTGCTCCTGACCGTCTGGCGTCTTTCGGGGGGCGGCCCTCTTTTCGCCGCCGGAATCTTCGCGACCGCTGCCGCCCTGATCTACCAGCACGTCATCGTCAAGCCTGGAGACCTCTCGCGTGTCAACACCGCCTTCTTCACCGCAAACGGATTCGTCTCCGTCATCCTCGCCTTCTGCGGGATCGCCGACGTTTTCTTGCGCCGTCTGTCATTCCTGTCATTCTGAGCGAAGCGAAGAATCTGCTCCGGTCGAATCGGCGGCGGCGGCGCAGACCGCTATGGCGACTGCGCGAGCGAAGCGACGAAGAATCTGCCCTCCTCAGCGTGCGGGAGCCGACGGGAGCAGATCCCTCGCTTCGCTCGGGATGACAAGGATGGTGAGGCGGTCGGGATGACAAGGATGGCGAGGCGCTCGGGATGACAGGGCGCGATCAGTCGCGCGCGATGACGACGGTTTCGCCGGAGAAGTAGTCGTAGGGCCGGCGGTCGAAGCCGCCGAGGACCTGGATATCCGTGAAGCCGGCTCGGGCGAGCAGGTGCTCGAGCTCGTAGCGGAAGAAATGGCGCATCCTGGTCCGCACGCTCTGGCTCTCGGGCGGCGATCTCTCGCGCCGCCGCTCGTAGCGGAACGTTATATCCGAGATCTGGCTTGCCGGATCCCGTATGACGCTGGTCAACCGAACGATCTCGACGTCCCCCTCCCGCCAGCGCGCCTCCTCGAATTCCGGCTCTTCAAACTGGGCGACCCGCTCGAGCTTCGGCGCGAAGACGTCGAAGGCGAAGAGCCCTCCGGGAGCCAGGTGCCGGCGCACGGCGGCGAGGCAGGCGAGCTGATCCTCCACGGTCAGCAGGTGCTGGAAGGAGCGGAACGCGGAGAAGATGAGGGCGAAGCGATCCGGCCCGAGATCGAAGTCCTGCATGCTCCCCGTCACGAGCCGCAGATTGTCCGGAGGGCCCTTGCGCCGGAGCTCCTCGAGCATCGCCCCGGAGGGATCCAGGCCCGCGCACGCAATCCCGTCCCGGGCGATCGGAAGGAGAACCCGCCCGGTGCCGCACCCGAGCTCGAGCACCGGCCCGCCCGTCTCGCGCGCCAGCCCGCGGTAGAAGTCCACGTCTCCGGAGCGGCTCCGAAAGAGCTCGAAGGCGCTATCGCAATAGTGGGCTCCGGTGGGTCCGTAGGCGTCGTCGTCTGGCACGGCGCGGCGATTCTACGCGCCGGCCATCAATGCGGCTAGAATCGCGCGCCATGGCGATCCCTTCCGAAGGCGATGTCCCGCTGCGCCATGTCGCGATCGACGGGCCCATCGGCGTCGGCAAGACCTCTCTCGTGGACCTGCTCGCGCGGCGGTTCCACGGCACGAAGATCCTGGAGGACGTGGACAACCCTTTCCTGCCCGAGTTCTACAAGAAGAAGAAGGGAGCCGCTTTCCAGACACAGCTCTTCTTTCTCCTGTCGCGCTACCAGCAGCAGCGCGAGATCGCTCAGATCGATCTCTTCACGACGCTCGTCGTGGCCGACTACGACTTCCCGAAAGACAAGATCTTCGCCTGCCTGAACCTCGACGACTCGGAGCTCCTGATCTACGACCGGCTCTACACGCTCCTCTCCGAGACGGTGCCCAAGCCGGACCTCGTGATCTATCTGCAGGGGTCGCTCGAGACCTGTATGAGGCGTATCAAGAGGGCGTCGCGCGCGGTCGAGAAGGGGATCACGCCGGAATACGTCGCCCAGTTGATCGAGGCCTACAACTACTACTTCTACCACTACGAGGAGACGCCGCTTCTCGTCGTGAACACCAACGAGATCGACTTCGTCAACCGCCCCGCGGACTTCGACGACCTGGTCGCGCAGATCCAGAAGGCGCGCAAGGGTGTCCAGTACTACGTGCCCGCGGGGAGCGTCTGACGGGAACGTGTCATCCTGAGCGCAGGCTTTGTCATCCCGAGCGCCTCGCCATCCTTGTCATCCCGAGCGAAGCGAGGGATCTGCTCCCGTCGGCTGCCGCACGCTGAGGAGGGCAGATTCTTCGTCGCGAAGCGTGTCCGATCATCGATGTCGCGTAGTCCACGACAACAAGAGCAGATTCCTCGCTGCGCTCGGAATGACAAAGGGAGCGGAGGGCTCCTCAGAATGACAGGGATCGTAGAGGTATAATGCGCGTTCGCCCTTCTCGGCGGCGATCCCGATCATCGGGACGTCGACCGAAAGGAAAGGAGCGCGCTCCATGGCCAGCCTCTCGGAAACCTCTCCCGTCACTGTTCCCTCCCTGATCGCCGCCAAGGGGCGCGAGCCCATCGCGATGATGACCGCCTACGACGCCACGACGGCGGCGCTGCTGGATGCAGCGGGGCTGGATGTCCTGCTCGTCGGCGACTCCGCCGAAATGACGGTCTACGGCCGGCAGAACACGCTCTCGGCGACGATGGACTCCATGGTCCGGCACGCGGCGGCCGTTTCCGGGGCGGCAAAGCGGGCGCTGGTCGTCGGGGACATGCCCTTTCTCTCGTATCAGACGAGCGCCTCCGAGGCGGTCGCCAACGCCGGGCGATTCCTGTCGCAAGCCGGCTGCACGGCCGTGAAGGTCGAGGGAGGCCGGCGCGTGCTCGCCGCCGTCGAAGCGATCCTCGCCGCCGACATTCCGGTGATGGGACACGTCGGCCTGACTCCTCAGTCCTATCGGAAGTTCGGAGGCTTCAAGGTCCAGGGACGGGAAGGCGCCGCGGCCCGCGAGATCCTGAAAGACGCCGCCGCTCTCTCCGAAGCCGGATGCTTCGCGATCGTTCTCGAGTGCGTTCCGGAAGATCTCGCGTCGGAAATCACGCGGGCGATTCCCGTCCCCACGATCGGAATCGGCGCAGGCTCCTCCTGTGACGGGCAGGTCCTGGTCTTTCACGACGTGATGGGCCTTTCGTCCGGAGTCGCGCCGCGCTTCGTGCGCCGCTACGCGAATCTCGCCCCCATCATCCAGGAGGCGGCGCGTGCCTTCACCCGGGACGTCAAGAGCCGCTCCTTCCCGGGCAAGGAGGAGTCGTATTCCGGAGCCAAGCTCTCGGCTGTCAGCTTTCAGCTGTCAGCCGGAGGGACGAGAGCGCGCCGGCCATGAACCAGGCTGAGAGCTGATAGCTGACAGCTGACAGCTTGCCGGATGAACGCGGTTCAGGATCTTCCGGCCCTGCGGCAACTCGTCAAGGAGGCCCGCCGGGAAGGCAAATCCATCGGTTTCGTCGCCACGATGGGTGCTCTCCACGAAGGCCATCTCTCACTCGTGCGTCAGGCGCGAAAGACTTGCGGATACACGGTCGTTTCGATTTTCGTCAATCCGCTCCAGTTCGCGCCGGGAGAGGATTTCGACCGCTATCCCAGGCGCGGCAACGAGGACGCCGCCCTGCTCGAGAAGGAGGGCGTGGATCTGCTCTACCTGCCCGACGCGCGCGTGTCTTATCCGCCGGACTTCTCCACGTCGGTCGAGGTCGCCCGCGTCAGCGAGGGCGGGGAGGGCGCCGTCCGGCCAGGCCACTTTCGAGGAGTGGCCACCGTCGTCGCCAAGCTCTTCCTCCAGGTTCAACCCGACTTCGCTTTTCTTGGACGAAAAGACCTGCAGCAGGTCGCCGTAATCCGGCGGATGGCGCGCGATCTGGATTTCCCGATCTCGATCGAAGTCGGCGACACCGTCAGAGAGCCGGATGGCCTCGCCCGCTCTTCGCGAAACGCGTATCTCACCCCCGACGAACGGCAGCTCGCCGCCGGTTTCCCGGCCGCTCTGTTCGAGGCGCGGGACCGAGTCGCGGCGGGAGAGCGCGACGTCGAGCAGCTCGAGCAGGATAGCCGCCGCGATCTCGAGGCCGCCGGACTCGAGGTGGACTATGTCGAGGTCGTCTCGCCCGACACGATGAGCCGCCCGGCCCGGATCGAGCCTGGATCGGTGCTCTGCGCCGCCGTCCGCGCGGGGAAGACGCGCCTGATCGACAACGTTACCCTGCTGGAAGAGTGAGAGAATCCGGGGGGAATCGGGTGATCGGGTGATCGGAGATCATCCGATGGACCCATGGACGGATGAACCGACTGCATGAACCACCGGAGACTTCATGAGCACCACAACTGAGAGCATCGAATCACTTTCCTCGACCACGGCCGATCCCTTTCTCTTCGGCGAACGGACGTTCACGTCGCGTCTCATCGTCGGCACCGGAAAGTACTCCTCATTCGCGCTCATGAAGGAGGCGCTCGAGGCCTCGGCGTCGCAGATCGTGACGGTCGCCGTGCGCCGCATCAACCTGACCGACCGGACCAAGGAGTCGCTGCTCGACTTCATCCCCGCCGGGATGACGCTTTTGCCCAACACGGCCGGCTGTTACACGGCCGAGGACGCGGTTCGCGCGGCGCGGTTGGGGCGCGAGGTCGGCCTCTCCCACTGGGTCAAGCTCGAAGTCCTGGGCGACGAGCAGACGCTGTGGCCCGACAACGAGCAACTCCTGGCCGCGACGAAGACCCTCGTCAAGGAAGGGTTCGTCGTCTTCCCCTACACCTCCGACGACCCGATCGTGGCCAGGAAGCTCGAGGACGCGGGAGCGGCGGCCGTCATGCCGCTCGGCGCGCCGATCGGGTCCGGCCTGGGGATCCAGAATCCCAACAACATCTCGATCATCCTGGAGCGCGCGAAGGTCCCGGTCATCGTGGACGCGGGTGTCGGCACGGCCTCCGACGCGTGCGTCGCGATGGAGCTGGGCGCCGCGGGTGTCCTGATGAACACGGGCATCGCGGGAGCGAGGGATCCGGTCCGGATGGCCGGCGCGATGCGAGATGCCGTGCGCGCCGGGCGGGCGGCCTATCTCTCCGGACGAATCCCGAGGAAACGCTACGCGACGGCGTCTTCCCCGCTGGAAGGCCGGATCGGCAGTTAAGCCGCGCCTTTTCATCGAATTAAGCTGTCTCGGCGAGGACGTCGTCGAGCACTCGACCTTCATTGCACGGTTTGGGTCGCGCACCCGTCAAAAAACATCTTGCAACCGCAAAGACCAGCGTGTTACGGTGCCGCAGCTTTTACGAAGACCCCGCAAGTGACTGCCGCCTTTATGTTTTTCCTTCCTCGATCCGTACGGTTCCGCGGGGAGACGTGCGCGTGCTCGAAAGGGGGTCGGTCCTAGAGAACTTCCTTTCGGCGCCGCCGCGATCGGCGGAGCCTGATTCTTCAGATTCGAGTTTCGGAAACTTTTTTGACCGGGAGAAATCCCGGAGGGGAAAACCCAGGAGATCGGTAACTTCCATGATGCAGCAATATACGGACAAGAACCTCACCTGCGTGGACTGTAGCGGCACGTTCCTTTTTTCGGCCGACGACCAGGAGTTCTACGCCCGCAAGGGATTCACCAACGAGCCCAAGCGTTGCAAGCCCTGTCGCGACAAGCGCAAGGCCTCCTCGGGAGAGGGACGCGAACGGACGTTCTACGATGTGACCTGCGACGGCTGCGGCAAGCAGACGCAGGTCCCTTTCAACCCGACCAACGGCAAGCCGGTCTACTGCCGCGAGTGCTACTCGGCGCGCCGCGCGCAACAGGCCTACTGAAGTCTTTTTCCGCATCCCGAAGCCCCGGCTGTGCCGGGGCTTTTTTTTGCTATCGTCCGCGAGGAGATACTCCTTGAGCTCTTCCTCCACGACAACGATTCGCCGCGGGCTCGCGCTCGAGGAATCGATCGGAGACACGCCGCTGGTCGAGCTCCCGCGTTTCTCCGGCGGCGCCGGGCGGATCTTCGCCAAGCTCGAGTGGTTCAACCCGGGCGGGAGCCTGAAAGACCGGATCGGCCGATCCATGATTGCCGACGCCGAGAGCCGGGGGTTGCTGTCGCGCGGCGGCACGATCGTCGAGCCGACCTCGGGCAACACGGGCGTCGCGCTCGCCATGCTCGCGGCGATCAAGGGTTACCGGTGCGTCATCGTGATGCCGGAGGGGTATGGCCACGTCAAGGCGAAGCTCATGGAAGCGTTCGGCGCTTCCGTCGTCCGGACACCCGCCACGGCGCTCACATGAGCGGGGCCATCGAGCGTGCCCGTCAGATCACCGAGGAAACGCCGGGCGCGTACATGCCGAACCAGTTCTCCAATCCCGTCAACCCGCGCACGCATTACGAAACGACGGGTCCCGAGATCGCCCGGGAGCTCGGCGACTCGATCGACGCCTTCGTCGCCGGCGTCGGCACGACGGGAACGTTCACCGGCGTCGCGCGTTACCTGCGCGAGCGCAACCCCGGACTTCTCCGTGTCGCGGCCGAGCCGCAGGGCTCGATCCTGGGAGGCGGCCCAAAGGGACCCCACGCCGTCGAGGGAATCGGCCTCTCTTTCTTTCCGGAGATCCTCGATCGAGCGATCATCGACGAAGTCGCCACGGTGAGCGACGCCGAAGCCTTCGAGACCTGCCGGCGACTCGCGCGGGAAGAGGGGCTCCTGGCCGGGGGCTCTTCCGGGGTCGCGGCAGCCGCCGCCCTGCGGATCGCCCGACGCCTCGGCAGAGAGAAGACGGTGGTCACGATCTTTCCCGACGCAGCGGAGCGGTATCCCGGCCAGGGGATCTTCGGAGAATCGGTGATCGGGTGATCGGACGATCTGAGAAAGTCCCAATCCCTCGATGACCCGATCGCAGATCACCCGATAGGAGTCTTATGGGTTTCTCGACTGACTGCATCCACGCGGGAAACGCTCCGGACCCCCTGACCGGAGCCGTCTCGGTGCCGATCTACCAGACCTCGACGTACGTGCAGGAGGCCCTGGGCAAGCACAAGGGCTACGAGTACGCGCGCACGCAGAACCCGACCCGCGCGGCGCTCGAAGAGAACCTCGCGGTCCTGGAAGGGGGCACCGGCGCGCGGGCCTTCGCGTCCGGCATGGCCGCCATCACGGCCGTTTCGACGTTCGTCAAGGCGGGCGAGCACGTCGTCTGTTCCAACATGACCTACGGCGGAACCCACCGCTACTACACGAAGATCCAGGCCCGCTACGGCGTCGAGTTCTCCTTCGTGGACACCTCCGACGCGGACGAGGTCCGCAGGGCGTTCCAACCCAACACGCGCCTCCTGCACCTGGAGACTCCGACGAATCCGACGATGGCGATCTGCGACATCGCGCTGCTGTCGAAGATCGCTCACGAGGGGGGCGCGCTCGTCGTCGTGGACAACACGTTCGCGTCTCCGTACCTCCAGAAGCCGCTCGCTCTGGGAGCGGACCTCGTTGTCCACTCGACGACGAAGTTCCTCAACGGCCACTCCGACTCGGTCGGCGGCATCGCCGTCGCGGCAAACCCCGAGCACGTCGAGTGGCTGGGCTTCGTTCAGAACGGCTCGGGAGCGATCCTCTCGCCTCTCGACTCCTGGCTCGTGCTGCGGGGCATCAAGACTCTCGCCGTCCGCATGGAGCGGCACGAGCAGAACGGCCGCGAGATCGCGCGGTTCCTGGCCTCGCACGCAAGGGTCGGGAAGGTCTACTACCCGGGCCTTCCCGATCACCCGCAGCACGCCCTCGCGAAGGAACAGATGCGCGGTTTCGGTGCCATGATCTCCTTCGAGCTCGGCTCCTACGACGCCGCGAGCCGTTTCCTCGCCGCGGTGCGGCTCTGCTCCCTGGGCGAGAGCCTCGGCGGGGTCGAGACGCTGATCTCGCACCCCGCGACGATGACGCACGCCTCGATCCCGGAAGCGGACCGCAACCGCCTGGGTGTCACCGCCGGGCTCGTGCGGATCTCCGTTGGCATCGAGGACGTCGCCGACCTGATCGCCGATCTCGAGCAGGCGCTGGACGCGATCTGAGTTGAGGGTTCGCGAACCTGTCATCCCGAGCCCTTCGCCCTGTTCTGTCATCCTGAGCGAAGCGAAGGATCTGCTCCCGTCGCTTCGATGAAACGTTCCCGCTCAGGACTGGCTCCGCGAAGGATCTGCCCTGGTCAGGATCAGCCGATTCGACCGGAGCAGATTCTTCGTCGCTTCGCTCCTCAGAATGACAAGAAGGCTGCGGCCGGTCAGAATCTTCGCAATGACATGAAAAGTTGAGGGACGCTAGAATCTTCCGTGTCCCGTCTTTCGCCTCGGGTTTCCCGTCTCCCGGCTTTGCTCCTCGTCTTTTCGGCGGCGGCGGCCGACCAGTACCAGGACACCCGTGAGGCGCTCGTCGAGCGGATCAATATGGTTCGCGCGGCGGCCGGCGTCAAGCCGGTGAAGCTCTCGGCGCTGCTCTCCTCCGTCGCGCAGGCGCGAGCCAACGAGGACTCTGCCGGGCGCGCAGGCAAGGAGCACGGCGCGGCGCAAGAGGACATGCACCGAGCGGCGAAGGCAGGCTACGAGGCGCGTTTCATCTCGGAGGTGGAGGCGCAGGCGGACGGCGACGTCGAAGCGGTGGTCGCCGCGTGGCAGGAAGAAGGAGGCGCGACCGCCCGCGAGCTCGTCGGCGCCGACTACCGGGAGGTCGGTCTGGGCGTCGCGCGGCGCGATGACGTGCCGCTCTACGTCTTTCTCCTGGCGCTCTCCTGGGACGATTTTTTCCGCGAGAAGACCGGCGCCCTTTCGAGTCTCGAGAACATGCGCCGCGAGATGCTGGAGCGAGTCAACAGCGAGCGCGCTGCCCGACACCTTCCGCCACTGCGCCGCCACGCTCTCCTGGATGAGGCGGCCCAGGGCCATGCCAGCGACATGCTCGCACGCCGCTACTACGGCCATGACACGCCCGAAGGCAGAACGGTCATGGACCGGGTTCAGGCCAGGGGTTATCGGGCCATGTACGCGGGCGAGAACATCGCGCGCGGCCTGTACTCGGTCCAGGAGGTCATGGACGGGTGGATGGGAAGCCCGGTCCACCAGGAACACCTGCTCTCCTCCGTGCTCGACCAGGTCGGCTTCGGCCTCGCCTTCGGGAAGATCCCGGGTGGCTACGAGATCATCTGGGTGCAGAACTTCGGCCGTCTGAAGCGAGTTGGTCCAAGGTCGAAGTTCTAGGATCCAGGTTCGCGCTGTGGTCTGTCATTCTGAGGAGCCCCTCCGCTTCGCATGTCACTGCTTAGAAAGTCCTGGACGAAGAGGCTTTTCTTGTCATTTTGAGGAGCGAAGCGACGAAGCCTGTCCTGAGCGGGAACGTTTCATCGAAGCGACGGGAGCAGATCCTTCGCTTCGCTCAGGATGACAGAACAGGGCGAAGGGCTCAGGATGACAGACCAAGGCGTGCAGGGCGTGGCGCGCGCCTACCGGGCGAAATCGAGGCCGGCGGCTTTTTCGGAGAGGGTGATCTCCTGCGGGAGGTGCCGGCCGCGCACCCAGACGATGCGCTGCGACGCGAGGTCTGCCTTCAGGCGTTCGACCGCCTTTTGGAGCCCCGCCTTGGACGAGACGTCTTCGACGGCGCCCCAGTTCTTCGCCAGAGGCTGTGCCGCCGGACTCTTCAAGGACCAGACGGCGAAGGGCACGCGGATCGTTTCGAGGTACTTGCGGACGGACGCGGGAGAGAGGCGGCTGCGGTCCGCCGTCTCGTCGCCCAGCACCAGGACGACCGCCCGGCGCGAACCCGAGGCCGTCGCCTCGAGACCCGCAACGGCCGCGGCATCGGCCAGGCGAACCTCCGCGGGATGCCGGTCCGGATGCTCGACTCTCGTCAGGAGCCAGGCGATCCCGCCGTCCGAGCCGGCAAAATCCCGCGATCGGTCGAAGAGCTGCGCGCCCGTCGAGCTGGCCCTGGGCCGCGGCATCGGCCAGATGAAGCGCAGGTGATCCTCCTTTTCCAGGGCCATCGCCTGGCGCGAGGCGTCGCGGTCGAACTGGGGCAGCCGCCGGCCGTCCGGCATCAGGGCGCTCGTCGTGCGCCCACCCGTGCCGAGGGACTTCAGCGCCTGGCCGACACTCGGCCCGCGCACGACACACACGACCGCGGGCCCCTGCTCGACGGCCATGACGGGGAGAGGGCGCCCCTCGCTCAGAAGGCCGCCCGCGAGTTCCCCGGCCTCCAGGAACTTCTCCGGCGACGCCGAGCGCACGGCGACGGCCGTCAGCTCGCTTCTCGCGACGACGCTCTCGAGACCGCCGAAGACGACGTCCGTTCTTGATCGCACGGCAGGCGAGAACTCCAGCTCGACCGACAGGACATGCCGGGCGTCCGCGTCGTAAGCCGGAAGCGCGACGCGGTTGGCTTCGTCCGCCGGCAGCGGCTTGCCGTCAAACGTCACCTCCACGCGCGCCGGCCGCGGGGCGATCAGGCTCTGCCCCGAAAACCGCGCCGCGACGGGCCGGCCCTTCGCGTCCCGCTCGAGCAGGACCTCTACCTCGGCTGGCGGGCGCGGCAGGTTGACGAGCTGCCGCTCGATGCCGATCTCCTTGCCCTCCGCGTCCAGGGCGCGGGCCACCAGCTCGTGCGGCGCCAGGTCCGGGCCGAAATCCACGGAGACCGTCCAGGGCGCCTTCTCGACGCGCCCGACGGCTTTCCCATCGAGCTCGAAGCGGACCGCTGTGACCGGCTTTTCGACGAGCACGGACACGGGCTGGACCCCGACGATCAAACCGAGAAAAAGAGACGCGAAGGCGATCATCGGGCAGAGTCGAGGTTTGGAAGTCGAGAGTCTCTAGCGGGAGGCGCGCTTGCGCGAAGGCGCCTTCTTTCCGCGGGGATGTTTCTTCGGGCGCTCGGTCGCCTTCGCGATCCAGGCGGCGAAAGCGGGCGAGGAGTCGTCCACGCGGTAGGCGAGCACTTCGGGAAGCTCGTACGTGTTCATCTTCTGGATCGTCTCGCGCACGTCTTCGAACTGCCTGGCGCGCGTCTTGATGAAGAGCAGGAATTCCCCGTCGTCGCAGACCCGTCCCTTCCAGCGGTAGATCGAGTGCACGTTGGGCATCAGGTTGACGCACGCCGCCTGGTGGTTGCGGACAAGCGCGTGGGCGATGTCGAGCGCCTGGTCCTCCGTCCCGACGGAGGTGACCACGACGAGGAGATCGTCCTTGCGCACGGCGCCATTCCATGCCTTGCCGTCTGCCGTGTCAAGCGAACCGGGCCGGCGCGTGAGGAATACCGCCCGGCCAAAACTGTTACCATCAGGCCTGATCTTTGAGTCAATCGAGCGAGGGCTCATCCCATGGGGGCGAAACGGCTTCGACGGGGACGAGCACGCGAAAGGTTGCATGCCGAGGTCTCACCCACCTCGTTAACAAGGTGAAAAATGATAGCTGCCAATAACAGCAATCTCGCTCTCGCTGCGTAATTAACGCGCAGTGACGGTGTCCGGGAAGCGCACCCGCCGCGCCCCGTACGCCGACGCCAAATGCGGGTGTAGGTGCCGCGGACCTCC
>WNGB01009878.1_pt1 | contig 14713 bp, 12 predicted proteins | sample 5400681 | NCBI WGS metagenome assembly WNGB01 (sample SAMN13153367, study PRJNA577476) | soil metagenome | isolation source: 115 cm soil or saprolite under grassland replicate 2 | place: USA:California | collected 2016-06-15
GTGTAGGGCCGGCGCCCTCGCCGGCCACCGCCGCCGAGGGCGGCGGCGTTACATAAATCACGCGGCCGTCGAAAATGGTGATGTCCACCTTCGCGTTTTCGATCTTCTCCGGCGAAATCGTGAACAGATTGTCGGAGAGCACGGCGATGTCGGCGAGCATGCCCGGCGCGATCTTGCCGATCTCGTTCTCGCGGAAAGTCGCCCAGGCGTTGTTCGCGGTGTAGCAGCGCAGCGCTTCTTCGACAGTGATCTTCTGCTCGGGAATCCAGCCGTTCGGATTCTTTCCATCGAGCGTCCGACGGGTTACGGCGGCGTAGATGCCGAGGATTGGGTTGAGTGGGGCGACGGTCCAGTCGGAGCCGAAAGTGAGAACCGCGCCGGCGTCGAGCAGCGAGCGAAACGCGTACGTCCACCGCGCGCGCTCGTGTCCGATCTTCGCCTCCGCCCACCGTCCGTCATCGATCGCGTGATACGGCTGCATCGATGCGACAACATGATCGGCGGCGAAGCGCTTGATGAGATCGGGATTGAGATGCTGCGCATGCTCGATCCGAAATCGGCGGTCGCGTTCGTTCGGAATCGACTCGTAAATTTTCAGCACCTCATCGTTCGCGCGATCGCCAATGGCATGAATCGCAACCTGCAGGTTGTGCGCATTCGCGTCGGTGACGGCGGCCTTCATCCGGCCGTCAGTCATCGCCGCCATCGTCAGGCCGCGATTTTTTGGATCATCGAGAAACGGCTCGAAAAACGCCGCAGTCGACGAGCCGAGCGATCCGTCGGCGAAGCCTTTGAGTCCCCCGATGCGCAGACGATCGCTTCCGAATGACTTTTCGACCGACGAGGCAACGAGCCGCTTATATTCCAAAATTGGTGTGTAGAGGTAAACGCGCGCGGTGAGATCACCGCTCTTTTCGAGCTGCTGATACGCGCGGAAATCTTCGTACGCTTCGCCGCTGGACATATCGGTGAACGCCGTCACGCCGAATCGCGCCGCTTCCGCGAGCGCCGCCCGTCCGGCGGCGACACGCTCTTCGGTCGATGCCGACGGAATGACGCGATCGACGAACGACTGCGCCGCGTCTTTGAGAATGCCGGTCGGTTCGCCGTTCGCGTCGCGCACGATCGTGCCGCCGGGCGGGTCGGGCGTGTCGCGCGTAAGGTTGGCCATCTTCAGCGCGACGGAATTCGCGAGCGCCATGTGGCCGTCGAGCCGCGAGACGAACACCGGATTCTGCGGCGTCACTGCGTCGATGAGTTGTCGCGTCGGAAGAGCAGGCGGATTCCAGATCGTGTGATCCCACTCTCCGCCGACGATCCACTTTCCCGGTCCAACGTTTTTCGCGTACTCGCCAATCCGGCGCGCGAACTCCTGCTGCGTGGCCGCGTCGCGGAGATGCACGCGCGAGAGCTCAAATCCACCCTCGATGAAGTGCGTGTGATTGTCGATGAATCCCGGAACCGCCAAGCGGCCGTTCAGATCGATGACCGATCCGTTTCTCCCGATGTCAGCGCTCGAGCCGACCGCCACAATGCGGTTGCCCTCGATCCTCACCGCCTCGGCCCACGGCCGCTGAGGATCGCCGGTCCACACTTTGCCGTTTGTGATGATCAGGACCGCGGCCATCGGAATCTCGGTCATGCGTTCATCGCGATTGCGCGCGAGCAGGCGGAGGATGAAGGCGTCGATCTCTTGCGGAATCCGCGGTGCACGCTTCGACGGCGGAGCGGGATCGCGATTGAGTCGCGCGGTGATTCGCTCCGTCGCGTCTTTTCCTTCGAACGGTAAGGCGCCGGTCAGCAACTCGTACAGCATCACGCCGGCGGAGTAGATATCTGTGCGGGCGTCGAGTTTTTGTCCCAGGAGCTGTTCGGGACTCATGTAGTCGGGCGTGCCGATGATGCTCTGTGTGACGGTGTGATCGGGCCGCTGCGGATCGAGGCCCTGCGCGATGCCGAAATCGAGAATCTTCACGCGGCCGCCGGCGAGGAGATACACGTTATGCGGCTTGATGTCGCGATGGACGACATTGAGATCGTGTGCGGCGGCGAGTCCTTCGAAAAATTCTGCGCCGATCCGCAACGCTACTGCGGTCGGGAAAGCGCCGCGTCTCACGATCTCGTGCGCCAGATCGGTGCCCTGCAGAAACTCCATTGTCACGAACTTCAGCGTGCCCACTTCGAAGAAATCGAAGATGCGGACGACGGCGGGATGCGAGATTTTTCGCGCCAGCCGAATCTCGCGTTTGAAGTGCTCGAGCGTCTTCGGGTCGCCGGTGAGGCTGTCCTTCATCACCTTGATGACGACGTCCTCTTCGAGACGTTCATCCCGCGCTTTGAAGACCTTGCCCATGCCGCCTTCGCCGAGGTCTTTCTCGAGCTTGAAGCGGCCGAGGATCGAGACGCCGGGGGCGAGCTCACCGTACGTGATGGTTGCGTGCTGTTGCTGAGCGCCGCGCGTGACGTCGGACAACGTCAGGCGCGCCGATGCGTCCGCGGCAGCGAACTTCTCGCCCATCACCTTCTGCACTTTCGTCAGCAGCACCTCGGTATTGATCGGCTTCGGCAAAAAGTCGGCGGCGCCGAGGAGAAGGCCTTTGTTCATCGACAGGGCATCGTTGCGCGCGGAGAGAAACACGAAAGGAATGTGGCGTCCCTCGTGACGCAGTGTGTCGAGTAGCGAGAAGCCGTCCATGCCCGGGAGCACGGTCTCGGAGATGATCAGCGCGGGTGGATCGCGGCGGATACTCTCGAGCGCGGAACGGCCGTCCGCAGCGACATCAGTGCTGTAGCCCTCATTCGCCAGCCGCAGCGCAAGGAGATTGCGCGCGCCGGCGTCGCCATCGACGACGAGAATGCGTCCGCGATTCGCCGTCTGTCCTCGAGTCGCGGCGCTGATCACCGCCTCGACTGCGACGGGATGCACGTCGGCCGATAGCGCGAGCTTTCTCAGCGCGAGCTCCGGCTGTGAGACGCGTGTTTCCAACATCAGAGCGAATGCAGCCGCCGCCTCGACCACCTCGAGCGGTGTCGGGGTCCGCTGAGCCGGATCACCCGGCGGCGGCGTCATGATGATCGGAAACGGCGAGGCGAGGCCGGCGATAAATTCACCCAGAAGGGCGCGATGCACCTCGCGCTCGCTGCGCCGCGTTTCGGCATTCTGCAGTTCTGTGTCGGTCGAGCCGGCGCTCGCCAACGCGTGTGGGATGTCATACAGCGCCCCGAGGACGCGCGCTGCCGCCGCATCTCCGGAGGTGAATCGGAGCGCGGCCACAGCTTTTTCGGTCAACTGGAGAATGCGCACCGTGCGCTCGCGCGGTGTCTTGCGGATTGCGGAGATCACCCCTGCCGTGGCCACAATCGAGCGGATCGCGAATTCGAATGCGTCGCGCGGCCGGACTACCGCGTCCTCGAGGACGGGCATGAGTCCCGGAAACGCGCGCACCTCCGCATTCGGTGCATGCTTTCGGAAAATATCGCGCAGCTCGTCACCGAGAATCGGAACGAGCGCGACGATCAGCGTTGGCGATGAGTTCTCGAGGAGCACCGTTGCGCTGTCGGGACCGTTCGCCACGAGCACGTCGAACCCTTCGGCCTCGAACAGTGCGATGTACGGAGGCGGTGTGGCGGGTGGGGGGGCGTACAACAGCGCTTGTCGTCTCACCGGCCGCGGCACGGCGACGGTCGGATCGAGCCGCTGGGTGGGTATGGCGGCGGTCGGCAGACCGGTCATGCCTCCGAGGCGGTCGCGACGATCGGCCATGGTTTAGTCGCCGACCCCCATGCTCGTCGCGATGATCCCCGAGGGCTGGATACCAAATTTTTTCGGATCCTCGGTCATGACGATCGACCAACGATACGCTCCTGCCGCATCGCGTTCGGCGAGATCGACATTCCCGGATGGTTTCCCATCGCGGCCGATCAGAGAAATGATCGGCCGGCTCATGCGCTCGCCCTCGCCGCCGCCGTAGATCACCACGCCAAGATCGCCGGTGTCCAGACGCACCAGCGTCCCGATCGGATAGAGACCGAGCGTATTCACGAAGATTTTCATCAGTGCCGGATCGAATCGACGGCCGGCCTCGCGGCTCATCATGCCGAGAGCTTCGTCGGGCATGAATGCGTTGCGCCAAGGGCGCTGCGTTGTCAGCGCGTCGTAGACATCAGCGATGGTCACCGCGCGCGAAAAGATGTCGGGACGCCGGCTGCCGAACGGATATCCGGTTCCGTCGTAGTGGCGGTGATGCTCGAATGCGATGATGATTTGCGATAAAGAGGACTTGCTGAAGCTTCTCTGATTCAGAAGGAATTCGACCGAACGCATCGGGTGCTGCTCGACCAGGCTGCGGTCCTTCGGGTCGAGCGGATCGGGTTTCATCAGAATGTCGGCGGGGCAGTCGCGCAGGCCGACATCGTGAAATACCGCACCCATGCCGAGATCCGCCAGATCGACTTTTTCCAGGCCGAGCTTCTCGCCGAGTGAAATCGCCAGGACCGCCACATTCGCCGCGTGATGTGCCGCGTAGGCTTCGCCGCTCTTGACCGCGGAGACGCCGAGAAAGGTGTGATCGTCTTCGATACAGATGTCGACGAGCGCCTGAATCGTTCGGGCAATCTTCTTCAGCAGGAATGCGCGCTCCGACGCAATGATCTTCTCCTGCGAAATCAGATTGCGATACAGGACCACCAGCTTCGAGTACGTGAAGAAGGTGTAGCCGCGCCGCTCCAGCGTGATGTCGGCGCGGCTCTTCTTGCCGCCGCCGAGAGGCTTGTTGAGGCGGAACGGGATGTTCGCCGCTTTGATCGCCGCTTCGAGCTTGTCGTATTTGCGGTCCGACGTGTAGACGAGAGCCGCGAGAAGCTTACGGATCGCTGCTGTATCAAGCGGCGCTTCGATCGCGAAGCCGCCGATGCCGCGTTCCTCGAAAAACGAAAAGATTTCTTTCGCCAGCTCGTACTCCTCGGCTGTCAATCGGAGTTTGTTGCCGTTGACGAAGAGGGAATTGTCTTTTGCCTGCAGCGCGACGCGCCCTTCTTTTGGCACGAGGGTGTTCGTCATCTCCACCATTGCTGCGACGGGTCGCTGCAGCGCCTGATTGTCGATCGCGTGAATCTGCGCCGTGCGGAAGAGCTGAAACCATGTGTGCATCACGATGTTGCCGGAGCTTTGTTGTCCGGCCTCGTCCTGGCCGAGGCGCAGCGACAATCCATCGATCGTGAACTGCTTGCTTTCTTCGCTCATTGTTTGTCGGGAAGAGGAATGTTACTGATGGTGGGCATTCGCCGCGCCATCGTCGAGTCGCCGACTTCTCCGCGCGTCAGCGTTTCCAACACCTTTCGGGCAGCCTCGGCCGGCTTGCCGCTGCCTTTGGACATCTCCTGCACGCGCGCATAGCCTGGTCGTCCGGTCGATCCGATTCCGCGCAGCGCCAGCTCGAGGATCTCCAGGTCCTTCGCCTGCCACATCCACCGCTTCGACGGCATCCACGACTCGAACAGCGGAACGACATCCTCTCCGCCGATTTGTCCGAGGAGGCGAACATACTTTTCGCGCTCCCAGAGCGGGCGCTCGGCAAACTGCGGTTCGCTGACCAGCGCTTCGAGCCGTGACGCGAGGTCCGGCCAATTCACGGTGGACATCGCTCGAAATGCGTACAGGCGGACCGATTTCGACGGATCGCTCTCCATCGCTCTCCAAAGCGCCTCGAGTGCGGCCTGGCCGCCGAGTCGCGCTGCCGCCGCCAGGCCTTTCAGCCGAATCGACTCCTCGGGATGCGAAGCGAGATGGATGAGATCGTTCGCGAACAGCTTCTCGATCTTTTCGTCGAGCAATGCCAGTGCGGCGCGAATACGACCGGACTCCGGCGACGTCAACGACTGTCGCAGCAGGTCCGCATTCTTCGCTAGCCGCTTCCGCAGCGCCGCGAGAACGAGATTGCGTGTTTCACCGTCGGGCAGCCGCGACCACGAATCGAGCAGGATCGGCCAGATTACTTCGTCCGGCACGAGATCCCACAATCGTGCGGCGATCTGCGGCGGGAGTGCTCCGCCGACAAAATCGAGAAAGAGAATGTTCAGCCGCTCGACGCTGAGAAATCTGCGGATGATGTCCGCCAGCGCCGCTCGATATTCAGGATTTGCCGCCTCGGTTGCCGCAGCGTTGACGTGCGTGAGGATGGCTGCCACTCGGTTGTAATCGCGCGCGCTCCAATAACCTTCCGCAAGCTGCTGGAACATCGGGGCAATGGCATTCGCGTCGACCGATTTCAAGGGGGAGCGCACGATCACCAGCAGGATCTCGATGAAACGTTCGACGAGAACCTGATCGCGATTTTGACCGAGCTCCGTGCGAATTTGCGCCGCTTCGTCCTCGGCGAGGCGCAGAACGGATGGGTTCTCCTCGAACGTTCGCCGTAACGTGGTGGAGTTGTAGTGGAGATCCTGCTGCGCGACCCGAACGTCGGCGTCCATGACGAACGCATACTTCTGTCCTGTCGACGGCGGAGCGGGATTCTTGATCATGTTCGAGACGTCGACCACGAGCGAGTGAAGCTCATTGCCGGGTTCTCCGTCCTCTTCCGACTCGCCGATTCCGTCGATCGCTTTGTGAATGATCGTGCTCAGATCGCGGCGCCAGAGGTGGTTGATCATGTCGTCCGTGGCGCCGAGGTCGCGATCTTTCGTTTCAAGCACGGAGAGCAAAGCGTCGAGGTCTTCCGCCGTCACGTTCGGCAGGAACGTCACCTCGCGAAGACCGTCGCGAAACAGCGGGAAGAAGAACGAATCATCGTGTTTCGGACGGTTAAGAACGGAAAATTTGTCGAGAAAGAGATCCGTCGATGTGACGAAGAGGGTAAAGCCTTCCTCCGCTGCGGCCGCCCGGCACTTTTCCAGCAAGCGCTGGAACGCATCGATGTACGCGGCGTTGCCGGAGTGATAGAGACGCCGAGCCGACAGCGTCTTCTCGATCTGGAGCGCGAAATCTTTCACCGCTTCAATAGAGGGCATGGCGGATTTTGGACGATCCGCCCGATTGTACGCCCAATCGCTCCCGCGTGGCGACAAGCGCTTTGTTTGCTGTAGGTTGCTGAAGGAAGGATGGAAGGACATGGAGCGCGGAAAGCTGGGAGCCCAAGGTCTCGAGGTCTCGGCCATCGGCCTCGGATGCATGGGCATGTCGGAGTTCTATGGATCGAGTAATGAGACCGAGGCGATCGCCACGATTCATCGTGCCCTCGAACTCGGCGTCGATTTTCTCGATACCGCTGATGCATACGGTCCCTTCACGAACGAGAAGCTCGTCGGACGGGCGATCCGTGACCGCCGAGATCGCGTGGTCATCGCCACCAAATTCGGCAATCAGCGCCGCGAAGATGGAACCTGGATCGGCATCAACGGAAAACCCGATTACGTGCATCAGGCGTGTGACCGCTCGCTGCAGCGACTGGGGGTCGATCACATCGATCTCTACTATCAGCATCGCGTTGACAGCACCGTGCCGATCGAGGAGACGATCGGCGCGATGGCCGACCTCGTCCGCCAGGGGAAGGTTCGTTACCTGGGCATGTCCGAAGCGGCGCCGGAGACCATCCGCCGCGCGAACAAAGTGCACCCCATCACGGCGCTACAGACGGAGTATTCGCTCTGGACGCGCGATCCGGAAGAAAAGATTCTGCCGACGGTGCGCGAGCTCGGAATCGGATTCGTCGCGTACAGTCCGCTCGGCCGCGGTTTTCTCTCCGGCGAGATCAAATCGATCGACGATCTCGAACCCGACGACTGGCGCCGCCGCAATCCGCGATTTCAGGCCGGCAATTTCCACAGGAACCTCGATCTCCTCGCTCGGATCGAAGAGATTGCCGCCGAGAAACGCGTTACGCCATCGCAGCTCGCACTCGCCTGGGTGCTCGCGCAAGGTCGAGACATCGTGCCGATTCCGGGAAGCAAGCGCCGATCGCATCTCGAGGAGAACGTGAAAGCGCTCGACGTACAGCTCTCGGAAGGCAATCTGCTGCGCATCGACGAAGCGCTATCCAGACATGTCAACCGTCAATCGTTAGTTGGAGTGTTTTATGGAAGTTGCTCACGAAGAACATGGCGCTCATCGGCTGCGCGCTGATGTTTCTGGCGATCCCGCAACCGTGGCCATATAGCATCTAATCGTACGCCGTTGACCGTACGCTTCGCTCGCCGTTCGCCGAAGGAGTACGGCCAACGGTCAACGGCGAACGGCGAACGAATTACGGCGCGACTTCGATCACCTCGAAAGTGTCGGGCAGAATCGAGCGCGGCGCGCCGAACTTCGCCGTCGGCAGAAAGATGTGATGCGTCTTCTCATCGAGCGCGATCGTGCGCGCGCCTGGCGCGGTCGTGATGGTCTCGATGACTTTGAATTCGTGCACCACGGTCAGCGTTCCATCAGCGCCATTCGAGCTGAACGCGAGCTGCTTCTGGTCATCGAATGCCGCGCCGTCCGCGCCTTTGCCGATGTCGACAGTCGCGAGGACTTTTCCGCTCTCTGCATCAACGACTGCCATTTTCTGATTGCGGCAGACGCTGAACAGGCGATGGTGTGGGCGGTCGATCGCCAACCCGGTTGGTTCCTCGCATGGAGCGAGCGGCCAACGATGCTCGACCGTTAGGTTTCTCGTATTAATATCTTGTATCTCATTCTTATCTTCAATATTCACGAAGGCATGGCCTGCGCGATTGCTGACGGCAAACTCCGGCTTTCCATCCAGCGCAATCGTGGCGATCACTTTGCCGTCGCCGTCGAATACGGTCGCGTTATGGCCGCGACCATTGAACGTGAAGAGGTGCTTCGTCGCCGGATCGTACAGAATCGCGTCCGGATTCTCGCCGGTCGCCTTCACCTCGGCGATCGTCGTCAGCTTGTCGAGATCGAAGATCGTCATCGTGCCTGCACGGCCGTTGCTCACGAAGCCGCGGTGCAGATCGGGCGCGATGGCGATGCCGTGCACACCTTCGGTTTTCGGAATTGTGCCGACCACCTTCTGCTGATCGAGGTCCACGACCTCGATGCGGTCGCTGTGCGCGACAAACAGCCGGCGTGACGCGCTGTCGATGGTCGCGTAATCCCAGCCGCCATTCCCGCCGACCGTGATGTGACGGAGGACATGATACGTAGCGTTGAGTTGGGTTGCCGAAGCGAGAGCGACAAGAAGCGCGATTGTTCTCATGGCGCGTAACGCTATCGCCGTCACGTTGAGCGCGCAAGTTGCAGTGTCCCAAAACATGAAAAAGACATTGATCACAATCGCTGGAGTATTTGTTCTTATCGCGGCGGCGTCCGCTGCTGAAACGCAGGCGGAGCTGCAGAAGCAGGCGAAAGTCTCGATGAAAAACGCGCGGTCGATCGCACTGAAGAGAGTCTCCGGTGGCGAAATTCAGAGCGCCGAGCTCGAGCGCGAGGGCGGCAAGCTGATTTATTCATTCGATGTGAAAAGCAAATCGGGGATCACCGAGGTGAATGTCAGCGCGATCAGCGGGAAAGTCATCGCCTTGCATCACGAGACTGCGGCAAAGGAAGCCGCCGAGAAGAAGAAAGAAGCCACAGAAAAGCACTAACGCGTTGCGGCGCCGCATCGCTACAAAAAATTAGGCGCTCAATAACCCGGCCACCGCCCCCGACCCCCGCCCATCCCACGCCCGCCCCGGCGGGGATAGTTGCCTTGATTGCGCTGCTGCCTCCGCTCCTGCAGTTGCTGTTGGAGTGTCTGCCATTGTTCGGCAGACAGGATCGACCGTTGGGCAGCGAGCATCTGCAGTTGGCGATCGAACAGAGAGTCACGCAACGCGCGGATGCGCTGGCCTGCGGTGACGATGTCGGCCTGCGAGGGGTGGTTGGAATCGAGAAGCGTGCGCAGATCACGAACGGCAACGGTCATGTCGCGCTCGATGCGTGGCGCTTCGTCACCTTGATCGGTGGCGATCTTGCCGAGCGCCGCAACCTGATCGCCGGTCAATCGAACTGCATCAGCGAGCATCGGCTGACGCCACCAGTCGGCGGGCGGCAGCATGTCCAGGCCGCCGGCCATCGGTCGGTTTGCGGCGAATGTGCCGTCGCCGCCGTCCATCTGTGGACGACTACGGGGCGAATCAACGGGTTGGTCGGAATCGGAGCTCGAGCAGGAGACGGCGAGGACGGCGATGGCAGCGAGAACGGCGAATCGTTTCATGCCTGCATTTACGCGCGATCACGCCAGCCGTTGAAGGCACTCTTTGTGCAACTTTAAAGTTGGAGAAGGAGAAGAGTCATGCGATTGGTAGCCTTCCTCGCGATCCCTTTGATGTTCGTCGGATGCGGTTCAGGTACGTACGGCACACAGGCAGCGCCGACCACGATGTCATCGATGCCGGCGAGTGCCAATCAAAGCGCGGCGCTGACCCAGGCGATGCGCAGACTTTGGGCGGACCACGTCGTGTATACGCGTCTGTACGTCATCGCCGCCGTGAACGGGACCGACGACGCGCAACCGACGGCGGCGCGCCTGCTCGAGAACCAGGAAGACATCGGCAACGCGATCGTTCCGTATTACGGTGCGCCCGCTGGCCAGAAACTCACCGATTTGCTCAAGCAGCACATTCTCATCGCTGTCGATCTGGTGGGGGCGGCAAAGGCAAACGATCAGGCGAAATTTCAGGATGCCGATCGAAGGTGGCATCAGAATGCCGCCGACCTCGCGACATTTCTGAGCGGCGCGAACCCGAACTGGCCTCGCCAGGCGGTTCTCGACATGCTCAACCAACACCTGTCACTGACGACCAAGGAAGCCGTCGACAGGCTGCAGAAAAATTACGCCGACGACGTGCCGAACTTCGACGCGATTTTCAATCAGGCGATGATGATGGCCGACACGCTGACCAACGGCATCATCGCGCAGTTCCCCAATCAGTTCCGCTCTTAATCGCGGACGAGCAGCCGCGCCGCGTTTTTGCCGAGAATCGCGGCGCGGTCCGATTCGGAGATGTTCAGAGCGGCGATGCTGTCGAGCATCTTACGCAGGCTGCCGATCTGGTGCGGGTAGTCGCTGCCGGCGAGGATGTGATCGGCTCCGGCGAAATCGATCGCCAGTTGCAGCGCGCGGACATCGAAGTTGACCGAGTCATAATAGAACTCGCGGAGATATTCACTCGGGGGACGATCGATGTTCGCGCGGCATTCCTTGAAAGCGTGGAAGCCGCGATCGAGCCGCTCGACGAGATAGGGAATCGCGCCGCCGAGGTGGCCGAGGGCCCATTTGATGCGAGGGAAACGCTCGACGGTGCCGCTGAAGACGAGGCTCGCTGCGGCAAGCGTCGTATCGAGCGGAAATCCGACGAGCGGCATGAGCCAGTAATCTTTCATCGCCTCGACACCGACCGGCGAAGTCGGATGAATGTGAATGACGGCATCCAGCTCGTTCGCCACTTCCCACAGCGGCCAGAATTGACGGTCGCTCAGCGCCGCGCCGTTGATGTTGCTGAACACCATCGCGCCGCAGAAGCCTAGCTGCCGGCAGGCGCGATCGAGCTCCTTTGCCGACGCTGTGGGATCGCTGAGCGGAAGAGTGGCCACGGCGACGAACCGTTTTGAATCGCGAACGATGCCCGCGAAGCCGTCGTTGACCAGCCGCGCGAGTTTTACCGCGGTCGCGGGCTCCTCGACATGTGTTCCAGGCGTCGTCAGACTGAGCACCTGCCGATCGACGCGGTGCTCCTGCAATACCGTTTCGCGATAGGCGATGTCGCGATGGCCGCGCACCGCGATGTTGTAATCGCCCGGGTAGTGAAGGACCGGATTGCCTTCGTTATCGATCGTGACCTGAACGCGGCTCGATCCCGAGCGAAGCGCATCGAGGTACGCCTGGGGATAAAAGTGATTGTGAAAGTCGATGATCATTCTTCGGTGACCGCAAAATACACGGCGACCGGGGCGAGGATCAACCAGGCGGCGAGTGCGATCAGCGGCACAGCGAACGCTTGCGCGGACGCGACGACGGACCGCAGCACCGCGTGGACATCGATGGAAACGCCGAGAATGGCGAGCGCAACGACAATCGCGCCGACAATCAATGCGATCTGAACGAAGCTGCCGGCACGCACGGCTGTGCGGGCAGCTTCACGTTGCGCCCGCATATTCATCCGCCACCACACGAGACCTGCCGAGGGTGGATGCGCATCGCGCATCAGCGCGCTGCGATCACAAAGGACGGCGCAGGCGACGTCGAAAAGATCGCGGCAGCATTCGCAGGAATCCATGTGCTCGCGCAGCTCGTTTCCCACCCGCCCGCTCCCCGCGCACTCCATCACCTCGGCCTCTCGTTCGCAGTCTCGCTTAGCCACGTAGCAACTCCGCTAGTTTCCGCCGCGCCCGGAACAACAGTGACTTGATGCTCTTGCTGCTCATTCCAACGATCTCCGCGATCTCGGCATGTGAGGAGCCTTGTGCGTACGCGAGCAACAAGATTTCGCGCTGCAACGGCTTGAGTTTCGCCAAAGCGCGCGCGAGGTCTGTTCGCTGATCGGGGCGAGCATCGATCATTCGCAAATTCTCAGGGATCGGCACATCGATTCCCCGTCGTTGCCGGCGGCCACTGTCGCGGGCGAGATTCGTGGCGATGCGAAAGAGCGAGTTGCGCCGGTGCGATTCGCTTTCGTACACGGTCCCGGCGCGATAGAAGCGGTAGTACGCCTCCTGCAACAGATCGTCGGCGAGCTGCGCGTTCCCGGTGATGCGCACGAGATAACTCCACACCGGGCGCGCAGTTCGCTCATAAAACGCGCGGAACGTCTCCTCGTCCATCCGCGCCGCTGCGGTCGCCGGCGCTTCGAGATCGATCGGCAGCGTCGTCTCAGGCATCACGATGGTGATCGCCATGGCTCAAATCATGACACGTTCGTCTGCCACAGGCCGAATCGTCGCGAAATCACATAGAACACGCCTGCGGAAAGGACGAGCGCGATTCCAATCAGGAGTGCGATCACGCCGATGCCATACAGCACGGCCGACCCGGCGCCCACTACCTTGAAGCTGACGAGATCGAATCCGATTCCACCGGCAATCATGACCAGTCCCGCCTGAACGGACCAGAAGATGCGCCCGACGGGAGCGCTCATGGGCCGCGGCCCCGCTTCCAGCGGAATCGGAGCAGACTCGAGAAACTTCTTCCCGGCCGGACTCTGCAGATACGCGAGCAGCTCTTCATTCGAGGTAAATCGATCCAGAAGTTTGCTGTGCACTTCGGTTTGAATCGCCGAGAGCCGGTTCCAGCGGCGCTGTTCGATCAGCGTCTTGATGATCCAGACGATGACCGACGTCACCACGAGGAACACAAGAAATGCTGCGATATCACCGGAGATCTGATGCCACGATCGGTCCTCGAAATCGGAACCACCGGCACTCCCCAAAAAGAACTGCGGATTGTGCGCGACCTCCGGATGCTGGGCGATGAACGACGTGAGCGCCGGGTAGTTGGCCATGTACTGCTGGTCCGCGAAAAGAGTGGGATCGAGTCTCAATACTGTCGCGAGCTGAGGCGGATATTTGCGCAGCAAGGTACGGAAGTCTTCGCGCGTCTGGTGGCTGTCGGCGGTGACGACTTGTAGCGGCGCCGGTGCGGGACTCTGTGCCCAGGCGATGCTTGAAATCGCCAGAAGGATCGTTGCAAGACTCCATCGGATCATCATTTCGCTCCTCTTCTGCTCGTATTACGCAGGGGAGCGCTGAAGGTGCACAGGCGGCCGGCTGAAGCCGGCCCTACACCGGCGTGCCGATGAACCAATGGTTATGGAACGGATCGATGACGTAGGCGAAGCGCTCGCCGTACGGCGCGTCATTCGGCGGCATGACGCTCTTCGCTCCGGCGGAGACGGCTCGCTGGTAGACGGCATCGCAGTCATCGACGTAGAGGTGAATCCCTGCTTCCATCGGCTGCCATTCACCGTGGGCCTCGCCCATTTCGATGACCGAGTCGCCGATGCGCATCGTCGCGTGAGCGATCGTTCCGTCCGGCGCTTTGTCCGGCTCCTCGACAGCCTCCGCGCCGAACGCCGCGGCCAGGAACTGGATCATGCGATCCGCACCTTGCGGGTGCAGGAACGGCGTGATCGTCCGCAAACCTGGCCGGGTCGGCTGTCCGGGCGCGAGATGCGTGGCGATGTACCAGTGATTGCCGAACGGGTCTTTTACCGATCCTTCGCGATCGCCGTAAAACTGGTCGACGAGCGGGTGCAACGATGTCGCGCCGGCATCAAGTGCGCGCTGATAGACCTCATCGACATTCTCGACGTACATGTGCACGCCGAAAGCGATCGGCGGCGCCTGCTCGGCCGCGTCTCCCATTTCCACCTTCGAGCTTTCGATGCGGACCTCCGCGTGCGCGATGAGGCCATCGGGCCGCGGAGCGCGGAATTCTTCCTTTCCGCCGAACGCCTCCTCGAGGAAGGCGATGAAATCTGCAACGCCGCGCACCCGGAAGTGCGGCGTGATGGTGTGGCGGACGCGAGGAACGATCTTCCATTTCAACTGCGCCTTGAAGTGGGGAGCGGCCACTTCGCGCAGATCGGAGGCGATCGCCAGCAGGCCGGCCGCTTCGGTGTCGGCCACTTGCGCGCGACGTCCTCCGAGCATCGCGTCGATCGCGGCTTCGAGCTGTTCGATCCGGTCCTGCTCAGCCATGATTCATTTCCGCGCGCAGTTTCTGCAGCGCTC
>WNGB01024004.1_pt1 | contig 14713 bp, 9 predicted proteins | sample 5400681 | NCBI WGS metagenome assembly WNGB01 (sample SAMN13153367, study PRJNA577476) | soil metagenome | isolation source: 115 cm soil or saprolite under grassland replicate 2 | place: USA:California | collected 2016-06-15
GCGGCCGAATCGAAAGAGGGATTGGAAACGCGTCTGTTCAGCCTGCGGGAGGTGCTCGATGGTCTCCAGAACAGGCTGGCCACGGAGCAGCAGGCGGCAGCTGAATCAAAACGGCGCGGCGAGGAACTGGAAGCCCGCCTGGTCGCCGTGCGACAGATGCGTGACGAGCTCAGGGGCAAGCTGACAGCCGAGCAACAAGTGGCCGCCGAATCTCACCAGCGCCGCGAGGAACTCGAGGTCCGCCTGCGCGAGACGACCCAGGAGTTGGAACGCGCAAAAAACGAACTGGAAAAACAGTCGATCGAACGGGGACGTGCGGAGTCTGGTTTGAGCGAGCAACTGAACGCAGCCAAAGCGGCGGCGGAGAAGGCGGAGTCAGCCTGCCAACAGGAAGCGCAGCGCAGCGGAGCCGTGGAAGAGGAACTGGCCGGCCTGCGGAAGGTGCGCGATGAATTGAGCGGCAAACTGGCCGCGTCGCAAAAGGCCGCCGACGAGTCCAGGCGGCATGGTGAGGAACTGGAGACGGGTTTGCGCGCGAAGGCCGAAGAGTTGGAACGCGCAAAAGCAGAGTTGGAAAAACAGACGTCCGAACGGGGACGCGCGGAGTCTGGCTTGAGCGAGCAACTGAAGGCCGCAAAAGCGGCGGCGGAGAAGGCGGAGGCGGCCTGCCAACAGCAAGCGCAGCGCAGCCGGGCGGTGGAAGAGGAACTGGCCGGCCTGCGGAAGGTGCGCGACGAATTGACCGGCAAAATGGCCGCGGTGCAAAAGGCGACTGACGAGTCCAGGCGGCGTGGTGAAGAACTGGAGACGGACTTGCGCGCGAAGGCCGCAGAGTTGGAAAAACAGACGTCCGAACGGGGACGTGCGGAGTCTGGCTTGAGCGAGCAACTGAAGGCTGCGAAGGCGGCGACCGAAAAGGCCGAAGCGGCCTGCCGACAGGAAGCGCAACGCAGCCGGGCCGTGGAAGAGGAACTTGTGGGCCTGCGGCAGGTGCGCGATGAATTGAACGGCAAACTGGCCGCGGCGCAACAGGCGGCCGACGAGTCCAGGCGGCATGGTGAGGAGCTGGAGACGAGCTTGCGCGCGCGAGCGGTCGAATTGGAGCGGGCCAAAGCAGAATTCGGAAAGCATGCCGGGGAACGGGAAGGGCTTGAATCCAAGTGGCGCGAACAACTCAACGGCGCGAAAGCGGCGGCCGAGAAGGCGGAGACGGCCTGCAAACAGGAAGCGCAACGCAGCCGGGCGGTGGAAGCGGAACTGGCCGGCCTGCGGCAGGTGCGCGATGAATTGAACGGCAAACTGGCCGCGGCGCAACAGGCGGCTGCGGAGTCCAGGCGGCGCGGTGAGGAACTGGAGTCCGGCTTGCGCGCAAAGACCGAAGAATTGAAACGCGCAGCAACAGAATTGGAACGACAAGCCGCCGAACGGGCGCGTCACGAGTCGCAATGCCAAAAACTTTCGGAAACCAACGCGGTTTTGGGCGCAGAACTGTCCCGCATGGTGGAGAACCGGGCGTCACAAGAGGACGCATTGTCCGCGATGGAACGCCGGGTCCGCGAAGGCGTGGCTTCCCTGGCGCGCGTGACGGCCGACCTCGAAATCGAACGGGGCGAACGCCGCCGGATCGAACAACGCGCATCCACCTTTGGCGCGCAGTTGCAGGAACTGCACAAAGAACTCAAGCAGCATTTGCAGGTGGAGCGGGTCAATCAGAACAGGATTGCCGATCTGGAGCGACAACTGCGCGAGCGCGAGGAGGCGTTGGCGAGCGCGAGCGCGGATTTGGAAAAGGAAGCGGCGGACCGTCATTTGGCCGAAGAGCAACTGGGGGCGGTGGGGGACATGACTGCCCAACTGCGGCAATGCCTGGCCCAGTTCGAAGAGGCCAAAAAGGCTTTCAGCAAGACACAGGAAGATCTCGAATCTCAACTGCAGGCCAACTCGAATTCATCGAGCGAGCGCGAGGCCCGGTTGCAGAAGGAGGTTCTCGAACGCCAGCGCCTGGAGGAGGCGTGGCAGGCGGCGCAGCGCAAACTCCAGGAGCAATCCCAAAACAGCGCGATTGAATTGTCCAGGTTGCAGTCGGCCTTGCAGCTTGAATTGATGGAACGGCAACGTCTGGAAGGCGAGGCCATGCATTCTCATTTTGCCTCTCTCGATGCCGCCCGTTCGAGTCGGGCGCTCGTGAACGGCTTCTGCCGGCAGGTTCGCCAGCCCGTCAACCAATTGATTCAGTCCATGCGCCGCTTGCTGGAACTCGAGCTGCGGGACGAACAGGCGGCGCTGGTCCAGGTGGCCCTGGAAAACTCCCTCCTTCTGCAAACCTGCCTGCAACAAAGCGGCGCCTTGAACTATCATTCCTTCGCCGCCGAAGTCGAAGGCGGCGACGAACTGAGCAAAATGATCTCGGCGCAACCGTCCGATCGGCCGCAACCGTTCCCGTCGTCGAGGGTATCGGAGCGACTGCCGAAAGAAATTTCCGAATAAGGGCGTTGCTTGCCTTTTTGGCGCGCTCGGGCTGAGACGGTGAACCCGTTCGTCCTCGCGCCCGTCGTCCTCCTCGATCGGATAGCTTGGCTTCGAGGACGAGCACGAGGACCAAATGACGGTTCATGGAAAGGGAACACCTCCAAAATTTTGACGTGAGTTGAGGCCATGAACCCAGGATACGTAACTTGTTCATTTACAAGCAAGGCATCGTACGGTTCATGGAGAGCCCTCACGACTTTTTCCATGAACCTGGTTTGCGTCAGTCGTTGAATATCGAATGACGAATATCGAATGACGAAAGAAATCCGAAGCTTGAATGTCGAAATGCTTTCAGTTGTGCAGTCGCCGGCTTCGTCATTCGGATTTAAGAATTACAGTTGGTAGCCCGGATGTCGTCGGACTTGGTTGACCCACCCTCACAACGTGCCTCCCATGGTGATGAATTCATCGCGGCTGAGAACGCCATCCTTGTCGCGGTCGAAACGCTCGAACCGTTTCGGCGCTTCATCCGGGTCGGGCTGATTGGCGAGAAATTCTTCACGCGTCAACTTGCCGTCGTGATCGGTGTCCTTTCTCTCAAACAACGCGGCGCGGTCCGTTTGCCGCTTTGCAGCATCCGGCGTTGCACTGAGAATCTGCGGCTTGCCTTCCGGTTGCCGGGCGAGCAGGGCGCGGAGTTTCGCCACGACCTTGGGTCGCGCGGGCGCGAGGTTCCGGGTCTCCAACGGGTCGGCTTGATAGTCATAAAGTTCAAGATCGGCTGTCTCGCCCGCAGCGCCGGGCTTTTTCCATTCCACCAGACGATAACGCTCGGTCCGCACCGCGCGCCCGAGAATTTCCCCGTCGCCGCGGCGGTTGCGTGGAAAAACATGGAAGATGGCCTCCTTGCTGTCGCGCGTTGGCCGTTTGAGCACGGGCAGGAGGCTCCGGCCATCGAGCGATTGCGGGAGCTGTGGTTTCGGCAAACCCGCCAGGTCGCACAAGGTCGGATACAAATCCACCGTCTCGGCCAGGGCTCGCGTGCGCGCGCCCGCTTTGGTGACGCCCGGCACGACGATCAGCAGCGGAATGTGCGTGGCTTCCTCGTAATTGGTGTGCTTGCTCCACATGCCGTGATCCCCAAGATGCCAGCCGTGGTCGCCCCACAACACAATGATGGTATTCGTCGAGAGGCCGAGCCGATCCAATTCATCCAACACGCGCCCGATCTGGGCGTCCACGTAACTCACCGCGGCGTGATAGCCATGGATCAAGGTGCGCGCCTGTTCATCGGTCAGCGGACCGGTTTGCGGAATGTCGCGGTATTGGCGCAGTTCGCCCCAGCTCGTTGGCGCGTAGGACGGCGCGCCCTCGGGCGGCGTGCGCAAGGCGGGCAGGGTGAACGATGTGCGATCATACAAATCCCAATACTTCTTCGGCGCGCACAAAGGCAGGTGCGGCTTCAGAAAGCCCACGGCGAGAAAAAACGGGGCGGAGGGTCTGACTTTGGCCGATTGCAGCCGGCGAATAGCCTCGTCGGCAATTCTCCCGTCCGGATAGGCGTTGTCCGGCACATCGGCGGATTCAAAAGCGGCGCCGCGCGGAAGCCTGCCCGCATCCGTCACATTGGCGAACAATGCCTCCTCGCGGGTCAAACCCTGACTCGCCCGGCTCTCCGGCAACACGTAGGCGATCGATTTTTCGGAAAAGTGCGGCACGCTCCACGACGCCGGGTCCTCGTGATTGCCGTGGCCGACGTGAAAAATCTTCCCCAAACCCTCGGCACGATAGCCGTGCCGCATGAAGTATTGCGGAAGCGTGACGGCATCCGGCATGGCCTGCCGGAAATTCGTTCCGAGATTGTAGATGCCCAACTCGGTCGGGCGCACTCCTGTCAAAAGAGCGTTGCGCGAGGGGGCGCAGACGGCCTGGTTGCAATAGGCGCGCTCGAACAAAAGCCCGCGCCTCGCCAACCGGTCGATGTTCGGCGACCGGATGCGTTGATCCCGGTAGCAGCCCAGCAACGGCTTGAGATCGTCCACGCAAATGAGCAGGACGTTGGGCTTCGCCCCGGCGGCAACGGCGCGATCCGCGAACAACGCGCAGCAAGAGATGACCGCAAAGGGAATGAACCGCATTCTCAAAGGCTCCACCCGGAGCGATACACTGAACGAAGGTGGGCGTTGGCCGCTTCGTTATGGGTGAACCGCATCGCCTTGTCATCCCAACGGAGCGTTTGACCGGGAAAACGAATGGCAATAAGGCCAAGCAGCGCCACCTGTGTGAGTGGACCGCCGTAATCAAAGTTCGAGCCCGCCTTTCGGCCCGTGCGAATCGCCTCGATCCAATCCCAGGCGTGTCCTTTGACTCGCGGGATTTTTTCCGCCGGCGCATTTTTGCCGGAGTGCTGCTCCATGAGGTTCTCCGGAAGCAGGTGGCAGTTGGCGCCGCCGTGTGAACCGTGGACGATCATCCCTTTGTCGCCAAAAAGAATGGCCCCGGTGCCGGGAACCTTTTCGTCGGCCGGAAAATCATCGGGTTTGGGAATGGCGGTGTTTCCGTCGTACCAGACGAGTTTGACCGGGCCGCGCGCGTTCCGGGCCGGAAACTCGAAGGTGATCTTCGTCCCCGGCGGATACGTCAGGCCATGCTTGGCGAGATCGTAATCCGTCGCCTCCGCCTGCACGGTGGCGGGCGCATCCAAATCCAGCGCCCAGAACGCCGGATCCAGCACGTGACAAATCCAATCACCGATGACCCCGCTTCCGAAATGCATCCAACCGCGCCAGTTCCAGGGCACCCAAAGCGGCGAGTAAGGACGGAACTCGACCGGGCCGACCCAAAGATCGTAATCGAGAGTTTTGGGAACCTCATGCGGCTCGTCCACCTTGGCCAGGTTGGGGATCTGGCAATAGACATTCTTGAACGCGTCGCAGCCGGCATGAATGGTGTGAACCTGGCCAATGGCCCCGACCCACACCCACTCGCAGACCCGGCGAATGGTATCGCTGGAATGACCCTGGTTGCCGAGTTGGGTCACCACCTTGTATGGGTGGGACGCGGCCACCAGCTTTCGGACTTCATCCACCGAATGAGCCAGCGGCTTTTCACAATAGACGTGCTTGCCGTGTCTCAGGGCTTCCATCGCGATGACCGCGTGGGTGTGATCCGGCGTGCCGATGACCACGGCCTCGATCTCCTTTCCCATCTTGTCGAGCATCACCCGATAATCCTTGAACCGTTTCGCGTCCGGGTATTTGGCAAATTCCTTGGCGGCGTATTTTTCGTCCACGTCGCACACGGCGACGATATTGTGGCCCAGTCCCGCCACCTCGCCCACATCGGCCCCGCCCCGGCTGCCGATGCCGATCCCGGCCACGTTGAGCTTCGCGTTCGGGGAAAGACTTTCTGCGCCATTCAACAAACTTCCCGGAAGAATGTTGAACAGGGCCACGCCGGCGCCGGTGCGATGGAGAAACTGCCTTCGGTTTATTTTGTGCCTGGAAAGTTCCCTGATGATTTCGGCTGCGCTCATGTCCGGGATTCTAGTCGCCGACTTGGGAATTGTCATCCGCCAAATCCTGAAGCCGGGCCCGGAGCGCGGCTCTGCGAGCCGCCGCAATTTCGCGTGTTGAGAATGACCCGGTGTTTCCAACGTCGCCAGCCAAACCTTCAGTGAGCCGGCGCGGAGAATTGTCGCAAGAAAGCGCAAAGAGCGCAAAATTCTTTAGCGATCAGTAACTTGATTTGTCCGCTGATGAACGCGGATTGACGCTGATGGATTGCCGCGCACCAACAGGCCGTCATCCCGTCCCGCGCCTGCGGGATGGCAGTAGTTCCAACGCTTCTGAACGAGGGAAGTGGGATTACTTTTTGCGGGGACGGAGAAGCTTTTTGATGCGGGCCGTCGTCTGCTCGCGGTCGAGCCGGCTCGCCGCCACGTCCAGGGTCAACTGTTCCCAGGCATGGGTATCGAGTTTTTCGTCCGGCAACAGACCGTTCTCGCTGAGGAACACCAGGCATGTCGCCAAGGCGGTGCGCTTGTTGCCATCCACGAACGGATGGTTGCGGCACAGGTAAAAAAGATAAGCGGCAGCCAGCTCCACCGGTTTGGTGAACAACGGCTCACCCATCATCGTGGCCTGAGGCGCGGCCACCGCGGATTCCAAAAGTGCTTCGTCCCGCAACCCGGCAGAGCCGCCGTGCGCGGCCAGCACTTCGGCGTGGATCGCCTTCACGGCCTCCACGGTGGGATGCGAGAGCGGCCGCCTCATGACAGCCGCCGGAACAGCTCCGCATTCTTCCTGATCAATCGTTTCGCCGCGGCGGCCGCCTTCTTCGGGGCAATGACGGGCCGCAGGGGCGTCAGCACGATTGAGCCGCCTTCATGGATCGTGATGGTCACCTGGTCGCCCACCTTGATGCGCGCGAGATCCATGAGCGCCGCGTCGAACATCAGGCCCTGCGAGTTGCCAATTTTCGTGATCGTCTTTGTCATGGTGTAAAACTATGTTTAACTCTTCTGCCCGTCAAGCCGGTTCAAATCAACCGGCCCACGATCCACGGATTGAACCCTCAACATTGCTCGTCCCTCTCACCGCTCCGCCGCCAGGGAGGCGCAGACCAGCTCCTCGTCGTTGCGGGCGAAGACATGGCGGTTCGCATAGGCCGGCGGGGTCCACGCGAACTTTCGAACCCCCAAAATTGAGGTGGGTTTGAGCAGATGCGAACGGCTGACCTCGCGGTAACCGCCGGGCTCGAGTCGCGCTAAAATCAAGTTCCCTTCGTCAGAGTCGCGCTAAAATCAAGTTCCCTTCGTCAGTAAAAAGAAACGTGGCGTCACCGTTCGGTGTCAGGTGGATGCTGGCGCCGTTTTTCAGTTCCGTCACGTTGGTCGTCCCCCAAACCTGCTTGCCTGTGCCGGCCTCCAGGCAGACCAGTTCGCCGTTGGATTTCGCCGAGAACACGTGGTCGCCCCGCAACATTGCCGTCGAGGTGTTGCTCAAGATTCGCTTTGAGACCGCTTTCGATTCCGGCCAGAGCAACGTGGCCGCCGCCTGGTTGTTGTCTAATTCCAGCATCAAGCCGGAAATCAGCAGCCGGTTTTTCTGAACGACCGGAGCGGGAATCGAATCGTTACTGCTCGTCACCATCGGTTCCCGCCAGTAAGTCTGGCCGGTCGCCGGATTCAAGGAAGTCACGGACTCATCCGTCCAGACGATCAACTGCCTCTTCCCCCCGGCCACGATGACCAGCGGTGAACTGTTCGACACGGTCTCGTCCAGCGCTTTCCAAACCTCCCTCCCCCTCTTCTTGTCGAGCGCGATGACACACGCGCCTGGTTTGCCTCCGATGAACAGAATCAGGAGATTTTCTTCAATCAACGGCGAAGCCCGGCAAGTCAGCTCCCGGATTTCGTATTCCAGTTGTTTTTCCCAAATCACTTTGCCGTTGCGCGCGTCCAGACAATCCACCCGACCGCTTCGGCCAAGCGAGTAAATCCTTCCGTCCTCGACGATCGGTGTCGCGGCCGGACCGCCGCCGTGCTCGGGGATAAACGCCCATTCCGGGTAAACCAATTCGGAGGCATAACTCCAGAGCAGCTTGCCGGTCGATTCCTTATAGCACCGGATACGCTCCCGAGCCTTGGGCTTCTCCAACCGCATGTCGGTTAGAAAAACCCGGCCTTGGACCACGACCGGACTTGACCAACCCGGCCCCACGGGCGCTCGCCATCGAATCTTCAATCCTTCAGCCGGGAACGTTTTGAGAATGCCGGTGTCGTTCCAGACGCCATCGCGGTTCGGTCCGCGGAATTGCGGCCAATCCGCTGCCCGCACTGTGAAGGACAGCAACAACCCAAGCGAGACCGTCACTCGAGTCATCGCGTAATTGGCCGAAGAGCGCGATCTGCCAATCCGGCTGGACCGTTGCGACGTCCTGGCCAACGACAAATAACTCCTCCTCGCAAGAACAGTCACAATTCTCCTTTGAACGCCCGGGGGAGAGAGTGAGTCGTCAAGTGCGCGCGGCGACCGGACGGCTCGATTTCGAGTGTGCTCACAAGGACAGGTTAGCCCTGGCGCGCGTCAGTATGCAATCATCGCAGTGGGTGTTCAGGGTCATCGCCGTTGACAAAGTAGCGCCGCCGTCCTCGCCGCCGTCCTCGCCGCCGTCCTCGCCGGCGAGTTGACCGGGCGTCTCGCCCGGTTATTCTTCCGCCTCTGGCGGCGGGACGCCGCCAAAACCCGCAGGCGGACGCCTGCGCCACACTTTATCGATAGCCCGGTGTGCCGGGTCATCGCACGCCGGCCTCAAGCGCCGCAAAGGCCGGAGGCCGGGCGAAGCTTCGGTGGGACAGTGTCAACGGCGCCAATGCCCACATTGTGGTCCGCGACGGAAGCGAGAATACTGGTCCTCTGAAGAACGGACGGACAAGGGTGAGCCATGGGCCGACGCCTGGTGTGGCTTTCGGCTCATAGCAGCCGACGTGAGGAGACTCATTCTGAAATCCGAAATCCCAGGTACGAAATCCGAATGAAATCAGCCTCAGGGCTCCTGACGCCATGGAAAAAGGCGAATCCGCTTCTGGACGCCGCGACAAATAAGTGATCCGATCGGATCACTTATTTGTCGCGAGATTTCGGCTCACGGATTTTCCACGCGCGCGGAATTTACCTTCAACGGGTCAGGAGTCCTGAGCCTCGTTACCTCGGCTGCAACGAACTGGCAGCGGGCAATTTTCACGGGAAGAATCTGTTTGGCGCTTACGCAGCCCGACCCAACCACTTGAACACCGCGGCTTCCACGTCCGCAAATTGCGTGGCGTTGAGCGCACCCAGTTTGCGAATTGTCCGGCCGGTCGCGTATGTGGCAACGCTTTGCGCAACGAACACACCCTCCTTAAGAAACGGGACTTGAACCTCAAACTGCGACCCGCGAAGGGCGGTGCTGTGGAATACGACCGTCACGACGGCGCGGTCGATATCCGCGAAGGGAACGCTGAGAATGAGGACCGGCCGGACTTTCTCACCATGCCGCAGTCGAACAACCAGATTTCGCCTCGTCTAGGAGGCACGTTCCTCCTCACCGAGCATCGCGGCCAGTTGGTCGCCAGCGGCGGCGGCCAGGTCATCACTGAGCGGGCCGGAATCCCACGGCGGGAGGCGGTGAATGATCTCTCGCACAAACTCCTGCTTTTCCTCAACCTGCAACGCCTCGAACTCGGAAAGCAGTTTTGCTGTAGCGTCACTCATGGCGAAAATTTAACCGGCAGGCTGGCGTTTGTCAGGGTCAAATTTCATTCATTCGACATTCGTTCTCGACGCGCTCCTTCTTCTCCAAGAGGGCGACGACGGCTCCGGCGCGCGTCTACCCAAGACCGCGCCCGGAAAGATTCAGAAAGACATTCTGCGGGGCGGCCGCCCGAACATCGCGCCACAATAATCAGCCCGTTCGGTTGGCAGGGACAAGCTGCTGCTTGTCTTTCATATTTGGATATGTGCAGATGGGTCCGGGTGACGCGTCGCGAATTTTTGAAACGCGCGGGGCAAACCGCGCTCCTGACAACTGGAGCGGGCTTTGACCTCCCGTCCACGCTTGCCGCGGCCACATCACCGCGACCTGCGGGTGACTGGCCGATGTATCGTGGAAACCGATGTCTGACCGGCCACGCAGTTCTGCCCGGCGAGATGCGCCGTGCTCCCGAGGTCTCGTGGCGACACAAGATCGAAGCGGGCCTGATTTGGGCGGTGCTTGATCCAGCGCCCAACAAGAGTTCACGACCGGCCGAGGTTCGAAGGAGCGATCCGAACTATTTTCAGTCGCCGGAAGGGCGCAAGTGGGAGCTCGACACGAGATTGGTTGACCTCCATGGCACCGGGCAACTGGTTCCCGATCCCGGCCGGGCTGCCAAATTACTTCCGGACGTTCCCGGTTTGCAAACCATCGAGTTCCAGCCCGTACCGGACGCGTCCGGCCTCGACCCCAGGCAAGCCGTCTGCTTCGCTTACGACGGCGGGCAAAAACGCGAAGTGTGGCGTTCCGAAACTTACGACACGATTCAGAACTCGAATTTCGCCATCGCGGACATCGACCATGACGGCAGTTTGGAGGTGGTCCTTGCGCCGCATTACCGGATCATTGTCTATGACGGACAAACCGGCCGCACCAAACACCTCCTGAAGATTCACGACTCCCGTAACTACGGCTTTCTCTGCTGCACCGATTTGACGGGCGACGGGTTGCTGGATTTTGTGATCATCGGTGATTTCGCCATGCATGTCGATGTCGTGAGGAACGAAGGGGACCATTTGCGCCTGCTTTGGCGCCGCGAACTCGAAAAGGATATTCAAAGCAAGAACATCATCGTCCGTCCGGGTCCGAACCCGGTTTTCGATGTCAATGGCGATGGCCGGAAGGAGATTGTCTTCAACCTCTTTAACCAGAGCGGCGACGGCAAATGGCACGTCATAGCGTACGACGCGCTGACCGGCGAAACGGTTCTGGATCTGCCGGAGCAATATCTTAATGGCGCTTCCGACGTGAACGGGGACGGAGTTCCGGAATTATTCACTGCGCGAACGGCCACGCTTCACGTGCCGGATGCCGCCGAGTTAAGCCTGCTCCGCGTCAAAGGCAGCGACGCGTTATCACTCTGGAAACATCCGCGCGCCCGATGGGTTACCTGGCCGGCGGTCTTGCCGCTCACGCACACGACCATCGTGGCCCGTGGAACCGACGACGTTGTTACGGGAAATCTTACCGACCGCGGCAAATCCAACTTTTTCGTGCTCGAAACTGCTGCGCGAAAGTCCGAACTCCTCGCCGCCCTGGCTGTTAGGGGAAACGGGTCGATAACCACGGTGTGTTCTTTTGAACTGCCGCGACGCTCGCGAGCGCAGATTCGCTCCTGCGCGGATGTGGATGGCGACGGAAAGGACGAAGTGCTGGTCAGTTTCCGCCAGCCGTCGGCAGAACGCGCTTACCCTGGGCCGGCCAGGAACGCCGCCGTCCGAGTAGTTTCGCTCGAAACCACAAAGGTGCCGCATCAGACCGTCGGCGCCGGCGAAACCCGGCCCCTGGTGGCGGCTTTGACCTCAGCGCGCTCGGGCCCGGTCGTCATATTCGAGGGCGCGGACCAGGATATTATCTCGTTGACTCCGCCAGCGCGTCGCGGACAAAGCCCAATCGAGCAGTGGCGCATGCCGGGCGCGGGTGCGCCGGTGATGGCTGACCTTGACGGCGATGGCGTGGCAGAAGTCGTCTTTGCTGATTGGTCGGAGACTGGCGAGGGCTTGATCGTGGCCGCCGACGCCCGCCGCGGACGCGTTTTGTGGCGGCACTTGCTTCCCGGGTTTCCAGGGCCACATCCGGAGTGGAACTTCGGCGGAATCACGACCTGGTGGGTGGGCCGCTACACCTCACCGGCCCGTGCTGACGTTTGGGTTTCAGCGCGACGCAGCACAATGCACTCGGACGAAGCCTGGGTGCTCCGCGGCCTTGATGGCCGGACCCTCTGGCATCTGCGCGAAGTGCGGACCGACCGCACTCCCGCAGAGGCGCGCGGCTGGGGCGCGGGCGGCAGTTTCGTTTGTTCGGCGGATGTGGATGGCGACGGACTGGAGGACATCGTGCATTTGTATCCCGTCAACTACATGGCGGCCAAAGGCACCAACGGCCAGCTCCTTCGTTCGGTCGAGTCAGCCGCGGGGTTGTTTCCGGGCGTCTGGGGCGCCTATTGCCAACCGATGGTCGCGGACTTCAACCGGGACGGGAAAAATGAATTGCTCTGGTGCGGCCCCTACCATCACGGGCTGACGACGCTCGACGGGAAATTGATCTGGTATCACAAGGGTGGCGCCAGCATGGCCGGACTTGCCGACGTGGACGGCGACGGCAAATTGGAGTTGGGCTTTACCGGTTGGGAGCAGGGGCACGGGTTGCGTTGCCTGAATGCCGCAACCGGCGAACTGAAATGGGAACTGCCCCTGGAAAAGAATCCGCGCGTACCGGTTTACACCGTTGATATTGATGGCGACGGCCGGGATGAATTCCTGTTCGCCGCGAACACCGTTCTTTATGCGGTCAACGGCGCGGCCGATTCCGGCCACATCCTTTGGCAGAGGCAACTGCCTTCAGAACCGGGCAACCTGGCCCTGGCTGATGTCGATGCCGACGGAAAAACGGAGATACTTTTCATCGGTGCGGATTCAGTTCTTTATTGCCTGGACGTTGCGTGATCGGACGCGATGATTTTCCGCATTCCAACTTTGTGGCTGAGTTGCCCAAATTGGATGGGCGGTCCATTGACGATCAGAACGGCAAACGCAAATTGCTGCGCGATGGGCTGGTGCTGGAGGTGTTGCGGCAGTTGCGCGGAAATTCCTTCGCCCTCGATCTGCCGATTGCCTGGCAACAACGGATTCAAATCTTGCTTAAGAATTCTCCAAATGTTCAGATGCCTCAAACAGAAGGTGGAAATCATGACTTCATTTCTGTCAGCAAGCACCAAGTCATCTCGGCGATCCATTTCGCGGTCGATCCTGGTCTGGTTCGCGGCCGGACTCGCCTCCAGCGCCATGGCCACCCAGCCAAATCTTCCGGGTGACTGGCCGACCTATGGCAACGGCCCGGCGCACACCGGCTATTTTCCCGGCAAACTCAACGGGCTTCCCTTTGTGCAAAAGTGGAAAACGCCGATGCCACACAACGTGATTTCCCAGGCCGCCATCGGCGGCGGTCGGGTTTACGTCTCGGCGGGTTACTATTTTTCGGCCATGTCCCTCCGCGCCCTCGACGCCAACACCGGAGCAGGCGTATGGACGAACACGCTGCCGGGCGCGAACTCAATCAGCCCGCCGACTTGCGATTCCGGCGCGGTTTACAATCAGCAGGGACAAGGGGTCAGCCCTTCTTACATCCGAAGCTTCGACGCAGCCACCGGCTCAACCAATTGGGCAACGTCCTTCACCTCGCAAGGCTACAACTACATGGCGCCAGTCGTCGCGGGCGGAAGGGTGTTTAGCGATACGGGCTACTACCACGGATTGACCAGCTACGATCAAGCGGGCGGCGGGCAGCAGTGGTTCGTGGAACTGGGCGGTTCCGAACAATGGGCACCCGCCTATTACAATGGGAAGGTCTATACCTGGCTCGGCAGTTTCACTGAATGGGATCCGGCGACCGGCGCGGTCAACTGGACTGTGACCAATGGACTTTCCGGCGCCGCCTCAACGCGCACGGTGGCCATTGCCGACGGACGCAGCTATTTCGTCGGTTCGAGTCTCTACTGCGTTGATCTCGGCACGCACACAAATGCGTGGGCGGTAAGCGGTGGTTTCAGCGGCACACCCGCCGTTGCCAACGGAATCGTCTATGCCATCTCCAACCATTTCGTGAGCGCCTTCACCACGAACGGCGTATTCGTCCGCCAATTCGACCCCAACAGTTATTACGAGAACTATTACGGCCCGTTGATCGTGACCGATGACGTGTTGATGGCGGTTGGCGCGTATGGCGTTTACATTTACCGACTCGCGGACGGCACCCTCCAGCAGCTCATCAGCAGCTATGACCCATCCTGTTTCTGTTACCAAAGCGCCGCCATCAGTCTTGCCAACAACACCCTCTACGTCGTCAGCGGTGACAAAAACGTGTACGCCTACGCGGCGACGCCAACTACCTCAGCCACGCTGACCCATGTTGACCGGCTCGGGAATGGCGCATTCAAATTCAGCTTTACCAACACGCCGGGCGCGACGTTCACCGCGTGGGCCAGCACCAATGTGGCGTTGCCCTTGAGCAATTGGACGGCGCTTGGCTACGTGCCGGAAATTTCGTCCGGCCAATATCAATTTACCGACACAAATGCCATCGCGAATGCACGGCGTTATTACCGCGTGAGCTCTCCGTAATCCCGCGAGTCAGCAAGCGTGAAAAAGGAGTTCCCGGCTCTCACATAACTGCAGAAGGGGCGTTTTCAGAAAGCCGTCTTCGTCCTGTTCGGAGTCGTCGCCGACCTTCAGAGCGTGGCGCCCGGCTCGTTGGATCCGGACCGATCGTCGCGGAACGGCTGCGTGAGCATCCGGTCAAGCCGCAGTTCCTTCGGATCGCGAAACGGCTCGATGCCGAGCGTCATCTTTTCATGTCCGGCTTCCGGCTGCGGACGATAGGTGCCGAACAGGCGGTCCCACCAGGGCAGATTGAACCCAAAGTTGCTGTTCGTCTCGCGCCGCAGGATCGA
>WNGB01008389.1_pt1 | contig 14712 bp, 11 predicted proteins | sample 5400681 | NCBI WGS metagenome assembly WNGB01 (sample SAMN13153367, study PRJNA577476) | soil metagenome | isolation source: 115 cm soil or saprolite under grassland replicate 2 | place: USA:California | collected 2016-06-15
TCTTTGGCAGTATCAAACAATGTGCTAAATACGTCCTTGACGCCGATATTGCCAAATGTTTTGATCGCATTAATCACGCAGCCTTGTTGCAGAAACTGCACACCTTTCCGAAGCTACGTCGCGCAATACGGGCATGGCTTCAGGCAGGGGTGATGGATGATGGCGAGCTTTTCCCCACAACGGAAGGAACGCCTCAAGGGGATGCGAGCACGCCTCCTACAATGGTGCAAAAAGAGTGGTAGAGTTACCGTTTTCGACCAGTATCCCGCGGGCGCAGCTGCGACCCGGCTATGGGGCTGGGTTTCAGGGTGCCCCGCTCGCGTGTCCTTCTCCACCAGCGCATCCTGGCCCGCGGGCTCAAGAGCAAGACTGTGACTCATCCCAAACAGCCCAAACCCCGGACCCTCACGGTCCGGCGAACCTTTGAACCCAGCCGTGTGGCATCAGAGAGCCTGGCCACGGCCTATGAACAGATTGTTCCGATCGTTCGGCGCCCGCTGCTCGCCCAGCAACCTGCTGATCTGGCGGCACCCAAACGACGGACCGGTAGGATATAATGATGGATATGTTTCACACTGCGATCTACGCCCGCGTCTCCTCGGAGCAACAGGCCGACGCCAATACGATTGCCTCTCAACTCGCTGCCTTGCAGGACCGCGTCGCCGCCGACGGCCTGCCGCTCCACCCCGACCATCACTTTATCGATGAGGGGTATAGCGGCGCCACGCTGATTCGCCCCGCCTTGGAACGCCTCCGCGACGCTGCAGCTCTTGGCACAATCACCCGCCTCTATGTGCATTCGCCCGATCGCCTGGCCCGCAAATATGCCTATCAGGTGTTGCTGATCGACGAACTGCAGCGGGCCGGGGTCGAGGTCATCTTCTTGAATCGGGAGTTAGGCCGCAGCCCCGAAGACGATCTCTTGCTCCAAGTGCAGGGCATGGTCGCCGAGTATGAGCGGGCGAAGATCCTGGAGCGCTCTCGCCGTGGCAAACGCCACGCGGCGCGGAGTGGCGAGGTGAGTGTGCTCTCGACCGCCCCGTATGGCTACCGCTACGTGCGCAAGCAGGAGGGCGGCGGTGTAGCGCGCTTTGAGGTTGTGCTGGAGGAGGCGCGGGTGGTGCGCCAGGTCTTCGCCTGGGTTGGACGCGATCGCCTCAGCATTGGCGACGTGTGTCGTCGCTTGAAGCAGGCCGGCGAGCCGACCCGCAGTGGCAAAACCACCTGGGACCGCACGACGGTCTGGGGCATGCTGAAGAATCCGGCCTATACCGGGCAGGCCGCGTTTGGCAAGACGCGGTCGACGCCAATGGCGCTGCGGCTGCGGGCCCAGCGCAATGGCAGTCTGCATCCGCGGCGACCCGTCAGCATTACCGACGTAGCGCGGGAGGAGTGGATCAGTGTGCCAGTCCCGACGCTGGTGAGCATGGAGTTGTTTAACGCGGTCCAGGAGCAACTGGCCGAAAATCGCCAGCGGGTACGGCAGAGTCAGCGGGGAGCACGCTATCTGTTACAAGGCCTGGTGATCTGTGCCCAGTGTCAGTACGCCTATTATGGGAAGGCCATCAGCACCAAAGCCGCCAAAGGCCACCCGCGCGACTATGCCTACTATCGGTGTATCGGCACCGACGCCTATCGCTTTGGCGGCGAGCGGGTCTGCACGAACACCCAGGTGCGGACCGACCTGCTCGAAGCCGCCGTCTGGCAAGAAGTCTGCGATCTGCTGGCGGACCCGGCGCGGTTGGCGGCCGAATATCAGCGGCGGCTGGAGCAGCCGCAGGGGACTGAGCGCGACGATGTGGAGGCCCAACTGGGGAAGTTGCGGGGTGGGTTGACGCGCCTGATTGATGGCTATGCCGATGGCTTCATCGAAAAGCACGAATTCGAGCCGCGCGTGGCACGTCTGCGGCAACGGATTGCAGCGCTGGAAGAGCAAGCACTGGAGCTGCAGACGACCGAGGCGCTGCAGGCGGAGCTGCGCCTGATTATCGGGCGATTAGAGCACTTTGCCGCGAAGGTGCAGGATGGGTTGGCGGGGGCGGATTGGCTGACCCGGCGCGAGTTGATACGTACGTTGGTCAAACGGGTCGAGATTGATCGCGATCAGATCAATGTCGTGTTCCGCGTCAATCCCGATCCCTCCGCGGAGAACCCGGATCAGGAGATTTTGCACCATTGTGGGGGGCGTGCAAATCCCCCCTTGTGGTGTGCCTGCTTCGGTTGGGTAGAGGACGTGCTGGTCCATGTACCCCGCCTTCAGCCATGTCTGGAGGATTAGTTTTTCGATTGGGATGTGGGCTTCGAGCCAGTCATGACTGATTTCGTCGAAGCACGAGCGTATGTCGCCGTCGAGTACCCACTGCGCGGCGTTCGTGCGGCTCAGGGTGAGGAAGCATTGTTCAATGGCGTCCGCTGGCGAACGTTCTTTCCTGAACCCATACGAGTTCGGGTCGGCAGTTGTTTCGGCGATCGGGTCCAGCGCAAGGAGATAGAGCGCTTGCATGGCGCGGTCCCGCATCGTCGGGATACCCAACGGTCGCTTTTTCCCGTTGCTTTTCGGAATGTACAGGCGCCGCAGGGGCGAGGAGCGGTAACCACGTTGGCGGAGCATCTGTACGGCGGCTGCTTTCGCCGCTGGCGTTGACCACGTGATCTGGTCGACGCCGGGAGTACGTTTGCCAGAGTTTTCCGTCACTCGTCGCACGGCAAGGGCTTTACCGCTAAACGAGTGGGTCAGCAGCCGCTGTAAGGCTTTCACCTTACCCCAGCGGCCTTGCTGTGTGGCCTTCACGATACGCACTTGGAGCCGACGCACGTTGTGCTGGACCGTTTGCCAATCAATGGCGTGCCAGTCCAGTTGCTCGCGGGAAGCCGCACCAGCACCCCTATGGTGTGCCGTCATCTGCTTTGCCTCCTGGGTCGGTTTGCCAATCTCTCTCGTGATGAACGACCCGATGGACGTCTGCACGCTTGCGCGTGGGGTGATGTTGCGTGACGCGCAACCCCTATCCGGTCCGTTACGACAGGCATTCGCTTGTTCCATCGTCCTGTACCCGCCCAGCCATTCGCACGCCTTGCGGCGGGCGTACCCGTGAGGGAGATGGACGGGGTTGCCACGTTTTGCACATGTACCACGAGATGGGTTAGGTCCCGCTTATCCGCCGGTAGCCATCTGGTCTGCGACAGCAGAAAGGGCAGCTACTGTTCCTGGCTACGTACCTTTTGGTTCAAGCCTGTCAGCGCATTTGGCTTGTGTGACATCACGACGTTTATCAGCGGTTCACCTGAGTTGACCATACCATCTTTCACCCTAGCGCCTGACGACCGTTGCGCTGGCCGTCGCCATCACTCCTCGCGGCGTGATGACCACCTGAAGTGGAGCTACATTGTCCCAAGAGCTTCACACGGTCCGATTACTCTGGCCGCATGTCCTGGTAGGGTACCGGTGGCAGAACACCGGGTTACATCCTGGTTTGTCCCTGTGTAACAGCTACATGTGCAACCTCGTGTCGCAAGCCCCTGGTGTCAGCTTCGCTTACTTTCCCCCAGATAGGCGAACACTAGAAGCAGAAAAGGCGCACATGCGTTCGCTGCAACTTTTCGGGGCGCGCTGGATTAAACCCCATGCTCCAGAGACCATTTCAAAGTGGGGGCAGCTACGCCGCCAAGGCTGCTGAAACATCTGTGCTGGTCATCGTGGGATACCAGCGCTCGAAGGTCGGCCGCAAATCCTCATTCAACACCTGAGCTCGCACCTGCAACAGGAGATGGGCGCCCTTCTTCGTCCAGCGCATCTGCTGTTTCTTGACAAACCGCTTGCTGATCACCTCCTTCACCGTCGACTCGACAAACGCGGTCGAGATCACCTCGCCGTACCGATAGCGGTCGCCGTAGTTCGGAATGAACGTCTCGTTCGCCGTGATCTAGCCGTGGAACTCCGCCACGCTCTTGGCGAGTTTGCAACTCGCCGGCACCTCCTCGTCCAGGTCTTCCAGCTGCCACTGGACATGCTCGACCACCTGGAGCGCTCGAAAGACGTTGCCGTGCCAGAGGTACCACTTGACCCGCTCCAGCTCGTCGTCCAGTGTCGCCAGGTCGTGATCAGGAGCGGTCGCGATCAGCTCCTTGAGCTGTTGCCGCAGCACGGTGATGCGCATCGTGATGTGAAACCAGTCGAGCAAGTGCTCGGCCAGCGGGCTCAGATATAGCTGCAGATCGCGCACAGTGTCGCCGCCATCCGAGAGGAACGTAATCGCCTGATTCATCTGCAGCCCTTGCGCCTTGAGCAGTTCGGCCAGCCGGCGCTTGGGTTTGGTGTCGTAGCTGGTCACGAAGCCAAAGCACTTCGCCGCGCCGTCGGTCGGCACGCTCTTGCCGACGATCAGTTCGAACCAGCCGGCCTTGCTCTCTGTCGCCGTCCCGAGCGTGGACGTAGCCGCCGTCAATCCCGACGGTTAGCGGGCCATCTGGCCGCGGCAGCGCATCCCAGTCGCGCCCTCAGCCCTCGATGAACAACGGCTGCTCATCGCCGAGCTCACCCTCAAGCCGCTCGGCCACCTGCTGCGCGTGCCGATACACGGTCGCTCGGTTCGCCTGGAGTGGCAGCAGCTCGGAGAGCACATCGACGGTGACCCCAAAGGGCATCAGCGCCGCCCACTTCGCCTCCAGGTAGCGTCGCTCTGGTGTCGTCCGCTCCGCCAGGCGCTCCGCCAGCGGGCTGCTGCTGCGTGGGCTGTCCGCTGGCTGACAGGCACAGCGTCGGAAGCGTGGGCTGGAGAGCCGCAGCGTGCCGAACAGCGAGCGCACCACGATCTGGTGATGCCCCTTGCGCTGGCGCCGTGCGCCGCAGGTGGGGCAGGTCTGCTGCGCGGCACTGTAGCTAGCTGCCTGCTGCGCAACCATGGTCTCCTGCACGCTGGCGAGGATCGTCTTGCTCTCGGCCAGGGTGAGACCGAGGGTCGCCTCGGTCAGTGCCTCCCGCTCAAGGGTGGCCACCTCTGTCACGATCGCCGGCTCATCACCGGATTCGAGCACCACCTGCACCGTGATCTTCATCAGCGCGCCTCCGATCCGGACAGCAGCGCCTGGTCCTGCCGCAACTGCCGATTGATGGTGCGGCGGTCGCAGCCTCTGACAGCGGCCTAGTACTGGAGCGTCCGTAGCTCGTCGTAGGGGTCGTGATGCGCGTCGGGGTCGTCTCCTCAGGGCGAGGAGGCGCTCGATCACAGAGAGCGGGTGGTACTGCTGGCGTAGGGCGAGAAAGTCGTAGGGGCCGCCACACTCCTCCGGCGGCGCGGCACGAGCGCCGCCGACACACACCGGGGAACGTTGGCCTGGGGCCGGCGCCCCGATCTGCTCGATGCGGATCTCGTGGCGCCAGGGGACGTGGAAGTTGTACTCGTAGGAGAAGCGCTCGCCCATCCGAAAGCGGAAATCGGCCAGACGCACCTGGTCGGGGTTATCGGCAAAAGTGACCCCACCGAGGTAGGCGATGCCGTAGTGCTTGCCGTGGATGACGAACTGGTGGAGATGCGAGTCGCTCCAGCCGAAGGCGATCTGGATGGTGGCGTGCAGCTCGGCGATGGTCGTTTCACTGGTGACCAGCAGCCGGCGCCAGATCAGCGGGCTGACTCGGTCGAGACGGATGCGGAGTTGGTAGATCGGAGCGGAATTGGGGGTGGACATACAGCACCTCGCAGCTGACAAGTGGCTGGCCAGGGTGCCGTGCCGAGCAGAGAGGGGAGGGGGACAAGCACGACGCGAGGATTATACCGGAAACGAGTAGCGCGACGTTGCCCCCACTTTGAAATGCTCTCGCGAAACGTTCATTGTGTCCTCCTTCGTGTCTGATACATCCGATTGAGTGATAGGCTTCTCGAAGCTGGTAGATGGGGTTGTCAGAGCGCGATGTCCATGGTCAGTTTAGAATGGACCTATCAGGAAACTATCAAAAGACTATTGGTGTTTTGATGAGGCGGCAGACCCGACCGCAGCAATGCGTGCAGACCCACCCCATAACCACCCTCCTGCGGCCGTACCGTTTACGGCAGCAGTGGCTGCAGGCTGCTAATCTGAACATCGGTCTGCCACTTGGGGTCACATGGGCCGCGCGACCAGGAGACCTGCCTCGGGTATCCTAACCTCGTGTCGTAGCGCACCTGTGGCCCGGGTCCCACGCAGGCATCGAGCCAAAACGCCAGCGGCGGCAGCGCACGGCGCAGCTGCCATTGTCTCGCCCGCCGCTTCGCCGAGCTAATGGCGACAAACAAGCTCTCGATCGACCCAGAGGGTTACAGTTGCCGTACCGTGGCTAGCTGCTAGCCTAATTGGATTTCGGGCGCCACTTCGGGGTTCATTAATGACGCGCCGCCATCGGCGGTGATCACCTGGCCGGTGATCCAACCCGCCTCTTCCGAGCAGAGCAGCAGCGCCACGTTCCCAATGTCGGCCGGCCTTCCCAACCGCCCCATCGGGGTCCAACCCGCGCCATGCCACTTTCTCAACAGCTCCTGGACTTCGTGCGGCAGGCTGTTCAACACGCTGTCCTCGGTCCATGAGGGGCTGATGGCGTTCACCGTGATGCCGCGTTTGGCCAGAGCCACCGAATAGTAACGCACCAGCGTCTCCAGCGCCGCCTTGGCCGCGCCCATGGCGACCCAGGGTTGTAGGCTGCCGGTGCGGCTGCCACTGGCGTAGGTGATCGCCAGGATTCGGCCGCCATCCGGCATCAGGCCCGCCGCCTCGCGTGCGGCCACGAGAAACGCCTTGGCCTGCGAATCGACCGCCGTGTCCCACTGTTCCAGCGTGATCTCGAAGGGGGGAGCGAAAAAGCTGGTCACCTCTGGCCGGGCATTGCTGACAAAAATATCCAGGTGACCAAACTCGGCCTGCACGGTGGTGAACAGATGCTGAATATCATCGGGCTGTGAGACATCGGCCTGAATGAGAAAGCCATCGCTGCCGGCGGTACGCACCTGCGCCAGCGTAGCTTGGGCAGCCGTCTTGTTTGCAAGGTAGTTGATGGCGATGCGCGCACCAGCTTGCGCCAGTTTGAGCGCAATCCCTCGGCCGATCCCGCGTGAACTTCCGGTGATCAGGGCGGTTTTGCCTTCCAGTGCCATGAGAACCTCCTGTGGGTAGAGCTGACGGTAACGGTTCCTTGTTTGGTATTCCAAACACAGGATACCTGGCAACCGCTCCAGAAGCGCTCCAGAAGCGCCCCAGAAACCGCGACCTAACAGTTCCGCTATCTTTTGAACCGCAGCAGAATGGCGTGAACCAGCATCAAACGACGCACAATAACCTGTTCCACCGAGAGCTACTAGCGCCTCAAGCGACCCTTTTGGATCGACTTGGATGGCGAATCTGACACTTCAAAGAGATACAGGTAACAGTCAGTAGGTGGCCGATAGGACTACCGCCGCGATGAGGGCGGCCACCGTGATTAGGATAGTTGCTTGACGTTTCAGAGCGATTCCCCTTATGCCCTCTCAGGCACCACGAAGGTGGTGCAACCTTACGTGTGATATAGGAGTCAAGGCTTCAGCTCGCGCTCTGTTGGCCATCCTGCCAAGGCCTTCTCAGTGATCATTCGCTTTGGTTACGACGAGCATCGCTATGGTCTGTCATGGCTGGCGAAGTGGCAGAGTGAGCATACGCGTGCCGATCTCGTATATGCCACCTAGCTGGCCCGGCTGCCCGCTCTGTGTGTACATCCAGATCACGTAGAAGTCCTGCGTGGGTAGAGTGATGAGCTCTGGTGGACACGATGTGATGAATTGGGCGCATTCTGGCGTGTGCGTCGCATATGCTACAAGATGCACTCGGCTAAACCGCACATCCAGCTCCGGTGGCGCAATCGCACGGCGCTGGATGGCAACACCGAAGACCACAGTACTTGTGAGGAGTAATACCATCCCCGCCCCGAGAATTATAGCAAGCATCGCCCTCAGGCTCACTCGTCGCCTATTCGCCTCGGGGTGCCCCTTGATATCTTGCGTGAGCTCCATGGCGACCTCCTTGGTATGTCGGTTAATAGTGTGTGGCGGTAGTACAACATGAGCGATCCACCCGTGGGTAGCGGTTTTGCGATACAATAAGCGATACAAACAAGTGATACGCCGGTAGACGCGCTACTGACTTCTGTGTTCAAGGCTCACTGCGTCAAGCGGGTGGGGAGGACAGCGGGATGGACGGGAATGCCTCGTTCGGACTGTGGCTTAAGCAGCGGCGCAAAGCGCTGCGCTTGACCCAAGATGAGGTGGCCCAGCACGTCGGTTGCGCGGTAGTGACCATCCGCAAAATCGAGGCGGACGAGCGCCGCCCATCGGAGCAAATCGCCGCGCGCTTGGCCGATTTGCTGGCGATTGCGCCCGATGACCGCGTGGCTTTCGTCAAAGCCGCCCGAGCGGAACTGGCCGTGGACCGGCTCGCCCCACCCATCTACCCCTCGATCGCTCTGCTAGCTGAACGCGGGCTGGACCGTCCTCGTCACGGGCTCCTCAAAGGGTACGAGCTGCGTGAGCCGATCGGCACAGGCGGCTTCGGGGCGGTCTACCGCGCCTATCAACCGCTGGTCGGGCGTGAGGTGGCCATCAAGGTCATCCGACCGGAGTATGCCAATCACCTCGGCTTCATCCGCCGCTTTGAGGCTGAGGCCCAGATCGTCGCTCGATTGGAGCATCCCCATATCGTGCCGCTGTACGACTACTGGCGCGAGAGTGGCGGTGCCTACCTGGTGATGCGCTATATCCGTGGTGGCAACCTACGCGCGGCGCTTGAGGACGGTCCGATGGCGCTCGACGCCAGCGCCCGGCTGCTCGACCAGATCGGGGCGGCGCTGGCGTCCGCCCACCGGCAGGGCGTGGTGCATCGCGACCTCAAGCCGGCCAATATTCTGCTGGACGAAGAGGGCAACGCCTACCTGGCCGACTTCGGCATCGCCAAAGATTTGCTCCTGGCGAGTGCGATGGCCGAGACTCAGCCGGGTGTCGTCGTCCGGTCGCCAGCCTACCTCTCGCCCGAGCAGCTTCGCGACGAGCCGGTCACGCCGTGCTCGGACATCTATAGCCTTGGCGTACTGCTGTATGAGGTCTTGACCGGCGCGCACCCCTTCGCGAACCTTCCTCCGGCCGAGCAGCTCTCCAGGCTCCTGCACGAGCCGCTGCCGCCGCTCCAGGCCAGCCGCTCTGGCCTGCCCACCGTGCTGAACGACGTCATCCAGCGCGCGACGGCCAAGCAACCCGTCGACCGTTACTCTGATGTCCTGAGCATGGTTGTGGACTGGCAGCAGTCAATGGTCAGTCACCTAGAGGGTACCCGGTTGTCAGTTGTCAGTAGCCAGCCGACGACACACGATGGGCAATACACAGCAGTAGACCAGCAACCGGCAACGGACCACGGACCACGAACCACGGATGCCATCACGCTGACTGATCTCGTCGTAGTGCAGAACCCGTACAAAGGGCTGCGCGCGTTTGGCGAAGCGGACGCCGCCGACTTCTTCGGGCGTGAGACGCTCACACAGCGCCTGTTGGAGCGGCTGGCCGAGGGGGGCGAACTGGCCCGTTTTCTGGCAGTGGTGGGACCAAGTGGCAGCGGCAAGTCGAGTGTGGTGCGGGCCGGTCTGCTCCCGGCGCTGCGCCGGGGCGCCTTACCCGGCTCGGAACACTGGTTCGTCGTGGAATTGCTCCCTGGCGCTTACCCCTTGGAAGAGTTGGAGGCGGCGCTGCTGCGCATCGCGGTGAATCCACCCGCCAGTCTGCTGGAACAACTCCAGGCCGACGAGCGCGGGTTGCTGCGGGCGATCAAGCGGGTCGTGCCCGCCGATGATGAGATCGAGCTGGTACTGGTGATCGACCAGTTCGAAGAGCTCTTTACCTTGGTGGACGATGCAGCCGTCCGTGCCCATGTACTGAACAGCTTGCGCATCGCGGCCACCGATCCGCGCAGCCGGGCGCGGGTCATCATCACGCTGCGGGCCGATTTCACCGACCACCCGCTGCACTACGTCAGCTTCGGCGAGCTGCTGCGCCAGCGCACCGAGTTTGTGCTCCCGCTGACGCCGGACGAATTGGAGCGCGCAATCACGAGGCCGGCTGCGGGCGTAGGGATGACGGTCGAGGCAGATCTGATTGCGACCATTGTGCAAGACGTGAGCGACCAGCCGGGCGCACTGCCCTTGCTCCAATATGCCCTGACCGAATTGTTCGAGCAACGCGAGGGGCGTACACTAACGCTTCAGGCGTATCACACGAGTGGTGGCGTGCTCGGCAGCCTGGCCCGCCGCCCCGACGATCTCTACGCCAGCTTGAAGGCGGAGCAGCAAGAAGCGGCGCGCCAACTCTTCCTGCGCTTGATCACGCTCGGCGAAGGGACCGAGGACACACGCTGTCGCGTCCGACGATCCGAGTTGGAGTCAGTGCTCAGTCGTCCGTTGCCAATTGCAACAAACGACGGACAATCGGCAATGGACAGAGTGATCGACCTGTATGGACGATATCGCTTGCTGACGTTCGACCGTGACCCCATAACGCGTGAGCCGACAGTCGAGGTCGCGCACGAGGCGCTCATACGGAGCTGGGGCCGGCTGCAAGCATGGCTGGATGCAAGCCGCGACGACCTGCGCGTGCAGCGCCGCTTGATGGCGGCCGCAGCCGAGTGGGCCAACGCCGGTCAGGACCCGAGCTTCCTGGCGACTGGCGCGCGGCTGGCACAGTTCGAAGCGTTAGCAGCAACCACCAACCTGGCCCTGAATCAGGCCGAGCAGGCGTATCTCCACGCGAGTCTGGGCGAGCGCGACCGGCAGCGGGCGCAGGAGCAGGCGCGCATGGCGCGTGAAGCCGGTCTGGAGCGGCACTCGCGGACTATCCTGCGGTCGCTGGTGGTGGTCTTGCTGCTGGCTACGCTGGGGGCGTTTGCCCTGACTCGTGTGGCGCTCAACCAGCGCGAAGCAGCCCAGACGCAAGCCGCGCTTGCCCAACACAACGCTGCCGACGCGCAAAGCCTGGCCCTGATATCGGCTGCACAGGTGGCGGCGAGCCAGGGTGATCCCGACCTGGCATTAGCATTGGCACTGATCGCTAACCGGCTGGCGCAGCCCGCGCCGCAAACACAGCGAATCCTGGCCGATCTGGCTTACTGGCAGGGCATCTGGCACCGGTTGGGCAGGCGTATGGATGTAGTGACTAGGGTAGCTTTTAGCCCCGATGGAAAAAGCGCGCTCTCCGGTTCCGATGATAATAGTCTGATCTTGTGGGACATAGCGACCGGGCACATCATCCGCCGCTTCGTCGGGAATATAAGCCCCGTGACCGGTGTTGCATTTAGCCCGGATGGGCGGACTGCATTGTCCAGCTCCTATCGTACTAATGAGCTGATCCTGTGGGACATGGCGACGGGGCAGGCCATCCATCGGTTCGGGGACCTGACCTCTCCGGCGTTTGCGTATATGCAGGTGTTTGGTCCGGATGGTCGCACTGCGCTTTCCGCATCGAGCGATGGAACTATAACGCTCTGGGATGTGGCGACGCGGCAGGCGATCCGCCAGTTCAAAGGACATACGGCTGCGGTGAATGCGGTAGCGTTCAGCCCGGATGGTCGAACCGCGCTCTCCAGCGGGAGCGATCAGACCCTGATTCTTTGGGATGTGGCCACCGGGCAGGCTATTCGCCACTTCGAAGGACATACAGCTGCGGTGAATGCGGTAGCGTTCAGCCCGGATGGTCGAACCGCGCTCTCCAGCGGGGATGATCAGACCCTGATTCTCTGGGATGTGGCGACCCACCAGATCCTCCGTCGCTTCACCGGGCATACGAGCCCGGTAACGACGGTGGTATTCGGTTCAGATGGGCGCACTGCGCTTTCCGGCGCAGCCGACGGCACGATTATCTTGTGGGGGCTCTATAGCGGAGTTGACATGCGTCGCTTCGTAGGACATACCGGCGGAGTGACTACGGTGGCGTTTAGCCCGGACGGCAGATCTGCGCTCTCCGGCTCCACGGATACCACCCTGATTTCGTGGGATGTAGCGACCGGACAGGCATTACGTCACCTCACCGGGTATACCGGAGCCATCAATGCCGTGGCGTTCAGCCCGAATGGCACAACGGCCCTCTCCGGCGCGAATGACCAGACAGTGGTTCTGTGGGATGTAGCAGCAGGCAAGGCAATCCGTCGTTTCAGCGGACATACAGGGCCTGTGAACACCGTGGCGTTCAGTCCCGACGGTAAAACCGCCCTCTCTGGTGCAGCCGATCGCGCCCTTATCCTCTGGGATCTGACGACTGGGCAGGCCATTCGGCGCCTGGCAGGGCACACAGGGCCCGTGAATACAGTCGTGTTTAGCCCGAACGGCACAACCGCGCTCTCGGGATCGAGCGATCAAAGCCTGATTCTGTGGGACGTAGCGACCGGCCAGGTCATCCGCCGCTTCACCGGGCATACGGGCGGCGTAACCACCGTGGCGTTCAGCCCGGATAGCACAACCGCTCTCTCCGGATCGCTGGACCATATGCTGATCCTGTGGGATGTGGCAACTGGGCAGGCCCTCCGCCACTTCGAAGGACATACCGACGCTGTCCTGGCCGCAGCGTTCAGCCCAGATGGCAAAATTGCGCTCACAGGATCGGTGGACAAGAGCTTACACCTGTGGCGAATCGACACACTCGATGAGCTGATCGCCTGGGTGCATGCCAACCGCTATGTCGCTGAGCTGACCTGCGACCAGCGCGCGCTGTATCACCTGGAGCCACTGTGTAGCAGCGCAAGCCCATCTGCTAGGCCATGATAGTACCTGCGCAGGATGCGAATATCGATCGCTGATCCCTGGCAGGTCTCGATCGACCAGGTAGACTATTCAGGTGTTAAGGTTCCCTAAGCAGCACAGCGACCTGTGATCCCCGGCAGGTCGCGAGCGACCAGGTACACCCCCATCGCTGCACCTTCACACTCGTACTCTGGCGCACCACCCGGCTCTGTCGTGCCCCGCGCTGCGGCTGTTGTAGATCTATTGAACCACCTGCGCGCTTAGGGTAAGATGACCCACCCATACACAACCCATACAAAAGGGAAGCACGAATAAGCGCCGGGACAAGTGACGATTTGGCATCACCTCCACAGGTGGTATCATCGGGTAGCTGCACTGACGAAGGAGTTACGCATGAGCCACATCCGCGTGCTGATCTGCCGCGTCGACGATCCGGCTACCGACCAGATGACCGAACTCGCCGCCTTCGATTTTCCGGCCACCGATGTCACCGCCCTCCAGCCCGAGACGGCCCTCGATGACCTGGAAACCACCACCCAGGCAACCGGCAATGCGATCCTCAAGCGCGTGCTCCAAGCGCAATGGGACACGATTGACGCCACACTGGTCGAGCAGCATCGCCAGCGTTTTTCCCCCTGCCGTCGTCCACGCCGACGGTGCTGAAACTATCACTGTCGCGAGCCGCTTCGGCACCCTGGAACTCGCGCGTCAGGTCTGCTACCACCCAGCGCTGCAAACCCATATCCTGCCTGGCAATAGCCTGTTGCCGCCCCATCAGGGCATCAGTATCACCCGCGGCTTGCAGGAATGGGCCTGGTTGCTGCCCCAGGAGCTTCCGTTTGCAGCCGTGGCGCGCCTGCTCGGCCTCCCAAACGCACGAGGCGCATGTGCTGTCCGATACCACTGTGCGCAGCCTCGTGCGCACCCAGCGGCAGATCATCCGCCTGGCAGAACAGGGAGACGTCACCGCACTGCTCCAACGAGATGATCTCGCGACGATAGCCCTGCAGCTCGTGCCGCATAACCGGCCCCGGCGGCGTGCTGGTTGGCCCGCCGCACTGAACGTCGCGGTGGATACGGCTCTGGCCGCGGAGCAGGTGCGTCCACCGGATGGGATCTCCTGGGCGGATTGGGAGCGCGGGAAACGCGGCACGCCGTGCCGATGCGACCTGCACGACGGAGGACCTCCGCCACGTGGGGGCCAGAACTGGACGCGGAGCAGGTCCTCCTCACGGTCGACGAGGTGCTCACGCGAAAGCCGGAGCCACACCGGTTCCCTTAACTGCGCACGGCGCGGGTGGTTACAGCGCAGGGCTATCGCTAGCTGAGTGGCGGCGGAGCAGCCTTTCTCCAGTGCCTTCCAGTCGCGTTGCTGCTCGCGCTCGGAACCCAGCGCTCGTTGCTGCTGATTGCTGATGGTGCGCGCGCCATCCGCGTGTTCTTTACGGAAACGCTTGGCCAGCTTCCCGACAAGACCATGCTGCTGGATTGGTACCATCTGCAGCAGAAATGTACCGAGCAGTGCAGTCGGATCTGCCGCGGCAAGCAAGCCAAAGCCCACCTGTTGGTGCGGCTGTACCGTCGCTTGTGGCGGGGCGACGTGGCGGCAGCCGTCGCCATTCTGGAAGCCTATCGCCCCAAAGCTAAAAACGCGGAGGTGCTGGATACCTTCGTCGCCTATCTGCAGGCACGGGAGGCGTGGATACCGAACTATCGTCAGCGCCGGCTCGCGCAACAGTACATCGGCAGTGGGCAGGTCGAGAAAGCCAATGACCTGATCGTGGCACGGCGACAGAAGGGACGGGGTATGCAGTGGAGTTGGGGTACAAGCGATGCGCTGGCGGCCCTACGAACGCTCAGGTTGAATCAGGGCTGGGAGCAGTACTGGCAGCAGCGCCAGGTTCTGTCACTCGTGGCAAGTTGACCCAACGCTTATTCGCGCTTCC
>WNGB01008390.1_pt1 | contig 14712 bp, 11 predicted proteins | sample 5400681 | NCBI WGS metagenome assembly WNGB01 (sample SAMN13153367, study PRJNA577476) | soil metagenome | isolation source: 115 cm soil or saprolite under grassland replicate 2 | place: USA:California | collected 2016-06-15
AACGAGTTGCTCGGACCGGCGCCGGCACCGACCATGAACCGGGACACCGCCATCGACCTTCTCGACCGACTGCACAAGGCGCAGAACGAGTTCTACGCGGGCGGCTCCGGCGCTGGCCTTGAGCAGCTCCTCGCTCCGAACGTCACGTGGACCGTACCCGGCGACAATCGCATCGCCGGGACCTACCGTGGCCTCGAGGAGGTGTTCGGCTACTTCCGACGACGACGAGAGCTGGCCGATCACACGTTTCAGATGAAGCGACGAGACGTTCTCGTCGGCGACGGAGACCGGCTCGCCGCGCTCACCGACGGGTTCGCCACGATCCGCGGCATCGACCATCGCTGGTCCACCGTGGGGTTGTACGAGGTCACCGACCGACAGATCGCAGCCTGCTGGTTGCTTCCGCTTGACCAACGCGCGTTTGACGCGATCTGGACCGCCTGAGCCAACATCGAAGCAATACCCGTGTCCGCCGATCGTTGGTCGATCCGGCCTGCGCATCGCGGCCTGGGAAGGATCACCCGCATGCGCAACCACCACGGATCCCGCCAAGGTCACGGTCGACCACCACCGGCACGCCGCGCCCGCCCGCATCAGCGACACAGCGACCAGTGGCGGATCGGCCCGGTGCGGCTTATGGGGTAACCGGGCGTGTGACCGTCCGTGCGCTTCGCCCTGGCCCAAGCCCCCAGGAGATGATCCGCTGGGGGTGGATGCGGATCAGGACCTCCGGAGTACGGATCGTCTCGGCTCGGCCGCGAACCTCGATGGCCCGCGGCCGCCACGGGCTGGTGCTGGCGAGATCGTCGATGACGATCGCCGCGCGGCCGGTGCGCGCGACGTCGCGGAACTTCTTGGTTTGCTCCAACCCATGCCCGGTGACGTCGATGGTGTCCAGCTCGGCGTTGTGCACCCAGCCCGACCGGGGCGACGTGGGGGGCGCCGTCGGCCCCAACGGTCGCGACCCCGCCCGAGCAGCCGCTGGCCGTGCAGATAGTCAAGCTCGGCCTCGCTGAAGACGCTTCCTGCCTTTGTCATCAGCGGTTCCTCTTGAGCGTGGCTGATCGTGCCGGCGGCGACGTCCTTGCCAGCAGCACGATCAGCAGCGCGCCTACGGTCAGATGCAGCAACGTCAGCACCAGCCGGCTCTGCTCGTCGATTCCGCGTCCGGAGAGCGGCGCCCCGAGCGACGCCGCCAGCACGAGGGTCGCGAGCGCGACCCAGGCGGCTCGCGCGCGGTGGGTGAGCCGCTCGAGCACGGCCAGGGCGAGCCAGGCGGCGAGCCCAGCGACCAGGCTCGTGATCACGACCGGCCCGGCGGTCAGGTCCTGGGGCACGCCGGGGCCGAAGGCGGGCTGGCGCACGTCGACCCCGAAGACCAGCGCGCTGAGGCCCCAGACGGCCAGGGCGGCCAGCACGGCGAGCACGACGGCGATGGGCCGCGCGGTGGGGCGTCGCCACAGCGATCCCCGGGTAGCACCTGGTGATGCTGCGGGTTCCCTTGGCGATGCCATCTCGTCCCTCCGATGGGTGACACTTTCACCTATATAGGTGATGGTAGCACCTAACTACGTGACGGCATCAAGTTTCCCGCGCTACCCTCGTCGCATGAGCGAGCCCGACCCCCGCCACCCCTCGGCCGACACGGTGCCGCAGGCCCTGGGGCGGCTACGCGTCGCCCTCCAGGACGCCTTCGTCCAGGCCAGCCGCACCCTCGGCCTGACCGCCCAGCAGGCCGAGCTGCTGTGCGCCGCGATGGCGCCCGCGGCCGTCGGCGACCTGGCCCGGGCGCTGCGCTGCGACCGCTCCAACGTGAGCCACCTGGTCGACCGCGCCGCCGCGCGCGGGCTGGTCAACCGGCGCATCGGCGACGCGGACGGGCGCGTCACGGTCGTGGGGCTCACCGCGGAGGGGGAGCGGCTCGCCCAGCGCTTCATCGCCGAGCTCGAGGCCCAGACGCGGCCGCTCTGCGCCCGCTGGCCTGACGAACGCCGGCAGCTGACGGTCGAGCTCCTCAACGAGCTCTCGGACACCCTCGATACTGCCGCCAGCCAGGCGCGGGCAGGGCGTCCAAGCCGGCATCCGTCGCCGCAGCGACGCGGCAGGGCCCCAGCCCGCTGATAGGACGCTGGAACGACCGCCTGCCGATTCGCTTCCCTGCGCTCCAAGCGGTACAGACACTGCTGCTTGACCAGGCAGCCTCACGCTCGCTGCTCTCCCCCTACAAAGGGCCCGCCATAACGGATGAAGCTTCGCCGTTCGCTCTACGCTCGACCCCGTCAATCGTCCGAGGAGAGCAATGCACCAACGGTGCGTTGCTGGCGCCAACGAAGGCGGGAGGGTTCGGCGGGGTGGTGGCCGACGTGGCGAAGCTGTCGGTGGGGCGGGAGGAGTATTACACCCGCGAGCTGGCAACCGACCACGAGGCGTACCTGTCCGGCCACGGTGAGTCTCCGGGACGGTGGTACGGCGCCGGCGCCACCTCGCTCGGGCTGCAGGGCGAAGCATCGGTGGCGGGGTTCCAGCGGATGTTCGAGGGCCGCGACCCCGACACCGGCGAGTTCCTCGGCCGCTCCCACGGCAAGGGTGCGGTGCCGGCGTTTGATGTGGTGCTGCGACCGACCAAGAGCGTGTCGGTCGTCTACGGCCTGGGCGATCCGGCCACCGGTCGGGCGGTGCTTGAGGCCCATCACGCCGGTTGGTCGCCTCAGCAGATCGCCGGCTGGCTGCCGCTGGCCTACCCTCAGGACTCGGTGATGCGGGTGTCGCACGAGACGATCTACCTGTCGCTGTTCGTGCAGAGCCGCGGCGCGCTCCGCCGTGAGCTGCAACGCTGCCTGCGGACGGGGCGGGCGATGCGCTACCCGCGAGGCAAGCGCCTCCCCCAGGGGCGTGGGCAGCTGCGCGACACGCTCCACATCAGCCAGCGACCCGCCGAGGCGGCTGATCGGGCGGTGCCGGGTCATTGGGAAGGCGACCTGGTCTTTGGCAAGCGGCCCAGCGCGGTCGGGACCTTGGTCGAGCGCCACAGCCGCTATGTGCTGCTGTTCCCCCTCCCTAACGGATTCACCGCCGAGCGCATGCGCCCGGAACTGACCACTGCGGTCCTGCGGCTGCCCGAGCAGCTGCGCCGCTCGCTGACCTGGGATCAGGGTCGGGAGATGGCCGAGCACCTGCAGTTCACCATCGATTCCGGTGTCCAGGTCTACTTCTGCGACCCGCGCAGCCCCTGGCAGCGCGGCACCAACGAGAACACCAACGGCCTGCTGCGCCAATACCTGCCCAAGGGCGCTGACCTGCGCCAGCTCGACCAGGCTGGGCTGGATGCCATCGCCGCCGAGCTCAACGGCCGCCCTCGACAAACCCTAGGCTTCAAGACACCCTCACAGGTACTCGCGGAGGCGTTGCACTGACCCCCTGAGACCGCCAGCGTTTCTGCGACAGGCCTCACTCTCCCGCCGCGAGGGTCGTTGGCGGTGTCCAGAACCCGTGTCCGAAATCAACGTCGCGCAATCTCCGAAGTCCTCGATTTTGGACAGGTCATCGGCTTCGGACGCGACCATGGAGGCAAAGCTCCAGGTGACCTCTTCCGTGGCAGCAAACAACGGGTGACACTTGCACCGCAGAGCAGGTCCAGCACCAGACGGGGCCCTGCCCGGTAGCAGCGGTCATGGCTCGCCCCAGGCGTCGACGCGCAGGAAGCGGCTCACGGCGAAGAACCAGATCGCGGACAGGATCGCCACCAGCAGCAACGCGAGCAGCCAGGGCACCGGTCGCAGCCAGCCGACGATCAGGGCCGCGGCCGCGCCGCCGGACAAGGCCAGGCGCAGTGAATTGAACACCAGGGACAGGCGCTCGGCGTCGACCAGCGCCTGCTCGGTGAGGACCAGGGCCGCCAGGCCCGTGGCCACGGCGCCGGCCAGCAGCCAACTCGTCCCCGCCGGCGTCCTCGCGTCATGGGCATGTCCGATCAAGCTGACCATCCCAGCCCCGGCGGCCGTGATCGCCAGCGCGATCGGGAGGTGGCTCAGCACCCAACTCGCCACTGCGGCACGTTGCGCTCTGGGCAGCCGCCGTCCCACCAGATCGAAGTAGATCCACCAGAATCCGAAGCCCATCGTCAGCGCCAGCATCCCGGTGACGATCGTGGTGGCGTCACGCTCGGTCGCCGACAGGCCATCCACGACCCCGATCACGACCTCGCCGAGGACGATGATGGTGAACAGCCCGAAGCGCTCGACCAGCGAGTCGGTGGGGGTCAGGCCCAGACCGGCCTGGGACCTGTGGGCGGCCAGCACGATGCCGACGATCCATGCGACCACCAGGCCGGCCCACACGAGAAGTCGTACGGTGGTCGGGAGGAGGGCGCTGGCCCCGATCACCACCACCGACACCCCGGTGCCGACCACATAGCCCCCCGCAAGGCCCAAGGACTCGGAGTGGTCCCGGCGGTCCTGACGCCAGACCGTGTACCACAGCCAGGTCTGGACGACTTGGTAGGTCGCGTACACCACGGCGAAGCCCCGGCCGCTGCCGTCGGCGGCCTCGGCGGTGAACACCGCCAGCACGACGAGGATGCCCATCTGGACGAAGACGATGCTGCGGGTCCGTCCGTCCTCGCGGCCGTGCAGCTCCAGGTACAGCGACCCGTTGATCCACGCGATCCAGATCAGGGCGAAGACGACGGCGAACTCGACCAGCCCGCGGACCGAGACATGGGTGGCCAGGTGGTGGGCCGCCTGGCCGATGACGGCCACGTACACCAGGTCGTAGAACAGCTCCAGGTCGCTGACCTGCCGGTCGGCGATGGTCTCGCCGTGGGCTCGTGGCGGCCGCCAGAACCACCGCTTGAAGCGGCCGTGGGTCTCGCTCGTCATGGCAGCAGTAGACCACCCCGACCATCCGAGCCGAACGCCTGGCGTCGAACCGGAGCCACCGACAGCATGGTCACTGGGGGACGGCCGGGTCACCAGCAACCAAGTCGGCCTGGTCGGGGTGGCGGCGCAGGTAGGCGCGGACGAACGGACAGAGAGGGACGAGCTTGGCCCGCGGGCGCGGAGGTCCTCCAGGGCCCCGGCGACCAGCCGCTCGCCCAGCCCCTGGCCCGCGAAGGCAGAGTCGACCTCGGTGTGGACGAGCAGGACCGTGCCCGGCCCGGATGAACCCGGCACGGGTCGTTCCCAGCCAGAGGTCGTAGCGCGACGCCTGTGGGTTGTCGGTGACACGGGGTTCTGTCGGCATGGCCATCACCTCGATGGTCCTGGTCTCGGGTCACCGCCCGAGGGGTTGGCCCGCCCTGGCCCGGGAGCCCTGGCGGCTCGCAGGCTGTCGGTCCGGGTCCGATCAGGGAAGCGGCTGGCGTACTCCTCCTGGAGGTCGGCGGTGCGTGCTAGGGGTTGGTCGGCCGGGGTGGGTTGAGGACGGCTTCGATCTCGAGGAAGACCTGGATACGGTCGCCGATGACCACCCCGCCGCCGTCCATGGGGATGTTGGTGCTGATGCCGAAGTCGCCCCGGCCCAGCTCGGTGGTGGCCGAGAAGCCGGCCCGGGTGCCGCCGTAGGGGTCACGGGTGAAGCCGTTGACGTCCAGGGCCAGGGTGACCGCCGGGTCACCCCGTGCAAGGTCAGCTCGCCGTCGACATCGAAGCCGTCCTCGCTGTGGCGGATGCCGGTGGAGCGGAAGGTCATCGTCGGGTAGGTGTCGGTCTCGAAGAAGTTGGCCGAGCGGAGGTCGTCGTCGCGTTGGGGGTTGTTGGTGTCGATGGAGGCCAGCTCGATGGTGGCCGTCACCGAGGAGGCCAGCGGGTCAGGGGCGAGGGTGAGCTCGCCCTGGAAGCGGGTGACGTGGCCGCGGACCTTGCTGACCATCAGGTGGCGGACGGTGAAGGCCACATCGGAGTGACCGGGATCGATCGTGTAGGTCCCGGCGACGTAGCCGGGGATCTCCACGGCAGTGGTCGACATGACTGCTTCCCCTTCCGTTACCGGGCGAGGGCGAGGGCCCGTGGCTGGACGACGATGCGCTCGGGATCCTCCTGGTCAGACCCCCGTCTGCTTGGATGAGCGGAGCAGCGACGAGGCCTCTTCCTGCTCCAGCAGGCGGCCATTCAAGCCACCTAAGGCATGCAGGTCGCCACCGACCTCGATCCGCCCAGATTTCCGGACGCCACCGTCGACGGCCATCGGCTCGAAGCCTGCGATCCGGATCAGGCGCTCCACCTGGACCGCTGCCCTGGCGTCGTCGGTCGTGTAGAAGAGGACTGCAGGCGTTGGCCTTCGATTCGTACCCGACGAGAGCAATGGTGCAGGCAAGGTTCCAAACGCCTTGGCATACCTGGTTCCTTGTGGAAGCCAGCCAGCGACGACCTCACCGGCGGACTGACCATCGGGAAGCGTTCGCGAGACCGTCCCGTCTGCTGCGATCGCGATTGGATTCGACGGGTCGATGACGAGCTTGCCTGGCAAGAGGTCGGCGACCTCGTCGATCACGGCCTTCATGGGGCCAAGCCACAGGGCGAGGATGACGGCGTCGGCCCGTTGAACGGCATCCCGGTTGTCCAAGGCCGCGGTTGCCGGAGTTCCGATCTCGGCGGCCAGCTTCTGCACCTTGGCGGAACTGGTGGCCGAAAGCAGAACGGGCTCCCCGCCTGAAGCAAGCTCGCGCGCCACGGTTCCGCCGATGTTGCCAACTCCAATGATTGCGGTTGTCATGTCTACCTCCTGAAACATCGGTCGGTCATTCCTGCAGGAGGCGTTCGGTCAACACGATCTGCACGATGTCCTGCACCGTCTCCTGGCGAGCCCAGTCGCGCTGTAGCTCGCACGCGAGCGAGACCCAACTGATCGGCCTGGCTCCGGCTTGCACGACACGCTCCAGGCCGGCGCGATGCGCTTCGACAGAGGTGCCGGCGATCGCGTCGACCACGGGATAGACCTGGTAGCCCTCGCGCAGCGCGTCAAGCGCCGCGAACGCCATGCAGACCTCGGTCCAAAGCGCACAAAAGATCAGCTTGCGACGCCCAGTGGCGCGCACCGCCGCAACGAAGTCGACGTCCTCCCAGGAGTTGATGCTGGTTCGGTCGACCGGCGGGCTGTCCTCGAGCAGCCCGGCGAGCTCAGGGACGGTCGGTTTTCCCTGGCCGGAGGCGACGTTCACGGTCGAATGGACGATCGGCAGCCCGAACGTCCTGGCCGTGTTCACCGTCGACACGATGTTCTTGAGTAGCAGCTCCGGGTCCATGGATCGGACCGTGGCGAACTGCGCGGGCTGGTAGTCGATCAGGACCAGCGCCGCGTTCTGTGGCGTGATGAGATGGTCGGTGAGCGGATCGCGGATCGTGCCGCTGGACATGCGGGTCACCTCACCGAGGTCAGGGGTGAACGTAGGAGCCGTAGCCGAGGTCGAGGCGGATCGACTCCATGACCCAAAAGGTGGTGCTGGGGGTGAACACGTCAGCCGCTGCCAGCACGCCGGTGTACTTGTCGATGACCGGGGCGGCGGCGGTGTCGGCCACCGCATCCAGATAGCACTTCACCGCGGCCCAGCTGTTCTCGCCGTACTTTTGGAAGTACGGCGTGGGGTCAACGGTGGGAAGCGACGTCCTGACGCTGGCAACGATGTCGGCCATGTACTGCTGGTGCAGCCTGACGTCGTCGCGGGTGCCGAACCTGCCCAGGTGGCCGCCGATGAAGTGCTTCCACGGGTAGGACAGGGCGGTGGCGGGGGCCTGGAGGTAGCCGGGGATGTCTTCGGTGAGGTTGGAGAGGTAGACCGGCGCCCACCCCGGGTTGACGATGTCGACCAGCATGAGGGTGTCGTGGTCGGGCAGGTGGATGTGGATGTTGTCGGGCGAGTGATTGGGGCCGTGCCAGGCCAGCTCGATCCGCTCACCGGCGATGTCCAGGCTGCGGCGGTCCTGGAAGGTCTCGGTCGGCGCCGGCCTGGCCGGGTCGTCGTCGCGCAGCAGCAGCCGCCGGGTCTCCTCATGCCCGATGCGGACCACGCCCGGGTCGAACAGCGAGGACGCGCCGGCGTGGTCGGCGTGGTGGTGGGAGTAGATCAGGTGGGTGACGGTGTTGCTGACGCCGTTGGCGGCGGCGATCTCGTCGATGGCCCGCTGCAGGTTGTGGCCGATCGTCGGGGGGGCGTCGAACAGCACCACGCCGTCGGGGGTGGTCAGGAACGCCGCCTGGTAGGTGCCGTCGGTGACCCAGTACAGGTTCCGCTCGACCCGGCCGACGTAGTAGCCCTGGTCGTTGAGGGCGGGCCCGAGCGCCGAGCGAGGGACCGGCGCGTAGTCCGGCAGCGCTGGGACGCTGGCAGCGCCCGAGTCGGAGGATGTCGCAGTTGTCGTTTCCGGTGTGCTCATCGAGCCCTCCTTGTCGCGGCGTCTTGGGGGACAGGATCGATTCCACTGGCAGGCATCGTGGCCGCCAAAGCGAGGCGATCGAATCCGGGAATTCCTTAGTCCGCGACCCCAGTTCAAGCTGCTGGGAGGAGAGATGCGCCGAGTATCGGCACGGTCGGGATGGTGAGGTCGCCGGGAGCGCCGTTGCTCGGCCGGCAACCTGAGCGCGAGGTGCTCGGGCGGTTGCTGGAGGCGGCACGCGGCGGGCACGGCGGGGTCTTGGTGGTGCACGGCGAGCCGGGCGTGGGCAAGACCGCGCTGGTGGAGGACGCGGTCGAGACGGGGCGGGAGTTCCGGGCCGCCCGCACCGTCGGCGTCGAGGGGGAGATGGAGCTCGCCTACGCGGCGCTGCAGCAGCTGTCCGCACCGATCCTGGAGCTCACCAAGCGCCTCCCCCAGCCACAGCGCGACGCCCTTGCCGTCGCGTTCGGCCTCCGTGCCGGCCCGGCCCCGAATCCGTTCCTGGTCGGCCTGGCGGCCCTCGGCCTGCTGTCGGAGGCCGCCGAGGAGCGGCCGCTCCTTTGTGTTGTCGATGACGCCCAGTGGCTCGATCGGGCGTCGGCGCGCGCGCTTGGGTTCGTGGCTCGCCGCCTGTTGGCGGAGAAGATCGCGCTCGTGTTCGCGGCCCGCGAGCTGGACGAGGCGCTCGCGGGCTTCCCCGAGCTGCACGTCGGGCCCTTGGGGCATCGCGATGCCCACGCGCTGTTGGCATCCGCCCTGCCGGCTCGGCTAGATGAGCGCGTGCTGGAGCGGATCATTGTCGAGACCCACGGAAATCCGCTCGCCCTGTTGGAATTGCCGCGCGGGTTGACGCCAACCCAGCTCGCGGGCGGGTTTGGCCTGCCCGCAGCGCTGCCCCTGCCTGCGCGGATCGAGGAGAGCTTCACCCGGCGGCTGGCAAGACTCCCAGCTGATGCACGGCGCCTGTTGCTCGTGGCCGCGGCCGACCCAGTCGGCGACCTGGCGCTCGTGTGGCGGGCCGCGCAGCGGCTCGGCATCCCCGAGTCGGCCGCGCAGACGGTCGAATCGGACGGCCTGGTGGCGTTCGGGGCCGGTGTGGTGTTCCGGCATCCGCTGGTTCGCTCGGCGGTCTACCGGGCAGCCGGGGCCGATGCGCGCAGCGAGGCCCACCGCGCCCTCGCGGACGCGACCGATCCGGAGATCGACCTGGATCGCCGCGCCTGGCACCGGGCCCAGGCGGCAGCCATGCCCGATGAGGAGGTCGCCGCGGAGCTCGAGCGGTCGGCAGCGCGAGCGCAGGCGCGGGGCGGTTTCGCCGCCGCCGCGGCCTTCCTCGAGCGCTCCTCGGTGTTGACGCTTGACCCCGCGCGTCGCGCCGGGCGGGCCTTGGCCGCGGCCCAGGCAACCCAGCAGGCGGGGGCGCTGGACGAGGCGCTCATGCTCGCTGAGCGCGCGGAGGCGGGCCCGCTGGACGAAATCCAGCAAGCCCAGGTCGACGTCCTTCGCGCTCGCATCTCCTTCGCCACCGATCGCGGCAGCGAGGCCCCGCCCCTGTTGCTCACGGCGGCCAAGCGCCTGGAGCCGCTGGACGCGCGGCTGGGGCGTGAGCTCTACCTCGACGCGCTGACCGCCGCCCTCTTCGCCGGTCGCCTGGGAGGCGCCGGCGATGCACGACACATCGCCACCGCGGCACGGGCCGCGCCGCCATCGGCGCCTCCGCCGCGGGCGGCGGATCTGCTGCTCGACGGGCTGGCGGTGCTGATCTGCGAAGGGCCCGCGGCCGGAACGCCGATCCTGCGCAAGGCGTTGCGCGCGTTCCACCGCGACAAGATCGGAACCGAGGAAGGGCTGCGCTGGCGGTGGCTGGCCGGTCGGGCAGCGGGATTCATCTGGGACTACGAAGGCTGGGACTCGCTGACCACCCAGCAGATCCGGGCTGCCCGTAAGGTCGGCGCCCTCGCACACCTCCCGCTGGCGTTCAGCACCCGTGTCGGGGTCCACATCTTCGCGGGAGAGCTGGCGGCGGCCGCGTCGTTGGTCGAGGAGGCGGACGCCCTCGCCGAGGCCACCGATGGTCGCATCGTCCCCCCGTACGGGGCCCTCGCCCTGGCCGCCTTCCGTGGCCGTGAGGACGAGGTCACACGGTTGGTCCGAACCAGCACCCAGGGCTTCATCGCCCGCGGCGAGGGGATGGGACTCACCGTCGCGCAGTGGGTGACCGCCGCGCTCGACAACGGCCTGGCCCGCTACGAGGAGGCGTTCGCCGCGGCCGCGCAGGCGGCCGCCGACCCACATGAGCTGTGGTTCTCGACCTTCGCACTGGTGGAGCTGATCGAAGCCGCCAGCCGCAGCGGTCGCGGCGAGCGTGCCGCAGCGGCCCTTGAGCTGTTGAGCGAATCGACGCGCGCCAGCGGCACCCCGTGGGCACGGGGGGTCGAGGCCCGCTCGCGGGCCCTGCTTGATCGAGGGGAAGCAGCCGAGACGCTGTACCGCGAGGCGATCGACCGTCTGCAACCGACCCGCCTTCTCTTGGACCGCGCGCGGGCGCATCTGCTGTATGGCGAGTGGCTACGACGGCAACGCCGACGCCTCGACGCGCGCAAGCAGCTGCGGGTTGCCCACCAACTCTTCTCCGACGTCGGGATGGAGGCCTTCGCCGAGCGCGCGCGGGTCGAGCTGCAGGCGACCGGCGAGCACGCCGGCAAACGGGCCGTGGACACCCTTGACCAACTCACTCCGCAGGAGACGCAGGTCGCGCGCCTCGTTGCGCAAGGACACACCAACCGGGACATCGCCGCGCAGCTGTTCATCAGCCCAAGCACGGTCGAGTACCACCTACGCAAAGCGTTCCGCAAGCTCAACGTGAAGACACGCACCCAGCTTGCACACCGCATGTCGTAGTTAGGCCGCTTGGACTGGGACTCCCACCTGCCCAGATCCCGGCCAGCTGGGACGGCCCAGGTGGGCGCCGGCCGGCTGCGGTCGCTCCACCCGAGTTCCGCAGCTCGGGTCGCGCATGGTCCGCGAATCTGGCCGATGACCAGCGGAGATGGGCGATGGCACACGCAGACGGCGTGTATCTAGGCGCGAGCGTTCGCCCTGGTCAGGAGGCTGTGGCCGCCGGGGTGAGCTGCCAGACGCGCGGAGGCTCGGGCAGCCCGAGCTTGGCCAGGATGGCGCGCTGCGGGCTGGTGATCTCGGTGCGCTGCCGGAAGGTCCCGGCGGGCCCGGCGAAGGTGCCGAGCTTGATCCGCTCCAGCTCGCGACGCAGGGCGGGCCAGGTCTGGTCGCAGGTGGTCTCGATGGTGCGGGTCAGCAGCAGCGCCAGCCAGCACAGCAGCACGTGCGCGCGGATGCGCTCCTCCTTGCGGTGGTAGACCGGGCGCAGGTCGAGCACCTGCTTCATGTCCCGCCAGCCCCGTTCGACCACCAGCAGCTGCTTGTAGCCCAGCGCGATGTCCTCGGCGCTCAGATGCGGATCGCTGGAGCGCAGCAGGTATTTGCCGTCCAGGCCTTGCTCGGCCTTGATCGCTCGCCGGTCGATGCGCAGCAGCCCGCCGGGCGTGACGCGCAGGTAGCGGTGCAGGCCAGGCTTGGTGGAGATGACCCCGCGCAGCTCGGCCCGCTTGGTGGCCGGCAGCTTGTCGGTGCCGGCGATCATCTCCTCGAGTTGGGCCAGCAGCCGCTCGCGCACGGCGGCGTCACGGTCGGCCTGCTCGGGGTTGTAGCAGATCACGAACCGCTCGGCCTCGCTGATGCGGACTTCCTTGACGCGCAGGTTGTCGGCCACCTGCTGGTAGCGGCCCTGCCGCGACAGGGCGGCGGTCGCCTCCGCCGAGCCCGACCGCAGCCGCTCCCCGATGATGTAGTGGTGGTCGCCGCGCCTGAGGAACCGGCGGTTCTCCGCCGAGGCGAAGCCGCGGTCGGCCACCCAGATGACCTTGGCCAGCGTCCAGTCCCGTAGGTCGGCCTTGACCTGGCGGATCAAGGCGGAGTCGGTGGTGTTGCCGGGCCAGCACCACACCCTGACCGGGATCCCGGTGCGGGTGACCGCCATCCCGACCACCACCTGTGGCAGGTCGTCGCGGTGGTCTTTGGAGTGGCCGTAGCTGCGGAACCCCGCCGTGTCCGCACCGTGACCGTCATCGTCGCCGGGTTGGGGCAGGGGCAGCCCCCTTGGGTCCCGAGCGATGGGCGTGTCCGGCTCCTCCAGCTCGAAGTAGGTGGAGGTGGTGTCGAAGAACAGCAGGTCGACCTCGAGGTCCAGCAGCGTGGCGACCTGACCGAACACCTCGCGTTCCAGCTCGTGGTGGATCTCCAGCAGCCAGTCCATCGCCCGGTAGCAGCCATCGTCGGTGGTGTGCTCCAGCCCTGGGATGGCCGCGTCGTCGTTGACCCAGTGCGCGGCGGCCAGCTTCGACGAGGGCGCCAACGCGCGGTTGGCGACCAGCGCGAACAGCACCCGCTCGGCGGTGGGGCCCAGCCGCCGTCCCTTGAGCAGCCGCTGCATCGTCTGGTCCATGCCGAGGCGGCGCCACAGCCCCTCCAGCGCCCAGACCCCGCCGAGCGGGCGCGACTCCACGAACCCAAGGCCCTCGCCCGCCTGCGCGGCCAGGGTCTGGTCGGGGTCCAGGAACCGGGAGACCGAGGCGACCAGGCGCGCCAGCGCGGCACGGTTGTGGTGGTCTTCGCGGCCGAAGTTGTAGATCACCTGCACGCGGGAGCGCTTGGCCTGGGGGTCCCAGCTGTTGTGGGCCAGCTGCAGGTAGCGCACCACCGTGCCGTCGCTGTTGCGCCGTGGGGTCGCCCGCAAGTACATGGACTAGACGATCCCACATCGTCCCTGGCAGATCAACTTCTCCAGCGGCAGGCGTGTATCTATGCGGACCCCAGAATTCTTACCAGGTCGCAGGCCGCCTACCTGCGGCTTCAGCCCCAGCCGTAGCCCAGAACCCCGATTAGCTGCGGAACTCGGGCTCCAGCTTGACCCCGGGTCGGCCGGATGGTCCCGAGGACACGCATTCGGGCGTCCCGCCCTCCGCGCCGCGGCACCCACCGGGCGAGGCCGCTGGCGCCCCGACCGCCAGCCGCTCAGCAACCGCCGGCAACCACACCAACGGAAGTTCGCTTGCCTTGGCTGCGTATACCCGCCGGGGTACAGTCGCGGCATCGGGCAAACCGTCAACAAAGGAGCGGTGACGACGATGGCTGCTGAGACCCCGACGATCGTGTTGGTCCACGGTGCCTGGGCCGACGCCACCGGCTTCGACGCCGAGATCCGCGCCCTCCAGGCCCGAGGGTTCCGCGCCATCGGGTTCGCCAACCCGCTTCGCGATCTCGCTGGCGACGCGACCTACCTGGCCGAGTTCCTGCGGACCCTGACCGGTCCGATCGTGCTCGTCGGCCACTCCTACGGCGGCAATGTCATCTCCATGGCCGCGATCGGCAACGACCAGGTGCAGGCGCTCGTCTACCTCAACGGCTGGATGTGCGACGAGGGCGAGAGCCAACAGCAGCTCCTGGAGCGGTTCGAGGGCAGCCTCGTGGGGCCATCGATCAGGCCCGTGCCGTACACCGGCCCCGACGGGAGCGAGGGCACCGACCTGTTCCTCGACCCCGAGGCGTTCCGCGAAGCCTTCGCCGCCGACGTCGACCCCGAGACGGCCGCGGTGATGGCGGCGGCGCAGCGGCCGTACGCCGCCGCCGCGTTCGCCGCCGCGCCGTCGGGCCCGCCGGCGTGGAAGACGCTGCCGTGCTGGTATCTGCTCGGCACCGAGGACAAGGCGATCCCGCCGGCGCTGCAGCGGTTCATGGCCGAGCGCGCCAACGCGACGATCGTGGAGGTGGCGGCCTCGCACGTCTCGTTCGTGTCCCAGCCCGAGGCCGCGACCCAGCTCATCCTCCAGGCCGTCGAGGCGACCGCCGCAGCGCGCTGACCAGCGCTCATAGGCCCTTTCAGGTCTACAGTTGGGTCAGCCAATTCAGTCAGGGCGACCTCGCTGGCAACGGTGCCGCGCTCAAGCTCGCCTCGACGCGTTCCCTGTCGCTCGCTCCGCCGCGCCCAGCAGGAGGAGTCCGAGGGCCACCACGAGCAGCGACCAGGTGACCGGTGCGCCGTGGGTGAGCCAGACACCGGCGGCGACGGCGCCAAGGATCACCAACCGTCTGCCCGACAGCGCGTTGCCGCTGCGGCGGAGCGCGGCGGCGGTGCCGCCCACGAACAGGACAACGCCCCCGGCCAGGGCGAGGCTCCCTCCCGCCGGCAGCGCCTCGTGCGGATGCGCGACCGCCTCCTCGACCGCCACCGCCAGCAGCACGACCCCAAAGACGACAACAAAGTGCA
>WNGB01008803.1_pt1 | contig 14712 bp, 11 predicted proteins | sample 5400681 | NCBI WGS metagenome assembly WNGB01 (sample SAMN13153367, study PRJNA577476) | soil metagenome | isolation source: 115 cm soil or saprolite under grassland replicate 2 | place: USA:California | collected 2016-06-15
GCGCCATCCTGTGCTCCTGCAACAACGACAGCCTGACCAGCAGATGGTCGCACCCACACCGGCCGACGCGACCAGTCCAACCGCAACCGCCCCCATCGCGTGCAGCAGAATTTGCCAGTTGTGATTAGACCATCGAGACCACCTTCCTGGACGCCCGCCACCTTGCCGGCGTCGGCCACGCCCGCACCCGCACCCAGCGCTCGGTGGAGCGCCTGGTCCCCTTCGGGCTGGTCTGCTACAGCCTGGCGATCATCTGGTACGCCCGCCACGGCCAGCCCGCCCACGACCTTGCCGCCCACCGCGCCCGCGCGCCCTGGTACCGCACCAAGCGGACCGTCTCGGTCGCCGACATGCTCGCCGCGCTCCGATGCGCCCTGCTGGCCGCCCAATATCCGCAGGGTCACCCCGACCAGCACACCCTCGACCTATTCCCAGACGCCCTGCTCACCCAGCTCAACCCCGCCGCATAACCCCGAAACACGAGGAACGGTTACACCGTCTCAATATTCAACGGGCGGATGGGCTTGGAGGAGAAGGAAGAAGCGGTCCGCCGATTCCGCGAACACGATCAGATACTCATCTCCACCGAAGCGGGCGGCGAAGGCCGCAACTTCCAGTTCTGCCATTTGATGGTTAACTACGACCTCCCTTGGAACCCAATGCGCGTCGAGCAGCGGATCGGAAGACTCGATCGGATTGGGCAGAAGCACGCGGTGTACATCTACAACCTCTATTGCGAGGGCACGGTCGAGCAGCGGGTCCTCGATGTGCTCGACCGGCGGATCGGCCTGTTCCGCGAATCGGTGGGGTCGCTCGATCCGATCCTCGGTGAGGTGGAGCGCGACATCGAGCGACTGGTGCTCTCACATGTGGATCGCTTCGACGAGACGTTTCAGTACTTCGAGGTGGGGTTGGAGCAGCGCGTGCGGGAGGCTCGCGAGAAGGAGCGGACCTTGGCCGACTTCGTCCTCGATCGAGCAAGCCTGCGGCGTGATCAGGCGATGGAGCTTCTGGCTCAGAGTCCTCTCGCCCGCTGGTCCGATCTGGAGCGGTTCTCCGAGGCGTGTCTCCAGTACTTCGGCGGCACGCTGAAGGACCATGCCGAGCACGGCAAGGTCGTTTCGCTCTCACCACGGCTGATGGCGCGTATCCAGCAGCGCCAGGGAACGGTCCGCGGAACCTTCGATCCCGAGGTCGCGCGCGATCGAGAAGAGCTCCCGTTCTTCGCGTTCGGTCATCCCATGGTGGATCAGCTCGTCGACCTCCCCATCACGATCGATCCGGTGACCACGGCTGTCCGATGCGCGCCCGATGTGCCGCAGGGAGAATGGGTTGAGGTCTACTACCAGGTCCGAGGTGAAGGGATCCGCCCGAGCGGGCAAGTCATCAGGCACCTCGTCGGCCCAGATCTCGAAGTCCGCTCGGGGCCGGTCACACGAGTGCCCGAGCGAGGAATACCGGTCAGCGATTACCGGCCGCCTGCATGGTTGGGGCCGGCTGTGACAGCGAGCCGGCGTCGGTTCGAGGCCGATTACGAGGCCGTGCGCGTGTCGATCAGGTCGGAGAACGAGTCCGCCAAAGCGGAGGCAACGGCACGAGCTGATCGGATCTTCAAGTACCGGCGTGTGCGACTCGCGGCGCTCATCGAGGAGCAGGAGGCCTGGATCAGGGACAAGGAGGTATCAGGCTCAGATCGGGACCGCCGGATCCTCCCTGCTCGGCGAGGCCAGCTCGTCAAGAACCGTGAGCGTCTCGCCGGATTGGATCTCGAGCACGAGGCGGCATTGGAGGAGATCGGGAGCCGTCAACCCGGCGCCTCCGCAACCGTGCTGGCTGCAGGGGTGGTGATCGGCGGATGAGCGCACGACGGACGACCGAGCCGATCGCCTACGGGATCGACTTCGGCACGACGAACAGCTCCATCGCGATTGCTTATCCAGGCCGGGTGGAGGTCGTGCCGGTCGAGAGGGGAGAAATGGCTGAAGTTCTCCCCTCGATCGTGTACCTGCATCGTGATAGGAACCGCGCCGCCGGACGGGAAGCTGTTGAGCAATTCCTGGTGACGGGTTCGCACAGAACGCAGTGCCAGGGCTGTGAACTAGTCGAGTGGGTTGGCGGTCGCGGCTACAGCGACTGCCGACAGTACCAGCGGGGCGGAGGGTGCCACGACGCCCGGTTGGTCGCCGGGCTGAAGTCGGAACTCTCCCACAAGGATTTCGTCTCTACGCATTCATGGGCTATCGACTTCACGCTCGCCGATCTGGTGTCCGTAATTTTGCGCCGATTGAAAAGCGAGGCGGATCGGGTCACTGGGGCCGATGTGCGGAGAGTGGTGCTCGGCCATCCGGTGGTGTTCGTCGGCGCCGAAGGACCTGACTACAGGAGGCGCCAGGCCACCGCGGAGGAACGACTACAGCAGGCTGCGGTCGATGCCGGGTTCGACGAGGTAGCGCTGCTGGAGGAGCCCGCGGCTGCGGTTATCGAGGAATCGTTCAATGAGGGCATCGCACTTGCCACCGATTTCGGCGGCGGGACCTTCGACGTGGCCGTCATCAGGTTCGCGCCCGACGGCGGTGATGTGGTGGCGCTCGCCGGGGCGGAGATCGGTGGAGAGCAGTTCGACCGCCTCCTGTTCCAAGCGAAGGTTGCACCCGCGCTCCACATCGAGGATGTGTTCGAGGTTCGCGCGGGGGTCCATCGCAACCTGCCGAACTGGCTTCGTATGCGGCTTGCAACGCTGAGCGGATTGAAGAGCCTCCTCAGCGATCCGCGGACCGCGCTGACCCTCCGCGAGTTCAGCGCCGCCAAAGGAGGGAAACGCCTCGAAGCCGTCGAGGAGATTCTCTACAGTGGATACGGCTACCAGTTCTACCAAGCCGTCGAGGATGCAAAGATTGCCCTCTCCACGCGGAGCAGTTCATCGATCGAGTTCCATCGACCTCGGTTGGACATCTCGATTCCGGTCACTCGGCGCGAGTTCGAGGGGCTCATCATCAGCCGGCTAGAGATTGTCCGCAGGGAGATCCTGAAAGCACTCGAGATCGCTGAAATCGGACCAGAGGAGGTGGGCCTGGTGCTGCGTACGGGCGGGTCCTCGAGCATCCCGGCGTTCGTCCGCATTCTCGAGGAGATCTTCAATCCGTCCGTCGTCCAGGAGCGACCGGTCTACACGACGGTCGTCCACGGATTGGCGAGCTACGCGCAGGAGCTTTGGAGATGAGCCGGGACCGCAACCAGCGCCGAATCCCCACCAGCGCCGAGCTCGAGGAGCGTGGCGAGGTCTCGCCACCGGATCTACCTGGCGTAGCCGGACGGCCAGGGATCCTAAAACGCTTGTTCCGAGCTGGCCGGTTCCGGGTAGCGGAGGACGTGGCGGCGCGGAAGCATGTGGCAGCACCGCTACGGTCCGACTACACGGGCGTCGGGGACCGTTCGCCAGACGTGGCCGCTCCTGCCCAGGCCGAACGACCCAGTTCATCGGCTGGGGATTTGACCTCGGTGCGTCAGCAAGGAGAAGGTGCACCGTCGCGTAGGCGGACCATTCGGATCGATGACTCCATCAAGGAGCGACGAGGACTCGGTCGCAGCGCGACGGAGCGGTCCGACGATGCTTGAGGCACGGTGTATTGATCGCCTACGTCCTGTTTGCGTTGACTGCGAAGGCTGGCCGCGCCTACGATCGCCACTTCTGCGTGGATGGAGCAACGTGCGGCCGCCGGTGGTCTCGGGCGGGCGTCGATGAACGGTTTCTAGCCTGCGAGAGCGTGGATCGACGAACTGGCCGACGAGCGAATCCTCCACGTGGAGTGCCGCCGCATCTTCCACATCATGGAGGCCGCGTCATGAGCCAGCACCTCACCGTGCGAGTCGCCTGGCACCAGGAGCGCTGGAACGGCACCGTCTGCCGGCTTGCGTCCAGCAACTCGTTCTGCCTTGATCTCGATCGCATCCGCGAAGAGCGCGATGACCCGTACGAGGACAGCGTCAGCCTGATGCACTTCGCCGACCTCCCGATCGACCGGCTTCCACCGTGCCGAGCGGAGTCAGGGGCCTTCATGGCCGATCGCGTGATCCCGCAGGTCCGAGAGCACCCCTATCAGAAGATCCCGAGGGCCAGCGCGACACACGGCACGCTGCGTCCGACGGTGGTGAAGGTGCCGAGGTACGCAACGCTCGTCGTGCCCTTCCGCTGGATGCTTCGCCAGAACCAGGACGCGATTGACGAACGGCTTCCCTTGCCTCTTCCGCCGGATGACGAGTCGCCTTTCCCATCCTCGTGGGTATTCTCTGCGCACCGACAGGAGGCGCTGTCGCGACTTTTCTTCGATCAGGTTACCCGCGACGAGTCGATGGTCCTCTTCTACACGAAGTCCGGCCATCCCCTCGGCGACCACATCAACCGCCTGGTGGTGGGTGTCGGTCTCGTCGAGGGAGTCGGGCCCATGTTGCGCTACCACTCCACGGGTGGTTCGTCGTATCCGATGTGGGATCGGGTTGTTCGCCACTCGATTCGGCCGGAGGGCCGCGACGGCTTCCTCCTGCCATACCACGACTACCTTGAGCCGACGGGCGACACGGAGGAGGACGAGCGCCGTCAGGCTCTTTTGTCCGAGATCATCGTCGTGCCGGAGCCCTCGCACGTCGCCGCCTTCTCATACGCGGGGGAGCATGCCGGCCACGACGTGGCGCTCTCGACGCTCGTACGGTCGCTCGAGGCAGTACGGGCGATCAAGGGACACGGTGTCGTGGCAGGACCCTGGGACCAGCGCGAGGACTGGCTGAACGAACGCATTGCGCGCGTCTGGCAACAGCGCGGAGCATTCCCCGGCACAGGAGGGATGCTGGAGGCGCTGGGCTGCAGACTGGGCACGTCGCTTGTGATGGAGCTGCTCGCATCCGGCGCCATCGGCATGCTCGAGGACCCGTGGCCGCTCCTCGACTCGATGCTCCGCGGCCAGACCAGCCCCCTAGCTCCGTACGGGGCGGATGTTGCGGCGGCCGCCAACACCTACGTCGCGCTGAGCGAGGAGCGGCGCGCGTTACTGCGGCTTCTCTCACGATTCGCCCTGACAACCGAGCAGGCGCGTCGCTGGTGGAACCCGAACGAACGAGCACGCGCCGTTCGCCGCCCTGTGACGGACCGGGAGATCCTCGAGAACCCCTACCGCGTTGCGGAATGCGACCTCGGCGACGGCAGGGACTGGCCGGTACCCATCGGCGTCATCGATCGTGGCCTGCTTCCTGACGCCATGGTGGCCGCGACCTGCCCCGTCGATGAGCCCGCGGCTGTGGGTTCGCCGAACGATGCTCGTCGCGTCCGCGCAGCTCTGGTCACCGTGCTCCGGCGCGCCGCAGACAATGGCGACGCACTGCTTGCCGAAACCGAGGCGCTCGACCACGTCGGCGCGCTCGACCTGGAGCGACCGGTCGCGATCGATCACGACTGGCTTGCCGGGAATGGTCCCGCATTGGACGGGGAGGCCACCCGCCTCAGCGTGCTGGTCGATGCAGAGCGTGGCGTCGAGACTGCCTGCCTCCAACTGAACGAGCTCGGCGAACGCGAGGCCCGTCTGCGCTCACTCCTATCGAGGAGGGCAGCGAAGGTTCTCGCCTCGCTGGGCGAGGACTGGGAGGCGCTTCTCCGGGCGGGCCTGCCACAGAACGACGACGAGAAGGAGCGACACCGCGCCGCGCTGGACGAGAAGGCCACTGCCCTCGAGACGATAACCACCCGCCGTCTGTCAGTGCTCGTCGGCCGGGCAGGTACCGGCAAGACGACCGTGCTTGGCGCGCTCTTCCGCTCCCGCAAGCTCGCCAAAGACGGCGTCCTCTTCCTCGCACCCACCGGGAAGGCGCGTGTTCGCATCACGAAGGCTGCCGCCGGCGCGGAGGCGATGACGGTGGCGCAGTTCCTCTGGCGCAACGGACGCTACGACGGGCACCGCCAGCGCCCACTCTTCAATGGCAAAGACCAGCACCGCAAGGAGCGGACCGTCGTCATCGATGAGTGCTCGATGCTTACGATGGATGACTTGCTTGCTGTGCTTCTTGCACTGGATCTCGGTCATGTAGAGCGACTGGTCCTGGTAGGCGATCCCAATCAACTCCCACCCATCGGCGTCGGACGTCCCTTCGCTGACCTCGTCGCCCGGCTTGACGCCGCCGGCCCCGACGATCCGACCTGTGGCGCGCTCGCGCGCCTGACGGTCGAGATGCGCACCGGCACCGAGGAGCCATCCGATACGCTCCGACTCGCGTCCTGGTACACCCGAGAGCAACAGCCAGTCGACGCTGATCGCGTGCTGTCGGATCTAGAACTGGGCGCGAAATTCAACGACCTCGAGATCCGGTTCTGGAGGACTCCGGAAGAGCTCCGGGAGGTATTGGGCACGCTGTTCGTGTCGGCGCTCGGGCTCGCCAGCCCGGACGACGTCGAGGGCTTCAACGCGAGCCTTAGGCTTACACAGGAGGGATACGTGCCGTGGGCCGACCACAGCGGGGCGGAGCGCTGGCAGCTACTCTCGCCACTGCGCGCCCATCCCTACGGTGTCCGCGATCTCAATCGCTGGGTACAGCTGCGGTTCCGCTCCGAACAGCTTCGATTCGGCCGCCAGCCATGGGGTCTGGCGTTCGGTGACGAGGAAATCGTCGCAGCGGACAAAGTCATCCTGAACCGCAACGGCAAGACGGATGGCTGGGAGAAGGGACCGATCGAGGAGTACCTCGCCAACGGCGAGGTCGGAGTGATGGCCTTCAAGAAGGGCCAGCGGTTCCTCAACGCCTGTTTCACAGGACGAGACGGCCAACGCTTCGCGTACTACGCCAGGCAGTTCCCGACCGGCGGCGGTGGTCCACTCGAACTCGCGTATGCGCTGACAGTCCACAAGGCACAGGGCAGCGACTTCGGCACCGTGTTCGTCGTGCTCCCGCAGCGGTCGAGGCTCATGAGCCGGGAACTGCTTTACACCGCGCTGACGCGGGCAAGGACACGGCTCGTATTACTCCTGGAGGGAAGCGACGCGTCATTTCTCTACGACCTCACGAAGCCAGAGCGGTCGGAGACGGCGCGGCGCAACACGAACCTGTTCTCACCCGGCATTCGCGACGACGCCGACGACGTCCCGTATGCGGAGCATCTCGTCCACCGCACGATCCGAGGCGAGCTGGTCCGCTCGAAATCGGAGCTGGTGATCGCCAACTACCTGCACTCGATCGGGCTGCCCTACATATACGAGCGCGAGCTCCCCGGGACCGTCGACGAAGACCGGCTGCGCCCCGACTTCTCCTTCATCGACGACGCCGGCGACGTCCTACTTTGGGAGCACCTGGGCATGCTGGACCGGCCTGAGTATGCCAAGGGCTGGGATTGGAAGCGCGCGTGGTATGCCCGCAACGGATACGAACTCGGCAAGAACCTCTTCACGACGAACGAGATTGGCGGGCTCGACATGCGCGGCGTCGAAGCCACTGCCAGGGCTGTCCAGGCTGCACTCGCATGACCGTCGTCGGCGCGCTCTTCTCGCTAACGTTTGCGAAGCACCAAAGGAGAGACGAGACGTGTCAATGTAACCGCGGCGGGTTCTGCGGCGGCTGCGGCCACACTGGATCTGGATATGGAAGGAGGCAGCCACGAAGACGAAGGAATCCCACGTGACCCGGCAGGCACGAGAAGCGGCTGAGGCTCGTCGCACCATTTTTCTCTAGGTGAAGCTCGCGGGGATTGGCGGCGGACAAAGCGACGGTCCAGTGGATGAGACAGCCACCATCATCGAAGCCATTGAAGCGGAAGGCTGGAGGCTCGATCAAATGAATGTGGCGATGTCCGGTCCTGACCTTGCCCCCAAGCAACAGGGCTATTTCTTGTTTCGTCGTGCCGCGAAGGAGGTGAAATGATGACCAGCTTCACGCTCGGTGACGTTGTGGATATTCCATGGCGCCCGGAGCGGCCTGTTACGGTCAACGCCAACATGTACGAGGCCGCAGTGCGGCTGCGACCCGCGCTGATCGTCACGGCGATGCGACGCAGCACGCTCACCTATGGTGAGGCAGAGATGCTGATTGAAGGGCGGTATATCGCGGCTGGCCTCGGCTCGCTGCTCGACTTGATCTCTGTCGATTGCGACTCTCGCGGTGAGCCCTCGCTGGCCGCGCTCGTGGTGAGGTCCGACACAGGCGAGGTCGGGGACAGCTTTATCGGTGACGCGAGTGCTGGAGGTGGCGTCAGAACCCTGGTGTAAACGCGCAACGGGCGTAGGTTCCCTCGAAGAGCTGACCACTCACGAAGGAGGCCTACACCCGTGGCAGCACGAGTATCGCCCACCGAGGCCATCCGCGCCGAGATCCAGGAGCTGTTCGCGTCCGATGGCGAGCTGCTGAGCGTCCTGGAGCAGGTCGCGCGGCTGTCGGTGCGCCTGACTTTCCAGAGCGTGGTGGAGGAGTCGTCTGCGAGGAGCTGGGGCGGGACCGCTACCAGCGCCGGACGGCCGAAAGCTCGGAGGGCTACCGCAACGGCTGGCAGCAGCCTCGCACGCTGAAGACCTCGCTGGGGCCGGTGGCGCTGCAGCGCCCCAAGCTGCGCCACGCGCATGCGGCGCTGTGCGACCGGCTCTTCGGCCAGAGCGTGACGAGGACCAACGCGCTGGAGACGCTGGTCATCTCCTGCTGGGTGCGGGGACTGTCGGACCGCGACGTCGAGGCGATGCTGGTCGAGGTCTTCGGCGAGCAGGCGACGATCAGCCGCACGACCGTCAGCCGGATCTGCCAGCGGCTGCGGGCCGAGTTCGATGCCTGGAGGCGGCGCGACCTGTCCGGCACCCGCATCGACTACCTCTACCTGGACGGCAGCTTCTTCAAGATGCATCCCAAGGCCAAGGCCGAGCCGGTCTTGTGCGCCTGGGGCATCGACACCGACGGCAAGCCGGTCCTCCTTGGCCTTGGGCCTGGGGCGGCCGAGTCGACCGACGCCTGGCGAGGGTTCCTCCAGGACCTGGGCGACCGTGGCCTTCAGGCGCCGCTGCTGGTCATCTCCGACGGCGGTAAGGGCCTGTGCGCGGCGATCGAGTGCTCGCTGCCGGCCAGCCTGCACCAGCGCTGCCTGGTCCACGTGTGCCGCAACCTCAGCGCCAAGGTCCCCACCCACGCCCAGGACCAGGTGAAGCGGGACTACTGGGCGATCTTCGACCAGATCCAGGCCGAGGACCAGGCCGCCGTCGCTCAGGCCCGCCGGCGCGCCAAGCGGTTCATCGCCAAGTGGAAGCCGCTGTATCCCGCCGCGGTCGCCTGTGTGGCCGACAACCTCGACGCGCTGCTGGTCCACCTGCTGTTCCCGGCCGAGCACCGCAAGCGCATCCGCCACTCCAACCTGATCGAGCGGACCTTCGGGGAGACCCGCCGCAGGGTCAAGGTGATCGGCCGCCTGCCCGGCGAGCAGAGCTGCCTCAGCCTGGTCTGGGCGGTGCTCGACCGCGCCTCCAAGGGCTGGCGTGGGCTCACCATGACATCCAAGGCGCTGCGCCGCCTGCAGGACCGTCCGGCGCGAACTCCTCCACGAACCACGACACGAGGAGGTGATCGACCAGACCGTCACAGCCGCCGCGTAGCATCATGACCGAGCTTGCGTCCGGGGCCGTTTACACCGCTCCTGAGACGCCACCGTGCTGGACGAGAGGACTGCTACAAGTACTGGAGCACGAAGTGAGACGTTTTGCGTACGGAGCGCTGCGGGTATCGAGTGACCTCCGCTCGGTCCGGCGAGGTCGTATCGGTCCGGGGGCTCGACCGTCGTCTCTATGGCAAGGCGACAGGCCGACTCGCTGGCCGGGTCTTCTGTTGGTGATGACGGATGCCCTCGAGTTCACGCACCCATCACAAAGGCCGGCCGCGCGCTGCCACGGTCATTGGCGACCGCGGCCAGCTGGCCGGGAAGGAAGAGACGGTCGCTCCCGATCGCGTGAAGAACGCTACGCTGCCGCCTCGAAGCCCACGCCCGAAGTACCGCGAGTCAGAGCATGAGTTCCTATTCAGCAAGGCGAGGAAGAAGGGAAATCGAAAGCACAGCTCCGTACGCCGAATGACAAACTGTTGTGGAAAGCGCGATGCAGGTACGGCGAATGGGAATCCCTCGTCTTGACAAGAGAGGCAGGACGCGAAGCGTATCAAGAGCACATCGACGCGCTCGAGATCGGCGGTCAGGCATGGGCCTGTAACCGGAGACCGCCTGACATCGTGCCGGATGAGATGGGCTACTGAGGAGACCACCATGGCAAAGACGTACCAGCAGGAGATCGAAGTCCGCAGCGACGAAGAGGGCGTGTCGAAGGATCTCCGCTTCGAGAACGGTCTGCGCGTCGTCGTGCGCAAACTGTGCGATGGGCGACTCCGACTGATGCTGTACGGCGGTCGGTGGGCCGTCGAGCGGCTCATCGTTGGTGAAGACGGTTCGACGCTCGACCTGCACAAGACCGTCTAGCCCGCTCGACCGAGGAGCGCCGTCCTACCGCACCTGGGTGGCTTCTTCTTTGGTTGCAGGGGCACTCTCTCGTGGTGTCTGCATGGTTAGGCGGGCTGCCGCACCTCTACCGCATCGAGCGCGCAGCGGGCCTTAGCGTAGTCACTGGTCCATCGGCTAGACCCATACCGCGTCGGCTTTGAGCGTCGTGATGGCATAAGAGAATGGGCGAGCTGGTTAAACAAGTTCGCGGTGTCGCTCTTCGTAATGGCCTCCTGGTAGGGCGCGTCCGTGCCAATCGTCTTGGCAGTGGTGGTCGATGGCTTGGCGGCATGTGCGCCAAGCCTTGCGGCGTTCGAGGTCGCCTTGGGGTTCGAGGCCGAGCGTGTTGTCAGGGTCGGCGACGCCATACCCCCGACGGTACGCGTTGATCTGGGTAGCGGCGGATTGCCAGGTGCGGCGGCCGTGACTTGTCTTGGGGACGGGGCCGAGGGCGTTGACGAGGTAGCCAGGCTGCTCGATCTCAAGAGCGCGAGCGTGGGCCCGGCGGCGCCAGGCGAGTTCGCGGGCGATGGCGAGGTAGCGGCTGGCGTCGGGGGCGTGGCGCTCGAGGAACGCGGCTCGTTGCTGCTCTTGGCGGCGGAGTTGGACTAGGTTGGCGGCGGTTTGGTCCGTTGCCTGGCCTACCTGTGCGTCGGGTCGTTGATCAGAGGGACGGGCTTGGCTACGGAGTCGACGGAAGAGTCCGCGCCTATCGCGGGCCGGAGATGGCTCGGCTTCGCGGAGTTGTGCCTCACTCTGCCGCTGGTGCTCGGTGAGTAGGGCGATTCGGTGGGCGACCGAGGGCGGGGCACTGTTGAGCAGGTCGCGGAGGCGGTCGCGTTCGCGGCGGAGGTCGGTGGTGGTCATATGGCGGACGTCGGCCTCGAGTTGCTGGTCGGAGGCGAAGACCCGCTCTCCGGAGCGCTGGATGGCGCGGATGGTGCCGGCGATTGGGTCGCGGGTGGGGAGGGGTGTGTGGCGGGTGTCTTCGTCTTGGGCTTGAGGTTCTTCGACGACGTAGAGGCGGAGGTCGAAGCGGTGGCGAGTGGCGGTGACGTAGGCCCATTGGGCGTCGGCGCGGGTGCTGGGGCGGACGCTGAAGTCGTCGCCGGTGAGGGCTTGGGTCTTGTGGCCGGTGACGGCGTAGGCGTGGTCCAGCCAGGGGCGGTCGAAGCTGCGGCCGCAGACGTACCAGGCGGGCAGGGTGACGGTCTGGTTATCGTTGGTGCGGATGGTGAGGGTGCGGCGGTCGAGGTCTACCTTGGTGACGGTGGCTCGGGTGCCGTTGACGATGCCGAGGCGCTTGCGGGCGTTGCGGCCACAGACGACGTGATCGCCGTGACGGAGCTCTCGATCGCCGACGATCAATGCCTGGTCGCCGAGGCGGCCTGCCTGGTGCAGCAGCTCGCGGGCCGCGGCGTTGAGGCGGGTGGTCTCTGCGTGGGTGAAGGCGATCATGCCGGCGCTCTGGCCGGTGGAGAACCTGGCCCACCAGTCGGCGACCTGGACGGCGTTGGCTTCGGCTTCGGTCCGGCAGACGACGACCTTGCCGTGCTTCACCAGGCGGTCCATGGCCTCGGCGTGGCGGCCGGTACGAAACAGCAGGGCGACCTGCTGGCCGAGCCGGGTCTGCTGGCGGTGGTTGCCACGGAGTTCGCAGGCGCCGAGGCGCAGGCGCAGGGCCCGGAAGCCGCCGCCGGTGTCGACTGGGGCGAGCTGCTTGTCGTCGCCGATCATGACGAGCTTGGCGTGCGCTCTGGTGGTGTGGTTGACGAGTCGGGCGAGCTTGCGGGTGCCGAGCATGGCGGCCTCGTCGAGGATGACGACGGTCTGGCGGTCGAGGCGCTCCTCGTGGCGGTCGAGCTGGCCGAGGAGTGAGTCGACGGTCGGGGCGGGCAGGTTGGTCTCGCGTTCGAGTTCGCGGGCTGCAACTCCGGTTGGGGCGGTGGGGATGACACGGATGCCGGCCCGGTGGAAGGCGTCGACGGTGGCGCCGGTGGCATAGGTCTTCCCGGAGCCGGCACGGCCGACGACCAGGGAGACGCCGGCGCCGTCCTGGGTGAGCTGGCGGACCATGGCTACCTGGTCCAGGTCGAGTCCTGGCCGGGCGGCGAGCGCCGCGCGGACGTGCTTGCCGGGGGCGACCGCGGTTGCTTCGTCGGCGCGGGCCTCGGCGGTTCGAACGAGCTTGCGCTCCAGGGCCAGGAGTTCCGGTGTGGACCAGCGCTGCTCGTGGAGGCCCTGGTCGATGGTGATCGGCACGGCCCGCTGGGAGGCGAGGAAGGCGTCGGCGACTCGCTCGAGGGTGTGGAGGGCCTCGGTCGCGGTCCCGGTGACGGGGAGGCGTTTGGCGAGAGCGTCCAGGACGTCGCGGCTGGCGAAGGTGGAGGCCCGCGCGGTGAGTCCGTCCGGGCCGGCGAGCCAGTCGAACAGAGCCGTCGGGTCCGTTGCGGCTCGCTGGTGGGCTTGGGCGCGACCGCCGCGCAGGATCGCCGCGAGCTCGGCCGGGCCGATGCCGTGCTCGGCGAGGCCGCGGGCGACGCGCTGGTAGAAGGTCTCCTCGGGCTCAGGGTCGGGCTTGGGCTTGCGGGTTGCCAGGGCTGCGGCCTTGCCGGCGCGGATGCCGTGGTGGCCCCATTCGGCCTGCTGTGCCAGGACCTGGGCGCGGCGCGTGGAGAAGGCTCGCAGGAGCGCGGGGTCGTGGAGGCCGTGGATCTCGGCGGCGCCGGTGCGCGGGTCGACGTCGCGCCAGCGGACGTCCAGGCGCTCGGTCAGCTCGGCGCGGAGAATAGCGTGGTAGACGCGGTCGGCTGTCATGGCGTGGGCGTACAGCCGCTTGGAGTCCAGCGCGGACCAGCGACCATCCGGGCCGAGCGTGGCGTTCTGGACCAAGACGTGGGTGTGCCATTGGGGGTCCCCTTCGCGGCTGGTGCGGTGGTCGAACGCGGCGCCGACCAGGCCGAGGCCTCCGTGGTAGGCGGTGCCGTTGTGGCCGCGCCGGACGCCGACGGCTTCGCGCTCGAGGTAGGCGAGAACCTCGCGGATGGCGGCGTGCCGGGCCGCCTGGACCTGGCCGCGGACGTCCGGGCTGCCGCCGGCGGCGAGCAGGCTTACCGACTTGACGTCGGAAAAGGACAGGTCGAAGGCGGCGACGCGCGCGTCGACTCGTTCGTCCGCATGGCTGGCGGCCTCCTCGTAGGCGTCGCGTACAGCTCGCATACGTCGCGACCGAGGACCGTCCGGCACAGCCGCTCCGCTGTCTTGGCCGACACCTTCTGTGACCGGCCGAGCGCGGTGAGATGCTGCTGCAACCGCTCCCGACCCTCGGCCAGGTCCGCCAGTTCCACGCCTCGGGAGGCGGCCAGCTTGCGAAGCTCTGCCACCAGCGGCGTGGCGTCGAGCTTGGAACGCGGGTCCGCGCGCCACAGTGGCGCGACGCGCTGCTCGCCCGTGACCGGGTCCTGGCCGGCGAACAGTCGGTGGACGGCCCTATCCGAGGCGACGCCGGCGAGGCCCGACCGCTCCGCCAGGGCGCCCGTCCACCAGCCGGGCGACTCGCCCTTGGCCGAGTAGTACTCGCACCGATCGTGGGCGATCTGGTCGAGCCAGTACTCTTCCTGGCCCACTCGAAGAGGGGTGACTCCCAGGGTCCCGGCAAAGTCGCGATTCGTCCCGTTTATCCGATGACCCCACATCGTGGTCCGGCACCACGCGACTGCGTTGGTCCAGGCCGGGAGCCAGATTCAAGCGACAGGCATGGTCGGACATATGGTGCAGACCGCGGCATCCCGACGCATCGTAGATGCCGCTGTGTTGACAATTCGTGACTGGTGAGGAGGGTAACCCTGGCTGCAATAGTCGATCGTGTCTCGGTGGAGCTTGTGAGTGCGGTCTCGCTCCTTGGGGAGATGAGATTGGGTAGTGTCAGCTATGGACTCTGACCAGCGCTGACCGGTTCGTGACGAGGATCGAGGGCTAGCACCGGACGTGGCAGCAATGCCCTTGACTCACCCGATAATCCGGCTATGATTGCTGCGCGGAGAACCGGAAAAATGCTGGTGAGCACAGCGTCGCGCGTCGCCTAATTGCAAAGCAGGTGCTCTTCCAACTGAGCTACAGCCCCTCGCGCGGCACCTCCGCTCAGGAGCGGCGGGCAGCGTGGCGACCACAGAGTAGACGAAGTTGCAGCGCTGCTTCGAGCGCGAGCACCCGGACCCGGCTCA
>WNGB01010652.1_pt1 | contig 14711 bp, 9 predicted proteins | sample 5400681 | NCBI WGS metagenome assembly WNGB01 (sample SAMN13153367, study PRJNA577476) | soil metagenome | isolation source: 115 cm soil or saprolite under grassland replicate 2 | place: USA:California | collected 2016-06-15
TCCGCGAGTCCCACCCCACCGACCCGATCATGCCCTACGGTGCCTCCAAGCTGGCCGGGGAGCGGTTCGGGCTGGCCTTCCTGCACTCCTACGGCCTGGACTTCGTCGCCGCCCGGCCGTTCTGCGTCTACGGCCCCGGAGAGGATCCGGCGACCTCCCTGGTCGAGGTGAGCCGCTACCTGCGGTGGCATCTGAACGGTCGGGCGATCCAGGTCGTGGGCGACGCCCGGCGCAAGACCCGCGACTTCATCCACGTGAGCGATGCGGTCGGGGGCCTGGTGGCCGTCGCGGAGCGCGCCCAGCCCGGAGGGATCTTCAACGTCGGCTCCGGGACGGAGGTGTCGATGCGGGAGCTGGCGGAGCGCACCCAACGGGTGGCTGGTGGGACCGTGCGCGTTCGCGAACTGACGGACATCCAGGACGACACCCACCGCCTCGTTGCCGACATCTCCAGGCTCAGTCGGCTCGGCTACGCCCCCCGTGTGCCTCTGGACGAGGGCATCGCCGACCTGATCGAGGAACTGGGTGACCGGCCGGAGCTCCCCACAGGCGCCACGATCTTCCGACCGGGTCAGAGGGCGGAGGTGTGACCGAGGTCCGACGGCTCGATCGGGTCCGCGAGTGGCACAGCGATCCCCACAGCAGCTCTCCCTTGCGAGGTCCTGTCCGGACTCGGCGGGGGAAGGCCAGGCCCCCTTCGTTGAAGGCCCTCACGGTGGCCCGGGCGGACCCGGTTCGCCGGAACGTCGAGAACAGCGACCGGATGGCCTGTTGCACCTGCTGGTCGGGGTCGAGCACGACTCGGCTCGAGGGGTCGTACACAAGTCCAACTGGCAGCGGGGAGAGGAGCTCGCCGCGACGGGCTTTGGACACGATGCCACCGCGCAGTCTGGCCCGGAGCACGTGCAGCTCGGCCTCGCTCATGGTGCCCTTCAAGCCGAGCAACAGGCGGTCGTTGAACGCCGCGGGATCGTACAGGGCCGTCCTCGTCCAAGATGAGGGTCCCGGCCAGGGCGCAGATCTCGAGCAGGCGGTGCCAGTCGGCGTTGTTGCGGGCGAGGCGGGACACCTCCAGGCCGAGGACGATCCCCGCCCGGCCCATCCCCACCTCGGGCACCAGGCGCTGGAACCCCTCACGGTCGGCGGCGGAGGCCCCGGAGTGGCCCTGGTCGGAGTCGATCACCACCACCTGCTCCTGGGCCCATCCCAAAGCGACGGCCCGCTGGCGGAGGGCGTACTGGCGCTTGGTGGATTCGGTGTTCTCCATCACCTGGCGGAGGGACTGCCTCACGTACAGGTACGCGTTCCGTCTGAGGTGCTCGGCGGTCACCTTGCCCGACGACACGGGTCCCATCACCTCACCCCCTCACAACGGCGGCCAGGGCCATCGCGGCCAGCACGTGGACCACCTCGGCGACGGTCCCATCCGCCACCGCACGCTCCGGGCGTGCGGGGGGCCTCCTCCGGGACCCGGGTGGCTCGACGCACCGGCTCCAGGCCTCGGCCCACGCGGCCATGCCCTCCCGCAGGAACAGGGCCAGTCCGAGGGTGCTCCCGGCAACCGACAAGTGGTCTCGTCAGGCCGCACTCCGGCCGCAAGAAACCGGGAAACAGCAAGAAACAGCAAGAGGCGCCGCGATCCGAAACTGCACGTCAGCATCCATCTTCGGGAGTTTCCGCTGGTCGATCATCAGGCTTGCCGAATTTTGCCAAGGTGGGGGTCGCGGGTTCGAATCCCGTCGTCCGCTCAAATCTGGAACTGACGGAGATCGTGTACACATCGGGTCCTCCGACCGAAGGGGGACTGATGACTGAGCGAGAGAGAGATCGGAAGGCGGCGCGTCGGCTGGCCATCCTCCGGCATGCCCGGGAGGTAACCGGCAACGTCTCCAGGACCTGCCGGTACTACGGGATCACCCGCCAGGCCTACTACACGTGGCTCAGGCGGTACGAGGAGCTCGGCCTCGAGGGCCTGCTGGACCGGTCACGTCGGCCCCTGGTGAGCCCCAACGGCACCGATGCCGAGGTGGTCGGCAAGATCGTCTACCTGCGCCGGCACTACCACTTCGGGCCCCACAAGATCGCGAGGTACCTCAAGCGCTACCACGACGTTCAGATCAGCCCCTCGGGAGTGTGGCGGATCCTCAAGCGCCTGGACATGAACAGGCTCCCGGCCTCCCAGCGGTACCGCCGCCACGTGGATCGGTGAAAGCGCTACGAGAAGCCCCTGCCCGGCCACCGGGTCCAGATCGACGTCAAGTTCATTGCCCCGCTCCCTGGCTCACGGCGGAAGCACTACCAGTTCACCGCGATCGACGACTGCACCAGGATCCGGGTCCTGCGCCTCTACGACCGGCTGGACCAGAAGAGGGCCATCCAGTTCGTGGACTACGTTCTGGAGAAGCTGCCGTTCCATGTCGAGGTGATCCAGACCGATCACGGGGCCGAGTTCGGGATCGCAGTTCCACTACCACGTCCTTGACCGGGGGATCGGCCACGTCTACATCAAGCCGGCCACCCCCAGGCTGAACGGCAAGGTGGAGCGGTCCCACCGCATCGACCAGGAGGAGTTCTACCGGATGCTCGAGGGGTCGTCATCGACCACACCGGACTCTTCAACGACCGCCTGCAGGAGTGGGAGAACTTCTACAACTTCAACCGACCGCACGGAGCGCTCGAGGGCCAGACCCCCTATGAGAGACTCCGACAGAAGACCACGGCCCCGGTGTGAACGAGGACCGTCAGCTCCACACCGTCGTCCGCTCAAAGAAAACGAATCTTTGACCTGCGGATTTCTGACCCCTCCATTTGGACCCCTCTCGGATGGGGCACGCCCTATGTTTCGCCCTATCCGTTCAGCCATGACCGGGCTGTCACTACTGGCCATGAGAATGGCCCTATGAGTGGAAACCGTCGTGCCCTGGAAGCCGAGGGGTAACGCGGTGTCCTCGCATAAGAGCAGCGTCTGAGGTCGCCAGTTCTCGGGGGCGGAGAGCGCGGCAGCACTCACCGAGGAGTGGCCACCAGGTTGGTTCGGCCTCCCGCAGGCGAAGAGATCACTGTCAGAGCAGCGGCGCACTGCGCGAGGAACTTTCACCCCGAAGGTTCTCCACTCCGCAGGAGCCACAGGTCACCGGCTCGCCTCCGCGGCGGCGGGTACCGAGGAGGCAACCGCATCGAGCCTGTCTAGCCATGGGCGGGCCTTCAGCTTCTCGAAGCTCGCTCGGCCCTCGGTCAGGAACGGTTCCGCTTCCGGGCGCCGACCACTCGAGAGCAGCCACTCGGCGTATTCCAGGAGTGTTACCGCCAGCCAGAAGGGCATGTTGAGCTCGCGGAAAGTCCCCACGGCCGACTTGAGCCATGCCTCGGCCGCGTCCGATTCTCCGCGGGCCTCGGCTAGGCGAGCCCCGAATCGGGCCCGCTGACCTTCGACGAAGGGCGGTCGCTGCCCCGGGTTCAGCCCGTCGATCAACGACACAACCTCCGAAACCCTGTTCAGGTCGTTCATGGCGAACGCTGCTTCTCCGGCCTGGACAACTCCCTCCTTCACGCCCGGGTATCCCCAGCCAACCTCGTGCGAGATGCTGATCGCGCGCTGGGCCGCCTCCCATGCTTCGGCAGGCCGCCCTCTGGCCAAGAGGATGGCGGCCCGAGCAGCTGCATGATTCGCCTGATATTGGACGTCTTCGGTCGTCTCCAGCTCAGCCGCCGATGCGAGAAGACCCTCGGCTTCCTCCAGAGCGTCTCGGTTGAGATGTATCCGAATGAGGGGCAACAGGTCCGAAGAAACGAACTGGATGGAGGCTAGATCGGGGGAACCTCGGATCTCCTCGCCGTGAGCCATGGCTTCATCCCACCGACCGGTCGAGACCAGCGGTGAGATCGTGCAGGCGATGAACACTCCTTCCCATGGCCGGTCCCCAACCTTCCTGGCAAGCTCCAGGGCCTGTTCATTCAAGCGAAGTCTCTCGTCGGCCCGATCGAGGCTGCTCTCGACCGTCTCACCGTGGTTGTAGTAGGCGCGGAGGGCGGCGGAGGATATCCCGTTCTCGAGGGCTATCGCCAGCGCGTGGTTGACGAGGGCTGCCTCCTCCTCGAGGCGACCCTGGTACGAGAGGATCCCGCCCTTGGTGATCAGGGCCTGGGAAAGGATCTCCGGGAGGCGAAGCTGCTGGGCGATGTCCAGTGCCAGGTCGATCCGCAGGGACGCCTTGTCGGTGTCTCCCTTCAGCCAGTGGAGGCGACCGAGCTGTGCGGCCAGGGCGGCAAGGTCCTCATCGGGCTCGTCGGAGGCCAGGACCTCGAAGGCCCGCTCCATCCTCTCCACCGCCGCTTCCAGACGATCGGCCGTCAGCTGCTCCAATTCCCCGAGCCGAGCCGATACCCTCGCCGCGGGATGAGTCAGCCCCTGGGACTCGAACAGCGCGATGGCCCGCTCGTAACGGTCCTTGGCTTCCTCCGCCCTCCCGCCCGTCCAAGCCATCCGGCTGGCCCGCTCGTACAGGTCGGCCTGGACATCCGGGCGATCGGTGAGCTCGATGGCCTGTTCGAAGTACCGCTGAGCCTCGCCGCTGGCAGCCAGCGACGCTGCCCTTTCCCCTGCCCGCCGGAGCATCCCCATTGCCTTTGACCGGATCTCCTCGGCATCCTCGGCTTCGGGCGCCGCCCGATAGGCCTGCAGGTAGTGGGACGCCACAATCTCGATGAACTCATCCTCGTCGGCCCCCCGAGTGGCCTCGATGAAGGCCGCCGCCGCGAGATGCTTCGCCTTGCGATCCCTCTTGGACAGCGTTTCGTAGGCCACCCTCTTGACCAGGTCCTGGAGGAACCCGTACTGCCCGCGCTCGGGAGAGCGGGGATCGGACTGGAGATTCAGGACCTCCTTACGAACCAAGGTGGACAGGGTGGCCTCGACTTCGCGCTCCGGCAGGCCGGATATCGCCGCCACCCCCTCCCTGAAGAACGTCTTGCCCAGGACGGAGGCATCCTGGATCAGCCGGCGCTCCTCCGGACCCAGACCGTCAAGCCGAGCCGCGATCAGCGCGTGAAGAGTCTCGGGGACCTCCAGCGTCTCGACGGGCCCGGTCGGGCGATAAGTGGCCTCTTCCTGGACCAGCAGCGCACGGTCCAACAGCATGCGCACCGTCTCGACCGCATAGAGTGGCACCCCTTCCGCCCGGTCGAGGATTCGGGCCTGAAGCTCGGCGGGGAGCCCCGGGACGAGGCCGGACAGGAGCTCGTCCATGGCCTCCGGTGGGAGGGCCTCCAGGGACAGAGAGGTGAAGTTGCGCCTCCCCGCTCCCCAGGTGGGCCGCCGATCCATCAGCTCGGGTCGAGCCAGCGCCAAGATGTAGAGGGGGTACTTCTTGGACCACTCCAACAGGTACTCGATGAAGTCGAGCAGTCCGTCGTCGGCCCACTGCATGTCCTCGAACACCAGGACGGTCGGCGCCCGTTCGGCCAGCCGCTCGAAGAATAGTCGCCACGCGGAGAACAGATCCTCCCGCGACGCCGTGCGCTCCTCCAAGCCAAGGAGGTGGGACAGGCGAGGCTCCAGCCACCGCCCCTCCTCGGGGTCCGGCACGTTGGCGGCGATGGACGACCTGAGCTTCTCAACGCCGGAAGGCTGAGCCTCGGACTCCAGGATGCCTGCTCGCATCCTGACCATCTCGGCAAGGGCCCAGTAGGCGACCCCTTCGCCGTAGGAGAGGCAACGGCCCCGGTGCCATAGGACCCGCTCAGCCAGCCCATCGATGTACTTGAAGAACTCCCACGACAACCTGGACTTGCCCATCCCTCCGGTCCCGACCACGGAGACGAGGTGCGCCTTGCGCTCCTCCGCGGCCGCGTGGAACAGCTCCTTGATCAGTCGGAGCTCCCGGTCTCTCCCCACGAAGGGAGGCTCCAATCCGGTTGACTTCATCGCTCCGCCCCGCAGGCCGACCACCCGGACGGCGCGCCACAGGGGGATCGGCTCCGCCTTGCCCTTTAACGTGTGAGAGCCAGCATCCTCATAGGCGATGGCCGCTTCCGTCGCTCGCTTCGTTGCTTCTCCAACGGCGACGGTTCCCGGGTCGGCCACCGATTGGACACGGGAGGCCGTGTTCACCAGATCGCCGGCGACCATCCCCTGGCCCTCGGCCCCGACGGTCACGGCGGCTTCCCCGCTGAGCACTCCGGCCCGAGCCTTCAACGCGGGAGCACCGACCTCCTGGCCCAGGGCCGCCACCGCGTTGGTGAGGTCCAGCGCCGCGCGGACGGCCCGCTCGGCATCGTCCTCTTGGGCCACAGGGGTTCCCCACACGGCCATGACGGCGTCGCCGATGAACTTCTCCACCGTCCCCCCGTAACGGCCGATGATCTGCCTCGCGGTGTCGAAGTACCGGGTCAGGAGGTCCCGGACCTCTTCAGCGTCCCGCGATTCCGACAGGGTCGTGAACCCCACCAGGTCGGCGAACAGCACCGAGATCAGACGGCGTTCGGTGGAATGACCGGTAGCTACCGGTCCCGGCGAGACGGCAGGTGTGCGGACGCCCAGGGCGGGGGTGGTCAAGACAGTCCCGCACTCACGGCAGAAACGAGTGCCGTCTTCGATCGGGGCGCCGCAGTTCCGACAGCTGAGCGAGAGCGAACTACCGCACTCCCCACAGAACCTGCTCCCCTGCGGATTCTGGGCGCCGCAGTTGCTGCATGTCACGGCTCAATCCCTGGGATCCGGAACACGGCCCCTCCCGGCGAGCACATCCGCCCTGCGAATCGCTCTGATGATACGCACAACGAGACCGAAGGTAGAGCCCGTCCCGGGTCAGTGCGTGATGAACGAATGGCGATGCCCGTTCGCCAGGCGGGAGACGAACGCATCCGGTTCGATGATCTCCTCGGGGGGCGACACATCCCGGACCCTTTGGCGCGAAACCCTAGTCGGACACAGACAATTCTCTTAAGGCGGAGGCCAGGAGTGATTCTGGTTTCTCTCGGTGGCAGACAGCGGAGGGAGATGCGCGCCGTAGAGAGTTCGCCCCATATTCTGCCCCAATCTCCTCTGTTCGCGGCCGTTCGCGGCGGTTCGCGGCTGGTCACGGTCCGCCATGACCACCGTCTCCTGCGAGGATGAACCGAGGCGAACGGCGGTGGACGGATGGAGCGCCTTTGCCAAGATGGGGGTCGCGGGTTCGAATCCCGTCGTCCGCTCGAAGCTTAGTCCTGTAGATCAGCGGTTTCTCCTTACTATCTCCTCAGGCCGACCCTCCGGTCTTGTCCATGAGTTGGACATGGCTCCGGTGGGGGGGCTGGTGGAAGGGGGTCAACTGTGAGCCAGGATCGCTGGAACTACAGAGCCAAGGAAGAGATTTCGTCTCGCGCGTTTCGCAAGGCTCAGGCACTCGGCCATAGCTGGTGCGGCATCGAGCACGTGCTGCTGGCCCTCCTCGATCCACCGAGAGCGACCGACGCTGCCGGCCTCCTCGCCGGGCTCGGCCTCACCCAAGAGGCCGTACAGGAGCGACTCGAGGCGCTCCCCTCAGCATCGAGTCCCGGTAGAGGGGTGGTTTCGAATCCAGCCCTTCATTCCCTCCTGGGAACGGCTACAGGCCTGGCCTTGGCGTTCGGGGCTCCGCAAGTGACCGACGAGCACGTCCTGCTGGCGCTCGTCTACGGACAGTACTCTCAGGTGCCGCCGCTCATCGTGAGTCTGGGCATCGACCCTGATGTGCTCGTCAGGAACCTTGCGGAACGGGGCAACCCGGTGCCGCCATGGTTGCCTCCCGAGAGTCCCCCGTCCCCCGGGCCTATGGGCCCCCGGATTTACTACCCGGCGAGTGACCACGCCGCCGTGGTGCAAGCCATGATTGAGCGGTTCCCTCCAGGGACAGCTCACTGGGGCTTCAACGTCTCGAGGTGGAAGCCAGGGTTCCACTGGATCGACGCCGAGGAGTCGTGCAATACGCTCGAAGTCATCCGTCCTGCCCTGAGCGATGCCTCGGCAGTAGAGGTACGGCCCATCGAGGAGGCCGCTTCCAGAGAGGCGGCGTCCCGTGGGCAGGGCCGAAGCTAATCCAACTATTACCCCAAGACCTGTCCCGGGACAAGTTTTCTGGACACTTACAGCCTGAGATAGGTTGAGGGGTACCCGGTTGCCAAGAGGGCTGACGAAGAATGTCTCGCCCTATTTCGCGCTGCTGACAGTCGCGGACGAGTTGTTCACTCTTCGACCTGCCAGCATGAACCGAGACGAACTTAAGTGGACGTTCGTTGCTTCATTGCCAAGGTGGGGGTCGCGGGTTCGAATCCCGTCGTCCGCTCCAGGTCAGAGGCGGTTTCCGGGTCGGGCTGGAGCGCTTCAGGTCACATTTTGGGTCACAATCCAGCCAGCAAGCGGTCCACCTGCGGCGCCTCGCTGAAGCTCGCTCACGACGTCCTGATACCTACCCAGGACCCTGGTGTCGCTGCCCCTCGTCCGCATGGCCCGTGTCAGGCACGCCGGCGTGGCTCAAACTGAGACACTACCGACTACTCGCGCTGTCCGAATCTCCGCGATCGCCGATCTGAGGCGGCTTCGGGACATAGGCGCGTGAGGCAGCCTATCGGCAGACTAGAGACCAGTTCCGGTGCGGATGCCGTTTCTGCAGTCGTGTCGGAGGGTCAGCATGCCCCCCAAGCCGTCGGGGGCGGTGAGGGTATAGTCGCGTTCGCCCCAGAGGATGCGGGACCAGGGCGTTTCCCAGCGCGGGAAGCGCTCGTCGCTGAATGGCTGGCCGTGCCAGCTTGGGTAACGGTCTTCGAGGTTGAGGGAGAGCCGGCGGCCGAAGGGGACGTCGTAGCTGCACTGGATGTCGACGAACGGGTTCGAGGGCTGGTAGACGCCCAATCCGACGTGGATGCGTGCCTTTGCGCAGGTCTCAACGAACTGTGAGAAGGACCCGTATCGCGCCTTTGTGCCGACTTGGCAGACGAAGATGTTGACGCGGTCCTCGCACAGGATCTCGCGGTCGGCCCACCGTCCCGTGCGGAGCAGCTCCGTTCCGTCTTTGGCGCTAAACAGTCCGACGTAGCAGTCGTTCCAGCGGCCGAACCACCAGGCGCCGCCACGGTCAGCGTTGAGGCCGAAGGGCTCTCGCCGCTCGGTCCCGGCGAGAAGGTCTTTGATCTGCACGTTGTCGTCGTCGTCCGGGTCGGGACGACGCACTTCCACCGCCTCGTGGAACATCTGCACCGGGAACCAAGCGTGGCTGCGGTACCCATAGGTGATGTGCGTGTAGCTGAACAAGTTCGAGTCGTGCACGCAGATGAGTGCATCGTCGTGTTGGACCACTCGCGGCTGGGCCGCGTTCCCGCACCACCACGAAGGACCGTCGCTGTCGGTCTCCGACGACTTGGCTGCCGGGTAGGTGCTCCAAACGGTGATGTAGGGGCCGAGGTTCGCCTGCCAGATCTGTGCCTGGCGGCCGACCTGGCCGAAGCGGAACTTCTGGGCGGAGGAAAGGGCGAGGTCGCCTTCCCGCCACAGGCAGAGGTTCGCCGTCGTGAGGCAGGAGCCGAGCGATTCCACCGACAGCTTGGTAGCCGCGGCCTCGAGGATGGGGTCTGGCAACAGGAGCAGCCCAGGCATGCTGTCGAACGGATCGACCTCCTCCACGTCCCAGGCGTCGGCAAGGTCCCTGGACCCGACGATCGTCTGTGGCGCGCCGAACCCGCCGCGTCCCCACCAATCGAGGATGTTGCGCTGACCGTAGAAGCCAATGCCGTAGTCGCGGGCGCCCTCGTCAAAGTCGATGGAAACGCGGCTTCTCTCGAAACGTCCCACGCCGTCGTGCGCATCGGCGTAGTGGAAGAGGATGCGGGGGATGCAGTAGCGCTGGCACGTTGCAAGCGAATGGGCGCCAACGGAGTCGGCGGCATTCCAGATATAGGACAGCGGAGTAGCGCGACGGCGGTCATGGAAGTCGAGCGGATGGGCCGACTCCCACGCGGCAGCCGCGGCATCGACTGCGGCGGCAACCGCATCGTCATTGAGGCCCTTGTCCTCAGCGGCGTCCTTGGCATCGGACTTCACTTGGGCGAGCTCCTCGGCGCGCCGGGCGGCCCGGCCCTCGAGGCGCCACGTCTCCATCACTTCCTCGGCACGCGGTTCGGTGTCCCACTGCCCGAACAGGATCTGCAGGGTGTCGCTCACCGAGGCACTCCAGCTTGTGTACTTGTGGGAGGGATAGGCGCGGCCCGCCGTACCGGGTCCGTGGCCGTGGCCGGCGAAGCGGGCCAGCTCCAGCAGCACCACATCGAGGACGATCGCAGCCTTGTCGGCGACCGCGTCGTCGTCACAGAAATCGACGAGGTTGAGCAGCGCCGCGATGTCGTAATCGAAGTAGACGGGGGACGTCCACTCGGAGAGACCGAACATCAACCGGTGATCGAGCCAGCGAACGAGTCGCCGATAGCCTCGCGCCATCCGCTCATCGGCGGACATCGACCAGCTTGAATCCGTGTACACGCTCCACTGAGTGCCGGACTTCTTGTGCACCCTGGATTGGAAGGTGGCGTCGGGCATCAGCTGGCCGGCGAGGTATTCGGCGGTGGCGAACAGGAGCTGGTGGTTCTCGGACCAGTACACCTCGGTGTGGCCCGGCGCATCTGGATGTCTGGCCGGCTCGTCGCCGAAGTACTTGTAGCCGAGCAACTGATCCACGGCATCCCACTGCAGATCGCATGGAACGACGGGTTCGACGCTGCTGGGGTGACTCGGGTCGGGCGCCCAGGTCTTGTCGGCGTAGAGGTAGAGCAGCCGCACCACGCCATTGGCCTGGAAGTCGGATGTCTCCTCCCATGTCTCGAGCGCCGACCGACCGTTGCCGCCATCGGGGTGTAGCACCTCGCGCAGGAGTTCCTCCCGACTGAGCCCCTGTTGCTGCGAAATGTCGGGGTGTGCGAAGTGCGCGAGCACCCGGTAGATGCCCATGGCCGAAGGGTTGCGCATGGATCGCGCCCCGTCTCCTGCCGTGGCGGCAGTCCAGTCCTTGGGGTCGCGGATCGTTGCCTGTTGATACGCAAACGCCCGCTCCGCAACATCGCCAGGCAGACCGTCGCAGCTGGGACGGTCTCGGACCCAACGATGAAACGTCGGGCAACCCGGCACCGCTGCGACGAACCACCCTGGGTGCTGCGCGGGTGGCCTGTCATTACTCCGAAGCGGGGGCGCGTCCGTTTCAGTCGGCTCTCCGCGTGGCGGGCCCTCGTCGCGGAGCCACGGCACCAAGACATCGAGCGGGTCGTCAGGCAGCAGGTCGGCACCCGGAAGGTCAAGCCAAATGCCGTCAACCACTATGTCACTGATCTCCTGAACGCGTGCCTCAGCGCCCTTCTTCGCCGCGCGCAGTGCGAAGTATGGCACTCCGCAACCATCCGGGGATAGCCGGCTTGGAGTCGGTACGGTGCGCCCCGCTGCTCGCCGGAACTGAGGTCTTGGTCGAGTTGTTCGACGACGACCCCATGCGGGAGGCGTGTCTCTTCGACGATGAGGCTGCGGGGGGTTGAGGACCGGGCGGGTCAGAATCCGTTCCAAAATCCAGCGAATCCGTTCCGAGAAGTCCGAGATCGGTCGTCCACCCGCAGGTCACCGGTTCCCTGCCAGTCCCACGAGGGCGAGGGCGCCGAGGGCTGAGTCCTTCCACCCATCTCCAAGGCTAGAGGATAGCCAGGCGGCAACCGCGCCGAGAGAGCTTTGCCGGGCGTGCGGGTGGAGACTGGGACTTCCGCGTTCGCACCGTCCTTCGAGCAGTTCTGCCTCTGCACTCGACGTGGGCAGGCGAAGTACGGCTCTGGCGAGGTCGATCTCGTGGGGAGTTGCGCCCGGAGCCGGTATGAACTCGGGGCGCGTTGCGACGTCCGGACCGACATGGCTTAGGGCCTAGCGGGATCGCGTGGCGAGGCAGTCTGGCACCCAAGCGTAGGATGCCCTGAAATGAGTGCCTATCAAGTGCCTTCCCGAATGCCAGACTCCTTCCTCTCCACTCGTCGTCTACCGTTTCTGACCGACTTCTCCGCTCGGGATCGACAGGCGGTCGAGGAAGCGGCCGAGCAACTGGACGAACGGCAACGCCAGGCCGACGCGGCGCGCCGTCAGGAAGCCGATGGAGTCCGTGAGGATCTCCACCGGCAACTGCACGATCTCCTCGGGGCCAACGGATTGGCAGAACTGCGGGAGGCAATCGAACGCGAGCGTCGCGTGTTCCGCGACCTCTGGCAACCGCCGGCCGGCTTGGATAGGGATGATGCGAAGGCGAAGAAAGCGGCCATTCGGAGAATCGATGCGCTGGTTCGAAAGCTTGGCACAACGTCTGCAAGACTCAGAGCGTTGGGCGCGGAGTACGACACGAGGCTCCTGAAGGTCCTTTCCAAGATCGATGGGAGAGTGACGCACGCGCTTTTGGATTCGTGCCCCCCGTCGCCGGCATCTTGCAGGTCGACGTCGATGTCCAATGTGTCGCAGGGAAGTACGAGCTGAACATCCGGGATAACCTCGGATTCTCGGATGCATATGCGCACCTGTACAACCACATCATCATCAGTCTGCTTCACCCAGATGAGCCCGAAACGCAGTTTCACCAGATGGACGAGTGCGCTGAGGGGACACGAGGCGACAACCTGAGTACCGAGCACATTCGTCTGTATCCCGTTCAGCACTACTTTGCTACCTTGTTCAGTTCCAAACCGGTTCGAGCGGTGCCCCGTCAAGTGGTGGACTTTGATCACCAAGATCCTCACCTACGCTATCGCTGCGAGTAGCTCCTTGGGCTCACCCCCTTCTGGCTCGTTGATCCGGGCCATCGACTCGAAGGTGAAGTAGCGGCGATCGGTCACGGCCCACTCGTCGTCCTGCTCAGCGAGGAGCATCCCGGCCAGACGAATGAGCGAGGTCCGGTCGGGGAAGATGCCCACCACTCCCGTCCGTCGCTTCACCTCCTTGTGCAGCCGCTCGAGCGGGTTCGTGGAGTGCAGGCGCCGGCGGTGCTCCTCGGGGAAGTGGAAGTGTGCGAGCACGTCCTCCGCGGCCTCCTCCAGCAGGGTGGCCGCGGCTGAGAACCGGGGCCGCAGACCGTCGGCCACCCGGTGCAGCTGCGCCATGGCCGAGGCGTGGTCGGGCTGTGCGAAGACGGTCCGCACGATCGCGGCCACGGCACCGGCGGTTGACTTGGGGACCGTCGCCAGCAGGTTTCTCATGAAGTGGACCCGGCACCGTTGCCAGGCGACTCCGTGCAGGACCTTGGCCACCGAGTGCTTGATGCCCTCGTGGGCGTCGGAGACGACGAGCACCACCCCTCTCAGTCCCCGTCGGACCAGCGAGCGCAGAAAGGCCGTCCAGAAGGTCTGGTCCTCGCTGGGGCCCACGTCGACGCCGAGAACCTGCCTCCACCCTTCGGTGTTCACCCCAACCGCGACCACGGTGGCCATGGAGATGACCCGCCCAGCCTCCCGGACCTTGTGGTAGGTGGCGTCCACCCACAGGTACGGGTGTTCGCCCTCGATCGGCCGTGTCCGGAAGACCTCGACCTCTTTGTCGAGCTCCTTGCAGATCCTGGAGACCTCACTCTTGGAGATGCCGTCCATCCCCAGGGCCCTGACCAGGTCGTCGACCTTGCGGGTGGAGATCCCCTTTACGTAGGCCTCCTGGATCACCGCGGCCAGGGCCCGCTCGGCCCGCCTCCTCGGCTCCAGGAGCGAAGGGAAGTACGTCCCCGGAGCGACCTTCGGGACTCGGAGCTCCACCGTTCCCACCCGGGTGTCCCAGGTCCGGGTGCGGTACCCGTTGCGGTGGGCGGTTCTTGACTCGCTCCGCTCGTACAGCTCGGCACCGATCTGGGAGCTCACCTCGGCGTCCATCAGCGCCTGGGCGAGGACCCGGATCCCCTCCCGGAGCAGGTCCTGATCCGTCTCGGCAAGAAGCTTGCCGACGAACTCACCGACGTCCATCCTGTGCTTGGCCATCCCCTCCTCCTCGACGTCTGGCTGACATCGGTGAGGATGGGTGATGGCCTTCTCAGTTCAAGCAGGCTCTCGAATTTCCACCACGAGCGGGGACGCTAACCACACTTCCACATCGCCGTTCCACATCGCCTTCCCATATCCCATTGACGCTGTGACACGCCGCGACGCATTGGCCCCTGGCCCAGAGCACTTCCCCAGGGGAGCGGCTAATGTGGGAAGCAATACAAGCATCCAGAAGATGAGGGAATGAGGAAGAAGGATGGGGAAAGGGGAGAAGCTTCGCCGGCTCCTGGCTCAGGCCCAGCGCACGGCGGATGAGGCACAACGGGCGAGGCTCAAGGCAACGGACCAGCTCGCCACCATTCAACAGCGTGAGCGAGTGGAGTCGGGTATTCAAAGCACCGAAGAGCAAGACCTCCGCACTCGCATGCCAGCGGTCGGAGGCCAGTCATGAGTCGCCGGCTCTTGGCTGAAGCGCGACAGGCTCTTGAGGATCTACTGCCATCCGTCAGCGACTACCACGCGAACCGCTATCGCCAATCGCTCAAGGCTGCGGAACAGGAGGCAGCGAGACTGGCGTCCCAACACATCGAGGCACAGAGCGAGGCTGTTCAGGCTGCTCGGGATCAGGCACTCAGGCAACTCACCGAGACCCGCGACGCCTTCCAAGAGCTTGCCCGTCTCGGCTCCCTCGGCCGCATCTCCTCCGCCGATTATCAGGCCCGATTGGCCGA
>WNGB01014722.1_pt1 | contig 14710 bp, 12 predicted proteins | sample 5400681 | NCBI WGS metagenome assembly WNGB01 (sample SAMN13153367, study PRJNA577476) | soil metagenome | isolation source: 115 cm soil or saprolite under grassland replicate 2 | place: USA:California | collected 2016-06-15
TCGATCGCGGCTCTATGGAATACCAATTGGTGAAAGACGTGGACGATCGGGGTGCGTGGCTGGTTGTCCGTGCCTATACCAACATAGAAGTCGAAACGATCGAGGAACTGCCGGTTGTCGTGCCAGATGCGCTGAACGGTCACTGGACCAACGTCCGTGACCGCATCGTTCGACCAAAAGACCCGGAATTCGCGCATATCAGCTTTCGTCTGGTTGAATGTACCGTTGGAACGACGACATATCGACTTATTACCAACCTCTATCAGCTTACAACGTTTCAGATCATTCTTCTGTACGCATATCGCTGGCAGATCGAGCTTATCTTCCGGTATCGCAAACATACGATGCACGGAGTGCGTATTATCACGCAAAATCCAATCGGTATTCAAAACTTCTTTTATGCACTCTTGTTGACAGCATTACTCCATTTGCACTTAAAACAGCACTGTCTTGCGGAAGAAGGACACGATCCGCCCAATAATCTCCCAATACCACCGCAAAAACCAGACGAAAGAAACGTCCAGACCAGTGATGACGGAGGTCGCCCCACCAATCATCTGGCAATCGCTCGCTTTTTTGCGCGATTGAATGATGCACTCACGCGTTTTTGGAAAATCTCGAAACACTGGTTACATACGCTTGCTGACTGTCTCAGTCGGCCATATACATCTGATATTGTACATTTGCTGAATAAATATGCCGTTTAATCAAGGTAGAGGTGATTGATTCGGAACACTATTGAGCGGTGGGTCGATATTCACTGGCTTCGCAAGGTTCATCCCACTCCCCTGGCTGTGGACACAAAAGCTAATAACCGCCCGCCGCTGATGCGGTGGACGTAGGACTCGTTGGCGTAGACCCACGCGCGGTAGCGCAGGCTGTCGTACTGGGCGGCGTCGACCGGCCGCACCGCCAGCTCGCGCGGCTCTCCGCCGTCCTTCGGTCCGATCCGCAGCAGCACTCGTCGCCCGACCGTGCGCTGGAGCAGCCGGTCGAGGCTCGTCGCCGCTCCGACCGCTACCCCGTCGACGGCCAGCAGCTCGTCGCCGACCTGGATTCCATCGCCTTCGGTCTGTGGGTGGGCGAAGGTGGCCAGCGCCGCCGGGCTGTCGGGCACGATCGCGGCGACGCGCAGGCGCCCGGTCGCGGTCTGTTTGGCGCGATCGAACAGCAGCCCGATGTAGCCATCGGATCGAGTGTAACCGCCCGAAAAGCTCAGCCCCAGGTGCGACGCGCGCAGCTCGCCGACCATCAGCGTGATGATCGCGTACAGATCGCTGTGCGTCTGCGCGCCGGCGGCCAGCGGCGCGAACTGCTCGCGCGCGGCGCTCCAGTCGAGGCCGCGAAAGGTCGGGTCGTAGAAGCTGTTGCTCGACATATCGAATCGCCAGATCCGAAAGTCGCGCTCGAAGACGATCGTCTGCCCGTCACCCGCCGACTCGTCGGGGCCGGATGAAGGCTGGAGCGGCAGCACGTAGATGTCGCCCAGGCCGGTGCGACTGGAGCTGAATGCGATCCGCTTGCCGTCGGGCGACCAGCGCGGCGACGCATGGTGGGAGGAATGGGCGGTCAGGCGCTCGGCGTCGCCGCCCTCGATCCCGACGAGCCAGATGTCGGCGGCGTAGACAAAGGCAATCCGAGCGCCATCGGGCGAGATGCTCGGCGTGCGAAAGTACGGACGAGGGATGCTCTGGGTGTCGTTCATGCTTTCCTCATTGGTGTGTGGCATGGCTGGGAACCCGGTCGATTATAGCAAACCGTACGAGCGTGGGCAAGACAGACGTGAGCGCGTTAGGGTTATATCAACGCCAAGTATCGACAGCGTCGCACTGCGCGAATGACGCGCATATGTGCCAAACCGTTTGCGCACTTCGTGCAATTCGATGCTGCGAGTCGCGCCTTCGGAGCGACGTAGGCATGGCCCTGGTGCGTACGGAGTGCCCTCCCGTTCAGGGCCACGTCAACGTCGGAACGCACTGCAGCGCATTGCGCGCATGACGCGCCTATGGGCCAGCCTTGTGGCGCAATGCGTCCAATGCGCTGCACGGAATCAAGGCCGAATCGGACGTTGACGTAGCCCTGCCTCCCGTTAGCCGCCTGCTGAAGAAGACCAATAATTGTTGTACAATAGCTGCACGAAACTGCAACCTTCCCCGCATCGTCTTGGTGTCGAGGGTGGACACCGACATCGATCACACGTCGTCCTCGATGCGCGCCGGACAGCGCCTCTGCCCGGGCCTGCCCGCGGCTGATCTACGGTTCCGCACCAGCACCGCAGCTGTCGGCTCTATGCGCGCGCCACAGTGATACTGTGGACGTGGCAAGCTTGGCGGGGCCGCTCCCCCGCCAAACCACCCCACATCACCGTTTGGCAGATCATGATGGCCAGGGAGAGATGCGCGTGGCTCCCAGGCGAGTCGCGGCAAAGGAGGACTGATCGCTATGGAACAGCGCACTGTGGGTACTGTCGTTCAGGATTGGCGCGCGCGCCTCGACCAGCGGTTTTCGATGGAGACGAGCCAGCGCACGATTCGAGTCGTCGGCGTCATATGGATCCTCGCGTTTTTGCTGAAGCACTCCGGTGCGGCCTGGGATGTCGCGTGGCACTTCCGCTATGTCTTTGGCGCGCTGGAGCCGCCACACTGGCTCGACGTCGCCGGCAGCGCGCTGGCGGCCGGGCTGATCATCTACCAGACAATCACGGGCAAGGCGGTCGAGCGCGCCGGCTTCTACGTGATCCAGGCGGGGTTTGTCGTCTTTGTGATCTCGATGCCGCTCGATACGCTCAACCACTACCTGTTTGGTCTGGACGTCACCGTCTGGAGCCCAACACACATGCTGATGTTCGCCGGCACGACCCTGATGATGGTTGGCCTGCTGTACGGCTGGCTGCGCCTGGCCGAGCCGGGGCGCTGGCGGCTCGTGCTCGCGCTGATCTGCTGCGCCTTCCTGCTCGACGACGTGATGTTCATGCTTGGCCAGCAGGAGTACGGCGCGATCGCGCTGGACGCGCTCGCGCGTGGCCAGACGACGGCAAGCCCCGAGCTGCTGGCGCAGGCCGGCCGCAGCCCGGAGCAGTTCGTGCAGGGCGGCATCCCGCACTGGATCTACCCGGTCTGGCTGATCCTGACGAGCACCCTGGTGCTGGTGGCGGCGAACCGAATCCAGGGCTGGCGCTGGGCCGCGACGACCGTCACGCTGATCTACCTGGCCTTTCGTGTGGTCGGCTACCTGGCGCTCAGCGCGTTTCACTTCCCGCTGTCGTTTATCCCGGTCATGCTGCTGGGCGGGGCGTTCGTGATCGACCTTGCTGAGAACCGGCGCTGGCCGCCCCTGACGGCCGCCGTGGCGCTGGTAGCGGTCTACTACCCAAGCGCGGCGCTGGTCGGGCGCTATACCCTGATGCCGCAGTTCTCTTTCTCGAGCGCGCCGTTCGTGCTGGCCGTGCTGTGGGCCGGCTTTGCCGCCGCAGATTGGTGGCGCAAGCGGCACGATCGCGGGGTTGCCATCCAGCCAGTCTGACACGGATATCCACGGATACACGGACTGAAACGTCCGTGTATCCGTGGATATCCGTGTCAGGCACGCTCCTGGGCCTGGCGCGCGATCCGCGTGACCAGGCCGCGCGGCAGCAGGCGGGTCGCGAAGGCGAGCGTCTTGTTGCGCGCGCCGGGGATGACGATCCGCTGGCCGCTCATCAGCCCGCGGTAGCCGGCCCGCGCCACGGTCTCGACGTCCATGATCTCGCCCTGGACCAGCCGAGACTCTTGCATGTTCGCGCGCTCCTGGAATCCCGATCGCGTCGGCCCCGGGCACAGCGCGGTCACGCCGACGCCGCTCCCGCGCAGCTCCTCGGCCAGCGCCTCGGAGAGCGAGAGCACGTAGGCCTTGGTGGCGTAGTAGACCGCCATCAGCGGGCCGGGCTGGAACGCCGCGGTGGAGGCGACGTTCAGGATCTTGCCGCTGTGCCGCTGGAGCATGCCCGGCAGCAGCAGCTTGGTCAGGTGCGTCAGCGCGACCATGTTGACCTGCATCATCTCCAACTCGGCCTGCAGGTCGATCTCCGCGAACAGGCCGTAGGTCGCGAACCCGGCGTTGTTGACCAGCACGTCGACCTGGAGGCCGCGCCGCTGAAGCTCCGCCGCGATCTCGTCCGCTGCGCCTGTGCGCGACAGATCCTTCGGCAGCACCGCGACCGCCACGCCGAACTGGCGGGCCATGGTGTCGGCCAGGTCCTGGAGGGCTTGCTGCCCGCGCGCGACGATCACCAGGTCGTAGCTGTTCTGCGCGAACAAGCGCGCGAGCGCAGCCCCGATACCGCTCGACGCCCCGGTGATCAGCGCCGTCGGGCGCGTGTTGTTGGTTCTCATAGTCTGTTTCCTCCTCTTACACTTACCCTGCCGGGGAGGGCTTGGGAGGGGCCTGCGGCCCTCCCAAGCCCTCCCCGGCAGGAGTGGTGGGGGTGCTGGCCTGCATGCCCGGCTCGCGCAGCACCTGACGGATGGCCGGCGCCGGGTTGGACAGGTGCTCGACACCGATGATCAGCGCGTAGATCTGCAGCAGCACGCCTGGCCCCTGCCCTGGCCGGAGAAACGTCAGGCAGCCCTCCAGCAGCGCGCCGGTGCGCGTGATCCGGTCGAGCAGCATACGTTTGAAGCGCAGCGCGGCGTCGAAATCGACGTTCTGCTCCAGTACCGTGTGCAGGATCGCCAGCAGGCTGGCCAGTGCGCCGCGCCGCTCCAGCGATCTGCAGATCGTCTCGGATACCGCCGAGCTTTGCCCCTGGCCCGCGCCCAGACGCGCGTCGAGCTCGTCGAACCAGCTTTGAAACAGTTGCTCCTGCACCGCCAGAAACAGCTCTTCCTTGGTCTTGAAGTACAGGTAGACCGTGCCCTTTGCCAGGCCGGCGCGCTCCGCCACTTCGGCCATCGTGATTGCCTGGTATGGCGTTCCCTGGAACAGCTGCCACGCGACGTCGATTATCGCCTGGCGGCGCTCCTGTTTCTGCTCGTCTTTGACTGCTCTGCGTCTGCGGTCCATACCTCAAAGTCTTTCTAAATGACTATGGGTCAATTATAAATGACCGTTGGTCATTTGTCAAGGCGGCGTGGCAGGGGGTGCGGGGCAGGGCCGCAGGCCCTTCTACTGTCCTCGATAGAGATGTGCTATAGTTCAGCTTTCAAAAACAGGAGTTACGCGGTCGCGTGTCGAATGCGCGCTGCCGCAGGCGAAAAACCACGTTGTGCTGAAGGTATTTATGCGCCCCGACGGCCCGCTGCTGATGTTTGATTTTTGCGATCGCCACGGCGACCACCGCCGCCTGAGCTTTGCGGCGCCCTCCGAGGTGGTTGTCGCCCATACGGTCGATCAGGTGCGCCCGGCGCTGCGGGCCGTGCAGCGCGCAGTACGCGACGGGCGGTTCGCCGCCGGCTACGTCGCCTACGAGGCCGCGCCCGCGTTCGACGCGGCGTTCGCGACGCGCCCCGGCGGCGAGATACCGCTGCTCTGGTTTGGTCTGTTCGACGCGCCGCTTGCCGCCGACATTCCCATCTCCGGCGCGGAGCCTCAGCTGTCGGGCTGGCGGCCGGCGATCGATCGGGCGACGTACGGTCGGAACGTCGCGGCCGTGCGTGCGGCGATCGCGCGGGGCGACACGTACCAGGTCAACTACACCATGCGCCTGCGCTCGCGCTTCGTGGGCGACGACCTGGCGCTCTACCGGCGGCTCTGCGCGGCGCAGGCGGCCGGCTACTGCGCCTATCTCGACATCGGGCGCTACCAGATTCTCTCGGTCTCGCCCGAGCTGTTCTTTCGCTGGCACGGCGACCAGATCGTCGTGCGGCCAATGAAGGGCACGGCGCGGCGCGGGCGCGACGCCGCCGAGGATCGCGAGCTGGCGGGCTGGCTGGCCGCCTCGGAAAAGAACCGCGCCGAGAACCTGATGATCGTCGACCTGCTGCGCAACGACCTCGGGCGGATCGCCGAGATCGGCTCCGTCGCGGTGCCCCGGCTGTTCGAGATCGAGCGCTACCGCACGGTCCACCAGATGACCTCGACGGTGACGGCGACGGTGCGCCGCGGCACGACGCTGGAGGATGTCTTCGCGGCCCTATTCCCCTGCGGCTCGATCACCGGCGCCCCAAAGGTGCAGACGATGAGGCTGATCGCCGCGCTCGAGGACGCGCCGCGCGGCATCTACTGCGGCGCGATCGGCCTGCTGGCGCCCGGCGGCGAGGCGGTGTTCAACGTCGCCATCCGCACTGTGGTGGTCGACCGCCAGACCGGCCTGGCCGAGTACGGCGTCGGCGGCGGGATCACCTGGGACTCCACAGCCGCCGGCGAGTACGACGAGGCGCTGCTCAAGGCGGCGCTGCTGTCGGAGTCCTGGCCGGCGTTTGAGCTGCTGGAGACGCTGCGGCTGGAGCGCGGTGCCTACGCGCTGCTCGACCGCCACCTCGATCGCCTGGCGGCCTCGGCGCGCTACTTCGACGTGCCGCTCGCGGAAGATGTCGCGCGGGCGGCACTATCTGAGCTCGCGCGAGCATACCCGTCCGAGGCGCGGCGCGTGCGGCTGCTCGTCGCGCTCGACGGCCGCGTGCGCGTCGAGAGCCAGCCGCTGGCGTCGTTCGCCGCGGCTCGCCAGATGGTCGCCTTCGCGCGCACGCCGGTCGCGCGGGGCGATCGCTTCCTGTTTCACAAGACGACCAACCGGGCCGTCTACGAGGCGCGCCGGGCGGAGCGCCCCGACTTCTACGATGTCTTGCTCTGGAATGAGGCGGGCGAGGTGACCGAGTTTACGATCGGCAATGTCGTGGTCGAGCTCGACGGTCTACGCTGGACGCCGCCGCTCGCCAGCGGCCTGCTGGCCGGCACGCTCCGCGCCGAGCTGCTCGACCGCGGCGAGATCCGGGAGCGCGTGCTGACACGTGCCGACGTGCGGCGCGCGCCGCGCTGCTGGCTGATCAACAGCGTGCGCGGGTGGGTGCCGGTGATGTTGGCGTCTGTGTCCCAATGTTACCAGTAGCGCCGCCGGTATGGGTGGCCCCAGCCGCCGAGCAGCGCGACGAGGAACAGCACGCCGAAGACGCCCAGGCCGAACATGCCGACCGCCAGCAGCAGCATGATGCCGGCTACCCAGAGCAAGCTCGTCAGCGCCTTCTGCGTACGGCCTTCGGCGATCTGCTGGACGACGATGCTGATGGGGATCAGCAGCGCGATCCCGGGCCAGATCGAGCCGTTGGCAAGCAGCAGCCCCAGCCCGATCACAAAAACCAGCGCGCCGGCGTTGGGCTGCTGGCGCCGCGCCGGGCGCGCTGGCGGCATCGGCCGGAGCTGCACCAGCTGCGGCGGCGTCGCGACGCGCGGGTAGCTCTGGCGTGGAGCAGGCCGTGTCGACAGTCGCGGCGCTGCTGGGTGGGGTGCCGGCGTTGGCGCCGGGGCGCCTGCCATCGTCCGCCCGCACACCACGCAGAAGCGCGCGTGCTCGGGGTTGCTCGCGCCACAGGACCGGCAGGCTACGCCCGCCAGCCGCGTCGTCGGCCCGGTCGCCGCGCTCGCCAGCTCCGCGCCGCAGTCGATACAGAAGCGCGCGTCGGCCGGGTTCTCGTTGCCGCAGCGTTTGCATTCGATCGTGTCTGCCATTCGTGTATCCTCGGCACGCCTGCGCGTGCGTCTATCTCGAACCTGCTTGCTGCTCATTATACTACGCGCGCCCCAGAAAAAAGTTGCATGATTACAGTATTACAGGACTTACGCAGTCACAGACAGAGCACGGATTTCTCTTTCCTACCGGGGGTAGGAGCTTTAGCAATCGGCGCCATGCCTATTGAACGCTACCGCATAACTCTTGAGAATTACAATGTGTCGTCGTGTCGTCGACGAGTCCGGTCACCCCGTCACCTTGTCATCTTGTCATCTTGTCATCTTGTCACCCCTCACCCCGGCGCAATCCATTGACAGCTCCTCCCCGACGCGGTATCATAGCTGCGCCCCAAGCGCATCCGCAACAACAGAGAAGGCGTAGAGCATGCATCGCGCGTATCATCGCTGGGATAGCCCCGCGCTCAACCGTCCCATGGAATTGCTGGTCTTCGGACACACCGGCGCGCCGGTGATCGTCTTTCCCACCTCGCAGGGCCGCTTCTACGAGTACGAGGACCGCGGCATGGTCGGCGCGCTTGCCCATCACCTGGAGCAGGGCTGGGTCCAGCTGATCTGTCTCGACAGCGTCGACGCCGAGAGCTGGTACTGCGGCTGGGCGCACCCGCGCGGGCGGCTCTACCGGCACGACCAGTACGAGCGCTACGTTCTCGACGAGGTGCTGCCGTTTATTCGCGTGCAGAACAGCAATCCTTTCACGATGGTCCACGGCTGCTCGTTCGGCGCGATTCACGCCATGCTGTTCGGCCTGCGCCACCCGACCCGCTTCAATCGCGTGCTGGCGTTCGCCGGATACTATGACACCAGCCGCTTCCTGGACGGCTACTACGACGAGGAGGTGCACCACCACCACCCGATCAATATGATCCGCGGCCTCCAGGAGGGCCAGCTCGCGGATGAAATCCGCCGTCTCGACATCATCATGGCGATCGGGCGCGAGGACTCGGCCGCGTGGACCAACCAGTCGCTCTCCGACGCGCTCTGGAGCAAGAATATCTGGCACGCGATGCGCTGGTGGGATGGCTGGTCGCACGACTGGCCGTACTGGTACAAGATGATCCAGCTCTATATCGGCGGGCATAACTAGGGGCGGGTGGGGTATGGGGGCGGGCTGCGCCCGCCCCCATACCCCACCCGCCCCCAAGGAGGGGCATCAATGGCTGATGATCTGCTGAAGACCACGATCGGCGACCTGCTCGATCGCCAGGCCGAGCGCTTCGGTGGGCGCGATGCGTTGATCCACGTCGAGCACGGCGTTCGCTACAGCTACGCCGAGTTCCGCGACGAGTGCAACCGGGTCGCCAAAGGCTTGATCGCCCTCGGCCTCCAGAAGGGCGACCACGTCGGTATCTGGGCCACCAACTACCCCGAGTGGGTCGTCGCACAGTTTGCCACCGCCAAGATAGGTGCAATCCTCGTCACCGTCAATCCCTCCTATCGCACTCACGAGCTGGAGTACCTGCTCAAGCAGTCCGACGCCTCCACCCTACTGCTGATCGACAGCTTCAAGACCTCCGACTATGTCGGCATGATCAACGAGCTGATCCCCGAGCTGCGCGACGCCGCGCCCGGCGATCTGCGGTCGTCGAAGTTCCCGCGGCTCCAGCGCGTGATCTTCATCGGCAAAGAGCGCCACTCCGGCATGTTGCAGTGGAGCGACCTGGCGCAGCTCGGCGCCGAGGTGAGCGACGACGAGCTGGCCCGCCGCCAGGCCGCCTGCGACCCCGACGACGTGATCAACATCCAGTACACCTCCGGCACGACCGGCTTTCCCAAGGGCGCGATGCTGACGCACTTCAACATCGTCGGCGACGCGTTCTACATCGCCGAGTGCATGAAGTTCACCGAGCAGGACCGGCTGTGCATTCCGGTGCCGTTCTACCACTGCTTCGGCTGCGTGCTCGGCACGCTCTGCTGCGTCACCCACGCCGCGGCGATGGTCATTCCGTCCGAGTACTTCGATCCGCTCAAGACGCTCACGGCCGTCGAGAAAGAGGGCTGCACCGGGCTTCACGGCGTCCCGACCATGTTTATCGCCGAGCTGCAGCACCCCGATATCGACAAGTTCAGCTTCCCCGCGCTGCGCACCGGCATCATGGCCGGCTCGCCCTGCCCGATCGAGGTGATGAAGCAGGTGGTCGAGCGCATGGGCGCGAGCGAGATCACGATCGCCTACGGCCAGACCGAGTCCTCGCCCGTGATCACCCAGACGCGCACCGACGATCCGATCGAGCTGCGCGTCAGCACGGTCGGCCGCGCGCTACCGAACGTCGAGGTCAAGATCGTGGACGCCGAAACTGGCCGGAAGTTGCCGTGCGGGGTGCAGGGCGAGCTGTGCACGCGTGGGTTCATCGTCATGAAGGGCTACTACAACATGCCGGAGGCAACCGCCAAGGCGATCGATCAGGATGGCTGGCTGCACACCGGCGACCTCGCGACGATGGACGAGAACGGCTACTGCAAGATCACCGGCCGGCTCAAGGATATGATCATCCGTGGCGGCGAGAACATCTACCCGCGCGAGATCGAGGAGTTCCTGTACACCAATCCGAAGATCGCCGACGTCCAGGTCGTCGGCGTGCCCGATCTGAAGTACGGCGAGGAGGTCATGGCCTGGGTCAAGCTCAAGGAGGGCCAGACCGCGACTGCCGAAGAGATCCGCGACTTCTGCCGCGGCAAGATCGCGCACTACAAGGTACCGCGCTACGTGAAATTTACCAGCGATTTCCCGATGACCGTGACCGGCAAGATCCAGAAGTACAAGATGCGCGAGACGGCTGTCGACGAGTTGGGCCTGCACGAGGCCGCGCGCGTCGCTACTGCATGACGTTGAAGCAGTCTTGTCAGGGGATATTTTTTTCACTACCCGGGCGCGAAGCACTCGTTCTTCAACCAGGGCCGCAACTACAATCCCGAAGCCGCGCAGGACTCGTCCCCACGAGTCCTGGCGTTCTTCAAAGAATATATTGGGCAGGACAAGGGTTAGGGGTTAGGGGTTTGCGATAGCTATGTTAACCCCTAGTCCCTAACCCCTAATCCCTAACCTCTGACAAGGGGGATAGTTTGGCGAAAAAGATCGGTATTCTCGTTGGCCGCGAGAACACCTGGCCGGGCGCCTTCATCGCGGAGGTCAACCGGCGCAATGAGCATGGCCTGAGCGGAGTCGAGGGCGGCGTCGTCGCCGAGTTCGTCAAGCTCGGCGGCACGCGCATGGCTGAGCGCAGCGAGTACGACGTGATCGTCGATCGGATCTCGCACGAGATCCCCTACTACCGCGCCTTTCTCAAGACGGCCATGATCGGCGGCACGATCGTGATCAACAACCCGTTCTGGTGGAGCGCCGACGATAAGTTCACCGGCGCCAGCCTGGCGACCTACCTGGACGTCCCGCACCCGCGCAGTGTCGCGCTGCCGAGCCACTCCTACATCGAGGGGATCGTCCACTCCGAGTCGCTGCGCAATCTTGCCGATCGCATCCCGTGGGAGGAGCACGTCGAGTACGTCGGCGGCTTCCCGGTGATCCTCAAGCCGGCCTGGGGCGGCGGCTTCAAGAATGTCTACAAGATCCACTCCTTCGAGCAGCTCTGGGAGGTCTACAACCAGACCGGCACCGAGGTCATGATGCTCCAGGAGTTCATCCAGTGGGATAAGTTCGTGCGCTGCCTGGTGATCGGCCAGCAGCAGATCCAGGTGATCAAGTTCGACGTCAACGCGCCGTACCCGCACCGCTACTTCGACGAGCCGGGCTACCTCACCGCCGAGGAGCACGCCACGGTGGTCGATCACGCCCTTGCGCTCTGCCGCGCGCTGGGCTACGATATGAACACCTGCGAATTCGCGCTCAAGGACGGCGTGCCCTACGCGATCGACTTCACCAACCCCGCGCCTGATATGGACTACTGGTCGCTCAAGGAGAAGTACTTCTTGTGGGTCGTCGGCGCAATGGCCGACCTGTGCATCGCCAGGGCCGCGGCCGGCCGCTCGCAGCTCGACGAGATCCGCTGGAGCAAGCTGCTGAACAAGTAGTCAGGAGTCAGGAGTCAGAATTCAGAATGCCTCAGCGACTCAGCGAGACACGGTGCATCCATTAGACAAGATGTCGCCCGGCACAGTGCAGCTTTACAGTTGGTCGCACGTCGCACGTCGCAAGTTGCAATTTCCTGTGACCTGCGACCTGCAACCGAAACTGTAAAGTATCAAGGAGCCTTGTCTTAGGATAAGACTGCGCGTCAATGTAGCTTCTGACTCCTGACTCCTGACTTCTGACTCCTGGAGGATATTATGCTCGAAGAGGCCATCGCCCGCTACCACGCGCTGCTCGACGCCGACACCGCCCGCGCGACGCAGGATCGGCTAAACGAGGAGCAGCGCGCGCGCAACCTGTTCTTCGGCGACCGCCCGCTGGTGATGGTGCTGCGCCCGCGCTTCCTCACCGCCGATCAGTACGCGCTGCTCGGGCGCGCCTGCGGCCTGGTCGCCGGCGCGATGCGTCGCCTGGCCCTGGAGATGCTCGGCGGCCCTTCGACCGGCGCGGGGCAGGCTGCGGCGCTGCGCGCCGGCCTGGCGCTGACCCCCGGCGAGGAGCGGCTGATCGCCATGCACCCCGGCTACGAGGAGCCGAGCGCGCACTCGCGCATGGATACGTTCCTGACGGTCGACGGCTCGTCGCTCCAGTTCGTTGAGTACAACGCCGAGAGCCCGGCCGCGATCGCCTACGAGGACGTGCTCTCCGACGTCTTCGAGCAGCTGCCGGCCATGCGGCGCTTCGCCGAGCGCTACACGCTCGCGAAGCTGCCCGCACGCCAGCGCCTGCTCGACACGCTGCTGGCGGCCTGGCGCGCGTTCGGCGGCGCCGGCTCGCCGACGATCGCGATCCTCGACTGGAAGGGCCTGCCGACGCACTCCGAGTTTCTGCTGTTTCAGCGCTACTTTCGCGACAACGGCGTTGAGGCGGTGATCTGCTCGCCCGACGAGCTGGCCTACACAGATGGTCGGCTCTACGCGCAGGTTGATGGCGGCAGCGTGCCGATCGACCTGGTCTACAAGCGCGTGCTGACCAGCGAGTTCCTGATGCGCTACGGCGACGAGGTGTTCGAGCACCCGCTCGTGCGGGCCTACGCCGCCGGCAAGATCTGCATGGTCAACTCGTTCCGCGCCAAGCTGCTGCACAAGAAGTCGATCTTCGCGTTGCTCACCGACGACGACCTGCAGGATCGCTTCACCGCCGACGAGCGCGACGCGATCGCTCGCCACGTTCCCTGGACGCGCCTGGTGCGCGCCGGCCAGACGACCTACCGCGGCGCACAGATCGATCTGCTCGACTTCGCCCGCAAAAACCAGGAACGACTATTGCTGAAACCCAACGACGAGTACGGCGGCAAGGGCATCGTGATCGGCTGGGAGACGGATGCCGGCGAGTGGGCACGCGCCCTCGCGGAGGCGCTCCAGAGCCCCTTCGTGCTCCAGGAGCGCGTCGAGATTGCCTACGAGGACTACCCCAGCATGGTCGACGGGCGGCTCCAGATCGGCCGGCGGCTGGTCGACACCGACCCGTTTCTGTTCGGAACCACGGTTGGCGGCAGCCTCACGCGACTCTCGACCGTGACGCTGTTGAATGTGACGGCCGGTGGCGGATCGACGGTGCCGGTCTTCGTCATCAGTAAACGTTAGAAGGTTAGAAGGTTGGAAGGTTGGAACGTTCCAACCTTCTAACCTTCTAACGTTACAACGCTGGAAAGGTATGCTTATGAGTTTCCTCGATCCGACGTCGCCCGATTTTCCGTTCACGCTCGGCATCGAAGAAGAGTACCAGGTCGTCGATCCCGAGACGCGCGAGCTGCGCTCCTACATCACCCAGATTCTCGACCGCGGGCGGATGATCTTGCTCGAGCAGATCAAGCCCGAGATGCACCAGAGCATCGTGGAGGTCGGCACCGTGCCGGTGCGCACCGCCGCCGAGGCCCGCGCCGAGGTCGTCAAGCTGCGCGGCACGATCGCGGCGCTGGCGGCCCAACACGGCCTGAGGATCGCCGCCGCCGGCACCCACCCGATCTCGTCATGGATGAGCCAGGAGATCACGCCGTTCGATCGCTACAAGGGCGTGGTCGACGAGATGCAGGATCTGGCGCTCCAGCTGCTGATCTTCGGCATGCACGTCCACGTGGGCATGCCCAACAACAGCGTCGCGATCGATCTGATGAACGTCGTGCGCTACTTCCTGCCGCACATCCTGGCGCTCTCGACCTCCTCGCCGTTCTGGATGGGCCGCAACACCGGCTTCAAGTCCTACCGCAGCGCGATCTTCTCGAACTTCCCGCGCACCGGCATTCCGCCCTCGTTCGTCTCCTACTCCGAGTTCGAGGGCTACATCAACCTGCTGATCAGCACCAACTCGATCGACAACGGCAAGAAGATCTGGTGGGACATGCGCCCGCACCCGACCTTCGGCACGCTGGAGTACCGCGTCGCCGACATCTGCACGCGCGTGGACGAGTGCATCGCGCTGGCCGCGCTCATGCAGGCGATCGTCGTCAAGGTCTACTCGATGTTCGAGCAGAACACGACCTTTCGCATCTACCGGCGCGCGGTGATCAATGAGAACAAGTGGCGCGCGCAGCGCTGGGGCCTCGACGGCAAGCTGATCGATTTCGGCAAGCACTCCGAGGTCGAGGCCAAGGCGCTGATGTACGAGCTGGTGGCCTTCGTCGACGACGTGCTCGACCCGCTGGGCAGCCGAAAGGACGTCGAGTACGTCCTCAAGATCGTCGAGGGCGGCACCAGCGCCGATCGCCAGCTGCGGATCTTCAAGGAGACCAACGATCTCAAGGCGGTGGTCGACAACCTGATCGCCGAGACGATGGAGGGTGTTCCCGCGGTGAGTGTTGAGTTCTGAGTGTTGAGTGTTGAGTTGCAGCCGGTACTTTAACTCAACACTCAACACTCAACACTCAGAACTGGCCGAGTCGATCTGCTTGACCAGCCCGACGATCAGGCGGATCGCGCGGTCGAGCAGCTGCGGGTCGATCTGGTCGGGCGTGTCGAGCATGCTGCC
>WNGB01008393.1_pt1 | contig 14708 bp, 11 predicted proteins | sample 5400681 | NCBI WGS metagenome assembly WNGB01 (sample SAMN13153367, study PRJNA577476) | soil metagenome | isolation source: 115 cm soil or saprolite under grassland replicate 2 | place: USA:California | collected 2016-06-15
GATGCTGGCCTGGTCGCTGGACGCTTTCTCCGGGCCGCAGATGACCTCGAGTGGCGGCGGCGCGCTGACGCCGACGCGCGACGCGGCGAACCTGTTGATCGCCGCCGGTGCCGGACAGAGCTCACCGCAAGTCGACTGGTTCGGCGTCCTAGCCGTCACCGTCGTCGCGCTCGCCGCCGCGCTCGCCGCCTTCTGGTTCACCGCGCGGACTAGGAGCGCCTGATGGTCTGGCAGCGGACGGCGACGGCGATGGCGATGGCCTTTCGCGACCAGCTGCGGCGGCCGTTGGTGCCGATCCTGCTCGTCGTCGTTCCGGCCTTCATCGTCATCTGGAGCGTGGCGATCACCCAGCCGGAGTCGCGACGGATCGAGCTCGCCGACGGCGTCTGGGTTACGACGACGATGAAGGCGTTGCACGGCCCCGAGATGGCCAAGTTCACCGTCGCCTTCGTCGCTGCTCTCGTCGGCGTCTTCGTCATGCGCGCCGCTGCAGGGCGACCGCCGCCTGGTCGTTGCCGGCCTGCGCGCGCGTGAGGTGGTCGCGGCCCGCCTCTTTGTGCTGCTGACGGCGACGAGTGTCGCTGTCGTCGTCGCTGCCGCCGCGATCGCGCTCAACTTCAGCCCGGCATCGTGGCTCGCACTCGTCGGCGGACTCATCCTGACCGGCCTCATCTACGCCGGGATCGGGTCGCTCGTCGGTGTGCTGCTCGACAAGCTTGCAGCGACTTACCTGATCCTCTTCGTCGTCGCCGCCGACCTCAGCGTCGTCCAGACGCCGATGTTCCACGCCTCGCCGAGCCGCTTCGCACCGCTTCTCCCCGGTTATGGGCCGACACGGGTGATGCTCGAAGGCGCGTTCGCGCCGAGCTTCAACGCGGGTCGGCCGCTTCTCATCGCCTTGGCCTGGGCGCTCGCCGTGAACCTGGCCGCCTATTTCGTCCTCCGCCGGGCGCTCGGAGCGGCTCAGCCCCGGCCCATCAGCCGCTACGCTATACCCCAGGTGGGTATTCAGAAGGAGAGTCAATGACCGAAATCACCTACACCGTCCCTGGCATGCACTGCGGGCACTGCAAGCAAGCCGTGAGCGGCGAGCTTCGTGACGTCACCGGCGTCGACGCCGTCGACGTCGACCTCGAGAGCAAGCTCGTCACCGTCCGCGGCCACGACCTTGACGACGCGGCGCTGCGCGCGGCGATCGAAGAGGCTGGTTACGAGGCGGCCTGAGTGGCGGTTGTGAGCCCGACCCCCGAGCGCGTTCGGCTCGCGCTGGAGGGGATGACTTGTGCCTCCTGCGCGACCAGGATCGAGCGCAAGCTGAACAAGCTGGAGGGCGTCCAGGCGGCGGTCAATTACGCGACCGAGGAGGCGACGGTCGACTACGACCCGCGCCGGATCGGGGTCGACGACCTGATCGGCGCCGTCGAGGCCGCCGGCTACGGGGCGGCGCTTCCCGGTATGGGCGAGGACGAGGCGACAAGCGGCCTTCGTCTCCGCCTCGTGGTCGCGGCCGTGCTCACCGCGCCGCTTGCCGCGCTCGCGCTGATCCCGCCCCTCCAGTTCGCCGGCTGGGAGTGGGTTGCGCTCGCGTTGGCAACGCCGGTCGTCCTCTGGAGCGGCTTCCGCTTCCACCGGGCCGCGGCACTCAACCTGCGGCACGGCGCGGCGACGATGGACACGCTGATCTCGCTTGGCACGTTCGCCGCCTTGTCCTGGTCGCTGGTCGCCCTGCTCTTCTTTTCCGATCCGGAGACCTACTTCGAGGTCGGCGCCGTGACCACCACACTCGTCCTGCTCGGCCGTTACTTCGAAGCGCGCGCCCGACGCCGCTCAAGCGCGGCGATCCGCGCCCTGCTCGAGCTGGGCGCGAAGGAGGCCCGCCTGTTGCGCGCCGGACGTGAGCTCCTCGTCCCGGTCGACGAGCTGCGCGTCGGCGACCGCTTCCTCGTTCGTCCCGGAGAGAAGGTTGCCACCGACGGCGTCGTCGAGGAGGGGAGCTCGGCCGTCGACCAATCGATGCTGACCGGGGAGCCCGCACCCGTCGATGTCGGGCCCGGCTCCGAGCTCGCCGGCGCGACGATCAACAGCTACGGCCGCCTCGTCGTGCGCGCCAGCCGCGTCGGCGCCGAGACCGCGCTTGCGGAAATCGCGCGCCTGGTCGCCGAGGCGCAGACGGGCAAGGCGCCGATCCAGCGGCTGGCCGACCGTGTCTCGGCCGTCTTCGTACCGATCGTGATCGGGCTCTCCCTGGCGACCCTGGCCGGCTGGCTCGCTCTCAGCGGCGACGCTCCCGCTGCCTTCTTGGCGGCGGTTGCGGTGCTGATCATCGCCTGCCCCTGCGCGCTCGGCCTGGCCACGCCGACCGCGCTAATGGTCGGGACCGGCCGTGGCGCGCAGATGGGCGTGCTGATCAAGGGGCCCGAGATCCTCGAGCAGACGCGCCGCGTCGACACGATCGTCCTCGACAAGACCGGCACCGTCACCGAAGGCAAGATGGAACTGGCCGAGGTCGCGCTCCTCAACGGCGCGACCCGCGCCGACGTCTTGCGCCTCGCTGGCGCCGTCGAGAGCGCCTCCGAGCACCCGGTCGCGCAAGCGATCGCCACCGCCGCGCGTGCAGAGGTCGGGGCACTGCCACCGGTCGAGCGCTTCCGCAACGAGCCCGGCGTCGGCGTCACAGGCGTCGTCGATGGCTCCAAGGTCGCGGTCGGCCGCAACGGCGGACGCATCGAGGTCGCTTGGGATGGACTCCCGCGCGCGACCCTTGAAGTGCGCGACACCATCAAGCCCTCGAGCGCCGAGGCGATCCGCGAGCTAAAGGAGCTCGGCCTGACGCCGGTCCTGTTGACCGGCGACTCGAGCGAGACGGCCGAGCGCGTTGCGCGCGAGGTCGGGATCGAGCGCGTCTTGGCCGAGGTCTACCCCGACGACAAGGTCAAAGAAATCACACGTCTACAAAGACAGGGAAAGGTGGTGGCGATGGTCGGCGACGGCGTCAACGACGCACCCGCGTTGGCCCAGGCCGATCTCGGCCTCGCGATCGGCACCGGCACCGACGTCGCAATCGAGGCATCCGATCTGACTCTCGTTTCCGGCGACCTGCGCGCGGCCGCCGACGCGATCCGCCTCGCCCGCAAGACACTGCGGACGATCAAGGACAACCTGTTCTGGGCCTTCGCCTACAACGTCGCCGCGATCCCGCTCGCCATCGCGGGCCTTCTGAACCCGATCATCGCCGCGGCGGCGATGGCCGCCTCTTCGCTGTTCGTCGTCAGCAACAGCCTTCGCCTCAAGCGCTTCCGAAGCGCCCGCCAAACCCAAGGAGCATCGACATGACCGAGATCGCCGAGCACACCCACGGCTACACCAAGGACAAGGACGCGCTGGTCAAGCGCCTGCACCGGATCGAAGGGCAGGTGCGCGGGGTCGAGAAGATGGTCGAGGACGACCGCTACTGCATCGACGTGCTGACCCAGATCGCTGCCGTCAACACCGCGCTCGAGTCGCTCGCCTTCAAGATCCTCGACGAGCACGTCCGCCACTGCGTCGCCGGCGCGCTCGCCTCCGGTGACGAGGCCGATGCGCACGTGAAGACGGAAGAGTTGCTCGAGGCCGTGCAGCGCTTCGCGCGCACGCGCTGATGGCAACGGCGACGGCGCCCCGCCATCGGTCCGTCGTCCTCCACGTCGGCGGCCTGCACTACGCCTCGCAGAAGGCGGTCGTCGAGCGCGTGCTCGCCAACCGTCCCGGCGTCGTCGCCGTCGACGCCAATCCGGTCGCGCAGACGGCGACGGTCGAGTATGACCCGGCCGCGACGTCGGTCGAAGCGCTCCGCCAGTGGGTCGAGGAGTGCGGCTTCCACTGCGCCGGCCGTTCGGTGCCCGGCCACGTCTGCGACCCGCTCGCTGACGAAGGCGATGACGCGCCGACCCACGATCACGCCGCCGCCGCACGCGCCGAGCAGGCCCACGGCGGCGGCCACGGCGGTCACGCCGGGATGTCGATGGCGGCGATGGTGCGCGAGATGCGCAACCGCTTCCTGGTTGCGTTCGTGTTCGCGATCCTGATCGCGATCTGGTCGCCGCTGGGCGACTCGCTGTTCGGCTCGACGCCGCCGACGCCGTTCGGGATCCGGGGCGACCTATGGCAGTTCCTCCTGTCGCTGCCGGTGATCTTCTACGCGTCGACGATCTTTTTTGTCGGCGCCTGGAAGGCGCTGCGCGCGAAGACGCTCGACATGATGGTCCTGGTCGCCGTCGCGATCGGCACCGCGTTCGTCTACTCGACCGCCGCCACCTTCTGGATCGAAGGCGACGTCTTCTACGAGGCCGCCGCGTTCCTGGCCACGTTCGTTCTCCTCGGGCACTGGTTCGAGATGCGCGCCCGCGGCGGCGCCAACGACGCTGTGCGCGCCTTGCTCGACCTCGCGCCGCCGAAGGCGGTCATCCTCCGCGACGGCCGGGAGGTCGAGGTGCCAACGGCCGAGGTCGAGGTCGGCGACCTGCTCTTGATCCGTCCCGGCGCCAAGGTCGCGGTCGATGCCGCGGTGATCGAGGGCGAGTCCTCGGTGGACGAGTCGATGGTCACCGGCGAATCGCTGCCTGTGTCGAAGAAGCCCGGCGACCAGCTGGTCGGCGCGACGATTAACAAGCAGGGAACGCTGCGCGCACGCGCGACCGCCGTCGGTTCCGACACGGCGCTGGCCCAGATCGTCAAGCTCGTGCAGGAGGCGCAGAATTCGAAGGCGCCGGCGCAGCGCCTGGCCGACCGGGCCGCCTTCTGGCTGGTGCTCGTCGCCCTCCTCGGTGGCCTCAGCACCTTCGTCGTCTGGGACGTCCTCGTCGGCGTGCCGGTTACCGACGCGCTCCTGTTCGCGATCACCGTCGTCGTCATCACCTGCCCGGACGCGCTCGGCCTAGCGACGCCGACGGCGGTCATGGTCGGCACCGGCCTTGGCGCCAAGCGGGGGATCCTGTTCAAGAACGCCGTCGCGCTCGAGCAGGTGGCCTCGCTAGACACGGTCGTCCTCGACAAGACCGGCACGCTGACCCGCGGCGAGCCAGAGGTCGTCGAGATCAAGACGAGCGGTGGCGTCGACGAACAGGCGCTGCTGCGATTGGCCGCCGCGCTCGAGCGCGAGAGCGAACATCCATTGGCCGAGGCGATCGTCAAGGCTGCCAGGGCCCGCGGTCTCGACGACGGCGACCCGGCCCTTCAATTCGAGGCCGTCGCCGGCGAAGGCGCGCTGGCCACCGTGGCCGGCCGCCGACTGGCAGTCGGCAACGCGCGCCTACTCGAGCGCGAGCACGTCGCCCTCGATGGATTCGGACCTATCGCGCAGCAGATGGCGGGTGAAGGGCGGACGGTCGTGCACGTCGCCGTCGACGGGCAGATCGCCGGCCTGATCGCCGTCGCCGACGCTCCGCGAGAGAGCGCGCACGAAGCGATCGCGGCGCTCACGGCGCTCGCCGTGCGCCCGGTCATGCTCACCGGCGACAACCGCGCCACCGCCGAGCGCATCGGCGCCGCCCTCGGCATCGAGGAGGTGATTGCCGAGGTCTTGCCGGCCGACAAGGCCGCCAAGGTCGCCGAGCTGCAGCAACAGGGCCGCAAAGTGGCGATGGTCGGCGACGGCATCAACGACGCGCCCGCCTTGGCCCAGGCCGACGTCGGCATCGCCATCGGCGCCGGCACCGACGTCGCGATCGAGACCGCAGATGTGGTGTTGATGCGCTCCGACCCACTCGACGTCGCGACCGCGATCACGATCGGGCGCGGCACGGTGCGCAAGATGCGCCAAAACCTCGACTGGGCGATCGGCTACAACTCGCTCGCGCTGCCGATCGCCGCCGGCGTTTTCGAGCCGTTCGGGTTCACGTTGCGGCCGGAGATCGGCGCGATCTCGATGTCCGGATCGAGCGTGCTCGTCGCGGTCAACGCGTTGGCGTTGAAGCGGCTCAGGCTGGCGGGACACGACACCGACGTCGCCGAGCAGCACTAACGGCGAACCCGCCACAGCAGAGACCGGCTCGCCAGGTTCGCGAACGCAGGACTTGAGCGGTCCACCGACGACCTCCGACGACTACTGATCGGAGCAATCGGAGCTCAACGCTTCGCAGCGACTAGTGATTCCCCGCATTGCGGTGAAGCTGGACGACTTCATTCGCATGCCTCTGGCGACACGATCACTCTTGGGTGGTTTGCATTCCCTCCCATCCCGCTGTCTTCGCTTGTGCGAGCGCGCGGGCCGGCGAACATCGCTCGTAGCCGCGCTCCCAGGGCTCGGTATGGCGAAGCCACCGAAAATCCGCTCCGTGCGCCCTCCACGTCGTCGAGAACGGATGACATCCGATGCGGAACGTCATATTTATGCGTTCCTACGAGCGAGAGGCGGCCCATGACCGATCCCACAGGCGGCAAGAACCGCGCCGCCGTTAATCCAGCGCAACTGAACCAGGCCCGCAAGACGCTGACGTCGCTTTCGGCGAAGGTCTCCAGCTCACGTTCGTCGAGCGATACGACCCAGGCTACAAAGCGGAAGACGCGTTAGTCTCGGTCCGCCACGGCGTCCGAGCCGAGGCGGGTGACCTTGCCTTACCGCGATCCTGGGATCCTCGCTGTCGTCTTCGACTACGACGAGACTCTCGTCACCGGTGACTCGACGACGCGATTCCCCGAAGAGCACGGGATCGACGGAGAGAAATTCTGGGGTAAGGAGGTCGCTGGGCTCGTCAAAGATGGATACGAGAACACGCACGCATGGCTCAACCTCTTCCTTGAGATGGTGGGCGATAACGCGCCCCTCGGTCCAGTGACGCAAACGACGCTGCGGGAATTCGGTGCGACGTTGGACGACAAGTACGCACCTGGGATCCCCGAGGTTTTCGACGACCTTCGGACCATCGTTGCAACCGACTTTCGTGACATCTCGATCGAGTTCTACGTCATCTCAGGCGGTCTAGAGGAGATCATCCGAGGCAGCAAGCTGATGCAGGACAACATGACCGACATCTTCGGCTGCCTGCTCGGGGAGGACCCGCAGACTGGATACGTCGCTCGGATAAAGCGATGCATCACGTTCACCGAGAAGACACGCCACCTTTTCGAGATCAACAAGGGTCTTCAGTCAAAGGACACGCTTGCGAACCCATTGCTGGTGAACAAGGCCGTCCCGGAGGACGAACGCCGGATACCACTGAGGAACATGATCTACATCGGCGATGGATTGACAGACATCCCGTGCTTCTCGCTCTTGGGCAAGAGCGGCGGTCGTTCGTTTGGGGTCTTCGACCCGACGCAGAAGAGTTCCGCGAGACGCGCGTTTCTTGAGTTTCTCGAGCCCCAAAGGGTCGTGAGCATGCACAGCGCACAGTACGGCGAGAACGACGACCTCGGTTCTCTCTCCGAGCAGCTGTCGCCGCTCTCTGCGCACGCATCACCGTTGACCGCGAGAGCGCCTGACAAGCGGCCGCGGCTTCGACACCAGCCTGCAAGAACTCTTCGCGGGCGAAGCCGGTGTCGCACAGACAGCAGATCGAGCGCGAGCATCCTCTCGTCCGCGCCAACGCCGAGCGCGCTCGCGGCCGCTATTGGCCGCCATCAGGCTGCCGCCGTGTCAGCGCGATCAGGCTCGTCCCTACCGCCCGAGTCGGAGGCGATTCCAGAGTCGCCGCTACGAGCGATCGCGCGCCGCGAGTCTAACGTTGACGAGGCCGCCGACGGCTGCGCAGCGGACGTTGTTGCCGGCGAATGGCGATCCGCCCGGGCAGTCGACCCGCTTCGCGACGAAGGCGCCGGAGCCGGAGCGGGACGTCGAACCTGCGGCCCCGCGACTTCAAACGCGACAAGCATGCGTAAAGGCGAGCCTGATGGAGTTGCGAGGGCCAGCGTTTCCATAATCGTTTCCAGAACGCCGCTTTGGTGCCAACACGGGCAACTCGATAGCCGAAAAAGGTCCGATTTGGCGGGGTTTTGTAGACGGGAGCGACGGGACTCGAACCCGCGACCTCCGGCGTGACAGGCCGGAGGTCGAAGGTCACGACGATTGACGACGATGGACGCGCAATCGCTCTATTCATGCGGCTTTCCGGGCTTTCGGCCACGCGCTTTCGCATGGTTGAGCCAAGCCGATTTCAGACGTTTGCTGCCCGTTTGCTGCCCGACTCGACCGTCAGAAAGTGACGGCCGGCGTCCACACTCCAGGGCTCCGCGGGGCCGTGCGAACACGAATGTGGGCATGGGCCCACACGTAGCGCCCGGCCCGGGGAGCGCGCCGGTGGGCGCGTCCCCAAGCCGAGTACTGCAAGTGCTAGTCGCTGGGCCGGAGGGCGTGCCTAAGGTCGTATTCGGCGACGTTGCCGCCGAGGACGACTCCGGCAACGCTCGAGAAACGGTAGTGCAGCCCCGCCCAGAGGCGGGCGTCGATGATCTCTTGGCGGAGGTCGGCGGCCGTGTCGAAGTGCTCCGTTTTGTCCAGGTTCCCGGGCGGGCCGGCGGGATCGAACCCGTGGATGTCCAGGCCGATCTGGTTCGTGCCGAGGAAGCTGCTGAACACCCCTGCCATGGCCGAGGTGATCACTCCGTGTGCGGCGGGGTATTCCGGGTGGTTGGGCGTAGTCAGAAGTGGCCTCCAGCCCGTTTCCTCGACCGTCGCGGCGTTGCCGTCGTCGTAGCCCGGTACGGGTCCGAAGCCATCGGCGGTGACGGCGGTGGGGTCGATCGCGGTGACGGGCCGCCAGAACAAGTAGTGGTACTTGGCGTGCAAGCCGGACATCAGCGCGTCGGCGCCGACGAGGTTGATCATCGCGAGTAGCCGGGCTGCCTCAAGGAGGTTGGTCCCCGCGCCGCTGAGATCGCGTCCGACCCGGTTGTACTGGCGAACCACGTTTGCCGACCAGAACTTCGCGACGGCGGTCTGCTCGTCCGTCCGCGCGCTGCCGGTCGCGGCGCCGTAGGCCTTGATCTCGTCGAACGCGGCCACCCAGTGCTCGCTCTGAAGCGACGGCGGCGAGTCGGGCAGGAACTGGTCGAGGCTCCGCAGGACAAATGGCTCAACGTTCCCAACCCACGGCGTCCTCGGCGCGGCGAACGGAGGCGTCAAGCGCCAGACGCCCGGACCCGGCGGCATGGTCGGGAACGATGACGTCACGCCGATCGGGGTGATCCGTCCGTCGTCGCTGCGGAGGGCGATGATGTTTTTCGCGGCCCCGCGCCCGACCATCTGGCCATGCTTCTTCGCAGGCCCGTCCAGGATCGACGCGAGCGCCTCCTCGTAGAACGCGTCCAGGCGCGGACGCACTCCCAGGCAGAACGCGTACACCGCCGGCGGCGAGGCAGGGTTGCACGATTCGGGCGGGAAGTACGCCCAGAGGGTCCGGTAGGCGGCCTCGACGACCGCCGCGTCGAGCGAGGCCCCTGCGGGTGCATTGATTGCGGGACCGTAGGGTTCGAAGCCGCCCTCGATCGCGACCACGGCGTCATAGACGGCGGCCGAGACATAGGCCATGTAAATGAAGCCCTCGTCCGCGAGCATGCCTACGCCCACCACCGTGTCCTCGGTGATCTGGTTCCACTGTGCGACCGTGTTCCCCGGCGGCAGCGCCGCAAGCGCGGTCGTCGTGGACCGTCTCGGGGTCGCCTGAGCCGTCGCGGCGACGGCGGCCAGCGCCAACACGACCACTAGGAGCCGTGTCAGCCAGCGCGAGAACGACGTCGGGATGCCCACGACCCTCGCAAGCAAGACTCGTGTGGGTCTCATGATCCCTCCTCGGGTTGGAGTCTGGGACGACCATGTCCGCGAGGCAGCGTGAAGGCCGCCACTGAGGCGGGACTGAGTTTCCGCTGAGGACGGCCCGGCGCAGCGGGATCACGCCCCGCTGGACGCCTCAGGGGCAGTCGTTGCGTGACGGGTGCCCTCGCCGCCGGTCATTGCGACTCGCGGCGGTCACGAGGCCTGCGCGGCCGGCTGCGATCCGAGCGTCCAGGTGAATCGGGTGAGCGTCTCCGGCGGAGCGATCCCGCTCGGCCGCAGGCCGCGTCGCACGAAGAGGATCGGCACGTCGGCGGCCCTAGCGACAGCGAGGCGCGTCGGTCCGATGCCTTCGCTCCGCCAGCGGTCGGAGAGCCCGAGCACGAGCAGTCGCGCGCCGCGCGCCGCTTCCACGACGCCTCGCTCGCCGGCGCGGATGAGGACTGGCTCGGTGACGATCCCGATCACCTGCTGCACCAGTAGGGAGGCGCGCGCTAGCAGCCGGCTCGCGTCGCGGCGTCCGAGCGCGGGATCGGCTTCCGTGCCGAGAAGGCGGAGGGTCGTTCCGAGCGAGGCAGCGAGCCATGCAGCGAGCTCGATCGCAGACCAGTCGTGTTCGACGCCGCCGAAGGGAGTCACGACGGGGCCCTCGGCGGCGGCTGTGCGGCTGCCCGTGAGCAGTCCGACGTCGCAGGGAGCACGTTCGAGAATCGCGCTGAGGTGCTCGTCGGGGTGGCCGCTGTCGAGCAGCTGCGGCGACGCGTCGACGAGGACGAGATCGACGTCCTGCTCCGTCGCGAGCAGCGCTGCGTCCGATCCGGGCTCGAGCGTGGTGTAGGCGGCCACGCGGCACGAGACTCCTCGATGGGCCAGCGTTGCACGCCTTTCGGCCAGCGCGGCACTCGTCGCCTGAAGGTCGTCGTGGTTCCTCAGAAAGCGAGCGAGGATCAGTTCGCGTGCCGGTCTACGTGCGAGCGGCTCCGCAACGGTGAGCAGATCGTCAAGCCGGCGCTCATCGCCTGCTATGACCAGGATTGCGCGCTCAGGTGCGGCAGCGTCGTCCACTGGGGTGAGTGCGGGGTCCTGGCGGAGGATCGCCCTTTCGAGTTCTTGGAGCACCGGGCTCGGCTCGATCCCGAGCTCCTCAATGAGTGTCTGCCGGGTCTCCCGGTAGACACTCAGTGCCTCGGCCTGCCGACCGGCACCGTACAGCGCCCGCATGAGGGAAGCTCGGAGACGCTCGCGAAACGGGTGCTCGCGAACGAGCCGCTCGAGCTCGGCGACGAGCTGGGCGTGACGACCGAGCGCGAGATCGGCTTCCAAGCGCTGCTCGAGAGCCGCGAGACGAAGCTCTTCCAACCGGCGGATCTCCGGCTGGGCGAACGACTCCCCGGTGAGGTCTGCGAGCGGCGGCCCACGCCAAAGGCCAAGAGCGTCCAGCAGGAGCCGTGCCGCCCTGTCAGGCGACATCTCCTCTGCCTCGGCGACGAGCCGCTCGAAGCGGAGCAGGTCGAGCTCGTCCGGCTCGACCCGGATTAAATATCCGGGTTCGCGCGTGATGATGGTTTCGCTGCTCCCGAGCAGCTTGCGGAGCTGCGAAACGTGGTATTGGAGGGCGTTGGCCGCCGCGCTCGGCGGGCGAGCCCCCCAGAGCGCATCGATGAGCGCGTCGACGGACACGACCTCGTTCGCCTTCGTCAGCAGGAGCGCCAGGAGCGCCCGCTGGCGTGGCCCCCCAAGCGCGAGTACCCGACCGCCCTGGACCACCTCGAGCGGCCCGAGGATTCGGAACTCCACGCGTTCCTCCCGCGACGACTCTACACCTGCTCCTCAGCCGAAGCTCAGCATCGCCTCAGCGCTGGCGCAGACGCTCCCAGCCCGAGACACGACGAAGTCTGGCATGTGTTGGGAAGCGGCCGTATCGTTGACGGTGAAGTCGGAGGATGAGCACGCGATCCCAGCCTGAGCTTGGGTCCGATTTCCTCGGCTACCGGATCGAGGAGCTGATCAGCCGCGGCGGCATGGGCGTCGTTTATCGCGCCTACGACCTCCGGCTCAAGCGAACCGTGGCGCTCAAGCTCGTCACGCCGGAGCTCGCGCTTGATGAGCGCTTCCGCGAGCGCTTCGCACGGGAGACCGAGCTCGCAATGTCGCTCGAGCATCCAAACGTCGTACCGATACACGACGCAGGCGAGGTCGACGGTCGCCTCTACCTCGCGATGCGCCTCGTCGCTGGCACGGATCTGCGTCAGCTCCTACGCGCGGAGGGCCCCCTTGAGCCGTCGCGGGCAGTGGCGATCTGCGGCCAGGTCGCCAGTGCCTTGGATGCGGCCCATGCCAAGGCGCTCATCCATCGGGACGTCAAGCCCTCCAACGTGCTGCTCGACGAGGGCGAGCATGTGTATCTCGCCGACTTCGGGCTGACGCGGCGGCCGGACGAGCAAGGCGCCCCGGCAGGAGAGGGTCGCTCCATCGGGACGCCCGCCTACCTCGCCCCCGAGCAGATCGAAGGCCAGCAGGTCGACGGGCGCGCGGACGTCTACTCGCTCGGCTGTCTGCTCTACGAGTGCCTGACCGGCGAGCCGCCGTTCGCCGGCGACTCACCGCTCGCGGTGGCGTGGGCGCACCTCGAAGAGCAGCCGCCCAGCGCGAGCGCGCACAACCCCAATCTGCGCGACCCCATCGACGCCGTTATCCGCAAGGCGCTGGCCAAGTCACCCGACGACCGCTACCCGACCTGCGCTGCGCTCGTCGCCGACGCCGAGGCTGCACTGGGTCTCCGTCAACCGCTGATCTTGCGCCCAGGCAGGCGGATGCTCCTCGTCGCCGCCGCAATACTCGCACTTGTCGCCGCCGTCGTCGCGATCGCCATCTATCGGAGCCAGACCACGCCGCAGCCGAAAGTCGGCTCGGCACAGAATCCGATCACGGTCCTCTCCCCATCGGACGGAAGCGAGAAGCCAGCCTTGGCCAAGGTGCTGAAGGCGTTTGAGGAGAAGACCGGCCTCAAGACGCAGCACGAGATCGCGCCTAACTTCCTGGCCGCGATCCGCCCGCGACTTCCCAAGAACCCGCCGATGCTCGCGATCGTCCCTTCGCCGAGCATCCTCGCCGACCTGGCCCGGGAGGGGACCCTCAAGCCCCTCGCGTCGCTGGGCATCAGCGACAGCTATCTCAGCCAGAACTACAGCAAGGCGTGGCTCGACCTCGGCACCGTCGACGGAAAGACCTATGGGCTCGCGGTACAAGCGACCTCGAAGAGCGTCTTCTGGTACCGGCCCGACGACTTCAAGGCGATGGGTCTCACCGTGCCGAAGACCTGGGCGCAGCTGCTCTCGGTCACGAAGAAGATCAAGGCCGCCGGAAAGACGCCGTGGGCCCTCGGCGCAGGGGACCAGTGGACCCTGACCGACTGGTTCGAGAACGTCTACATCCGCACGGCCGGACCGGCGAAGTACAGCCAGCTGTTCGCCGGCAAGCTGCGCTTCGACCACCCCTCGGTGATCGCCGCGCTCAGGCGGATGACCACGATCCTCGACGACCAGTACGTCGCCGGCGGTATCCGGGGTGCGCTCGGGACCAGCTTCCTCAACGGGATCGGCCTCGTCTTCGACGAGATCCCCAGCGCCGAGCTCTACATGGAGGGCGGTTTCGTCGGCGGCATCGCTCTCGGCGTCAACCCGAAGCTGAAGCCGGGGAAGACGATCGAGGCGGCGCCGTTCCCGATTATCACCCCGAGCCTCGGCAGCCCGCTTGTCGGTGGCGGCGCCGTGACCGCCGTCTTCGTCGACAACGCCGATGTGCGAAAGTTGCTCCTCTACCTGAGCTCCCCGGAAGCGGGGAGGGTCTTGGCCTCTACTGGGCAGATCGTCTCGCCGAACAAGCGCGTCCCGTTGAGCGCATACCCCAACGTCATCGCCCGCACGGAGGCGAGGCAGGTCGCCGGTGCGAGGGCCTTCCGCTTCGACGGCTCCGACTTGCTACCCAGATCGCTTGCCGAAAGCTGGGGTTTTACGCTGCGGAAGGTGATCCAGAACCCCGAAGACATCCCCAACCTGATGAAGGACTTCCAGCGCAAGGCGGCACGCGAGTTCAAGAAGTAACCAGCGTGGGCGTAGCGGCGGGGGCGCTTGGAAGCGGATGACGGCGCCGAACCCACATCGGCCCCGACACCGGTCGGCGAATGACCGGTGCGGGGTATCCAGATGACGCCCCTTTGTGCCGCTTGCCCCGGATCCGATTCGCGGGTGGGCAGAGTTTCCGGCGGGACCACCGCGACTCGTGCCTCTCGGGAAGCCGTTCTCGGGGGCGCCTCGGCCAGTCCGAGTGGCCCGCGTGGGCGCTTCGCTTCGCCGCCGTCACGACCAGGGGGCGTGAGCCGGATAGCCCGTTGACCGGTTTTCCGCTGCTGACCGGAGCACTATCGAGATTCCCGTGCAGGGAACTTGCTCGTTTGCAGGTGATTGCCCCGAAGAGGCGACTTAGAGAAATGCCGTCGGGCAGCAAACCTCCACGCTGAGGATCGCAGCTTTCATCTGTCGAGACAACAGAAGATGCCATTTTGCAGGCACTTCTAGAGGCGGGAGCGGCGGGACTCGAATCCGCGACCTCCGGCGTGACAGGCCGGTACGGGTTCGACCGGTACAGCCGGCTGCGACCGGGAATCACCGGCTAGAGCAGGCATTTCGTCGCGCGACGAACCGGCTGTGACCGGCTACCACCCGGCATGGCCTGTGTAGTACGTGTGTAGTGGACGTGTTGGCTGCCGAGGCAACGAAGGTGGCGGCTGGGCTTGAGAACAAACAGCCACGGAGGGCGTTCCAGGGCGGTTTGCGACCGGTTGCCACCGGGTGCAACCACGGGGCTCCATAGAGGCTCCATCCGTTGTGTCTGTTTCGGCGACGTGCCAGGCGGCGGCTGCTGCAGCTGTCGGCGCGCGAGGGACCACATCATGGCCGCCGTG
>WNGB01010074.1_pt1 | contig 14708 bp, 11 predicted proteins | sample 5400681 | NCBI WGS metagenome assembly WNGB01 (sample SAMN13153367, study PRJNA577476) | soil metagenome | isolation source: 115 cm soil or saprolite under grassland replicate 2 | place: USA:California | collected 2016-06-15
TGATCTTCACGTCCGATCACGGTGAGGGCCTGGGCGATCACGGCGAGGATCAGCACTCGATCCTCCTGTACGCGGAGGCGCTGCGGATCCCGCTGCTCGTGAAACTGCCCGCCCGCGGCCGCGCGGGCGAGACGGTGGACGCGCCCGCGCAGCTCGCGGACATCCTGCCGACGGTGACGGGCCTCTTCGGGATCCCGGCGCCGCCCGACGTCGCCGCCCGTTCGCTTCTCGACCTCGGCGGCGCGGGCGAGCGGAGGATCTATTCGGAGACGCTGTACCCGCGCCTCGCCCTGGGCTGGAGCGAGCTGCGGTCCCTGGCCGACGCGCGCTGGCACTTCATCCAGGGTGTGCGCGAGGAGCTCTACGACTGGACGCGCGACCCCGGCGAGACCCACGACCTCGCCGCCAGCGAGACCGCCGTCGCGGCGCGCCTGCGGACGGAGATGGAGCGAGTCCACGCGCTGCACGTACCGGAGCCGGAGGCCGTCCCCCGCGACGTCGCGGAGCGCCTGGCCGCCCTCGGGTACGTCGGCGCGCGGGTCGGGTCCGCCGCCGCGACCGGACCGCGACCCGATCCTCGCGCCGGTCTTCCCGTCCTCCGCGAGTTCCAGGCCGCCTCCCGCCTCGTCGCCGAGGGCCGGCTCGCGGGGGGCGAGGCCGCGCTTCGCCGCCTGCTCGCGCGGAGCCCCGATTTCCTGGAAGCCCGCCTGAAGCTCGGCGACGTGCTGATGGAGACAAGTCGTGCGAAGGAGGCCGCCGATGTCTTCGCCACCGCCGCGGCGAATCCCGGCGCGTCGGGCGACGTCTGGATCGCCCTTGGAGAGGCACGCCTGCGCGAGGGACGGCTCGACGCGGCGGACCTCGCGGCCACGCGCGCGCTGTCCGACAGCGCGACGCGCGCGCACGAGCTGCGGGCCCGGGTCGCGCTCCGCCGCGGGGACCTCGCGGCGGCGGAGCGGGAGGCGCAGGCGGCCCGGGAGAGGGCGCGTCCATTGCCGTCCTCCCTCGTCCTCGCCGCGGAGATCCGCACGCGCGCCGGCGATCTGGCCGGCGCGCTCGCTCGGCTCGAGGAAGCCGACCGGCTCGCGCACACGATGCGGCTCGAGGGCGTGCCCGGCCTCGAGTTCCAGCGCGCGGATGCCCTCGCCCGGCTCTCTCGCGCCGCCGAGGCGGAGGCGGCGTACCGGCGCGAGATCTCGCGCTTCCCGCGCCACCTGCAGGCGTGGGCGAACCTTGGCGTGCTCCTGCACCTGCAGCGGCGGACGGCCGATCTCGATCGGCTCATGGAAGAGATGGCGGCCGCGAATCTGGGGCCGGCGGCGCCCCTTGTCGCGGCAAAGACGTTCGAGGCCCTGGGCGACCCTTCGCGCGCCGCAGCCTGGCGGCGACGGGCGTCGAAACCCGCCGGGTGATCGCGCGCTCCAACCGTTTGGATTCAACGTTCCGTACTGCCGGGGGACGCGCCCGTCGAGGGGCGGCAGGGGTCACGTATTTTCAACAACTTGTCACTCCAGAGGATGGCAGGGGGCCAGGGTATTGGACTTGCAATCGGCGCACGCCGAAAGCGTCTTCGCTCTTTTGAATCACGACGCATCAAGGAGGCACAGTGAGAAGTAGAAACTCGCTCCTGGCCGTGCTGGCGTTGCTGGTGGCCGCGGGGCCGGTGCTCGCCCAGACCAACCCCACCGGCACGATCTCGGGCAAGGCCACCGACCAGCAGGGACTGGCGATGCCAGGAGTGACGGTCACGGTGGAGTCACCCGCCTTGCAGGGGGTGCGCACCGCCATCACCTCGACCAACGGGGACTACATCATTCCGTTCCTTCCCCCCGGAGACTACACGGTGACGTTTACGCTCACCGGGTTCAACACGCAGAAGCAGAGCCAGCGCGTGTCTCCCGGGGCGACCGTGACCGTGAGCCCGTCGTTGAGCGTCTCCACCTTGACCGAGACCCTGACGGTCACCGGACAGGCGGCGAGCGACATCGGCCAGGGCGCGCAGGTCGCCACCAGCTTCAAGGCCGACCTGATGAACAAGCTGCCCGTGAACCGCACACTCCAAGACGCCGTGCTCCTCACCCCCGGGGTCGAGGGGAGCGGCCCCAACGGCAACATCAGCATCAACGGCGCGATGTCGTTCGAGAGCCTCTACCTCATCAACGGGGTGGTGGTAAACGAGAACATCCGCGGCCAGGCCAACAACCTCTTCATCGAGGACGCGCTCCAGGAGACGGCCATCACCACCGCGGCCGTGTCCGCGGAATACGGCCGCTTCCAGGGCGGCGTGGTCAGCGCGCTCACGAAGTCGGGCGGCAACACCGTCAGCGGCTCCGCGCGCGTCACTATGGACAACAACAAGTGGACGGCCCTGACACCATTCTCAGGCGACCACCCGGCGCCGGACGCGCCGCCCGCGCGCCTGGACAAGATCGTCCCGACCTACGAGTTCACACTGGGCGGGCCCATCAAGAAGGACAAGCTGTGGTTCTTCGGCGCGGCCCGGATGAGGGACTTCCAGCAGAAGCTCACCACCGCCAGCTTCACCCACATCGCCTATCCCGACGACCGCAACCAGAAGCGTTTCGAGGGCAAGCTGACCTTCTCGCCGACCACCAATCACACCTTCAAGGGCGCCTATTCGAAGATCAAGGACACGGAGGACCACAACAGCTTCGGCACCATCCTGGACTTGGCCAGCACGGTCGCCCGGGCCACGCCCCAGGACCTGATCTCCGCGAACTACACCGGGATCATCACCTCCCACTTCTTCGTGGAGGCGCAGTACTCGCGGCGGCGGTTCACGTTCCAGCATTCGGGATCCCTGTTCACGGACCTCGTCAAGGGCACGCTGCTGCTCGACCAGTCGCGGGGCAGCGCGCGCTACAACTCGCCGACCTTCTGCGGGGTTTGCGAGGACGAGCGCCGCGACAACCAGAACGTCATCGCCAAGGCCAGCTACTTCCTCTCCACGGGCAGCGCGGGCTCGCACAACATCGTGGGCGGCGTGGACGTGTTCGACGACAAGCGCTTCGCCAACAACCACCAGTCGGGGAGCGATTTCCGCATCTACACCACGAGCGCGATCCTCCAGGGCAGCACGATCTTCCCGGTGATGGACCAGAACACCTTCATCCGGTGGACGCCGATCTTCGTGGGCAGCGAGGGGAACCGCTTCCGGACGCTGTCTGTCTTCCTCAACGACGCCTGGACCTTCAACCGGCACCTGACCCTCAACCTGGGCGTGCGCTACGACAAGAACGACGGCGAGAACAGCGTGAAGGTGAAGACGGTGAAGGACTCGGCCTTCAGCCCGCGGTTGTCGGCCACCCTGGATCCCAAGGGCGACGGCAAGCTGCAGTTCAATGCCTCGTATGCTCAGTACGTGGCCGCCGTCGCGAACGGCGTCGCCGACAGCGCGTCGCCGGGAGGCCAGCCCGCCACCATCGATTTCGACTACCTGGGCCCTGCGATCAACACCGGCAACCCGGCCAATCCACTACCGATGGACCAGGCCATCCAGAACGTCTTCAACTGGTTCAACGCCAACGGCGGGACCAACCGCGCGACGCGCGGCGCCCCGTCCATCCCCGGCGTGAACACGAAGATCGGCGATGGCCTCAAGTCGCCCAACTCGCGCGAGGTCGCGCTGGGCTTCACGGTGCGCCTCGGCAACAAGGGCTCCGTGCGCCTGGACGGCATCCACCGCGGATTCCACGACTTCTACGTCACGCAGGTGGACCTCAGCACCGGCCGCGTGACCGATCCGAACGGCAAGCCGTTCGACGTCCAGATCACGGAGAACACCGACGACCTCGTCCGCACCTACAACGGGCTCAACTTCCAGATCGGATATCGCCCGTCCCAGCGCCTCGCCGTCGGAGGGAACTACACGTACGGACACCTCAAGGGCAACATCGAGGGCGAGAACGGCGGCAGCGGACCGACCCAGTCCGGCCTCCTCGCCTATCCGGAGTACTTCTCCCGGACCTGGCAGGTCCCGGAGGGCGACCTCAGCATCGACATCCGCCACAAGGTGCGGGCGTGGGTGACCTACGACTTGCCGCTGCCGTCCGCGGTGGGCACCGCCACGCTGGGCGTGCTCCAGTTCTTCAACACCGGCGCACCGTACGGATCGGCCGGCACCATCAACACGCAACCGTACGTCATCAACCCCGGATACGTCACGCCTCCGGCGTCCGAGACCTACTGGTTCGAGCCGCGCGACACGTACCGCCTGGCCAACCTGTGGCGCACGGATCTCGCGCTCAACTGGTCACGCCGGCTGGGCCTGCGCAACTCCGAGCTGTTCTTGCGCGGCACGATCCTCAACGTCTTCAACCGGCTGGAAATCACCAACTTCACCTACGGCGGCGCCGACGGCGCCTGCGGCACCGGCGGTTGCATCAACACGACCATCCAGACCAACCGCCAGGTGACGAGCCTGCCCCGGTTCAATCCGTTCACGGAGACCCCCGTGGAGGGAGTGAACTGGCGGAAGGCGCTGAACACGGCCGCCGCGGGCCAGCCGTCGAACGGCTTCGGCACGCCGACCAGCCGCTTCGCCTACCAGACGCCGCGGACGTACGGGTTCGCGTTCGGAGTCCGTTTCTAGAGCGTCCGTCGGTTCATTCCGGCCGCCGGCATCCTCGCCAGATGGGAGTGTTGCCGGCGGCCGTTTCGCTTTTGCGCTCTACCTCTCCAGGCGCGCCTCGCGAGGCGCCCACCGCCGCCGAGTCCTTGACCGCGACGGCAAGGAGCCGGCTCGTGTCGCCCTCCGGGTCCTTGTAGCGGAGCTTGACCGCAAGGGTGTGCGAGGGAAGGACTACTTCAGGCGCTCGCGGAGAAAGGCGATCGTCCGCGGCCAGGCCTGCTGGGTGGCCTTGAGGTTCGCGCCGTCGCGACCGGACTGGGCGCGCAGGAACCCGTGGCCGGCGCCGTCGTAGACGTGAGGCTCGTACGTCTTGCCCAGCTTCCTCATCTCCGTTTCCGCAGGGGCGATGGTCGCGTTCACGCGTGCGTCGTCGCCGCCGTAATTGCCGAGCACGGGCGCCTTGACGCGGGCCAGATCCGCCGCCTCCGGCGACGTGCCGTAGTAGACGACGGCGGCGCTGAGGTCGGGCTGGTCGGCCGCGTAGGCAAAGCTGCGGCCCCCGCCCCAGCAGAAGCCGATGGTCGCGCTCTTGCCGCTGGCGGCCGGGAGCTTGATCGCGTAGGCACGCACGGCGTTCAGGCGCGCCGTCCCCTCCTCGGGCGTCACCGCGCGCACGAGCTTGACCACGTCGTCCCGGCTGGCCACGGAGTCGGTCCCGCCTCCGCCCGGCCCGTGCCCGGAGATGAGGTCCGGTGCCACCGCGATGAAGCCTTCGCGCGCGAGCTGGTCGGCGACGCCGCGGATCCAGTCGGACAGGCCGAAGATCTCGTGGATCACGATGACGACGCCGGCCTTGTCCTTGCGCTCGGGATAGACGACCCAGGTGCGGATGGGCGCGCCGTCCGGGCCCTTGACGTCCACGTACTCGCCGTGGCGCGGCGACTTCTCGAGGGCGGCCTTGGCCGTCTCCTCGGCGGGGGGGAGGTTCTCGTCGCGCAGGCCCGCGGGGACGGGAGCGGCGGGGGATTGCCCGTACGACGCGGCGGAGACGAGCAGCAGGGCAGCGGCGACAAGCAGAGCGCGCATCGCTCGTGGCCTCCGATGGATCGAGATCTCGTGATTGTACGTTGCCGAGCGCGGCTAGACGAAGCCCGGACACCCGGCTGACGGCACCGGACGACGGAGCTGGCGCACGAAGCTCCAGACCGACTTGCGCGTGGAGGAGGCTCGAAGTAGAACTCACCAGTCTCGGTCACCCGCTCGTGGTGGCCGGTTTTGCCTTCGATCAGTGGCCGCTTTTCAGCTGTCCACCGAGGGTCTCGATCCGTTCGACAAGCGCATTACGCAGGGTTACGGAACACGAACAATTTATCCGAAGAATTGCTTCGTAGACGGCCAATCGGCGAACTGCCGTCTCAATGCTTTGATCGCTGACAATGTTGCCGCCGTTTCGTGCTTTGTCTGTCCTGGCGCAGATCTTCGCCCAAAATCATGACGTGCTCCGGTCCTTTCCGGCAGAAGTCGCCGCCGTCCACGTCCACGTGGCCGTGAACGTGCCCGAAGACACGCTGCGTTCAGCCGCCTAACTGGCGGGCGACGGCGTTGGCGAAGTGTTGCCTTCCCGAGGGAGCACGAAGTACTTCAGCATCTTCTCGTCGCAGCGTGTCAGACTCTTCTGGAATTGGTAGGCCCGTCCGCGACAGCCCGCCATGCAGCGGTAGCGGAAGCCGCATTGGGCGCAGTCGTCATAATCCTCGAGCCTCATCTGCCTGAAGACGGAGAACACGGGATGTCGCTGCCACACCTCCAGCGGGTCGTCTGTCAGTGCGTGACCGAGCACGACGTCCGGCGGAGTCAGCAGCGGACACAATCCAATAAACCCTTCGGGGTTGATCAGGAACGACCGAACACCCACTCCACACGCGCTGGTGCGTGCGAACTTCATGTAGAACCGGGGATCCTTCCTCCCGGCCGGCGTGGCGCTCGGCGCCTTGCCCGGTTCGATGGACATCACGGTGCTCCAGTCCTGCTCCAGGCAGTAGTCGGCTCCCCAATCGATCTGGATTCGCGACTTGAACTCCTCCATGGCCCACGCAAGATAGCGCCAGAAGAAGAACTCCTGGGCCGGGCTCAGCTCCAGGTCGCGCGTCGAGCATCCTCGACCCAGGGCGTCCACCGAGGCCATCCGGATTCCCGACGCTCCGACCTCTATGGCCTTGTCGAGAATGGCGGGCAACTCCCGGATGTTGTGGCGGGACACGATGCATTGCCAGCAGACGCGGACGCCGGCGTCGATCAGCATCCGCATGCCTCGCAGCGCCCTGTCGAATGATCCCTTGCCGCGGACGAGGTCGTTCGTCTCGGCCGTGGCGCCGTCGATCGTGATGCGGACGTAGTCGAAGGTCGCGGCCAGGGCGTCCACGTTGCGTTCGTTGACCAGCGTTCCGTTCGTGAAGAGCTGCAGGCGGAACCCCTTCTGCTTCGCATGCTGCGCTATGTCGATCAGGTCCTTTCGTGCCAGCGGCTCCCCTCCAGTGAACAAGAGCGTGCAGTCGCCGCCCCCGAGGCGATCGATGCACCTCTTCCATTGCTCGCAGGTCAGTTCGCGCGCGAGCGCTGCGCGCGAGTTGTTGTAGCACCAGACGCAATTGAGGTTGCAGGACCTCGTCACTTCCAGGAACACCACCCCGGGCCGCGACGGCGGCGGCGCCGGGGTCCCGACCACCGGATCCCCGGAAAGCAGGATGTCCCTGTCGATCAGCGAAGCGATGAAGTCGGGCACGGAGCTTTCCAGCTCAGGGCGCCTGAGAGACGACTGATCGGCCACGGCCGATACGATCTCTTCGACCGTGTGCTTGCCGTTGCACCTCTTGAGGACGGCCAGGCTGCCGGGACTCGTCTCCAGATGCCTCAGGTCTATCAGATCCAGGACGTCGCAACCCTTCTGCGTTTCCGAAAACACGACCCCGGGCCTGAGGAATGGCTTCATCTCACCGAGCGGTTGGTCGGCCATTGGTCACGCTCCACCCTCGTCGTGTGCCCCCCGCCCGCTGACAGGGCGAGGGACGGGTTTAGACACGCCCGGTCTGGGGCGTCAGCTGCGATGTCAGGGCTTCGCTGCCACAGGTGCAGGAACAACTGCACGAGCACGAGCAGCTGCACGAGCAATTGCCCGCGTCGAGGAGTCCCGGCAGGATGCGCGTCAGCAGGCCGGCTTTCGTGAGGACGTCGGTGTCCGCCCCCAGGATTGCGTTCACGATGGTCTTGTTCAGTTTGAACGCCTCGTCGAAGTTGAGGCGAATCTCGGAGACGATCACCGGGCCCTGCTGGAGCAGCGCGCCGCTCTCGGTCTTCATATCAGGCATCACGAACCTCGCTACACGACACGGCCCGCGGCGGAAGTGGCGAACCGTTGCACGGACCCGTCACCGCCGCACGAGCAACTGCAGGAGCAGCTGCACGAGCAGGCGCTGGCCCGCGGCAAACCCGGCAGGATTCGCTCCAGCATCCCCGCCTTCGTCATCACGTCGACGTCCGAACCGAGGATCGCCTTCACGATGCTGTCGTTGAGGCGGAACATCTCGGTGAAGTCGAGCTTGAGCTCCGAGACGATCACGGGAGCTTGGGCGAAAAGGGTCTGGCGGCCTTCCGGCTTTTCAGCCATCTGACACCTCCTCAGAATTGCCCGTCATTCTCTTCACACGCTTAACGAACGCGACCGCTTTGGGGGGCTACACCCCCCATCGTGCAGCCCAGTCAACTGCATGCGCACGAACAGGAACACGCACAGCTGCAGGCGCAGTCGCCGGCCGCAGCGAGACCTGGCAGCAGCCGCTCGAACATGCCGGCCTTGGCGAAGATGTCCACGTTGGCCTCGAGAACGAGGTCGGCGATGCGGCGGTTGGTGCGGAAGAGCTCGGCGTAGTCGAGCTTGATCTCCGACACGACCGTAGGAGCGCGGTGGAACAGGCCCGCCGGCTGGTCGTGATCTTCCATACGCCCTCCTTCTTGGCACCCGGGGGCGGATTCGGCATCGGTTCTCGCCAAACGTATCTTTGATAGCCGCTGGCGATAAAGATCACTCTCGAGTCAGGCGACCGCAATAAGCCATAGGCTCTAGTCGACTGATGCGAATGGGCTGGTGTCGAGTCAGAAATAGCTGCGCAAAGTCGTGCGCCAGTGCGTTCTCTTGTAGAAGGAGGTCGCACATGCAGACGGGCCGACCGAAAGCCACTTTGACGTTGACTCCAGACGAGAGTGAGACGCTGGAAAGCTGGGTCGCACGTCGAACCACCGCGCAGGCTCTCGCCTTGCGAGCGCGCGTCGTGCTGGAAGTCGTTAATTAACCCAGCGACGGGAGAACCCGGGTTTCCCTCGCTCGATCGCGCTCAGGTACTTTCGCCGGACGTGCCGCCATGTGCGTCCCGATGCGATCGTGGTGCCCGGACCACGAGACCACGTTCGTCATTTCAAGATTTCAAGTTCCTCTTTGACACCTCAGGGACCCGCGGCGGCCTCAGGCCCGGTCAAGGGTCCCGGCGTTCGCCAACAAGGAGATGTCGAGGAATGCCACACGGACACAGTGCGGCGGTTACGGCGCGAGCGCGGATGGACGCAGGAGTTCTTGGCGGATTGCGCGGGCCTTCACTGGACGTATTTGAGCGGGATAGAGCGCGGGGTAAGGAATGCGTCGATCGACAACGTCTTCAAGCTGGCGTGGGCGCTTGGTGTGGACGCGGCGGAGTTGGTGGGCTCCGCGTAGACCGCCCGCCAGGCGCGCCAGGATCGGTTAGGAACGGCGATCGGCGCGCATACTGCGCGGACGGCGCCTTTTGGTGGAGGGGCTATGGCTTCGGACATAAGCAGCGCCATTTGCATAGCTATCGCCATCTATCTTCTTTTCAGAATCCACAAGCACCTCGAATACATCACGACTCTTCTGGCAGACTCAAGCCCGTTGTATCCCGCGGTCTCGCCGCGCGCTATCTACCGTGCTTCCTTGGAGCGGTGGCTGGCCGATGAACGAGAAACTGAGGTCACGAATGGCTGGAAAGAGCAGAGTGAAGGCGGACCGCTTGCTGCGGATTACTTCGACAAGCTATCTGCGGTGATTGAAGCTCAGGAAGAAGCGAAGGCCAGGCGGACGATACTCAACAGTGTGATCGAGGCGAATATCTCTGTTCGTAACGGAGAAGGCATCGCAAGCGTCCTTCAGAGGCACAGTGACCTGATCGATGGTTTGAGCCCGATTCGGGATGCCCGGCAGCGACTTGACGAAGTGAAGGCGCGCAGGTCAGCAGAACCGACGAAGGAGTGACCGAATGACCGCCCGTGTCCGGCCGTCGTGGCATGATTCGCTCGGATGCCTCCCCCGGAACCGTCCTGGCTAGGAAATGCGCAAGCTGGCTTGATCGACGCGGCGATCCTTAGCCTACCTGTCGTTGTCTACAAGTACCGTCGCCGATGGTTCGGATGGCTCACCGGAATCGTGTGGCTCGCGTGCGTCGCCGTGCTCGTCTCCTACAGCGTGCGCGGCCAGGGCTTGACGTTTGTGCCGGCGCTCCTGACGCGCTCCGTGCCGGCGTGGAAGGCGCTGCTGATAGCACTGGTCATTGCCGGCATAGGCGCGGCGATCCTATGGCTTCGGCAAAGGCCACGAGCGCCGTCCGAACCGTTGCCGATCGAAGTCTGGAATGACCTCTCTGATGACGGAAGGGACGTTCTTGTGTACGCGTGGACAAAGACGGACGGGCGCCTGAGTCGGTCCCACGTTCACCAACTGGAGCTGAGCCTTGGCGCTGGGTGGCACACGGTGGCCAATCACCTTCAGTCCGAGGGACTGCTACGGCCCGTCTTCGGTGGTCAATACCGCCTCACTCAGCGCGCGTGGGACGTCTTGTCCAAGGTGCCCGTGATCAACCAAGGGTCAGATCCGCCCAAGCCGCCATCCGCTACGGCAGCTCCTCCCGAGCTACTGCCCGTCGCCGAACCGCCAGAGGCGGCGCTATGGAGGAGCCTGAATTCAAACGAGCGAGACGTGCTCAACAAGCTGTGGAGCCTCACCGGCCGGTTTATCTTTCTGCGTGATTGCGAGCCGTGGCGGAACCTCTGGGGCGTGCAGGAATGGAACGCGGTCATCCACAACCTGACATCGCAGGATTTGATTGGGGAAGACTCGCGTCCGCTGCCGCTCGCTACGTCGCGCTTATTGAGGGGTAAAGGAATCTACCTCACTAACGTTGGCGCGGCACTAATGACTCGGGTCTCACGGCAGAAGCCGCCGGCCGAGTAAGCGCGCAAATGCACGCGCGTCATCGCGCTACAATCCTTCCGCCCGTCCCAATCCTGGGGCACGTCGGGCGTTTGAGAATGCGCTCGGGCGCGAGCGGACGCGCGTAGCGGCTGCGCCGGCCAATCCGTTGCCACGATGGAGCGCCGGTCATGTCTGATTTAAGGCTCGCCAATCATCTTGACCTCGACCGTTGCCCGTTTTGCGGCAAGGATCATCCGACACTCGCGAGGCTGTGGAATTCGGATACGAAGAATTCGTCTGGCGCTAAGGCGGGTCATTGGGCGGCCTACATGTGTGCGCGGTGCGGCGGCGTTGTAACTGCCGTTGCTGCAGAATTGGGGGGATGCGTCTCAAGACATTTCCCCCAGACGGAAACGGTCCCTGCGGATCTTCCGGAGCGCGCTGCGGCCTACCTGAAGCAAGCGATCGACAGCCTTCATTCGCCAGCCGGAGCGGTGATGCTAGCCGCCAGCGCCGTTGACGCTATGTTGCGAGCGAAGGATCTTAAGACGGGTCTCTCTACGATCGAATCAACGCTGCGGCTGACAATCATCTCATGACGAAGGAAATGGCCGCGCGGGCGCACGACGTGCGTCTCGACGCAAACGATCAAAGGCACGCCGACGACGAGGCGGCGCTTCCATCGCACGAGGATGCTGAGCGAGTTGTTGCATTCGCTGCCCCCCTCGGAGAGTTCCTTTTTGCTATTCCCGCTCGCGTCAAGCGAGGTCGAGAAGCGGTCGCCAAGGCTCGCGCCTAAGGCCGGATGACGGCCTTCACCACCTCGAGCGCGGCCATGGCGGCCAGCGCCTCGCCCGCACGGTCCAACGGGTATTCGCGGCTGACCAGCCGCCGCCATCCGAGCCGCCGGTCGTGGCGGCGGAGGAGGGCGATCGCGCGATGGAAGTGCGTGAACTCGTAGCCCCAGCAGCCGAGCACGGTCGCGTGACGCCGGTTCAGGTGCCGGTGGGGGTTGATGGTGGCATCGCCCGCGTCCGTGTACTGGCCGACGATCACGTAACGTCCGGCGTCGCGCAGCATCTCGAGGCCCTCCGGCACCGCCTGCGGGTTGCCCGTCGCCTCGATGACCGCGTCCGCTCCGCGGCCGGCCGTGCGTGCACGGACCCAGGCGATGCGATCGGCCGGGGCGGGCGTGTCCGCGAGGTCCAGGGTTTCGTCCACGCCCATCTCGCGCGCGACGGCGAGCCGGGGCGCGGGAGCGCCGATCATGAGGACGGAGGCCGCTCCCGACATGGCCGCGAACACGGCGGCATTGAGGCCCACGGGACCGCTGCCCTGGACCACGACGGTGTCGCCCAGAGCCACCTGGGCGCGCTCGACGGCGTGCAGCCCCGTGCCCAGGCCGCACCCTCCACCCATGAAGGCCAGAGGATCGACGCCGTCGGGCAGGGGCAGCAGGCGGACCCCCGGACGGATCTCGATGCGCTCGGCCCAGCCGCCGAGCACGCCCTCGCTGGCGCTGGTGGTGATGCCGTACACGCGCCGATGCGGGCAGCGCGTGGCGGCGCGGGCGACCAGGCAGTGCCAGCAGGCGCCGCAGGTCCCGAACACGTCGTAGAAGGTCACGAGCTGGCCGGTGGTGATCGGCTGCCCCTCGACGTCGTTGAGCGCGCCACCCGTCTCCAGCACGCGCCCGCAGCTCACGTGGCCGGGAATGATGGGGTAGGGCACGCCGGCCAGCCGGCCGTGATGGAGGTGCACGTCCGTCCCGCACACCTCGGACAGCAGGGTCTGCAGGACGGCGCCGCCGGGCGCGGGCCGCGGGGCCGGAAAGGCACGGATCTCGATCGGGGCCCGCGGAGCGGACATGACGGCGGCGCGTATGGTGTCGGTCATCGGCTCCGATTGTACGGGCTTGCTCCGCGCGCGGACGTCCGGAAAGATGACGGGCATGACGATGACGAGATCGGCGGCCCTGACCCTGCTGGCGTGCGCCGGTATCGGCGCCACCCTCCCCGGCGCCGACCCGGCCCCCCCAAGAACGACGCCCGCGCTGTGCGCCGTGCGCGTCAACGTGGTCGGATACCCGCGGGCGGAGGGCGCACGTGCGCTCGTCCGGGCGTCGCGACCCTTGCGCGGCCATGTCTTCATCGAAGACGGCGCTGGGCGGAGGATCCGGCAGACGGCGCTGCCGCGGGAGAGCGCGGGAGCCTGGGGCACGCTCGGATATCACGCGGCGATCGACCTCGGTGGTCTCGATCAGGAAGGAGACTATCGCGTCGTCGTGCGGGCAGGCCGGGAAACCGCGGAAGCGCGCCTCCGCGTCGCAGCGCGTACGGCCCCCACCCCCCCGGCACCTACGTCGATGTGCGTGGCGGCTGGCACGATGCGGCCGACCAGCTCAAGTACCTGCTGACCTCCAGCGCCGTGGTGGGTCAGCTCCTGACCGCGCATCGCTTGCGGCCGGATGTGTTCGACGACGGCTTCGATGCGATGGGACGCCCGGGTGCGAACGGCCGTGCCGACGTCCTGGACGAAGCGCGCTGGGGGCTCGAGTGGATGCTGCGCCTCCATCCCTCCTCCGACGAGCTCTACCACCAGGTCGCCGACGATCGTGACCACGTCGGATGGAAGCTGCCGACACAGGAGACGGCCGACTACGGCTGGGGGCCCGGCCGCGAGCGCGTGGTGTACTTCGCGGACGGCCGTCCCCAGGGACTCGGACGCTTCTCGAGCGCGTCCACCGGGATCGCGAACCTCGCCGGGCGATACGCGGCCGCGATGGCCCTCGCCTCTCTGACCTGGCGGGACGATCCGCGCGAGTCGGCCTTCGCACGGGCCTGCTTGCAGGCCGGGACGGAGGTGTACGCGATGGGCCGCGCCCGGGAGGGCGTCCAACAGGGGAACTCCTATGGCGCCCCCTATCGCTACGGCGAGGAGACGTGGACGGACGACATGGAATGGGGCGCCGCGGAACTCTTCCGGGCCACCGGCGAGCGCGCCTATCTGGACGACGCGATGCGGTATGGGCGTCTCGCGGCCGCGACGTCATGGATGGGCCGCGACGAGGTCTCCCACTACCAGTTCTTCCCGTTCGTGAACCTCGGCCACTTCGCGCTGGCCGAGGTCGCTCCCGAGATGCGGAGCGAGCTGGCCGGGTACTACGGAGAGGGAATCGACCAGGCGCGTGCCCGTGCCGCGCGCAACCCCTATGACATCGGTGTGCCTTTCGTCTGGTGCTCGAACAACTTCGTCGTCGGACTGGCCACGCAGATCGCCCTCCGCCAGAGGATGACGGGCGATCACGCGGACGCGGCCCTGCTGGCGGCGCAGCGCGATTGGCTCCTGGGCCGCAACCCCTGGGGAACGGCGATGCTGACCTTCCTGCCCGAGAGGCCTTCGCCGCGGCATCCGCACCTCAGCACCGTCCAGCTCACCGGCCGCCCGGTGATGGGCGGGCTCGTGGACGGTCCCGTCGCCGCGCGTGTGTTCGCGAGCCTCAAGGGCGTCACGCTCTCGGGGCCCGATCCACTCGCCGCCTACCAGGGGGAAGCGGTCTACCACGACGACGCGCTGGACTATTCGACGAACGAGCCGACGCTGGACGGGACGGCGTCCGCCGTCCTGCTCTTCGCGCTCATCGGCTGAGTGGCGCGGCGCCGGGCTTCAGGCGTACGAGGCGCGCGTGCGTCCGGCCGCGAACAGCTTCACCAGGAGGAGCCCGGCCACGAAGCCGCCGATGTGAGCCATGAAGGCCACCCCGCCCGTCCCCGGCGTCTGGGCCATCGCGCCGATGCCGCTCACGAACGGGATGAGGATCCAGAGCCCGAGCATGACGTAGGCGGGCACGGCGGTGACGCCCCC
>WNGB01008394.1_pt1 | contig 14707 bp, 22 predicted proteins | sample 5400681 | NCBI WGS metagenome assembly WNGB01 (sample SAMN13153367, study PRJNA577476) | soil metagenome | isolation source: 115 cm soil or saprolite under grassland replicate 2 | place: USA:California | collected 2016-06-15
AATCAAGACCGATATCGACGGCTTCCGCCTCAACCAAATTGTGCAGGAAGGAAAAGATTGAGGAACGAACATCGTTGTCCACTCAAAATCGCGTAGTCTCCAATTTCTCCATGAATTCGTAGAGGCGGTTTCCCGGCGTTCGCGGCGGGAAAAGCTCCTGGACCTGCACCTTCAGAACCTCCGCGAGATAGAGAAGCGCTTTGTCGTCAACGTACGAGAGTCTCGCTTCGATTTTGGAAACGCCGCTTCGGCTGATGTCGAAGCCTGCGATTTGCAGCTTCGCGGCGAAATCCGACTGCGACCACCCGAGCGCGTAGCGCCGACGGCGAACCTGGGGGCCGACGTTATTCTTGAAACGCATGCGGTTCTCCGTTCCTGTTACGCGGTCTTTGTCTCAGCGGTCTCGAAACTGACGCGTGGCGCGCATTTGGTCTCGCAGAGTTCGATCAACTGTCGCGCGTCACGCTTCGACAAGACCTGTGAAACTTCCTCGCGGAATTCGGCTACAGGTCGCAAGTAGTACACGGATTCGAACAAGCGATCCACGCATTCCCCAGCAAGAGCCAGCACCTGGTCAAAAGTCTCGCTCTCAGAATTGATGAGAGGCATCAGGGCAGGCGCCGGGAAATTGACGCGCGCGATGCAGCCGTCGGTGCCGGTGGCAGTCCATCGGGAACCACCGTTGTTCGTCGGCATAAAGTCATTTTCGTGAAGCCGAGCCTCGCGAACGAGATCGGCCTTCATGATTTTAAGCCGTTCGCTTTGAGCAGCGATGTCGCGGTGCAGCGTGACGGCTTCGTTAACAAGTTTCTTCAATTGAGCGTTGGTCATATGGATGTGGTGTTAAGATTTCTTGCCGCGCTTGCTCTGGCGCACTTGCTCCAGTGCTTGCGCGACACCAACGCTCTACACCCGGTTTTTTTCTGATTGGGCCAACGCCGGTTCGTTCTTTCTCCACTGTTCTTGCCACTGGTTTTGGTGTCCTCTTGTGACCTGCGAAAAATTTTGACAGATCTCGCAATCCGCGGCCTCCGAGGGCCGGAAAGTCCTCTCCTACGGAGAAGTGGCCATTGGTGGAATATTGCTTACGTGTTCAGATGAACGTATTCTTGGAAATTGTAAGAACGAAGGGAGCAAATCATGGCAAAACAGACATCAAACAACGCAATCACCCAGGTAGAGCACGACTGCTCTTTCAGCGCCACCACCATCGCGGCGCTGCTATTCCTGGCGGCGAAATTTCCGCATCGTCAATTCAACAGCAGCGAGTTGTGCGTGCTTTCGGGCATCGGCCGCACGGCCATGTCGCAGATCAAAAACGCCGCCGACTCGCCGTTTTCGCTTGGAAAATGCACATTGCAGCGGCTCGACGGATGGCTTGCCAAGCATCCAGGATTCAAGCAACAATGATCAGACCGGAGGGTGTATATGCCAAAAGGGGTTCGCAAAAGCATTACGATCCCCGGTCTGCTTGCGGTGACTGTGAAACAACGGTGCCGGGAATTTGGGCACACCATTTTTACTCCGTACGCTGTGGAACTGGTTTGCTATGATCTGCGGTCAGACGCGAAACACTCCATTACCCTCGAGATCGCGCGCGACACACAGCCAGCGCAAGATGCCGTAGATCGGGAGCTCGTCGCCAGGTATCGGCCTGGCCAGCCGCGCAAAGGACTGCTGGTGCAACTGGTTGATCGCATTCACCGTCTTCAAAGCATCGCGGCTGCTAGTCGGCACGATTTGCCGTTGCCGCCATTGAGCGCCGTGGCCGAGCGCGTCACATTCCCGTTCGAAATTTGGAGGCTTGCGGACGTGCGTTGGAAAGAGTTGGGTTATCGCTCGCTCTCTGCGTATATCACCGGGCTGATTCGTTACGACCTGCTCGTTAGCGGACCGCATTCGTCGATCACCGCCGACTGCCGATCAAAGCTGCAGCGCAAACTCACCCGGAAAACTCTCGCCGACCGCCGCAAAGGCCGCAGACGAAAGATCCTGCTCGACCACCTGATTGAAGAAGCAGAAGGCCGACCGATTCCAGAGCAAGAGCTCGAACGAGTGAAAGCCCGGATCGTGAAGGAGCTGCGGCGAATCTCATTTTCGCCAGGAAGCGCGAAAATGCCTGCGCATACAATTTCTTTTCAACGCGAACCGATACGCACCTCTTCGCGCGGAGCGAGCACAGTCAAGGTGGAGCGCAGTGCAGCGAGCAATACCTTTACGGGGCGCAGCGAGCGATAAAATCGAACTCGGTCGGCGTTCCATGATGGTTTCAAAACTTCGACGTGCGATTTCGAAGGTGAACAAATCTTATCTTGACAGTCTAGGCGAGTGTTGAAAGAATCCTTGCTCACCAAGACTATCTTGGTGACTCCTTATGGGAAAGGAAAAACCTGATCTCGTTTACGGCACGCTCGACATGTTGATCTTGAAGGCGCTGCAGCATGATCCGCGGCACGGGCTCGCTGTCGCCGATCGAATCCAGCAGATGTCGCAAGATATTCTACGGGTCGAGCAAGGTTCACTTTATCCGGCTCTGTATCGTTTGGAGGCCCAAGGCTGGATTAAGGCCGAGTGGGGCGTTTCCGAAAACAACCGCAAGGCGCGCTATTACAAATTGACCACGGCCGGGCGCAAGCAATTGGCAGCGGAACGGGAGCATTGGTCGCGGATCACGAAAGGAATCAGTCTGGTCCTTTCTGGAACTTGAATTCTATGCCACGACTGCGTGCCTGGGGTTGCCGTCTGCTTGGCCTCTTTCGAAAGAAGAGCCGCGAAGCAGAAATGGCCGAAGAGTTTCGGCAGCATCTCGACGGATTGATCGAACGGAACATTGCCGCAGGCATGTCGCGCGAAGAAGCGCGAAACGCAGCACTTCGACAATTTGGCGGCGTCGAACAAACCAAAGAACTCGCACGCGAACAGCGGGTCTGGCTGTGGCCGAATCAGCTCTGGCAAGATCTTGCCTTCGCTTGCCGAATGCTTCGCAGATCGCCTGGATTTACCATTGCAGTCGTCTTCACTCTAGGGGTAGGCATTGGCATCAATGCCGCCATTTATAGTATAATCCACCCGGTGCTGTTATCGAGACTCCCGTATCCAGCGCCGGATCGCCTTGTGGCGATTGCCGAATCATGGGGACTCCAAGGTCCTGGTTATCCAGCCTCATATCGCGATTACTTAGACTGGAAGGAGATGCAACACTCCTTCGACGATATTGCGGTCTCACGGCGCGATGACTTCAATCTTAGCGGAGCCGGAGAACCTGAGCGCTTCTCGGGTCAATTTGTAACGGCGAGTTACTTTCGAGTTCTTGGAGTTCGTCCAAAATTAGGGCGCTTTTTCTTTGATTAGGATGATTCTACTGCCGGCGCCAATCCCGTCATACTTAGCGAACACCTTTGGCGTTCTCGTTTCGGCGGGGATCACGGTATCGTTGGACGCAAACTGACATTAAACACGATAAGTTATGAGGTTGTTGGCGTTGCCGCTGAAAATCTTTCGGTCGCTCGCAATCCCGAGCCCACTCGGAATTTCCCGGGCGCTCACAATGTCGACCTTTACGCACCATTTGGCTTCTATGTGAATCGACCGTATTTCCGAGACCGCACTTCTCGCTGGGGATTTTATGGTATCGCCAGATTGAAGCAGGGCGTTTCAATCGGCGAAGCGAGGGCGGATCTCAAGACTATTACCAGAAACCTCGAACTAAGATATCCCGATTCGAATACCGGTATTAGTGCCACAGTCGTTTCGCTTCGAGACAATGTCATTAGAAAATATCGGGCTACGCTCTGGATGCTTGAGGCCGCTGTGGTCCTCGTGCTTCTGATAACATGTGCTAACATTGCCAGCCTTCTGCTCGTCCAAAGTTCTGTGAGACAGAAGGAGATCGCAGTTCGCGCCGCATTGGGAGCAAGCCGACCAAGACTAATCGCGCAGCTGCTTACGGAAAGTTTGGTCCTTGCATTGCTCGGTGGCACACTTGGTTGCTTGCTCGCGTTCTGTAGCAAAGCGGTGATCACTTCCTTCTGTCCGTACGACTTGCCAAGGCTGGAGGAAATACGATTGGATGTACCGGTAGTCGCATTCACCGCGCTCACGACTCTGGGCGCTACCTTTGTCTTCGGGTTGGGTCCGGCTTTGCACATCTCTAAAGCCGACTTGGGCGCTGTCTCGAAATCGGCGCGTGGCTCGCACCACCATCGAAAGATCGGAGCACTGGTCATTGGGCAAGTTGCATTTGCCTGCATTCTACTCATAGGCGCAGGCCTTCTCACTCAGACCTTTCGCGCGCTAGAAAACGAACCACTCGGCTTCAATCCAAACAATCTTCTCACGGTGGGGTTAAAGCTGCCCGGCCTAAAGTATCTGTCGCCCGAGGAAATCATGGGGCGCAATGGTGACGGCAGAGAAGAAAAGCTGGTGCCATTTTATCAGCAGATGCTTGAAAAGGTTGCGGAGCTCCCGGGGGTAAAGGTCGCTGCCGTTGACAATAATGCACCGTTCAGCGGTTCTCGTGCGGTTGACAATTTTGCAGTCACCGGTCAGCCGGAGCCCCAAAAGGGCGAAATACCAATGGCAGAAACGCATGGTGTGTCTCCAGATTATTTTAGGGCGATGGGAATCCCGATGCTGCGTGGACGAACTTTTCAGCCTGACGATGTTTTGGGCAAACCGCGCGTAGCCATAATTGATGAAGGCCTTGCCCGTAAGTTTTTTCCAGATCGGGACCCGATCGGCCAACAACTTAATGACGCGCAGACCGACAAGCCGAAAACGCATTACAAGATTGTGGGAATCGTTCCAACCGTGAGGCATGGAGAATTGGGAAATGCGCCGCCACTTCCCCAACTCTACTGGCCAGCGGCTCAATATCCCGACCTCCAGGTGACTCTCCTCGTTCGAACAGAGGGTGAGCCTACCGCACTACTGCCCTCCGTTCGAGCCGCCATCCGGTCCATCGATCCGCAACTGCCAGTGTTCGCCACGCGTACTATGGACTAGGCTGTAGCGGCAAGCCTTGGAGCGCAGCGACTTTCGGCAATACTTATTGGGGGGTTCTCAGCTCTTGCATTATTTCTGGCTGGGCTTGGACTGTACGGCGTACTGGCTTATTCTGTTACGCAGCGCACTCGCGAAATAGGAATCCGACTCGCGCTGGGCTCACCGCGAGCAAGAATTTTTGGACTAATCCTGCGGCAAGGAATGATTATGGTTGGGCTGGGAATTCTTGCTGGCGTCATTCTGGCGTTGGGCTGCAGCCCGTTGATTCAGCACTTTGTTTATGGAGTAGCGCCTCATGATCTTGCAACCATTATCGGGGTGGTGGCCTTATTAGCAGTAATTGCGATTCTAGCCTGCTGGCTGCCAGCCCGTCGCGCGGTGAATGTCGATCCTATTACGGCGTTGCATTATGAATGACATCAACATGCGCTGCGCGCCGGCGACCACGGCAGGGTGTTTAAATGCGACCGCGGCGTGATCCGCAAGCGCACTTAATTATTAAGAGGGCAGTCGTCTCCAGCGTGAACCGATAACGACCGCTCTCCACGCGGAGCGAGCACAGTCAAGGTGGAGCACAGCGGAGCGAGCAATACCTTTACGGCGCGCAGCGAGCGATATAATCGACAGTCGGTTCGCCCATTTGAGATTTCGTCAGATCTCTTTGTTGCGCTGAATAAACCACTCGACCGTTGCAGAGAGAGTATGCGTACCGTGCTCGTCGTGGAGCTCCACGGCAATCGGAATGATGGCACGGCCTTTTGTAGAGAGCTCCGCGTCAAGCTTTGCGAGCGACTCAGGCGTCGCACTCGCAGTGGACGTAATGCTGCCATTGGCGGTTTGCGAAACTTCGCCTCCAAGTGCCGTACAACTGGAATGATATGATCAGTGGAATCGAAGTGTCGGAGTAGGAACTCACCGCTGGATGCCTCTGCCAAGGCGAGCTGCGCAGCCGCATGAACTGTGCCGAGATGATTGAGATATTGTTTGCCGGATGGAAGTCGCAGCAGTGTAATGTCATTACCTTTTTCGATACCGAGGAAGCTGTTAAATGGTAGGTCAGTAACGCTGATTTTCATCCAGATAGCTTGTGGACTGACAGATTCGCCGGAGATTGTGGCCAGCAACGACCAGCAAGCAAGTTCTGGAAGTAAAGATGCAATGGGCTGGGCAGCGCGTTGGGAGAAAACCATCCGATGTCGGTGATTTCTGTGGTGTCGGCGATTCGCGCGGGGACGCCATCGGCGTCGCCGCGCATCCATACAGTTAAGTAGTGCTTGCCGACATCGGCGAGCACGTCATTCGTGATAGCAACGAACTCGACGTTGGAGACAGTGACGCCGGTCTCTTCAAACGCCTCACGCGCGGCGCAAACATCGGGCGACTCACCAAAGTCAAGGTGCCCACCTGGCGTGGACCAAAACCCGCGCTGATTCCGAACGAGAAGGAGCTTGCCATCGCGTACGACGATGCAACCAACGCCGACATACGGGATTTTGTCTGGTATTTGGTCTGGAGTCATAGGCGGTGTCGACCGAGCGCTACGTAGTTGTCTTTCAGGTTGGCGGATCTTTCAAAACTTGCCAAAGATTACTTCTCCCTTGAATCGCAAGGAATCCTCTACTCGTACACGCTGGACGGCGCTTAGTTCTTCCACCACGAAATATCGAAAGGCTGTGTGCTCAGCACTGAGTATGATCTCGCGTGAACTCAATTCAGCGCGAAAGATGAAGACATGCGAACTGTGGACTTTATGATAGTAGATGCACGTCAGAGAACCAACGTTGATACGTTGGCCTAATTCTTCCCGGCATTCCCGTTCAACACATTCGCAAGCAGTCTCGCCAGGTTCGAGCGCCCCTCCTGGCAATTCCCAGCTTAACGAGCCGTGCGCTGACTTGATGAGTAATACGCGGCGCTCGTGATCAATGATGACAGCGTGGGCGCTTAAGCGGTATAAATCGTCGTAAGCCACAGCGATCTAACAAGACACAAGATCAGCGACCGCGCCCGAGACTGCGTGTAGCTGGAAACTTGACGGACTAAATACATGAAAGTTATGCATCGGAGCGGGGCGCGGTTCACTGCATCGCATGCTTAGATAGTTTACGTGTGCAGAAGGCTGCTGATATCATTTTTCAGGTGTACGGCATCAGTAAACAACACCGCACGCCACCCGGCCGCCCTTGCGCCATTTACATTTAGAAAGGTATCGTCAACGAGAAGGCATTCTGCTGGTCGAAGCTTTAACGCGTTCGTAACGAATGAGAACGACGTCTCTTGTGGCTTTGCGCATTCCATTAGGTAAGAAACAAAGAGCCGGTCGAAAAGGCCAAGGGACGGATACTCGCGCGATAGGCTTAACTTCTCCCAATGTAGAGGAATCGTATTTGATAGGACACAGCAAATAAGGCCCGCTTGCTTTAGCTGCTTCACCATCGCAAATACACTTGTTCTTTCGCACCCAACCACTGAAAGCCGATTGATCCTTAGACCTTCGAGATCTTTAATGCGGCATTCGGCTAGGAACGCTTCTAGATACTCGGACGTTCCCACTTCGCCGATCATTGCTAATTCAGTAATGCTTCGTGGATGCGATTCAAAAGACGAACGGGCAAGGCGAGCGAACGTGTCCGGTAACAGACCGTATTTTTCCGATAGTTCGCGACGCGCCTCCTCGGAGTGTAAATCAATCAATACTCCGCCAACGTCGAACACAACGGCTTTGGTCGTGGCCATTGATTGCATTCGCGTTGGATATTCAATCACAAAGCGCCCTGGGGCGTAAAGCGCCTTAGACTGTGAATTGAACTGCATTGTGGATCAAAAAACGGCGGAATCCGCAGCGCGACGCTCATAAAACGATGCGAAATCGAAGACCATCATTTTGACCATATTGAGGTGGTTTGCGGAAGCGTTTGATCAGAATGCCTCCATTCGCTTCGACAACTCTGCGCGAAGCAACATTTTCGGGGTCGGTCGTAATCTCGACGTATTCGAGGCCCTCCACCCGAGCGCGTTCCAACATTAACTTCAAAGCCAGTTTGGCGTACCCACGGCCTTGTTTCCAAGGCACTACGGCGTACCCGATGTGACCCAGTACGTGAGAAGGAAGAGCGGATGTGCCGGGTTCCCATCTGAAGCTGATTGAGCCACAGAACTCACCGTCCCAAAGCCAAAGGCGATACCCGGGAAGTCGCCGCGCGGACGTGCCGTCGGGCAATGTAATCGGCGGACCTTCGGCGTTTCGATCTGTGAGGCCCTCTACAAATGCGGATGGGTCCCTTTCAATTTGACCAAGTTCCTCAAGGGCCGCGTCGGCGCCTCTCGTATGGTCGGGCGACCAACCACGCTCTAAAGCGGCGACGTAACCCGGCAAGTACTCGAGTGCGGGACGAACAATTTCCATGGGATAAGACGAAGGGCGACCCTATTCCCGCGCTGCTTGGCGCATATTCACAAAGATTGCGTCAATGAGTTGATCATAATCCGGGCTTGGAGAATCGAATGTGCGCCGCGCCCAATCAAACAACTGAGGGCCTGAAACGTCACGACTGTCTTCATGAACCGTCATGTAATGCGATAGCAGCCAGCGAGTTCGCGGAAACAAATGGAAATGAACGGCATGGGTTTCTTCGGCGAACAACGCGCAATAAACGCGCTCTGGTTGAATAACAGTCTCAATGGCCTTTGTCGCCGCCGCCAGTGTAGCGCCCAACGCATCCAGTACTTCGCGATGAAGCTGTGACAATGAAAATGCGGGAATAATCGGGCTGACGATCAGGTAGCCCGCAACAGGACACGTACGACAGGGCTCGATGACGAAGTAGTCATTTCTGTGCACCGTCGATGTCATGCGCCGTGAGCCGTAAAGCAGGCAGGATGCGTTCGACTATAAAACGCAACCGAAATATAATCACGTCTAATTGGAGGAGACCAAATTATGAGAATCTACAAAGCATGCTTAATCTCTTCACTAACGATCGGATTGGCCTTATTACTTGGGGCGGCTCATTCGTGGGAGGGAGATCGTCCAGAGCGCGTTCGTGCTGAAAACTGGATTAGGATGTCAGACGCTGCGGGAATAGTAGTTAATCACATGTCCAGCGACAAAATCACTGGCGTGCTTTATGTGAAACGAGATGACAAATGGATTCAAGTTTCCATTGAGAATTCACAAGGTACCGTCGAGTAGATGGGCCGTACGGCGTCGATGAGATCGGGCCTTCATCATCGGGTGTAAGATTGACTTCAATCTGCGACGTATGCGTCCAAATTAGCTAGCTTGGGACTTCAATGCGTCGGGCAGCCGACCCTTGATCCACTTAACCTGTCCGTTGTGATTCGATTCATGTTCGCAGACGTGGAACCACTTGCAATAATTGTTCGTCGGTCCCCAAACCCAGTGGTTGTCGATTTGCATTAACCAAGTGTCGTCCCGTTTCCGCAATTCCGCGAGCGTGTGCTCGCGTCCTTCACGCAAGCGATCGAGGTAATAGGCCAGCTCATGCCCTCGGATCGTCTGCCGCGCTGCCTCGCCCAAACCGGCCGGCACTCCCCACTCTTTCACCGTCAGCTCATCCCAATCGTCCCATTTTCTCCCCTCAAAGGTATTTAGCTGGTAAAGACGCTCGACTGCCGCCAGATGGAGGAGCAAAGCGCGGATCGAGTTGGCCTTGAATCGTGCAAATAATCGAGCTGCGTCACGGTGAGCCCTTGCACTGGCTCCAGAATCGTGTCGCGCATCCAGGTCAACATTGAAACCAGTGTGCCAATCTGCGGTGAGAAGCCTTTTCGCGGGCCGATAATGTTCAATCCTTCGTCCGCGGTGCCCACCACTGCACCGGCGATAGAAGGCGACAACAAACCCGCCGCCCCAAGTCCGCAGCCTAGGACTGCAGATGCTTTCAAGAAGCTGCGGCGACTTGTGGGCTTCATCTATATGAATGGTCTGAAGAAAGGGGGATTTGCGTTGCTGCCGGTAAAAGAAAGTCATCGCTTCTGCTGCAAAAGCCACTGATAAATATCAGGCCGATCATAAGCGCAGGGTTAGGCTGCGTTTGTAATTTCATACAACCCGCTCAAAAACAAATCCGGGTCACTGAAGTCTGAAAACACACAAACTGCGCCTTCTGCGGCTAAGCGTGCTCCACGACCATCTGTGGCGACTCCAATAAAGGGAATGCCAACACTCCGACAGGCTCGGGCATCCCAGACACCGTCGCCAACGTAAACAGCGTCGGAAAATCTGCCGTATCGCTCGGCTGCCCTGCGCATTGACAATCTGATGATGGACTCTCTGTCCGGCGCGTCGTCGCTCGACGCCGCCGGATAATCGTCATAGCACAAACCGGCACTGGCCATTTTGAGACAAGCTGAGTCCCGCCATCCGCCGGTAGCGAGTGCGACCCTATGCTCGGCACTACCCGCCAGGCGCGAAACCAGCTGTGGCGCTCCTGTGACAGACGCGAAAGGGGTTTCCGATGAAGCTTGTGCAAGCAAGCCAACAAAGTGCTGGCGAAACTGTGAAATCTCAAAAAATGAGGGCGACCGTCCGGCGCGAGCCTCGTAAATGTCCTGGAAAATACCCGAATCCGTGGCGTGCCTGTAGTGCGACCAATCGGTGTCCACATCGGTGAAGCCGCATACGTCGGCGAGCGAACGCACGAAGCACTCTGCGTCGGCGTTCATGGTCTGCGTCAGCGTCCCGTCAATGTCGAATATCACCAAGCGCATGGAAGTGGCCTAACTACAATTCGATGAAAGGTTGTTTCGCCTATTTCGGGTTTTCCCGGCGAGGATCTCCGCGCGCGAATTTTTAGATTGAGCAACACTTGCACGGTGCAGGTTATCTTCGCGGTGATAACGCAGACCGCAAACGCGCCAGAATCCTATCTTGAATAACAAGGGGCGGTTGGTCGCGCATCGATGTGGCTGCGCAGCAGCGACATCATGGCTCGGGAACAGCCCGCGAAGTCTCCGGGCGCACGCAGGCGCACGCGCGGAGAAAGCCCGGAGTCTTCGCGTTTGGCAGCGCGTTTTGTTAAACTCGCGCGGCCTGGCTTTGTTGCTGACGCGGCGTAATGGTGCGCAGCGTCCGCGCGGCGATCGACGTCATTGCTCGCTCTTGTTGCTCAGCGGGCAAGTTCTTGACCAGCTTGCGATAAGCTTCCTTCAGCTCGGGATTGGCTTCGAGTTGCTTGCTCACGCTGGCGCGAATTCGCGCGCGACGCTCGATCTTGTTGACGTTCTGCAAGACAAGCATTCGTTCCAGGCGCTCGCGTGGCAGCCCTTGAATGTAGGCCCATTCTTTCGGATTAGCTTGAATGTAGGCGTCGATCTTGGCGTTGATTTCCACGTTGTCGCGGTACTGCGGCGAGTTTGCCACTGGTTCAGTGGCGGTGGACGCGCCGTTCCCGTTGGTATTCTTCTCAGTTCTTTTGAGGCTCATAGTACTTATTTTTGTGTAGCGGCGTTTGGTTCACGGAGAGCGTCGATGATCTCGCCGCAAAACAGATCAACTAGCTCAAAGGCATCTTCATGCTCGACGGCCAGGCTCATAAGGAACTCGGGACCTGGTGAAGCCCCGAGTTTCTGCTCGACGTGTTCACTCGCGTCGAGATACCGCGAGAGGGTCGCTTGTGGGATAGTGACGATGATCGGTTCGTTATCGGCAGGTGCTTTCATTCGTCGATAGGTTAAAAGGTTTGATTGTTACCAGTTGTCGTTTGGTGATGGGGACGGGGACGGTTTCTCGGACTTTCGACTTCGAAGCTCTGCGTCAAGAGTGTCCAGTTGCTCTCGCAGAGCTGTTACGTCCCGCTTTAACGCCAGATTCTGTTGGGCCACTTCCTTTGTCTGGGCGACAGCTTCGCCTAGCTCGTTTAAGCGTTGATTGAGCGTCGCGGTCTGCTCAGTGAATGCTTGAGTGGCGGCGCGCTGTTTATTGACCTCGGCAACAACGGCGTCGTTGGCGGAAACGCTTGGCGATTGCACGATGTCTCGTCGCGGCAGGGATGACTTGTCGTTCGGTCGAAGATCCCAGTGCGCGGTCGTCTCGACGCGGTAAACCGGATGGCCTTCGTGCATCACAAGCGGATCACGTGCGTCAACGTAGCGACCGAATCGGTACTCTTTGAGTTGATCGTCGGTTTTTAGGCCACTGGAGCCGACGGGCCGGCCAACCGGCGTAGCACGCAACGCCAGAGGGTGTCGGTGAGTTGATGAGCAGGCTGATAGAAAGATGATTGGAATCAGAAGTAGGTTTTTCATGGTGCAAAGGCGGACTGAGGCGTTGAGGTTGGTGGCAGCTCGGGGACCAGAGAGTGTTGTAGATCGCTCGGGATAAATGACGGCGGTTCTGGCGCCGCCGAAGGCGACGGCGAAGCTATCGGTTGCAGTGAAGCGGTGAGTGTTCCGCCGATCTTGGCGTCCTTTTCATCCACAGTTTGTGTGATGTAGAGATAGAATTGCTTCCCTGCTGGCACTCGGACGTAGAAGCCATCGCGTTCGATGGTTTGCAGGATTTGTTGAGCGTATCTGTCGAGAACGCTCTGTGCGCCCATGAGCGGTGCATTCTGCAAACTCGGAACTGCAAAGGTGCCGAAGGCTGATGTTCGTGTTTCGGTGAAAGCTGAGGCAGCCCCACTGAGCAACGACGCGACGAATAATTTTACTTCCGCAAGATTGTCGGTCTTGAGCAGCTTTCCGCGCAATCCCGCGCTACCGTCAGTGATTCCCCAAGTTCCCGTGTCGGCGTCTTGCTCGCGATCCAAGGCAAGACCAGAAACATTCAGCTCCTGGCCGTCTTGCCAGACCAGAGTCCAGCGTCCGTTGCTCGCAATGCGTTCACGTGCACGATCAACTTGAGCGGCGCCGTGCACTTCGGTGCCTGCCGGGATAATCAACTGCCCGTGATGAAAAACATCTTCGGTCACTAAACCGATGATCGGGGTTCGGATTGAAGATGAATCGACCGTGATGATCAACTCGCACGGAACCAGCCGGCCATACGGCGCGAAGTCCTCGCTGAACTTCTTTCCCTCTTTTGTTGGCAGGGCAGGAGTTTCCGTGACAAGATTGAGCAGTGGCAGCGTAGGCGGTGTGTTTTGTGATTTCGGCTGCGGAGTCGGGACGGATTTTGGTTCGCTGCTCTGAGGATCGAAGGGAACCATGTCCCGCCTGATCGTCTCTGGTAGCTGTTGGTTGTTTGCTGTTTCCTTAGTCGAAGTCTTCCGCGTGACCAAGGAGGCCACGTGGAAAGGTCGACGGCTGTTAACCAGAAGAAGAATGATAACCAGTCCGATGAGAAACAGCGTGAGTGCACCGGTTGGCGAGCGAAAGAAGTTGAGGAAGCGTCGGGGACTCATTGTGGAATGGGTGTTGGTTCGACATCTTTTGCGTCAGGCAAAGCGGATTCGGGTGAGTTATCCCGTCGCGTGAGCACGAAAGTGAAGTCGTTCTTGAGTGAAAGATCGTTTCGACCAGCAGACCCGCCGCTCACCACAACGTAGCCGAGAGTCGATTCGCGCGGTGGAATCGCGCCCACCAAGTCTGTTAGTGATGGCGTAAAGACACGGTCGCCAACCCGCACCTGGAGTTGTTCCGGCGAATGGTCGAGCGGTTTATCGCTGCGATTCGTTATCAGGAGATGAAAGACAAGGGTGTCTTCGTCCGGGTATCGGAATACTTCTGTTAGCTTTACTTCGTAGTCGCCGCAGTCGCTCAAGAGCGGTTGTGCGCGAAGGTCGCGATACTCAAGTCCGGTAAGCGCATCAGGCTGGTTAGCTTGAAGCAGTGGGAAAGCCTTGACCTTATCGAGTAATCCCAGCAATCGTGGCGGCGCTAGTGGACCTGTGACTCGTTTGGTTTTATCGGATGGGCTTTGCAGCACTACCGAGTAGATTGGTTTTGCGCTTTCGTGGAGTTCGAAAGCATAAGTGCGATTGTTCCATCGCACGTTCAGGTTTGTCGCCGCATCCTTGGCTAGAGCGCGCAAAGAGAAGTGGGCAGTGCCCTTAGTATGCGCGATCTGAAATAGACCGGGCGTCTTTCCGTCCACCGTTAGGAGCGCTCCATCGATCGCTGCGATCGGTGACGGAAAACTCACAGTGGTCACGCGTGTCGCGGAAACGGGAACGGGGTAAACCGTGTGATCGTTTAATGGAAAATCCTGGACACGCGGTTCGTTCGCGCCCGCGAGTACAACTGTGATTGGAAAGGTAAAGGCAAATAGTCTAACGAGTGGGTTCATATTTGAAATCTTGGATAGCGGTCGGGAACCGGCCGTTCCCGACCATGTTCGGATTGCGTAGCATCTTCAGCTTGAGCGTGAAGGGCACGGCCTCGCTAAAGGCGCGCTCCTGGAAAATGCCGCTGCGAATGAGCTGTCCGCTTACCTGGGTAAGAACAGCGTCACTGCGCGTTTGGAGAATATCGATTTTGCCGATCTCAGCCTTCTGATGCAGCTGCTTCGCTTTGAATTCCGATTCTTCAGAAGTCCACTCTCCAAGCGCTTTTTCTTGCGCATGTTTAAGAAACATCTGCTTGAGCAGCTCTGGATGATCGAAGCCCTTTGGATTGCGTTCCAGGAAGGCAACTGCAGCCAGCGTGCTCTGTTCCGCATGCAACTGCTTCGCTTCCTGAAATTGAAGGAGCGGAGAGACGAAAAACGTTCCGGCTGGATCGACAATGACGACGCGCTCGC
>WNGB01008395.1_pt1 | contig 14705 bp, 11 predicted proteins | sample 5400681 | NCBI WGS metagenome assembly WNGB01 (sample SAMN13153367, study PRJNA577476) | soil metagenome | isolation source: 115 cm soil or saprolite under grassland replicate 2 | place: USA:California | collected 2016-06-15
TCTCGGCCTCGACAATGGCCAACATCGGCCCGGCCTACAGCTTCTTCTTCGGCTTCGCGTTCCTGGTGGTGACGGCGGGCGTGGCGGCGCCGCTGACCATCATCGCGGCCGGCGTGTCCATCGCGCTGCTCGGCAACACGCTGTCCCAGTTCTCCCGGGCGCAGCCGTCCACCGGCGGGTTCATCTCGTTCGTGGGCAAGACGTTCGGCGGCACCAGCGCGGTGAGTACGGCGCTGCTGTGCGGGGCCGGGTACATCATCGCCATCTCCTCGGTGCTCGCCGTGGTCGGCGGGTTCCTGTCCCTCACGCTCCAGCACTACCTGGGCTGGAACATCCCGTGGGGCATCTTCACCGTGGTGCTCACCGCCGGGGCCGTGCTGATGATGGTGCGTGGCGTGGCGGTATCCACCAAGCTGGCCGGGTTCTTCTTCGTCTTCGAGATGCTGGTCCTGGTCGTGGTGTCGGTCATCGCGATCATCCAGCACGGGGGGCACCTGTCCGCCGTGCCCTTCGAGCCGAGCCACATCACCAACGGCTTCTCCGGGCTGGCCGCGGGCTTCCCGCTCGCGGTCTACCTGTTCATCGGCTGGGAGAACTCGGCCGCGCTGGCCGAGGAGACGGGTAACCCGCGGCGCAACGTGCCCCGCGCGGTGTTCCTGTCCATCGCGCTCATGGTGGTCAGCTACCTGCTGTTCGCCTTCGCCACGGTGACCGGGTTCGGGTACAACGGGGCGAAGCTGGCCGCGGCCCCCATCCCCTTCATCACCGTGTCCGGGAACATCGCCCCGGCCTTCGCCGCGTTCGCCTACATCGCGGGCATGACCTCCACCCTCGGCGTGCTGATCGCGGCGGCCAACTCGCAGTCGCGGCTGATCTTCAACGCGGGGCGGGAGGGCCTGCTGCCGCGCTGGCTGGGCCGGGTGCACCCGCAGCGGCGCACCCCGATGAACGCCATCTACGCGTTCGTCGCGCTGGCCGGCGGGATCATCCTGATCTGGGTGCTGGGCCACGTGATCGGCGGCCACACGGGGAGCATGGACCCGCTCAACTTCTTCTTCGAGTCCTCCACGATGGGCACCATCCTCGTCCTCGTGGTCTATTTCCTGGCCAACCTGGCCCTGCCGTTCTACTACCGGAAGTACCGGCCGGCCGAGTTCAGCGTGGTGAAGCACCTGGTGCTGCCGGTCCTCGGGATGGCCGCCATCGCGGTGCCGGTGTACTACCTGTGCAAGCCCGGCCAGGCCGCGCCGTACGACTGGTTCCCGTATGCGGCGCTGGTCATCGTGGTGGTCGCGGTGATCTACGCGGCGGTGCTCAGCCGCCGTGACCCCGGGCTGGGGGAGCGGGCCGGGTCGATCATCGCCGATGAGTAGACCCGGCGGGCGTTCGGCAGGTCCCCGGTGAGTTGCGTTCTGCGGAGGAGAGATCAGTCATGACGGACACGGCGCTGCGGGCGGCCCAGGCATCCGGCCCGGTCCCAGTGCATCCGCTCGAGCCGGCCGGTGCGGCTGAGTACCTGGCCGGGCGGGACATCCTGGCCGCTGCGGGCCTGCTGGCCGGGCCGGTGCGCTTCGCCTACTACGGGCTGGAGGAGCCCGCCAAGGACGAGGTGCTCGGCCCGGCCGGTGAGACGGCAGGCGGGCCTGCCGGTGAGACGGCCGCCGGGCCGGACCGCGAGACGGAGGGCGAGACGGCCGCCGGGCCGGACCGCGAGACGGAGGGCGAGACGGCCGCCGGGCCGGGCCGCGAGACGGCCGCCGGGCCGGACCGCGAGACGGAGGGCGAGACGGCCGCCGGGCCGGGCCGCGAGACGGCCGGCGGGCCGCCGGACCGGCGGCTGCGGGCCTTCCTGATCAACGTGGCCACCGGCGAATCCTGCGACGTGGTGGTCTCACTGACCCGGCGCCAGGTCGTCAGCCGCCGCGTCCTCGACCCCCGGGCCGACGGGCAGGTGCCGATCATGGATCGGGACTTCGCCACCGCCGAGGAGGTGGTCCGCGCCGACCCGGCGTGGCGGGCGGCGATGGCCCGGCGCGGGCTGGACGACGTGACCAGGGTCCGCGCCTGCCCGCTGACCGCTGGCTCGTTCGGGTTCCCGGGCGAGGACGGGCGGCGGCTGGTGCGGGTGCTCGCGTTCGTCCAGGACGACGAGCACGGCTACGCCTGGGCGCACCCGGTAGACGGCGTGGCCGCCTACGTGGACCTGGTGGAGCGGCGGGTCATCGAGCTGGTGGACGAGTTCGTGCTGCCAGTTCCGCAGGAATCCGGCGACTACGACGACCCGGCCGTCCGCGGGCCGCACCGGACCACGCTGCGGCCCATCGAGATCACCCAGCCCGAGGGCCCGAGTTTCACCCTGGACGGCCACCTGCTGCGCTGGGAGGGCTGGTCCATGCGGGTCGGCTTCGATGCCCGCGAAGGGCTGACCCTGCACCAGATCAGCGTCGGCGACAGCGGCCGGGAGCGGCCGGTCATCTACCGGGCCTCGATCCCCGAGATGGTCGTCCCCTACGGGGACCCGAAGTTCCGGTACTGGCAGACCTACTTCGACAGCGGCGAGTACCTGGTCGGGAAGTGGGCGAACTCGCTCGAGCTGGGCTGTGACTGCCTCGGCGAGATCGCCTACCTGGACGCGACCGTGACCGATGATGGCGGCGAGCCGCGGACGATCCGCAACGCCATCTGCATCCACGAGGAGGATTTCGGGATCCTCTGGAAGCACACCGACATCTTCAACGGCTCGGCCCAGTCGCGCCGCCAGCGCCGCCTGGTGGTCTCCTTCTTCGCCACCATCGGCAACTACGACTACGGCTTCTACTGGTACTTCTACCTCGACGGCACGATCGAGTGCGAGATCAAGCTGACCGGCGCGCTGTTCACCGCCGCCCACCCGGGGGGAAACCACCCGCACTCCACCGAGGTCGCACCGGGGCTGGGCGCGCCCGCGCACCAGCACCTGTTCAGCGCGCGGCTGGACATGGACGTGGACGGGCAGGCCAACGCGGTGGAGGAGATCGACGTGGCCGGGTTGCCCGCCGGGCCGGGCAACCCGTACGGCAACGCCCTGGTCCAGCAGATCACCCGGCTGCGCACCGAGTCGCAGGCGGCCCGGCGGGCCGACGGCAGCCGCGGCCGGACCTGGCGGGTGATCAGCACCGAGCGGGCCAACCGGTTCGGCCACCCGGCCAGCTACACGCTCTACCCCGAGGCGGCGCCGGTGCTGCTGGCCGACCCGGGCTCCCCGGTCGCCGCGCGGGCCGGCTTCGCCGCGCAGCACCTGTGGGTCACCCGGTACGACCCGGCGCAGCGGTACCCGGCCGGGGACTTCGTCAACCAGCACCCGGGCGGGGCCGGATTGCCGGAGTTCATCCGCGGTGACCGCGATATCGACGGGACCGACATCGTGCTGTGGCATACGTTCGGGCCGACGCATTTCCCCCGGCTGGAGGACTGGCCGGTGATGCCCGTGGCCCGGTGCGGGTTCACGCTGAAGCCGACCGGGTTCTTCGACCGCAACCCCACGCTGGATGTGCCGCCGCCGCAGCACTGCTGAGCCGGGCGTCGGCCCCGGGGCGTGTCCCAGGGGCCAGCCACGGGCCGGGCACCCGGGCGGGGAGCCCGGCCCGTGCGGTCAGGAGGCGCCTGGGCCGGGGGCGGCCTGAGCGCGGAGCAGGCGCCGGGCGAGGGTGACCGCTCCGGTCACCGGGTCCTGCCGGAGGATCCGCAGTTCCAGTCCGGGGTGAACGGCCGCCAGCCTGTCCCGCAGAGCCTGGGCCAGCCGGGGCTGGTGCACGATGACGCTGCCGGCCGCGACCACGGCCGAGCCCGCCGCGCCCCGTCTGATCAGCGTCGTGACCAGGGCCGAAAGGTGCGCCGCCGCGTCGCTGATCACGCCCATGGCCAGCCGGGACCCGGCGTCGGCCGCGGCGAACACAGCCGGGGCGCGGGGGCCCCAGTTCTGCGGTGTGGGCTCGTCGTTGACGGCGCGGGCCAGCCGCTCCGCATCCTGCACCGCGAACGCGCTGATCAGCGCCGTGAGCAGGCCATCGTCCTGTTCTCCCTGGTCATGAGCCCGGAGGGCGGCCCGGGCCGCGTCACGCACCAGGGCCGGGCCGCTTCCCTCATCGCCCAGCACCCAGCCCCAGCCTCCGGCCAGCAGAGTGTTGCCTGACGTGTCGGTGCCCACCCCGATCGACCCGGTGCCGGCCACGATGCCGATGCCCTGCTCCAGGCCGGCCGCGGGGACCAGCAGGGCGCCGTCGTTGACAACCCTGGACGGCCATCCCTTCCCGGCGAGCGCGCGTTCCAGGTCGGTGCAGCGGGCCAGCGAGTTGCACCCCTGGGCGCCCACGCCCAGCGCGGCGACGTCGCTGCCTTCGGGCACGGTACGGGCCAGGTGCTCCAGCAGCCAGGCGGCCGCCTGCCCGGCCGGCTCGGCGCACCAGCCGCCGGCGGCGAACTCCCGCGCCGCGACCAGATCGCCGGCCAGGGTCTCGACCCGGATCGCGAGCTTGCTGCCGCCCACGTCCAGGCCGGCCAGGACCATCACGCGGGCCCGGAATCCACGGCCAGCGTGGCCGTCGCGGCGGCGGCGTCGGCCGCCGCTGAGGTGGCTGATCCGTCTGCGTGCGTGCGTGCTGCCGCCGGGGCGCCCGCCGCGACCTTGGTGTCGGAATGCTGGAAGACGAATTCCTCGATGTCCACCTCCCGCAGCTCGGCGACGGCCGCGACCAGGATCTGCATCACCAGCACCTCCAGGATGGCGCGCTGCGCGGGCGGGCGCGGGGGCAGGCGGACGGTAGCAAGATTGTCCCGGGGCGGCGCCTCCTGGGTGGTCACCAGGATGACCTGGTGACCCGCGTCGGCCAGGGTGCCCGCCACATCCGCCTCCCGGGCATCACCGAACAGCACGTGCACGCTGTCGCCCGCGGATTCCATCGAGCCATGCAGGTACTGCCGTGTGCTCATCCCGGCGGACGGCACCCGGGCCACCTCCCGGAAGAGCAGGGCTGCCGCCTCCGCGGTGCCCACCGAGGGGCCGGCCCCGACGAAGTCAGCCGACCGGCACTCGGCGAAGCGGGGGGCCAGGCCGCGTACCGCCTCCGTGAGGCGCGCCTCGGTCAGCCGGAAGGTCCCCGCCAGATCCTGCCAGCCCGGGTCGGCTACCCCGCCATCCCACGCGTCGGCGAGGATGCCGAGCGCGGCCACGGTCGCGGTATAGCCGACGGTCGAGGCGTAGCTGTCCGGGAGGTTGCCGAGGCCGAGCACGACCCGGGCGATGTCGGCGATCGGGGAGGGCACCTTGTTGACGACCGCGTACCGCTGCGGCTCCGGTACCGATTCGAGCACCGCCAGGGTTTCCGCGCTCCGGCCACTCTGGGAGATGCCGACCACCGGATGGCGGGTGCCGGGGAACGGCAGGGGATGGTCCCCGGCGGTCAGGCGCCAGGAATGTATGCCACGGCTGCGCAGCACCCAGACCGGCGCGCACGCAGCGGCCAGGCTTGCGCCGATCCCGGTGAACAGCGGGCCGGGCTGCGCCAGGTCGCCCGCTGCGGCCCGCGCGCTGACGGCCGCGCTGACGGCCTCGACGGCCTGCCCCAGGTGCTCTGCCTGGGCAGCCCGGGCAGATTCGAAAGATATGTACCAGGCGTTCATCGGTCCCCCTGCGGTGCGGCGAAGGTGCGGGTGCGCGACGACCAGTCCCTGTCCAGCGGCGGGACCGGGTCAGCGCTGCTCGTGATGGCCACCGGCCCGCCGCTCGCCGCGGATTCCTCTACGGCCAGCATCACGTCCAGCACGTGGAACGCGAGCCGTCCACTGGCCCGCGGTGGCTGGCCGGCCCGGATGGCCCGGGCCATCTCCAGCACGCCGACTCCGCGGCTGCGTTCCTCGCCGGCGGGTTCCACGGCGGCCCAGCCGGGGCGGCCCGGGCGCTCGGGCAGGATGCGGGTGGTCCCGCTGAATTCGCTCACCGGGACCTCGATCGTCCCGCGGGTACCCGAGATCTCGAATAGCTGCCGGCGCACGGCGGAATCGAAGCTGAAGACCGACGTTCCGACGACGCCGGAGGCGAAGGTGATGAGCACGCTCAGATGGGTGTCCACCTCGACCGCGAAGCGGGTGCCCGCGTCCGGCCCAGACCCGATGACCCGCTCGGCGGCCATCCGGTGACCGGCGGCTTCGACGGAGGTGACCGGCCCGAGCAGCTGCACCATCGTGGCCAGGTAGTACGGGCCGATATCGAACAACGGCCCGGCGCCCCTGGCGAACAGGAACTGCGGGCGGGGATGCCAGGTGTCCGGGCCCGGCCCCTGCATGAGGGTGAGGACCGTCTGCGGGTCCCCGATGGCCCCGCTGGCCAGCTCGCGCAGCGCGGTCTGGATACCCGCTCCCAGGATCGTGTCGGGCGCGTTGCCGACCGCCACCCCAGCCGCCTCGGCCTTGCCGAGCACGGCCGCAGCGGACTCGCGGTCGAGCGTGAGGGGTTTCTCGCCCCAGAGGTGCTTGCCCGCCTCGATCACGGCCAGCGCAACCTCGGCGTGCGCGGCCGGGGTGGTCAGGTTGACGATCAGTTCAATGTCGCTGAGGCTGAGCAGCGCAGCCGTGGTCCCGGCGAACCCGATGCCATGGGCCGCGGCCTGCTGCCGGGCACGGCCGGGGTCCAGGTCCGCGATGCCCCGGACCTCGATGTCGGGATAACCCAGCAGGCTGGTCAGGTACTGATCCGCGACGTTGCCTGCGCCGATGATGCCGACCCGCATGGGCCCGGCCGCCATGCCGCGGGTCATGAGCGCGCCAGGTGGAGGAAGAACCCGGCGTTGCGCTGCAGGACGGGGAACACATCACCGTCGTGCACCACGACCTCGACGACCGGCATTTCCAGGAACGGGCGGCTCAGGGCGAGGACCTCTCCCATCCTGCCGGTGAGATCGGTTCCACGCACCGGGTCACCCGGATCCGGCGGCTCGTTCGTCACGTGCAGGAAGCGCACCCGGCTGCCCAGCCGGGGAATGAGCTCGAACACATCGGCGCCGCCCACGCTAGCCCAGTGCGTGTCCAGCTCCAGGAGCACGCTCTCGTCGAGCGCGTCCACCAGGACCTGATAGGCCGGTACCCCGCCGGCCTGCTGGCTGAATTCGAAGTCGTGGTTGTGGTAGCCCAGGCGGATGCCCTGGTCCGCGGCACGCCGCGCGGCATCGTTAAGGTCAGCGGCCAGTGCCTCGATGGCGGCCCGGTCGTGCAGCCTGCCTGGGTCCGCCCAGGGCACGATCACGGTGCCGATGCCCAGGCGGTCCGCGGCGGCCAGCAGCGCCTCCCGGTCGGCGGACAGGACGTTGGCGTGGGCCGTGACCGCGGCCAGGCCAGTGCTTTCCAGCACGCCGGCGAGCTGGTCCGGGTGGTCCAGGAGGCGGTACGGCTCGACATGGGTGAACCCCATCGCGGCGAGCCGGCCCAGGGTGCGGCCGAGGTCAGCCGGCCCGAGGTCATCCCGGACGCTGTAGAGCTGGACTCCTAGGTACGTGCGCTGAGCGATGTCCGCATCCGGGGACACGTGGCTCACGGGAACTCCGCTCTGTGAGGAGAGTGAACAAACCGATTGCAAACCACATAATACCAAATACAAGCCACTAGCTGGCATGTGGTCTGGCTCTCGTGGCGCCGGTTCCCGCGGCGTCCGCCCGCGGCGGTGGCGGCTCGCCCCGGCGCGGCCTCCGGTCGCGCCGGCCGCCCGCGGGCACCCCGGGTCAGCCGGCCGGGACCGCTTCCCACGTCCCCGAGCTCATCGAGGCGTAGCAGGCATCGATGACGCGGTTGACGACGAGGCCGTCCGCGAAGGTCTCGGCGGGCTCGACCCCCCGGGCGAGGCAGTCCACGAAGTGGCGCATCTCCTGGCTGAAGCCATACGCCCGGGCTTCTTCCGGAACGGGGAACACCCATCCGGTCTGCGCGTCAGCCTTCTCGACGAGATAACCGGCCGGGTTCTCGATGAACCCCCATACCGGCGTGGCCGCGGTGTCGGTGACCAGGCGGCCCGCGGTGCCCACGAACTCGTGCCGTAGCTGCATGCCGCCCTTCTCGACCCAGGAGGACTCGACGATGGCCAGCTGGCCGCCCGCGAACTTCAGCAGGGCAACCGCGCTGTCTTCCCCCGCCGTCTTGTCCGCGTGCGCCAGCGTCGCGCCCCAGGCGAACGCCTCGACGATGCGGTTGTCCTTGCCGAGGAAGTGCCGCGCCGACTCGATGGTGTGGCAGCCCATGTCCAGCAGCGCGCCGCCGCCCGCCGTGGTGGCGTCCCAGAAGTGCGGCGCATGCGGCCCGGAGTGAGCTTCCCGGGCGCGGATGGTCAGCAGGTCGCCGATCGCGCCCGCCCGGACCATGCCGTGCGCCTTCGCGATGTTCGGGGCGAAGACCGAGCTCTCGGCGTAACCGTGCCAGATGCCCGCCTGCTGCACGGCCGCCAGCATCTCCGCGGCCTCATCCCCGGTCCGGGCCAGTGGCTTGGTGCAGACGACCGCCTTACCCGCGCCCGCCGCGATACGGGTGGCCCCGAGGTGGGCCTCGTTGGGCAGCGCGATCACCACCAGGGCGACGTCCGGGTCGGCGCACAGCGCCGCGAGGTCGGTGTACTGGCGTGCGATGGGGCCCCAGCTGCCGGCGAACGCGGCCGCGCGGGCCGGGTCACGGGAGTAGTTCGCGGTGATCTGGGCGCCGCGGACGTCCTGGAGGGCTTCCGCGTAAGTCGCCGCGATGAATCCCGAGCCGGCCAGGCCCACTCCGATCACTGACTGGTCCTCCGCATCGCCGCGCGGCGCAGCCTGCCGCTGCGGTCCGCACGCTCGCTGTCATCGTGTGGCAGGCAATTGGTCTGTTGCGGGCTCTACGATATCGGACTAATACATACCAGTACAGACCACCAGATACTGGCCGTCGAGGCGCCCTCAGCTCCAGGCCCAGCCGGGCCGGGTAGCCGGCCGCCGGACAGGCCCGGGAATCCGGACAGGCCCGGGAATCCGGACAGGCCCGGGAATACCGTCAGCTGGTGCGGGTGTGGCTAAGCGCCTCGGGCCGGGAGAACGAGGTCCTCAGCCGGTAGCGCTCCCCGGCGTACTTGATCGTGGACGCGAACAGCGGCCGGTCAACCGGGTCGAAGGCGACCTGGTGCATGACCAGCAGGGGTTTGCCCTCCGCGATCTGCAGGTGCTGGGCCTCATAGTGATCGGCCTCGCGGGACTCAATGGTGCTGTCCGCCCGCACCGGCTCGACGCCCGCGCCGGACAGGGTGCTGTACAGGGAGTCCCGGGTGAAGTCCGCCCGGGCGATGTCCGGTGCCACCGAGACGGCTATCCGGGTGGCATCCAGGGCGATCGGCACGTCGTCGAGGAGCCGGACCCGCTCGAGGTGGAACAGCCCGGTACCGGGTGCGATGGAGAGCATCTCGGCCTCGTCGAGACTCGCCGGGCTCACCTCGGCGCGCAGCACCTCGGACCTGGGCTCCAGGCCCATCCGGGCCGCCGTCTCGCTGAACGACTCCAGGGTGTTCGGCCACTCGCGCCTGGCCACGCTCTGTGACACGTACCAGCCACGGCCGTGGGAGGCGTTGAGCACGCCGGCGTCGACCAGCTGGGTCAGCGCCTTGCGCAGGGTGACCCGGCTGATGCCCAGCTGCTGGCAGAGCTCGCGCTCCGGTGGCAGCCGCGCGCCACCGCGCAGGGCTCCCTCGTCGATCTGGTTGCGGATCAGGGTCGCGGCCTGGATCCACAGGGGTTCTGGATAGTCGGCGCGGATGACCGCGGCCACTCCACGCGTGTCGCTCACGAGCTTGGGCCTCTCTGCTGCTCTCATTGAGTATCCCGGCGTCAGTGTCATCGGGCGAGCAACCTGTCGAACGCGGCACTGAGACCGGGATCGGATCGCCGCCGGGCCGGGTCCGCGTCGTGGTACTCGATGATGCTCCGTGCCCCGGCGGCGAAGGAGATCCTGGGCTGGAATCCGGGCACCATGCGGCGGAGCTTGGTGGTATCGAAGAGCATCGAATGCCGGAAGTCGTGCTCCAGGACATCGGCCCAGGGCGGCCACTCCCGGGCAATGGTCTCGCTGGCCCGGTGGACGAGTACGGGGCTCGCCACGCCTGCCGCCGCGGCGAGGGCGGCATGGATCTGGTCCCAGGTAAGTATGTCGCCGCTGACGAGATTGACGCTCTCGCCTACCGCATGCCCGTTTCCCAGCACCGGGACGAGGGCCCGGGCGAAATCACCCGAATGCATCAGGGTCCACAGGGACGTCCCGTCGCCGTGCACCACGACCGGCTGGCCGGCACGCATCCGCTCGACCGCCGTCCAGCCGGGCAGTACCGGCACGGTCGTGGCGTCGTACGTGTGGAAAGGGCGCACGATCGTCACCGGGAAACCGCTGGCGGAATGGGCATTCACGAGATAATCCTCGCAGGCGATCTTGTGCCGGGCGTAGCCGAAGACGGGCTGCCGCCGGGGTGAGGACTCGGTCACCGGGAGCAGCGGTACCGGCCGCGCGAAGACCGAGCAGGTGCTGATGAACACGTAATGGCCGGTGATCGGCGCGAAGAGGCCGGGATGCCCGTCGATCTGGTCCGGGGTGAAGCCAACCCAGTTGACCACCACGTCGTAGTGCTGCCCGGCCAGCGCGCCGCGCAGCTCCGCGAGGCGGTGCACGTCCACCCGGAGCTGGGCGGCCGCGGCGGGGACCGGCCGCCGCGGCTCGCCCCGGGTGGCGATGGTCAGGTCGTGGCCCTGACGGGCCGCCTCCGCCGCCACGGCAGACCCGATCATGCCCGCCCCGCCCAGGAACAGGATCCGCATGCTCAGCTGCTCCCCGGCGTGTCCCGGCCCGCGGACAGGCCGCTGCCCACCAGGTAGTCATAGCTGCGCCGCAAGGCCTCGAAGGTGTCGATGCGCAGCCGCTCGAGCTCCACGATGTGCCACCGCAGTCCCGAGGGCGCGGTGAGCACCCTGGCCCAGTCGATCTTTCCCTCGCCGATCGGCACCATCACATCGTCGGCGTAGCTCACCGCGGGACCGTCCTTCACGTGGACGAGCCTGGCGCGCTCACCCAGCCGGGTCAGCACCTCGGCCGCGTCGGCGCCGCCCAGCTGCGCCCAGTAGGCATCCAGCTCCACCAGCACCCGGTCGTCGAGCGCGCTGAGCAGCAGGTCATATGCCTGCTGGCCGGCGAAGTGCTGGGAGAACTCGGCGAAATGGTTGTGGTAGGCGACCGTCAGGCCGCGCGCGGCGGCGCGCTCAGCCGCCTCGTTGACCCGCTCGGCGCCGGCCAGCACCGCCTGCGGAGTGCCGAACTCTTCCCGTTCCATGCTCCACACCAGGACCCGGGCGCCGAGCTCGGCGTTCTCATCCAGGATCTGGTCCGCCCGGGGGCCCGCCGGGAACGGCGCGTGCGCACTGGTCAGCTCCAGCCCGGCGTCGGCGATGGCCCGGCGGACCCGGGCCGGGCCGAAGTGCTCGACCAGCCCGTAGGTCTCGATGCCCCGGTAGCCGGTCGCCGCGAGCTTCGCGAGCGTGCCTTCGAGATCGGCGCGCGCCTGGTCGAGGACCGTGTACATCATCACGCCGATACGGGCAGGCGGGACCGCGCCCGGGCCGGCAGTAGCGGCTGCTGGTGCCGGCTCACTCATCGTGATCCCGCCGCCCACGTCAGGGCCTGGCGCACGAGCTGCCGGAACGGTGGCTCGCCCCAGCAGCGCATGTCGTGGCCGAGGGCGAGGTAGACCACCCGCCCGGCACCCACCTCGCGGGCGTACATGACCGGGATGACCACGCCGTCGCCACGGTGGCGCTGCGCGAGCACCTGGATCTTCTCGTCGGCGAGCTCGAATTCGTAGTACTCGTCGAAGAGATCGAAGTCATCCACGCCCGCCGTGACGGGATGCTCCGCCACGATCTCGATCGTGTGAAGGCCTTCGTGGTGCCCCGGGCCGTGCGACAGGTAGCGGTTGCCCAGCAGGTCGAACAGGGGGCGGTCGGCCGGGTCCAGGTGCCCGTCGCGCCAGCCCATGATGTTCGAGCAGTGAATGCTCACCATTCCTCTCCCGCCGGCCACCATCCCGGCCAGCGCTTCCTGCTGCCCGGTCAGGAACTGGCCGCCGGAGGTATAGAACAGGAAGACGTCATTCCCGGCGGTCTCGGGCCGGGGGTCGGTGAATCGGCCGGTGCCTGCGGCGCGCCGGGTGGCGAAGCCTGCCTCGGTGCCGAGCTGCTGGAACACCAGCGACGCGCTGATCAGGTCGTGATGTATGTCGTCGCCGTTGACGATGACCATGGCGCGGGGTGCGGTCGCAGCGGTCACGTTCATCCTCCGGGGAATGAGGGACGGGCCTGCGGGGCGGCACCGCGTGCCGCCCCCGCAGGCGGGTGGTCAGGAAACAGGCTTGAGCCGCAGCGCCACCACCTCGTTGGGATACGGCTGGAAGTACGGGTTGCCGGGAGTGGGGAAGCCAGTGACTTTCGCCGTGCTCCAGTCTGCGTAGTTGCCCCAGTAGAACATCGTGATCATCGGCAGGTCGTTGACATAAATGCTCTCGATCTTGTAGAGAATGGCGTTCTGCTGTGCGGTGGTCGTCGCCTTCGGGTACTCGCTGAATAGCGTCTTGGCCGTGGGGCTGTCGAATCGCTCGATGTTCTGGTAGGTCGGGGTCATCTTGCCGACCGGCTGGAAGTAGTTGGGGTTCATGATGTCGTTGTAGAAGGAGAATGCGCGCGGTGCGGAGTTGACCGGATAGCCCTGCGTGGACTGGAAATGCCCGCTGCCGGTGAGCTTGTTGATGTCGTTCACGGAAGTGGTGTTGATGTCGACTTTCATCCCGATGGCCTTGAGTTGCGCCACCACCACCTGAACCCGGGACGCGATGTCGGTGTAGGAGGCCGGGAAGCTGATCGAGAACTCCAGGCGCTTGCCGTTCTTGTAGAAGTAGCCGTCACTGTGCCGGCTGAAGCCGTCACTCTCCAGTAGCTTCATCGCGGCCGGCTTGTCCTGCTTGAAGTTGACGTTCCGGTACTGCGGCGCGACCGAGTCGGCGAACGCGGGCATCGGCAGTCCGGTGACGTTCGTGGCCGCGGGTGAATCCGATGCCGCGCCGATCTGCGCCCGGTCGATGCCCAGGCTGATCGCCCGGCGGACGCTGATGTCGGACAGTGGCCATACCGTGAGGTTCGGGATCAGGCCGTCCTGGCCGACCACGGGCGCCCAGTAGTGATTGTTCGTGCTCAGGCTGGTGAACGTCTTGGTCGCGTCCGCGATGTAGGTTCCGCCCCAGTCAGCCTGGCCCTGGACGAGCGCATTCGTCTGGCCCTCGTTGTCCTGATAGGGGATGAATCGCAGGCCGCCGATCTTAGGCGCGCCCTGCCAGTAGTTCTTGTTGGCCTTGAGCAGGAAACTCTGCGGGGAGAAGGAATCCAGCTCGAATGGCCCGGTGCCGACCGGGTTCTTGTCGGCGTAAGTGGCCGGGTTGGCTACTTTCGACCAGATGTGCTGCGGCACCATCGGCACCGAGACGATGTTCGTGAAGTACTGCTGGGACGGGCTGGTGAACGTCATGACCACGGTGCCAGGATCACTGGCGGTGACCGTGGCGAACTGGACGCCGAGCACGTTGAGCGCGGCATTTTTCTTGATCAGGTTGTAGGTGAAGACCACGTCGGAGGCGGAGAACGGCTTGCCGTCGGTCCACTTGACGCCGGTCTGGAGGTGCAGGGTGAGCGTCTTGTTGCCGTCCGACCAGGTCCAGGATTTTGCGAGCCAGGGAAGGTCATGGCCGACGTCGACATTGTTGATCTGCACGAGCGGCTCGTAGATGAAGCCCCCCTGGCCCTGCTGGGCAAACGTGGCGGCTTCCGCAGTGTTGGGCAGGAACGGGTTGAACGTCTGGGTGAGTGAGTCGGACTGGCCCGCAACGTTGATGATGAGCCCGCTGCCGCTTCCGGTCGTCCCGGAGCCGCTGGAACATGCCGCGAGCACGGCGATCATCCCGGCAGCGATCGATGCTCCGGCGACCCGCCGGAGCACCGAGGACGAGGGTCTTCTCATGCGTGGTACCTCCTTGTGTTACTGACAACTGGCGTGCGTGCCCCTGGCTAGGAGGCACTGGCATCTCGTTCGTGGCTGCTTTCCGGGTGCGGGGCTGGTGAGCCGCTGATCGCGAGCGCGTTCTGCTCGCGTCGCCCGGCGGCCTCCGTGTCGTCGGCGTACAGCCAGCAGCGGACCCAGTGGCCGGGGCCAAGGGCGAACTCCGGCGGTGCGGCGGACCCGCAGCGGTCCATCGCGAAGGGGCAGCGCGGGTGGAACCGGCAGCCGCCAGGCGGGTCGATCAGGCTGGGCGGCTGGCCATGGTCCCTGATCCGCTGACGGCCCTGGTCCCGGGACGGATCTGGCGCCGAGGCGATCAGGAGCTGGGTGTAGGGGTGGGCGGCCTGCTGGGTGACGTCCTCGGAGCCGCCGCACTCGATGAGCTGCCCCGCGTACATCACGGCGGTCTCCTCGGCGAAGTACCGGGCCGATGCGATGTCGTGGGTCACGTACAGCAGCGCGGCGCGGCGCTCGGTGGTGAGCCGCCGGAGCAGGTTCAGGATGCCGAGCCGGATCGATACGTCGAGGCTCGACACGGGCTCGTCGGCGAGGATGACGTCCGGGTCGGCGGCGAGCGCCCGGGCGATAGA
>WNGB01008398.1_pt1 | contig 14701 bp, 17 predicted proteins | sample 5400681 | NCBI WGS metagenome assembly WNGB01 (sample SAMN13153367, study PRJNA577476) | soil metagenome | isolation source: 115 cm soil or saprolite under grassland replicate 2 | place: USA:California | collected 2016-06-15
TAGAACGTCTGGGCCTCCGTGTTCATGCGACCCGTGAGGACGACCATGTGCGTCGCGCCCTGCTCCTTGGCCAGGCCTTCGAGGTACTTCACGAGTCGCGAGGCCACGCCGAGGCGGCGGGAATCCGCCTCGACGAAGAGTTCCGTCATCTCCGCATACGGCGTTGGATCGAGGGACGGCGTGACTCGGAGGCTCGCGAATCCCACGAGTCGACCGCCTCCCTCCGCCACGACAACCGTTTCGAAGCTCTCCACCTGACGGAGTCGCCGGGCAACCGTCCCTTCCACGACCGGCTCGCCAAAGTACGTGCCGTAGAATGCCTCGAACAACGGGACGAGGGCCGCGGCGTCTTCGCGGTTCACGAGGCGCACTCGGAGGCTGGGAGCCCGCGTCTTGACGGGCATGCAGTCACGCCACCTCTTTCACGGAACGCAGGACCTTGAAGCCACTCCCGCGCCGGACGACGGTGGCATTTCGGAACGCCTCGATCATTCGCTCGCGGATCGATTCGGCTCCCTGCTTCGTGCGCGCGACGAGCCACAGGTGGCCGCCCACCGGCAGGTGCGCGGGCGCATCCGAGATGATCCGATCGACGACGGCCCGGCCCGCGCGAATCGGTGGATTGCAGAGGATGTCGTCGAAAGCGAGCTCGGCCACCGGCGCATACAAATCACCCTCGCGTACCTCGGCGTTCGTGATTCCGTTCGCGGTGAGATTCGCCCGCGCGAGGGCGACCGCGCGCCGGTTCACGTCCGTCAGAATCACGTGCCCGCCCTCCGTGAGCCGCGACGCGACGATCCCGATGGCGCCGTACCCGCACCCAAGGTCGAGGATCCGCGCGCGCGGGCCTAGGTCGAGGGCGTCGATGAGGAGGTGCGTGCCCCGGTCGACCGCCTCGCGCGAGAACACGCCCGCGTCGGATCGGAACGTCAACGAATGCCCGCGGAGAACGACGCGGATCTCCGAGGGACGGCGTCGGGAAGACGGCCGCTTTGCGAAGTACTGTTCGCCCATCCGACGGACGGAAGGACGCGCGCGGCTTAAGACCGCCGCTCACTTCTTCGGCGCTGGCGCGCGGGTCGCCTGATCGAGGAGGACCGTCGCGAGCCGCAGATCCTCGCTCGAGCCGGCGTAGTTCCCGCCGGCGAACTCCCGCTCGGCGCGGCCCAGGACGTCCTGGATGTCCGGCAGGAACGAGAGGCCGCTGCCCTGGAGGAGCTTGATGCGCGTTTGCGTCTCGAGGAGCGCCTTGGCGAGCGCCTGCTTCGCGTTCGTCCGGCGCAGGAATGCCTGGAGCGCGCGCTCGAGGTGCTCCTTCGCCCTCGCATAGTTGCCCTCGCGGACAGCCCGGCGCGCGTCCCTCAGGGCGAGATCCGCATCGTAGGACTGGAATCCCTCCCGCTGCAGGCGGCTGTACAGGACCTCCGCGTCGGCGAGGCCGGTCGTCGCCTTGCGGTACATGTCGCCGAGCGACTTCACCTCCCGCGCCAGTCGCGTGGCCATCGCGCTCCCCGGCTCGATGAAGCCCTTCCCGAGGAGCTCCCGCGCCATCTTGATTTGGCCCTCGTGGCGGTCCGTCAGGATGCCTTCGCCCCGGAGCTCCGTGAGCTGCGCCTCCGTCGCCTCGAGGTTCTTCGTCGCCTCGCCGTACAGCGTGCGCAGGAAGACGGCTTTCGCCTCGAGGTCCCGTGCGATCAGGGCCGCGCCCTGCGCGTTGCCGACCGCGAGCTCCCGCGTCGCGTCTTGCAGCGCCGCCTCGAGCGGCGCCCCGACGCCGTTCGCGAACGCGACCGAATCCGGCGGCCCCTGCGTCTCGACGAGCCGCTCGATCGCCAGCTCGGCGGTGAAGATTGCGTTGGACGCCCGCTCTGCTTTCTCCTGGAGGATCCGGCCATCGTGTTCCGCGCGCTCAACGAGGACCCGCGCCTCCAGGTAGTTCGGCACGAACGTGCCGTTCTCCCACGCTCCGGCGAGGATCTTCTCCTCGGCGCGACGGACGACACCTTCGATCGTCTCGGTCACGAGGCCGAGATGCCGCATCGCCTCGATCCGCGATCGCAGCGCCTTCGCGGCCTTCGTGTATCCGTTGAAGCGTTCGTCCAGGGAGAGGGCGAGCGACTCCGCCCGCTTCGCGGCGTGGAACGCCTTCGCGTACTGGTGCGCGTCGAAGAGGTGCTTCGCGATGCGGATGGAGTCCTCCGCCGGCTTGAGGTCGGCCTGCGTCAGCCGGAGGACGGTCACGAGTCCCTCCGACTGCCCGATCGCTTCCTCGGCGTGGCGCGCCTTCGTCGCCTTGAGGAAGCCGACTCCCGAGTTCTTCGTCTGCCCCATGTTCGTCGCCGATGGTCCGCCCTCGGTGTGGCGCAAAGCGATGAAACTCCGCCCCCGACCGGTGGATTGCGATATGCATGAATCGGGGGGAGTAAAAGGCTTGTGACGGTGCGTCCGTGATAATCAGGGATGATAGTCTCCGAGAGGGTCGCAGACGTCCGGCGCCATTGCGGGCGAATTCCAGGGAGGTGGGGATCGAGACGACGAGCGCCCCTCACTTCAACCCTGCCGCCGCGGGATAGCCTTATTATTCGTAGGAGTTGTGGCCGACGAGAATGCGGGGACTCCTAGCGCTCTCGAGACCCTTGAACTGCCTCATGTCGGGGGCGGGGGTCCTCATCGGGACGGTCGCCGCCGGCGGCGTCGCGGCGTGGAGTTCCGCGCCCCTCTCGATCGGCCTCGCGGTCCTCGCGGCCGCGCTGTTCACCGCGGGCGGGAACGCGATGAACGACCTCTTCGACATCGACACGGATCGGATCAACCACCCGGAGCGACCGTTGCCTTCTGGGAAGATCTCCCCTCGGACAGCGAAAGCGTTCACGATCCTCGCCTTCGCCGCTTCCTCGGTTGCGGCCGTCTTCGTGAGCGTGGCGAATCTGGCGATCGTCCTGCTGAACGCCGGCGTGATGTACGGGTACGAACGCCGCTGGAAATCCCGGGGCCTTCCCGGCAATTTCGCGATCTCGTACCTCGTGGGTTCGCTCTTCCTGTTCGCGGCCGTTGCGGTGTACTCCGGATCGGTCGCACCGCTGATTCGGGGCGCGATTCTCGCGGCGCTCGCCTCGTTCGCGACCGCAGGCCGGGAAATCACGAAGGACATCGAGGACATGAAGGGCGACGTGGACCGCCGGACGCTGCCGCAGCGGGTCGGTGCCGCGAACGCGGGGTTTGCGGCGGCCGGGTTCCTCGTGGTCGCCGTGGGACTGAGCCTGTTCCCGACCTACCTCGGCGTCCTCGGCCTGGGATACTTGGTCGTCGTCCTCCTGGCCGACGGAATGTTTATCTACGCCGCCCTCCACTCGGCTGCGAATCCGTCCCGCTCGCAGCGCGTGACGAAGTACGCGATGATCGTCGCCCTCGCAGCCTTCCTCGCAGGTGCGTTCGTATGAACGTCTACGAATACATCGTCGGCCGGCGCAAGGAAGGCCGGCTCCACATGACCCTCGTCGATCCGGACAAGCAGACGGCCGCGGAGGCCGGGGCGATGGCGGCGGAGGCCGCCCGGGCCGGGACGGATGCCGTGATGGTCGGCGGGTCGACCGGCGTGACGCAGGACAAGGTCGACGCGACCATCCTCGCGATCAAGGACGCGGCCAAGGTGCCCGTCATCCTCTTCCCGTCGAACGCGCGCAACCTCTCGCCCCATGCGGACGCCTTGTATTTCATGAGCCTGCTGAACAGCCGCGACCCGCGCCTGATCATCGGTGAGCAACGCCTCGCCGCGCCGATCGTCGCGGCGTGGGGGCTCGAGACGATCCCGATGGCGTACCTCGTGGTCGAGCCGGGCATGCGGGCCGGCGAGGTCGGGAACGCCGAGCTCATCACGCGGAAGAACCCCGTCGTCGCGGTGCAATACGCGCTCGCGGCGCAGATGCTCGGCATGAAGCTCGTCTACCTCGAGGCGGGGAGCGGCGCGCCGGAGCCCGTGCCGGACCGGCTGATCCGCGCGGTCCACGAAGCGATTGGGATCCCGCTCATCGTCGGCGGCGGCATCCGCACGCCGCAGTCCGCGTCGGCCGTCTCCCGCGCGGGCGCGGACGTCGTCGTGACGGGGACGATCGTCGAGGTCGCCCGGGAAGGCGACGCGTTGCGGCAAATCATCGAGGCCGTGAAGGCGGACTGATGCACGTCCTCCGCCCGAAGACGGTGGCGGAGAGCCAGGCCGAGACGACGCGCCTCGCCCGCCGCCTCTTCCTGTCGCCCCGGCCGCAGCGGATGCTCTTCCCGATCCTCGCGTTCGCCCTCATGGAGTCGTACCTGCTCGTGTATCCGGCCCTCGACGCGGGCCGGGTCGCCGTCGGCGCGGTCGCGATCGCCCTGCCGGCTTGCATCGCCGCCGTGGCGACGGTCCCCGTGGCGGAGCGCCTCGGAGGCCGGATGTACTTCCGCCGCTCGTTCCTCCTGGTGTTCGTCAGCCTGATCCTGCTGGGATCGTTCGAGCTCGTGGCCGTCGGCGTGCTGTCGGCGTACGCGATCTTCGGCGGCGTGACCTACGCCTTCCGAATCGACCGCGTCGCGGTCCTCGGCTACGGCGCGATCCTTTGGATTCGCGAGGTCATCCTCTCGGCGACGTCGAATTCGAAGCACCTGCGTTCGCTTCCCGCCGCCGCGCTGCATCCGGTCCTCGGCCTCGCTGGCCTCGCGCTCTTCGTGCCGGGGTTCGGACCCGCCGACGTCGTGATCGCGCTCGCCGTGTTCGCGCTGTTCTTCGGGAGCGCGGTCGCCTACGCGGAGATCGCGAAGCGCCCGCTCCTGCGATCCTTTGGCGTGGACGGCCTGAAGCTCTTGCGCTTCACCCTGGACCATTATACGGAGCCGGAGGAATCGGGCATCGCCGAGCTGGAGGGGTTCTTCCATTCGATCAGCGTCGTCGCCCGCGTCCGAGTGGGCGGCCTTGCCTTCCGGACGGCGAAGGGGGTGAAGGCGCTGTTCGTCGCGCCGACGGTCCATCCGGGCCCGATGGGCTATGTGAGCGGGAGTGACCTCCCCTCGAAGGTGGCGCGGGGCCTCTCCGATCTCACGCCGAACGTCCTCGTCGCCCACGGCCCGACGACGCACGATGAGAACCCCGCCACGTCGGCGGAGGTGCAGAAAGTCTCCGACGCGGTGCGGGCCCTCGCGACGACGTCGGAGTACGGGGTGCGGGTCGGCCGCTCCTGTCGCGCGTCGTTCGCGCGGGCGTCGGCGCTCGCACAGGCCTTCGGCGACGTCGTGCTGATCGTCGCTTCCTTCGCGCCGAACCCGACGGACGACATCGACAGCGCGACCGGCCACGCGGCGGTCCAGGAGGCACGGCTCCTCGGCGCGCGGGACGCGATCTTCGTCGACGCGCACAACTGCCTCGAGCCCGGCGTCGGCCTCACGTTGTTCGGAAGCCAGCGGAGCCACGAGATCATCCAGGCCGCGAAAGCCGCCACCGAGGCGGCGCTGAAGGCGCCGAAGGATCGGCCGCGGATCGGCTACGCGTCGCGCCGCGGCTTCTGTTCCCCGGACCAGGGGATCGGGGCGCGCGGCATCGAGGCGCTCATCGTCGAGACGGGCGGGCAGCGGACCGCGTACATCCTCTTCGACGGGAACAACATGGTCCCCGGGATCCGGGACGACATCCGCGCCAAGGTCTCCGGGACCGTGCAGGAGTCCGAGGCGATGACGACGGACAACCATTCCGTCAACCTGACGATGGACGGATTCAACGCGGTCGGCGCGGTGCTCGACCACGAGACGATTTTGGCGCATGCGGAAGCCGCCACGGCGGAGGCGGTGGCGGGTCTCGAGCCGGCCGATGCCGCCGCGTTCGCCGGAGAGATCCCAGAGTTCCGGATCTTCGGGCCGCAATCCGCGTCCCGCCTCACGACGTCGATCAGTTCGACGATGGCCGTCCTGCGGCCGGCGCTGTACGTCACCCTGAGCGGCGCGATCGCCCTGGGCGCCCTCGTGATCGTGCTGTTCTAGACGAGCTCGAGGAACGCGCGGTGGATGCGGAGGTCCCCGCCCAGCTCCGGGTGGAACGCGGCGCCGATCAGGTGGTCCTCCTTGGCGAGGACGATCCGATCCTTGTATCGCGACAGCGGCACGCAACCGCCCCACGTCCGCAGGATCGCGGGGGCGCGGATGAACACGCAGTGGAACGGCGTCGGGAGCCCTTCGACCTCGAGGTCTGTCTCGAACGACTCGCGCTGCCGGCCGAACGCGTTGCGGTCGACCGCCATGTCCATGAGCCCGAGGAGCTTCGTCTTCGTCTTCTCCCCTTGAATGCCTGCGTCCTTCGAGAGGAGGATGCACCCCGCGCACGTGCCCATGATCGGCATCGCCTCCTCGGTGGCACGGCGGACGATCTCGTCGAACAGCCCGAGCTTCACGAGGAGCTTCGAGATCGTCGTGCTCTCGCCGCCCGGGATCGTGAGGGCGTCGACCCGTCCGAGTTCCTCCGGCCGGCGCACGGCGATCGCCTCGCCCTCCTTCCCGTACTCGCGCATCGCGCGCGCGACTGCGTCGACGTGCTCGCTCACGTCGCCCTGGACGCCGATGACGCCGATCCGCATCGGGTTCTCTCAGACCGGGCCGTCATAAAAACCATTCGAGGGAGACCGTGTGCGTGACGGGCCGATCTCATCCGTCCTACTTCGGTGGCAAGTCCCCAGGGCCCGCCGGGTTCCGCGCCTCGCCGCCACTCCGGAAGTTCTCGGTGAATTGCCAGGCGATGCTGACGAGCACGAGCGCTCCCCCGACGCCAAGGGGAAAGACTGCCGCGGCCGGAATCCCCGTGCCATTCGTCGGCGATGGGAGTGCGAGGACGAGGATCACCCCGACGACAGCGAGGCCGAATCCCAGGACTCCCACGGCCTGCGAAATTCGAAGTCGCATCATCCTCCTGGGTTCATCCGTCCCAGAGGGGATATAGATTTCGAGGCCGGCGATCCGCGCGGGCTGCCGTCGAGCGGATCAGCTGTTCTCTTGATCCGTCGCACGGGCGCGGCGGACCAGCTCCGCGACGACGCCGGCGAAAGCCTCCGAGTCGGCGAGGAGGCCGAGTCGCTGGCTCGCGACGCTGCTGATCACGACCTCGTCCCCCGGATGAGGCGCGTCGCGGGGCCGCAAGACCTCGTCACCCTCCGGCAGGACCGCCTCGCCCATCGGAGAGTACCGGAAGGCGTCCGGATGGCGCTCGTCGAGGGGGACGACCTCGAAGAAGCGCTCGAGCAGGATCGGACGGCGCAGGTGCCCGAGGATCGTCACGCGGACGCGGTCCATCCCGGGATCGAGGGAGGTGTTCTTCTCGATCGCCTCGCGGTTGATGCCGATCTGGAAGAGGTCGAGTTCCGGGGAGCGACCGCCGAAAGGCGTGACGTACCAGTGTCGAAGAGTCTCGACGGGGAACGCCGGTGCGGAATCGCCCGGTGCCCCGGGCTTTCGTGGCACAGATGGATTTGAGGAATCGGGTCCTATTTGTATCCTCACTCCTGAGAATCCCACATGAGACTCCGCCGCGCGAGAATCGATGCCGTTTGTTTCTCGGGGTGCGCGATATCCTTATCTACGACTCGGATGTACGCCAAAATAAGGGTGCCCTCACGGCCATCGGCTTCGTCCTCATCGACATCGAACCGACCCGGGAGAAAGAGGTCTATCAGAAGCTGATGAAGGTCGAGCACATCGTCGAGCTGTACCCTCTTTTTGGCGAGTATGACCTCATCGCGAAGGTCGAGGCGGACTCCTACGACGCGATCGGGGACATCGTCGTTTCGAAGATCCGCAAGATCGAGGGCGTGAAGGCGACGAAGACCCTTGCTCGGGTGTCGTTCTAGCTCATCCGCGACCGGCGCGAGCGAGGAGTCTCCGGATGCGGCGGTCCAACTCGTCGCGGGCTTTCAGGTGATACGCCAGGAGGAGGGCGGCTGCGCGCTCGCGAGTTCGTGATTGCCCGACCGGACCTACATAGGCCCACGCCCGGCGCTGAGGAGACGTCGCATGACCGTACTCCCAGAAGTAGAGGTACCACCGGCCTCGGATGCGCTTCGCCACGAGCCCGCAACCCACCTGCGCGTTACCACCGTTTGGTGATAACCTCGAAGCGGCGTCCATGTGTCGCGTACAGGTATGCTTCAGGTACGTCCGGGACCGCGCGCGTCGAGTTACCACCGAATAGGGTTAACAAACCGAGCGTCCCACCCGATACGCGTTATCTCCGTTTGGTGGTAACTATTCCTCTGCTCGCGGTTCGTACACCGCCACGGCCTCGATGACAACCCGCAACCCGGGGGGTTCTGTGCCAATCCTCGCGGGCGACCGCGCTGGCGGTTGCTGCGGGAAAAATTCCTTGTACGCCTCGTTCATCGCCCCGAAGTCCTTCGGATCTGCGAGGAAGACGGTCGTCTTTACAACCGCGCTCATGCCGAGTCCGAGCTCCTCGAGGATCGACGCGACATTCCGAAGGCACTGCCGCGTTTGGCCCCCCGCATCGGCCGCCGCCCATTCGCCCGGCTTCCCTCCGGGGACGAGCGGCGTCTGCCCGGAGATGAACACGAATCCGTTCGCGACGACGCAGTGGGAATACGGCCCGAGCGGCTTCGGATGCTTCGGGAGGTCCGGGACCGCCTTCATCGCCGATCGCGGGAGGAACGCGCCCGCGGGGAAAAGCGTTTCTTCGGCGGGACGCCCGCCGTCGCTCCGAGGCCTCACATACAATACTATATTAAATTGGGACGGTGTTGAAGAGGGAAACCCGGTGAGGGAGTCCGCCGACGTCGGGTGCGATCATGTCGAAGCGAGACCTCGTAGCCCGCATTGGAGGCGCCGCGGGGGACGGCGTGTCGTCCACCGCTGAGAGCCTCGCGAAGATCTTCGCGCGGAGCGGCCTTCACACCTGGACGTACTCATCGTATCAGAGCGTCATCCGGGGCGGCCACGTCTGGACCCAGGTCCGTGGCGGACTCGATCCGGTCCTCTCGCAAGGCGTCGACCCGGACGTCGTCATGTGCCTGAACCAGCAGACGATGGACGTGCACCAGGGGGACGTCGTCGAGGGCGGCGCGATCGTCTACGACCTCGACGGCACGAAGCCAGACCCGAAGAGGCTCCGCAGGAACGTGCGGCTGATCGGCATCCCGCTTCGCAAGAAGGCGCAGACGCTCTCGCCGAACGCCCTAATGCGGAATACGGTCGCCCTCGGCGCCGTCGTCAAGCTGTTCGACCTGGACTTCCGGCATGTCGAGAGCGCGTTCAAGGACATCTGGGGCGACAAGAAGCCGGAGATCGTCGAGCAGAACATCCAGGCCGCGAAGCTCGGGGCGGCAGCCGTGGACGAGGCGGGCGGGTCCCTGAAGTACGGCCTCGCCTACACGAACCAAGCGAAGTACCTCATGACGGGCAACGAGGCGCTCTGCCTCGGCGCCCTCGCGGCCGGGGTGAAGTTCCTCGCGCAGTATCCGATGACACCGGCGTCGTCGATCTTGCACTGGATGGCGGTTCACGGGCCGGCCCATGGCGTCGTCGTCAAGCAGGTCGAGGACGAGCTCGCGGCGATGAACATGACCGTCGGCGCGGGCTTCGCCGGGGTGCGGGCGATGACCGCGACTTCCGGCGGCGGCTTCAGCCTGATGGTCGAGGCGATCGGCCAGGCGGGCATGACCGAGACGCCGCTCGTCGCCGTCCTCGTGCAGCGGAGCGGGCCGTCAACCGGCCTCCCGACGAAGACGGAGCAGGGGGACCTCAACCTCGCGCTCGGCGCCGGCCAGGGCGACTGGCCCCGGGCGATTCTCGCGCCACGGAACCCGGAGGAATGCTTCTCGCTGACCGCGCAAGCGTTCAACCTCGCGGAGATCTACCAGACGCCGATCATCGTCATCTCCGACCTCTACCTCGGCGAAGGCTACCGCACGGTCGACAAGCTGGACTTCAACGTCCCGATCGTCCGCGGGATGATGGCGGCGGACGGCGGGATCTCCCAGGAGTACCGGCGCTACTTGATCACGGAGAGCGGCGTGAGCCCGCGGGCGATCCCGGGAACGAAGGGCTTCCAGCACGTCGCGGCGACGGACGAACACATGGAGAGCAGCGAGCTCATCTCGGACGTCCTCGCGGGCCTGCCGGAGCACGTCGAGGAGCGCCGCAAGATGCACGAGAAGCGAATGCGAAAGCTCGTCGGCCTGCGGAAGGACACTCCCCGGCCGGAGCTGTGGGGCCCGCGGAACGCCGACCTGACGCTGATCCTCTGGGGCTCGACGTGGGGGCCGGCCCACGAGGCGATCCTCCGCGTCGATGAGTCGGACGGCGTCAAGGTGAACAGCCTCGAGTTCCCGACGGTCTTCCCGTTCCACGCCGAGGAGACGGATCGACTGCTCCGTGGCGCGAAGCGGACCCTCGCCATCGAGGGCAACTTCACCGGGCAGTTCGCGCGCCTGCTCCGTGCGGAAACGGGACACAAGCCGGACGCCTTCTACGGCAAGTACGACGGCGAGCCGTTCACCTGGCGGGACATCGCGGACAAGATTCTCGAGGTGGTCGCGTGAAACTCGAGTTCGAGATGGACACGTACAAGTCCGAGATCAAGCCGACGTGGTGTCCGGGATGCGGCGACTTCGCCGTCCTGCGGGCGCTTCAGACCGCGATCCACGCCCTGCAGCTGGAGCCGTGGAACGTCGTGATCGTCTCGGGCATCGGCTGCTCGAGCAACCTGCCGCACTTCCTCTCGACATACGGCTTCCACGCGATCCACGGGCGCGCCTTGCCGGTCGCCGAGGGGGCGAAGCTCGCGAATCCGGAGCTCCAGGTGATCGTCACCGGCGGCGACGGGGACGGATACGGGATCGGCGTGGGGCATTTCATCCACGCGATGCGGCGGAACTTCGACATTACGTATCTCGTGATGAACAACCAGATTTACGGGCTCACGACGGGGCAGGCGAGCCCGACGTCGGAGAAAGGGATGAAGACGAAGTCCACGCCGATCGCGGGCGTCATCGAGAACCCCGTCGATCCGATCTCCCTCGCCCTGGCGTCCGGGGCGACGTACGTCGCGCGCGGGTTCAGCGGCGACGTGAAGGGCATGGCGGAGCTCGTCAAGAACGGCATCACGCATCACGGATTCTCCCTGATCGACTGCATGTCCCCCTGCGTGACGTACAACAAGGTGAACACGTACGACTTCTTCCGCGAGCGGGTGTACGACCTGCAGAAGGAAGGCCACGACCCAAGCGATATGAAGGCGGCCTTCGCGAAGGCGATCGAATGGCCGTTCGTCCAACGGGATCGGATTCCGCTCGGACTGTTCTACCGCACGGAGGACGTGCCGACGTACGAGGATCTCGAGCCCGCGCTGAAGAAAGGTCCGCCCGTGCGGCAGCCGCTCGGGGTCCAGGATCCGGACGAGCTCCTCGCGGAGTTCCTCTGAACCGCGTCCGGCAACCGCGCGCCGGGCCCTCAGAATCCTAGCGGCTCTCCAACGAGCACGAGGGTGATTCGGCCGGGCACCTCGCGTTCGAAAACGACGACCTTGCCGACGTGGCTTCCCGGGGCGCCCAAGCGCTTCATGCGCCGGTCCTCGAGCGGCAGCGCGATCTCCCGGAGGCGCTTCAGGCCTTCCTCGAGGGTCGGCACGAGCTTGTTGATTCCCGCCACCCAGATTACATGCGCCGGCCCAAACACGTAGAACGCTTGGCGGCTCCCGCTCGCATCCGCGCCGATGACCTCGCCCGTCTCGGCGATCGCCTGTACGCTCCCGAGGAAGTAATCCGCGTCTGCGGACAGCCTCGCCCGAAGGCGGTTGCGTTTGGCGGAATCGCCCTCCGCCGTCCAGGACGCGTTCAGGTACCGGTATCCGGAGTCCGGTTTGGAAATCCGATCGACGAATCCGATTTCCTGCAGGGTCGTGGAACTCCCGTGGGCAACGCTCGATCCTTTCGGGATGAGTCCCAATACCGTCGCGAGGGCCTGATTCCGGTCGGGGACGTAGATCGTCGTGATGCCGCGCGGCTGCAGGGCGGCGATCGTTCGCTCGACGCGGGCCCGTGTCGGCCCGTCCAGACCCTCGAGAGCGAGAGCCTCGGTCAGGGAGACACCACCACTCCTCTGTTCCGGATCGGTCAGCTTTGAATCTTTCGTTCGATGCGCGGGAAGTCGAGCGGCGCATCCGGCTCCTCTCCCCGCTGCATCCGTCCGAGCCGCGCGCGGTCCGCCTCGATGTGGTCCAGAAGGGGCGCCGTCTCGAGGCCGAGATAGCCCGCCGGGTACCGCCGGATCTTCTCCGCGCCCCGCTCCAGCAAGGTCACGGCGCCGATCGGGTTGCCGTTTTGCGTGTGATGGTACGCCGCGCAGATCTGGATGAGGCCTTGCAGGAAGAGCCGCGGTTCGCCGTGCTCCTCACGCCAGACGCCCTCGAGGACTTCGTGTGCCTCGAAGAAGTAGCGGTCGTTGAAGAGGCGGATGCCTTCCTCGATCGGATCGAGCCCCTGCGGCTCTCCTCCGACCATCGGCCGTCGTACGGGTTCGCGGCGGATGAAGGTTTGGGGCTACGGCTTGCGGACGACGAGCCGCCAGATGTCGCCGCCTTTCGCGCTCGTGAACGAATAACCGCGTTGCGCGCACAGGATCGGGATCGACGATGTCGCGGTTGCCTCGCTATCGGTCAGAATCTCCACCTCGGAGCCGGAGGGAAGCGACTCGAGGGTGTGCTTCGCCTCGATGAACGGGTACGGGCACAGAAGCCCGCGCGTGTCGATCACCCGCCTCGTTCCGGCCTCGGGGATTCGAAGTTCCGTCGCGATCATGGTCTCGCTCAGATGAACGTCACGACGCCGCCGTTCTTCGCGGCGGGCAGCGCCTCGTTCAGGAAGCCGATCATGTCCTCCAGCTTCACGCCCGGCTCGACGGTGTCGGGGGTGATGCCTTGGCCCTTGAGGATGTCGCTCGACGCGGCGCAGGCGCACACCTCCGCGCCGTACTTGATCGCGTCCCGGAGGATCTGGCCGAGCGGCGGGTACCCCGGGAGCTGGACCTTGTCCGCGGCGCCTTTCCGCAGGAGGTCCAAGCCGGCGGTCGTCGCGTAGACGCGGGCCTTGTGGCCCATCGCCGCCGCGCCCATCGCGAGCTGGAACGCCGGGTAGGCGCGTTGCGGGTCGTTCGACACGAGCACGATGTGCAGCTCCTGTTGTCCCATGGTCTCTATAACCCCGTTATAGGGATGGCTATATGAACCTGGGTGACGACGATATTCCTGGCGCCTCATCGCGCCGCGGATCGAGAGGGCCGGGCCTGCGCGAGCATCGTCCGGAGGACGTCCGGGGTGTAAGTGCCCCGCTCCGTCACGGTGGTCGTCATGAGACGGCCTGGCGTGATCTCGAAGTATCGATTGAGGGCGTCGATCCGATCGAACCGGGCGTCCCACACCTCATCCGGCGGATGCGGACCCGGGGTGGGCCACGACGCCGTGTCGTAGCGAGCATCGAACTTCAATGACTCGCAGGCGACGTAGAACGGCTTCTTCGCATCCGTGGCGGCCAAGGCGAGCGCGTACGTTCCGATCTTGTTGACGACGGCCGCATCTCGCAAGATCGCGTCGGCGCCGACGAGCCCGCATGCGGCGTCGGCCATGAGAGACGGACCGAGCGCATCGGCCACGACGGTCACGGGGATGCCGGCGTCCGCGAGATCCTTCGCGAGCGCACGGCCCTCGAAGAGCGGTCGGGACTCCATCACGAAGACTCGGTCCACGCGGCCCTTCCCGTGGGCCAACCGGAGCGCCTCGAGGACGTTCTCGCTGTAGCTCAGCGTGACGATGGCCCCGCGGTCCGGGGCGACCTTGAGGAACGTCCGCGCGATCTTCTCCCGAGCCGCGTCGAGCTCCTGCCGCGTCGTCTCGAGGACCGCCTTCGGGTCCTGGCCTTCGGCGATCAGCTGCGACACGAGGTGTGCGACGTTGTGGACGATCGACATCGCGGGTTGGGCCTCGGAGATCCGGCGGGCGGCCTCCGCGAGGTCCCTCGGCTCCGGGCGGCCCTTCGCCTCGATGATCGCGAGGCCCATCACGTCCAGCGCGAGGCGCGCGAGCTTGGACGCTCCGCTCGTCCGGTCCTCCGCGATCCCGCGGATCGCCTCTTCAACGGACAGGGGCAGCATGTTCCATCCGCTCATGGTAGGCCGCGAGGCCCGTGATGCTCGTGCGGATCCGCCGCTCGAGGAACTCCCGCGGGTACCGCTTCGCCGCGCGGCAGCTCATGTCGTACAGGTGCCTCAAGACGCCCTCCGGGCCCTTCGAGCCGAGCGACTCTTTCACCGCCCGCGCCCACGCCGGATAGGCGATCATCATCGCATCGATCGCTTCCTTCGGGTTCGCGTGGGGCCCGTAGTGGCTGAAGAGGAGCGCCTTCGGCTCGAGCGCGAGGATGCGCTGCAGCGTCTCGAGGACCGCCTTCGGGTCCTGGCCTTCGGCGATCAGCAGCGACACGAGGTGCGCGACGTTGTGGACGATCGACATCGCGGGTTGGGCCTCGGAGATCCGGTGGGCGGCCTCCGCGAGGTCCCTCGGCTCCGGGCGGCCTTTCGCCTCGATGATCGCGAGGCCCATCACCTCCAGCGCAAGCCGAGCGAGCTTCGACGCTCCGCTCGTCCGGTCCTCCGCGATCCCGCGGATCGCCTCTTCAACGGACAGGGGCAG
>WNGB01011569.1_pt1 | contig 14701 bp, 15 predicted proteins | sample 5400681 | NCBI WGS metagenome assembly WNGB01 (sample SAMN13153367, study PRJNA577476) | soil metagenome | isolation source: 115 cm soil or saprolite under grassland replicate 2 | place: USA:California | collected 2016-06-15
GCCGTTGCCGGCGCTGATCTCGGTGATGTTGGCAAAGACGGTATTGGTCGCGACCGGCGCGGTGTTGGTGAGCGCGGCCTTGAGCGTGTCGGTCTCGAGATTGTAGACCTTCTCGGCGAGATACTCGACGAACTGGTTGAATTTGTTGAACGCGGCCATTGGCTACCTCAATCTTTCCTCAATTCATCGCCGCTCCAGACGGCGAGTGGTCCAGTGCTAGTGCCCCGATCTCGGTGTGCTCCCTCTCCCCGCCCCTTCAACCGAGATCGGGTTTACCCGAGCTCGGTCACTATTGGGTGGCCGAAGTCGGATATATCCGACTTCGGCTGAGAGGGGTGGGGTGAGGGGCCCCTCACCCATCATCGCCCGTTGCAGTACCGAGCCGCCCTCTCCCCGCAACAGCGGGGCGAGGGCGCAAGCGGCCGCACCTGTTCGCGGGCTCAATTGACCACCGGCTCGATGCCGATCGGTTTGCCGGTCTCGTCGCGCACGATGCGCTTGGGTGCGTTCATGCGCTGCAAGGCGGTCAAGAGCTCCGCAATCAGCGGCAGCGGATCAACAGATGACGGAGGACTGAGGACGGAGGACGGAGCAGCACCGTCGTCGTCCGTCGTCCGTCCCCCGATCGGGGTCGGGGGCAGGCCTCCGTCATCCGGCATCCGACTTCCGCCTTCGCCCTCCGGGCTACGGCGCACGAGCATGCCCTTGACCACGTTCTGCGCCATGCTCTGCTGGTGCGCCTCGCGCTTGAAGCCGGCGTCCATGATCTTGAGCTCGCGCTCGAGCTCGAACTTGCGCTCGGCCAGCGCGATCTCGGATTGCACCTTCTGGCGCTGGGTGTCGATGTCGGCCTGCGCCTGCAGCTTCTCGATCTCGGCCTTGAGCTTGAGCTCGAGCAGCATCGGATCGGGCTTTTGCGGCGGCGCGATTCTCGGGTTCTGCGGATCGTCGGGCGCGGTCGGATCGGTGAAGAACCGGTCGACGTCCTTGAGGTCCACCAGCTTGACCACCTCTTTGGCCGAGTTGTAGAGGTTCTTCGGGGTGACCAGATCGGTCATCCCGCCCGCCAGCGCCTCCTTCTGCAGTCCCACCACCGCCATCACATGGGCGAGGCGCTCGCTCTTGCCGCCGCTGCCGAGCCCGACATTGATGGTGAGGTCGTTGCGGGTCTTCCATTCGCGCGGATCGATCGTGACCCATTCGTTGCGCAGCCGAACCGTCGCCGGCTGCGAGCCGTGCTTGCGGATCGTCGCGTGCAGCAGCGCGAACAAGTCGCGAATGCCGGTCTCGGCGAAGATGCGCGCGATCAGCTTCATGCGCGCCTGCGCCGCGTTGAACAGCTGATTGGCCGCCGTCGCCGATTGGTTCTGCAGGGCGTTGGCGTCGAGCCCCTGCCCGGCCCGGCTGACCCCGGTGCGCCACTCGCGCGCGGCGTCGGCATATTCGAGCAGCGGGAAGACGTGATTGCCGATCGTCGGCACGGCCTGCCAATTGACGCCGCCCGGCATCTTGGTGCGCACGATCCCGCCCGGGCGCGATACCAAGAGATCGTCCAAAGTGCTTTCCGTGGTGTGCGTCTCCGCCACCTCGACCCGCGGGTTGTTGGCCAGATAGGCGTTGTCGAGCACGGCGCGGATGAGCGAGGTCTTGATGCGCTGGATATCCATCACCAGGTCGGCGATCGAGCGGCCGAAGAACCGGTGCGTGATGATCACCGGCGTCATGGCGGCGAACGGGATCATGTCCTCCTGCACGACGTCCGGTTCGCCGTCGCGCTCGAGGATGTCGCCCTCGTCGCCGGCGGTGGTCACCCGGTAGAGCGCGGCCTTATTGCGGTCCTCGTAGTCCATCCGAACGTAATGCTCGGTGATCTTGATCAGCCGGTTGGCGCGGTTGCCGTCGCCGTCCCCGCCGACGCTCTCGTCGACGGTGTCGCGCGCTTGCGCCTCCGTGCTCGCCGGCGCGGCGTGGCTCGGCAGCCGCCGGATCTGCTCGGCATCGTAGCCCTGGGCGATCAGCGCGTGCTCGGACTTGAGCACCTCGTGAAAGCAATAGTCGGCATCGCGGATGCAGCGGGCATTGCGCGCGATCCCGAACTCCTCGGGCGGCACGCCCTCGACCCGCGCGCATTGATACCGGCGCCGGGTGACCACGGTCACGTCGTGCAAGACGGACGACGGCGGACGGACGACGGAGGACGGATCGGCTACTTCGCCGTCCTCGGCCGTCTGTCGTCCGTGCTCCGTGTGCTCGACCACCTCGATCTCGGGATCGGCGACGAGCAGCGCGAAGGTTTCATCCGGCTGGTCGAGATAGGTCTCGCGCTCCTCCTGCTCCTTGTCTTCCCACCACACCTTGACGATGCCGACCTTGGAGAGCAGCGCATCCTTGATGAAGCTGTAGAGAATCAGGAAGCCCGGGTTCTTCTGCATGAAGACATGATTGACGTAATCGGTCTCCTGCTCGGCCGCCCTGACGTCCTCCTTGCCGACCGGCTCGAAGCGCACCACCTCGTCGCTGCTCGCGAAAATATCCATCAGCGCCGGCAGCAGCCCTTCGACGGTGTCGGCGACGTCGGTCGAGACCGCGGTCGAGCGGCCATCCCCCGCCGGCAGGTCCTTCGACATGTCGCCGAGGTAATAGTCCATCGCATCGCTGCGCTCGGCCGAGAGCTTGGCGGCACTGGTCGCGGCCAGCGCGTCGGCCTTCTCGGCCGCCAGCAGCGCCTTGAGTCGGCCTTCTCGGCCGCCAGCAGCGCCTTGAGATCGGAGGGCGACATTTTCTTGGACATGGGAGAGGACCGGTCAGCGTGAGGTGCGAGGGTGTGATGCGAATCCGGGCGCCGCGAGAATCGAAAAACCCGCGCGGCGGGGGCCGGCGGGCGCAGAAGTCCGAATCGCATTTCGCCAAGTAAGTGTTTCGCGAAATCGAGTCAAGCGCGTTCTAGCCCGTAGGGTGGGCAAAGGCGCCTGACGCGCGCTTCGATCGAGCACGGCATTGCGCGCCTTTGCCCACCGTCGCCAACCGCCTTCGCCCGCGAAGGCGGGCTTCGTCGGTCAAGAGGCTATGGCGGGCTTGTCGCTTGCCCGCCGAAGCGTTAGCGAAGGCGGGTGCCCACGCGCGCACCGTGCCGCGAGCTCGACGCGTGGGCAAAGCCTGTCCCCGCGAAAGCGGGGATCGCGCGCGAGCGTTGTTGCGCGGCGCCGGTGCGGCAGGCGATTTTGCCCACCCTACATCTCAGCCAGAATCAAAAACCCGCGCGGCGGGAGGCCGGCGGGCGCAGTTCGTCGAATCGCATTTCGCCAAGTAACTGTTTCGGCGAAACGAGTCAAGCGAGCCCGTAGGGTGGGCAAAGGCGCCTGACGTGCGCTTCGATCGAGCACGGCATTGCGCGCCTTTGCCCACGCGCGCGCCGTGCCGCGAGCTCGACGCGTGGGCAAAGCCTGTCCGCGCGAAAGCGGGGATCGCACGTGAGCGTTGTTGCGCGGCGCCGGTGCGGCAGCGATCTTGCCCACCCTACATCTCAGCCAGAATCAAAAACCCGCGCAGCGGAGGCCGGCGGGCGCAGTACCTCGAATCGCATTTCGCCAACTAAGTGTTTCGCGCAATCGTGTCAAGCGATCCCGTAGGGCGGGTTAAGCGTCTTCGCCGTATCCCGCCGGGTCACTAATCCGCCCTACGCGCTACGCGCTGTGACCGGTTTGCAACAGTGTACCGAAAATTGGCCGTGGGGGCGGGGATAATGTCGTTGTTGCTCAACTGCCCTCTTCAGCGCGATAGGCTGGGCGGGTTCAGGCGGCGGTTGCGGGGCATAACATGTCGTGCGGTCGGGTGATTGTCGGTCTGTTGGTTGCGGCGAGCGCGGTGTGCGGCTCACCTTGGCGCCGCTCGATCGAGGTCCGTTTGAAAGCCCGCATGAGCCGCGCGCCAAGGGTTGGGGGATCGCCGGAGCGCTCGGATATTTCCTGCCTCACGGCGCGTTGCCGGCAGTTTTCGGCTCCAATATCAGGGTCGAGATCGGCGGTTCATACGTACACGCCGACGTCACCACCGCCGGCGCCGGAGCTGTAGCTCCCGGCGTCTTTTCCGGCCTTGCCTTGTTGAGCGGCCCGTCGACGAATTTTGTCAACGCAGGATTGACCTCGACCTCGACGCTCGCCACCGATTACGTCGCTTGGCAAATTGCCGGAAAGGCGGCCGGTGACTTCAGGGCAGGCCCGATCACCGTTACGCCCTCGCTATCCATCTTCGGCGGCAGGGCGCACAACAACCAGAATTTCACGCAGCTGCTCTTCTTCCCCTCGGGGGCTCTCCTCACCCCATACAATGCCAACACCGCGCTGCATTGGACCGATTTCGGCGCAAAGCTCGGTCTCGAGGCCAAGCTCGACGTGACCTCGATCGTCACGCTCGGTCTGGGGCGGATACGTCGGCGCTGCCGCTCGCGATGCCTCTCTGGCCGGGAACGACCTTTGCACCGTCTGCGGCCTTGCAGTAAACGCGAGCAGCATCAACGTTGCTGCCGGCGTGAAGCCGCTGCTTGCGAATGTCGAAGCGAACCTTACGGTGCGGCCGACGTCATACCTGGCAATGAAGGGCTTTGTCGGCCTCAACTACGACAGCCGAGTGCCCGGCGTTGCGGCGCCGGTCATCGTGACGATTCCTTTCCCCGGAACACAACAGATTCCCGCCAGCATCAAGTTCGAGGAGGAGACCAGCTGGTACGCCGGCGGCGGTCTGACGGTGAGGTTCGGACCATAGTCCGTACCGTCACCTTTCAGTCGCGAAGCTCGGCGGGCCGAGATCAAGAGCGCCGCGAACGCGAGCGCCGCGGGAATAGGGCGCGCCCGAATCAAAAACCCGCGCGGCGGGAGGCCGGCGGGCGCAGCTCGTCGAATCGCATTTCGCCAAGTAAATGTTTCGAAAGATCGAGTCAAGCGCGCCGGTCACAGCGCTTTCGCAGCGCTCGCGCGCGAGCATGGTGCGTCGTAGCCCGGATGGAGCCAACGGGCTACGGAACTACGGAACTCGCGACCACCTGAAGATAAGAAAGCCTGTTGGAACATCACCGATGGTGGTCGAGGCCGTCTCGTCCAACGAGATGTAGCCCTCGCACCGGACATTGAACGAAAGGCCCGCTGGCGGGTTGACCCTAAAGCGCCCGTGCGCCCGGTCGGCTGCGCGGGGCGGTTTCCGCCGAGGGATCGACTGCGATGCCGCCGTTCGATCGCCATCTCGTCCAATCGATCGTCGCTGAAGGAACCGGCGTGTCGGAGGCGATCGCGCCGGCGCTGCGGCAGCTTTTTGCCGACGTCGTTGAAGAGCCTGTTCCCGCACCGCTCGCCGCACTCATGCACAAATTGGACGCCGAGCCTGGCGCAGGCGCAACGGAGGAGAGCGGCCATGGGCCAAGCACAACCTAGACGGCGCACCGCGCTGGTGGTCGAGGATGACGACGAGCTGCGCTGGCTCACGGCCACGCTGCTGGAGGAAAGCGAGCTCGACATCATCGAATGCGAGAGCGCGGAAGCCGCGCTGGCGGTCATGCTGATGCGCGGGCCGGAGGTGACGATGATCTTCGCCGACATCCGGCTGCCGGGCGTGATGGACGGGGTCGACCTGGCGCGCGAGGTCAAGATGCGCTGGCCGCACCTCACGGTGGTGCTCACGTCCGGAAATCCCGGCGACCGCCTCGAGCAGCTGCCGCCCGGCGTTCTATACATGCCGAAGCCCTGGCAGCCGCTCAAGGTCCTGATGGTCGCGGAACGGGCGCGATTGGCGGGGCGGCCTGGATAATCGGTCGGCAAAGGTCCGACGGCATCGTCGGATGATACGCGTCATCTGCATCCCTGACAGTCAGCTGTTCCTTCCAAGCGCGCGACCCATCTTGTCGCCGGTCACAGGGCCTTTCGCTCTTCGCCGGGCCCCTGGCCTTTCGCGCTTGCCTGTCGCTCCGCCTCCTCGGCGCAGGTGCGCCATGCCTTGGCGATGTCGAAAAGAATGGCGCGGTGCTCGGGCGCACTTTCCCGCGCGATTCGTTCACACTCCTCAGCATAGTGTCGATATTGGGTCGGGCTCTGCATGTCACGTCACCCATGATCATCGTCCCCATTCTCGGAGGGCCAACGCGGGGCGAGTTCCCGGAGTTCCATTGCCACAATTAGGGCGCCGGTCGAAGGAACAATCTGCCGGCTGCATCGTTGACATCTTTGCACTGCAGCTGGGGCAGGACATGGCACGGGCCGACGACGACGAGTATCGACGCTACGCCGCCGAGTACGGGTGGCACAGACGAGCGGCAATCCGAACGACAAGAAAATGATGCTCGAGATGGCGCAGAAGTGGCGCGAGCTGGCCGAGAAGGTCGAGCGCCAGAACGGCGCCGAAGCCGATTAAGGTCAGCCCGCATTCTTCAGCGGCAAGTGCCTGGGAGCCGGGTGGAGTCTCGGCTGGTATCCGGGAATCGGTTCCGACTCGCCAACTCTCTGCGCCGCACGCTCGGCCGCCTGCCGGGTCCCGACCCGGTGGGCGTCGAGCCAGCCGCTGTCGAAGCGGTAGAGGACGCCGAACGCGCCGTCGCGCCAGTTGATGACCCTGGCCTCGACGATCTTATGCAATCCGGACATGGCAGGCCCTCCAGGCAGCCCGCCTCCTCACCCCTGACAACGCTTTGAATGGCCTTTGGTTTCTTCGCCCGGCGCGGCCAGCGCCCGAACCGCCCGCGGAACGTGCCGTTACGGCGTCACCGCATCCCGCCGGTAGGGGCCTTCGAGCATCAGCCGCACGAGGTTATCGAGCTGCTCGTCGCGATCATCCGTGGCCAGAGCATCGTTGAGCTCGGCGCAATCCAGAAAAGCCGCAAGGCGGTTGATGATGCCGCGCTCGGGGCCACCGTCCTCGATCGTCTTCCAGGCCTTGCGAATCACGGTGGCGAACGGATCGTCCGATAATCACCGCCCTGCGGACGGTCCGGCAAGCGAGTGTTTAGTCGCGCGACGCCGCACGTGCGGAACCCGAGCGCACGCGCAAGCACGCGCTTTTATTCGTGCAACGATTAACATCCATTCACGATAAATATCGCAGATGCGCGTCAAATCGGAACATCGTGTGGAACCGCAATTGTGATTCGCTTGTTCTGTCTCATAAGGCCGAAGCGATCAAACCCAAGCATTCGGCTGCATGGGGAACACACAAGGAGACCTTTCTGATGCGGAAGCTTCTACTCAGTACGGCTGCGCTGCTGGCGAGCATCGCCTTGGCGTCAGCCCAGAACATGCCGGGCGGCGGCCAATCGGGCGGCGCCCAATCCGGCGGTGCCGCCCAAAGCCAGGGCACGCCGGGCGGCGGCGCCGGCAAGGCGCAGCAGGGCGCGCAAGACCAAGGCAAGCAGGGCCAGCCGCAGCGCGGTCAGGGCTCGCGCGAAACCACCGGCCAGGGCCAGCAGGAGCAGGGCAAGCAGGGTCAGAAGGATCAAGGCCAGAAGGATCAAGGCAAGCAGGGCCAGAAAGATCAAGGCCCGAAGGATCAAGGCAAGCAGGGCCAGACCCAACGCGGGCAGCGCGACCAGGGCACGACGGGTCAGGGCCAGCGTGATCAGAGCCAGAGCCCGTCGCAGACCCAGCAGAGCCCGACGCAACAGGGCCAGTCCCCGCAGCGTCAACAGACCCAGCCGAGTCAACAGGGTCAGACCGGACAGGCACCGCAGGGCCAGGCTCAGCAAGGCCAGAAGAGCGGCGGCACGACCGTCAACCTGACCACCGAGCAGCGCACCAAGATCAGAGAGACGGTGCTGGTCGGCAGTGCGCCGCGCGTGAGCAGCGTGAACTTCTCGCTCACGGTCGGCACCGTCGTGCCGACCAGCGTGCGCGTCGTCGCGGTGCCGGCGTTGCTCATCGAGTACTATCCCGAATGGAGCGGATACCTGTATTTCGTGGTGGGTGACCAGATCATCATCGTCGACCGCAATCACCGGATCATCGCGGTCATTGTGGTCTAGATCGACCCGATCGACCCCGGCGTAAAAGGGGGCGGCTCCACGGGGCCGCCCCCTCGTTCATGATTTCATGCTCGTCGTTCGCGTGCCGGGCCCATGCGGCCCTGACCGGGTCGTCCGGCCAGGGCCGGGAACGCTCACTGTCCGCCGCTACGATTTCAAGGCGCGAAAATCACCGGGATCGATTTGCTCGCAGGCGGGTGCTTGTGCAGGTGCTCCAAGGCGTCGTTGCGCAGGTCCGTCTGGTCGATCGCGCGGTCGCGGGCCATCTCGAGAATGCGCTTGGCGAGGATGGTGCGGGCGGCGGACGACAGCGCCGGCTCGGTGAACCTGCTGCGCGACTTCTGCAAGATTTTCCACGCCGCCTCGAACGCGTCGCAGATGACGCGGGTGCGGGCGGGATCGAAGGTTTCCTTGGCGAGCAGTCGATTCAACGGCATGACCACGTTCCCTGATTTGCAGGCGGGAGCGCGAGCGGTCTCTCAGCCACCGACGCCTCGGATCCGCACCTATCGGTGATGGAACAACCCTACGCCGGATCTTGCGCGGACGCGAGCCGTTTATTCGCGGCCATCGGCCAAGCACGCGAACCTCCGCACACGCACACGCGGCCGGTCGGCTTCGCGCTCGGTGCAGGGCCGCGCCCCGGACGATCGGACACGGCGGTCCGTGCCCCCTCAACGCAAGACGATGCGGCAGGCGTTCTTAAAGGCCGGCCAGGGGGCCAGCGGATAGCGCCGGTAGACTCGATAATGCAGCAGCAGACGTTCGAGAAAGGTCACTTGTGCGGCTCCGATGGTAAATTTGTCCGGCTCAACGTCGATCCGGCCGATAGGTTCCGATGTTTTTCTGAGTCGGCCGCAATTGCCAAGGCGGCAACGGGTGTGAGCGGGGCTCCCCAGTGCACGGGTAGGGCGGGTTAGCCGAAGGCGTAACCCGCCGCTCGGGCAAACGGCGGAATACGCTACGCTAATCGGCCCTACGTGCTAACAGTCGGCTGATGAGTTGAGTCCGTTCGTTGCGATTTGCGATTGCGGCCGTGTTCGCGAGCCCTTCGGGCGAATGTCGCTCAGTCGGGCGACTCACTTAGCAGCCGCGCGTACCAGAGTGCGTTGTCCGAGCCGCGGACGGCGACGTTGATTAGCCGAGCCTCTTCGAAACCCGATCGTCCCGCCGCGACAGCCGCCGGGCCCGAGGTGAGGAAGCCGCCGCGCGACTTCTCCCAAAAATTCACGCCCAGCTGGCCGCCGCCGCCGACGAGGCCGGCGCTGTGCTGCAACGCATTGTCGGCGCCCCGCAGGAACCAATCGAGACGGTCCTCCCGCCACGAGGCCACCGCCAGCGAGGTGCTTAGCGAGACCGCCGCGCCGCCGAGGCCGATCGTCTGGGCGGCCTTCCAGCCGTCGCGGTAGGACTTGTGTTGCAGGAAGTTGATGGGGATCCCCTGGTTGTTCACGTGGGTCGCCCCCCAGGTGAAGAGGTCGATCTTGCCGGGGGCGGAGGAGACCGCCGCGATCCCCGGCAGGGCGACCGTCGTCTCGGGCTCCGCGATCGACGTCCAGGCGCGCCAGCCGTGGTCGAACGTGCGCTGGAAGATCGTGTTGTCGGTGCCGCGGGCGAAGACGTCGAGGCGCCGGGGTCCCCAGGAGGAGACCGCCGGACCGAAGTTCAGCACGCCGCCGAGCGACTCCCAGTCGCTCCAGTCGCCGCCGGTGAACCACCTGTGCCAGAGCGCGCGGTCGGTCCCGCGAACGAAGACGTCGATCCTTCCCTCGCCCCACGACACCGCGGCCGGCGGCGAGGTCAGCCCGCCGCCGAGCGACTCCCACTCGCTCCAGGTGAAGACATTCCGATCCGGGAACCACCCGTACCACTTGTGCCAGAGCGCGAAGTCCTCGCCGCGGGCGAAGACGTCCCGCCGGTAAGCCGCCGCAGGTGACACCTGTCCTCCCCACGTGCACAGCGCGGGCGCCGAGGTAAGCCCGCCGCCGAGCGAATTCCAGGAGACTTGTTGCGCCCGTGCTATTCGCGGCACGGCCGGAAGCGCGGCGGCACCCGCCGCCAGCTGCAGAAATCGACGGCGCGGAAGTTTCATGACGATCCCTCTCTAGTGTCCCGATTCCGAAGTTCGCAAACCCTTGCGGTGCCCTCTGATGCGAACTTCGGAATCACAGGGACACTAGCAACTCTATGATTCTAGTGCCGCTTTTGAACCCGAAGTTCGCAACCGCACTTGCCGCACGATGTGTGCGAACTTCGGGTTCGCGGCACTAGGTGCGAGTGGGGGTTCATTGAAGTTCGCTTCGGAGCGGACGTCCGCCTTGCCTGTTTATTGAACCACGGCGTGCGCATATTTCCAGATGCATTGAGTCGACGCATCGGTATCATTCTACGTTTTTGCGCTTGTTCATGACCCGCCAGTTAGCAGCGACTTTCCAAGTTTCCAAAGCGGACGTTTGAACCTGGTTCGCCCGCGCGGCGACCCATTCCCGAAACGCTTGGAACGGCGGGCCGGACAATTTACCGGCAAAAAAATACCTCTCGAGAAAATCGCCGCAGGCTTTGCACCGGATGCCGCGTGCGACCGAAGGGCCATCAAGGAAGAAGCATGACCACTAATGTGACCGGTACCAAGGCACCGACGGTGCTCGCGCCGACCCGCGAAGAGCTCATTCGCGCCTTGCGCAAGCGGCACCCGCGCATCAGCGATGAGCGGCTCGGCAAGTTGCTCGACCGGCGGCTCGCTTGCGGCGTCATCGATGTCATCCGCAACCAGACGGGCGAGATCGACATCCGACTGACTGGCGCGATGCAGCGAAATTAGTTCAATTCCGACGTGATTGATTGGCCGATATTTCGGCAAGGCCGGCGATGATGACGTTTGCGCACTGATCGATCAGGTTGAGCATTTCTTACCGGCGAAGTCGCAGAGTACCGCCGGGCGTTTCTCGACTCACATAAGATTCTGCCGGATTGGTCGGCCTCGGTAGACGCCGCCCATCCATGAGCGGTCAGATCGGCACTCGAGCGCGGACGGCGTTTGTGTTGGCGGCCGACGCCCTTCGGCCTCGCTCCGACGATCGATGTCAGCGTGGGAGACGCGCAATGAAATCTCCAGTCGTCAAGCGCTCCGTCGTGCTCTCCGGCCATAAGACGAGCGTGAGCCTCGAGGATGCATTCTGGAGGTCGCTGAAGGAGATCGCCGACGAGCGCGGCATGACCCGGCGCGACCTCGTCGCCGTGATCGATTCAGAGCGGCAATACGGCAATCTATCGTCGGCCATCCGCCTCTTCGTGCTCGACTTCTATCGCCACCAGCTTTCTGAGCTGGCGGCGCAAGGGAAGGGACACGATAGCGATCGTCCTTCGCACCGCGGCCATCGTGCAGCTCCCGACAAGGCGAGTGGTTGAGCCGCGCAGGATGGGTTGAGCTTTAATGGCGCTCGTGCCTGCGAATGGCGCTGAGCAATGTCTGCTATCGGGGTAACGGCGGACATGTCGGGGACGCTCGGTAGGCGAGCAAATCATGGTGACGTCCCGCTCAGTTTTTCTTCTCGATGTCCTTCTGCACGGCCGTCATCATCTCGATCAGACGGCGCCAAATCTTCTCGAGAAACGAAATCATCTTGTCGACCTCGGCGTCGCTCGGCAGCTTGAGATCCTGCTCGCCGGGCTTTGCCGCGGGCGGACTTGGCACATCGGGTAGCGGCAGCCCACGGGCCGACAGTTCCTTCTTCAGCTTCGCGTTCTCCCCCTGCAGGCGGGCATTCTCGGTCTCCAGCGCAGAGCGCTCGTCGGGAAGCACCTTGCAGGCCCAGCCGGCATCGCCCCGGCTGCACTGCGATACCTCGGCGGTGTGGGTGTCGAGCCGCAGCACGCCGTCGGCCACAGGATTGAAACTGTAGCGGCCGTTCTTGCTGTCAGGCGTCGCCGTCTGCGCCGACGCGGCCACTAAGGCCGCGAGCGACAGTGTCACGGCAAGGGCGAACAGGCGCATGAGGTCTTTCCGATGGGGTGCCAGGCGCAGCCTATGCGAAATACCTAGCATTCGCTTCGAAGAATTTCGGACAAACAGCGAGACTGCTCTGCGTCACTAGGTCGAATAGCGGTATGGCGATACGATCGTGCTTAACCCGGCAAGCCCGTTAGGCCTGCCGGTTTCGATGTCGCCTGCGGCCGGTTCGGTTGACACACGATCCAAGCCGGATCGGCGCTTGGTGCCACATTACCCGACCATGCGAGCGGACTCCTGAAAATCTCGCGACCCCACAGGGTCAAGCGTGGCGTTATTGCACCATTCTTGGAATTTTCGGGCAGCGTCACATTGTGGAACGGATTGCTTGATCGAATCTCCGGCGCTCAATGATTCGGGGGGCTTATCATGGTCTTCAGCAGCTTGAGCTTCACTCAACGTATATCGGGTCGGGAAGGCTTGGAAGTAAGCGAAATTCGCGCGCTTGTTGCCAAGCATCTCGACGTTGACGTCGGTCGCGTCACGGACGAAGCGCACTTCCGTCACGATCTCGGGGCCGACTGGCTTGATCGGCTGGAATTGCTGATACTGATCGAAGATCAATTCGCTGACGTTGAAATTCCGGTCGATGACGCCGATCAGATCGAAGTCGTTGGCGATCTCATTCGCTACGTTGAAGGTGCGCGGTCGCGCAAGGGCCTCCTGACGCTGATGTCCGGTTAGCTTCGGGGGCGCCAAACCTGACGCCACGATCGCGGCCGCGCTTGCGTCCCGATCGCGGCGCGCCTACGAGCGCGACGGCAGCACCACGACCTTGGCGCCGACCTCGGTGCGCCGGTAAAGGTCGATGACATCCTGGTTGATCATGCGAATGCAGCCGGAGGAGACGTTGGTGCCGATCGTCCATGGCTCGAAGGTGCCGTGGATGCGGTAGAGCGTGTCCTTGTTGCCTTGCCAGAGGTACATGGCGCGCGAGCCCAGCGGATTGCGCGGACCGCCGGGTGCGCCGAGGCCGCCTTGCAGCTCGACGATTTGTCGCCTCAGCTCGGGCTGACGCGCAATCATCTCCTTCGGCGGATACCAGTCCGGCCATTCCTGCTTGTCGTGGATGGCGGCGACGCCCGACCAGCCAAAACCCTGGCGCCCCACGCCCACTCCGTAGCGCAGCGCCCGTCCGCCACCCTGCACGAGATAGAGAAAACGATTTTGCGCATCGATGACGATCGTGCCGGGCGGCTCGCTGGTCGGGAAATAGACGGCCTTGCGCAAATATTCCGGATCGATGTCGGCGAGCCTCACCGCCGGGATCGGAAACGGCTCGCCGTCGATCCGCGCATAGAGCGCCGCGTATTGGCCCCTGAGTGCGGGATCGATGGTCGGCGCGATGTCGCCCGGCCGGACCGGCGCCCCCGGCAAGGTCGGTTGCGGGTACATCTCGCTCGGCCGCAGCGGCGGTCCCGGCCGGGCCGAATAGGGAGGCGGTGGGCCATATCCTTGGCATGTCCAAGGATAACGATCGTCGCAGAATTGGGCCGCCGTGTCGTTCGCGATCGATGCCGTGACGATCGTGACGCAGATGGCCAATGCGCGATGGTTCAGCATCTACCGAGCATGCTCCCGCCCGGGGATGGAGGCGATCATCCGGACCAGGCGAAATTTGGACGTTGCGATGGTGCTATGCGGCCGCACGCCTTAACCGCGTACCGGATCTCTGCACCTGGCAGATCTTGCAACGGTCGACGAGGGGCAGGTTGCGATGCCATGATGCCTTGCAAGTTTCACCGCCATGACGGCCGACGACACGAGGCAGCGCCATGAAAAACCGCGAGCGGCTGGACGCAGAGATGGAGGAAATCCACAAAGAGCTTACTCGAATCAGCACGGGTGGATCGTTGCTGCAACCCAGCAGGCTCGTGAGCAGCACGCATCCGGAAGATGATCTGCCTTGCGTAGAGAAACGGATCGTCACGTCGAGCCAACTGACGACGTCCGCCTTTCAGCTGGGGGGATATCTCGTTGCGACACTCGCGCTTGGTCGCAGCATACCGGGAACAATCGTGCTCGAGATGGACGCCGAATACGATGTCGGCCGGTGCTCGGAAACCGATCTCTATATCATATGGGCGGTCGGCGATCTGGCCGCGGAGCGCGCGCGCGGCGACGGCTGCCCCTGGGAGCCAGGGCCGAGCATCGTCATCTTCAGGATGGAAAGCGATAACGCCGACGCAATTCACCACAACCGGGAGATCGGAAAAGGGACGCCGGATCGAGACCAAACAGTTAAACGCATTCTGAATGAAAACTGGGACGATATCGTGCGCATATCACGGTTGCTGGCCGGGAGGCGAACGCTGTCGAGGGCTGATATCGAGGCCGAAGTATTCCGACCCGGCGAGGTTAAAGAGGCGCTCGGAGGTGGCCGGGAGCACCAGCCCTGAGGGCGGCCCGGCATGACCCTGACCTTCGAGCGCCTCAGACGGCGATCGAACAGCTAGGGGCGTGTACTCATAAATCGCGATTGTTCGGCGATCGCTGGCTGATGTCCGCTTTACCCCCAACAGCGACAGATGAGCGGACATCCCGGATCGGCAGCTTCGTGCCACATCCCGACATTCAAGCACGTCTATTTGGACCGCTCGAATGTGACGACGCTGCGCTGCATCCCCTTTTCGGGCCAGTTAGGCATGACGCGCCACGGCGTCAGCACCTGCAGCCGCTCGCCTTCGATCTTGAAG
>WNGB01016038.1_pt1 | contig 14701 bp, 14 predicted proteins | sample 5400681 | NCBI WGS metagenome assembly WNGB01 (sample SAMN13153367, study PRJNA577476) | soil metagenome | isolation source: 115 cm soil or saprolite under grassland replicate 2 | place: USA:California | collected 2016-06-15
TCAGACGTCTTTTCTGAAGCGAGCTTGCGCCGCAGAGAAGAGAGGAGTTGGAGTTCGTTTTTTTATTCACGCTATCACTTGTACCTGGTTAACCGCATTATTTCCAGCGGTTTACCGTTAACTTAATCACATTGGCGTTAAAACGCCGGCCTAGGTTCAAACCGTCGCTCCGCGACGAAGAAGCATTTGGAGATCGAGCCCCTTCCCGCCGCCGCCTGATATACGAAGGAACGGCCAACTTTCTCGGATGCCATTTTTCAACGTCGGGTCCAAACAGTGATGTTGTAAAAATCCCGCGCTCATTGCTGGAGGGCGTAATTGACGCCGTGTGTTACGCGGCGTGATGGACAAAGTCGAGCTAAGTTATTTGATATTTTGTGTTTAAAAACCTTTGCTTTGAGCCTGCGGAGCAGGCGGCAGCATAAAGCCTGGGGCGTAAGCCCCAGGAGAGCGGCAGCAAAGCGATCAGAGCCCACGAAGTGGGCGACAGCCAATGGCTGCCGCCCGTTTCACGGGCTTGATGAGAGTACTTATGGTCTTTGAATAAATAATGTAACAACCGCGTAGGGGCCGACCTACGTGTGGGGCCCCTACGTTGGATCGCGCAGTTGCGTTTAATTTTCCAAAGACCGTTATTCTGTCCGTAGCATGAATGGGGCGGTGAGCAGATGGATTAAAGTCTGTTCCACTCTCGGGGCAAAAAATATAGCGCGGCGGAGCGTAGTGATTGTCAATCGGAGTGTCAACGCGTGACGCCTGTTTTGGCCTGATTTTCGGACGCGCAAATAAATATTCTCGAAACGTACAAGAATTTTCGCGGATTCGGCGAGTCAGTGTGGATTCAGGGGCAATATTCGCTTCTGATTTGTCGCTGGTAGAGTCGGTAGTAGCGCCCCTTCTGTTCCAGCAATAGCTCGTGCGTCCCCTGTTCGAGCACACAGTTGTTTTTCAGGACCAGGATAAGGTCGAATCTCTCCATCGCGGCGAAGTTGTGCGCGATGACCAGGGTGGTCTTGCCGCGCTGCAACCGTTCGAGGGCGTCGTGAATGAGCGCGGCGGATTCAGCGTCCACGGCCGAAGTAGGTTCGTCCAGGATCAGGGCCGAGGGGCGCTTGATGATCGCGCGCGCCAGGCAGACGCGTTGTCGCTGGCCGCCCGAAAGCGTCGCGCCGCGCTCACCGATGATCGTGTCGTAACCTTCCGGCAGCGAGGCAATGAAATCGTGCGCGTATGCTTGTCGCGCCGCCTCGACGACTTCTTCCGGCGAGGCGTCGGGCTTGCCGTAAGCGATGTTTTCGCTGATCGAAGCTCCGAAGAGGATCGAGTCCTGCAGCACGACGCCGATTTCGCGGCGCAAACTTTCGCGGCTGTAGCGCCTAATGTCCACGCCGTCGATCCTGATCTCGCCCGAACGCGGGTCGTAGAAGCGCAGCAGCAGACTGGCGACGGTCGATTTGCCCGAACCGGACGGGCCGACCAATGCGACGCGCTGCCCCGGGGCGATGGCGAATGAGACGTCGTCGAGGACCTTCCTGCCGTTCCCGTAATCGAACGAGACGCGGTCGAAGACGATCTCGCCTTTGAGTCGCGGCGCCTCGACCGCCGAGGCGTCGTCGCTGGCCTCAGGCTCCGTCTCGAATATCTCCTGGATGCGCCGCATGCCCACCATCGCGCGCGAATATCGCGTCGAGAGCTTGGCCAGATTGCGCAGCGGTTTGTACATATCGTTCAGGTAGGCTGTGAAGATCAACACGTCGCCGGGCGTCATCTCGCCGCCGAGCGCCAGCAGCGCCCCGAAGAGCACTGTCGCCCACAACCCGGCGGCCTTGATCAATTCGAGCGAGCGCATGGCCACGGCGGCCAGGCGTTCGGCCTCGATCCCCTGCTCCAACGTGATCGCGCTCTCGGCGTCGAACCGCTGCTGCTCATAACTTTCGCGCCCGTAGGCCTTGACCAGCGGAACCGAGGTCAGGACCTCGTTGAGCCGCGCCGCGATTACGCCCTCGCGCTCGCGCTGCTTTCTGGCCGTGACCTTGAGCCGCCGGTAGACGGAAGCGAGCGCATAGAAAAGGATCGGAAACGTCGCCATCGCGACCAGGCTGAGCTTCCAATTGAGCAGGAACATGATCACGAACATCCCGACCACCGTCAGCAGTTGAGATGACGCCGTCATTACCGATTCGGCGAAGGTGTCTTTCAAGACCTCGGTCTCGTTCGTGACCCTGTTGAGCAACTCGCCCGACCGCGCCCGGTTGTGGAAGTAGAGCGACAGCCCCTGCAAATGCGAGAAGAGTTCGCGCCTCAGGATGTGGACCATCTGATGGCCCACGCGCGAGGTCTGATAGAGCTGGAAGTAATCGAACAGGCTCCTGCCGCCCGCTATCAGAACGATGCCAAGAGAGACTACGATGACGGCGACCGTCTTGCCCTGCGCCATCAGGCCGCCCAACCATGCGAGCGAAGTCGGGAGCGGTTTGTCCAACAGGACGTAATCGAAGATGATCTTCAGCGGCCACGGCGCGAGCAGTTCCGTCAGCGTGAAGCCGAGTATGCACAAAAGAGCCGTCGCAAGGCTGCGCCGCATCTCCCACAGATACGCGGTGACGATTTCACGGACGTGGGGCGACTTTTGTTTCGTCATAAGCGCTTAGGGAAATATTCCGAGGTGTAGTCATTTTTCATTTTCCATTTTCCAATTGTCATTTTTCATTTGTCATTACGGTTGCGACTCCTGTAATGAAAAATGAAAATCGCTCGCCCCCAACAGGCTTTGAAAAGTGTGGAAGCGGACTGTCGGATGAGACGCGAGAGTGTCCAATAAGGAGGCTAGAAAGGAGAAAGCTCGCTCGTCCATCACCTTGTGGTGCAGCGCCACGCCAATCGTTTGTTGTAGCAATAACTGGGCGATCAGGCTGTCGACCACATCTTCGGGCGATTTCAAACGCGCGCCGTCATTCCAGCGATAGAGGTCGAGCGTGATCGAAATATCCTCGAATCGGTAGCCCGTCACAACAGAGCCTCCTCGTTTCGCAGAAAGCGCGCGAAAGCCGAGATGATCGAGGGCCCGGTAGGTGTCTTCCGTGCAGCGGTTCCACGGGGGGACGAAAACCGGGAACCAATTCGGCCCGAACGCCTCAGTCATTCGCTCCCGACCCTGCGCGACGTCCGCCAACTGCTCGGCGTATGTCCGGCTGGAGCCGAACTCACATTTCCGGCCCTCGCGTTCGTGGTTGAGATGTAGCCAGCCGTGCTGATTCAATTCGAGCGTCGCTGGCGCCGCGCCGGCGGACTCCGCCAACAATTCGGCGCATGCCGACGTCAGCCGCCCCGGAATCACGCCGAGATTTATCGGAGTATTCCGTTCCAGGAAAAGTCTCAACAGCCGCCGAAGCGTCGCTTCGTCTTCGTCCACGTCGTCATCGCGAAAGAAAAACCGCAGCGGCGCGGCCTTTTGCCTGGGCCGCGCCAGCGTTGATTTCAGTCGCGCGAGAGAAGAATTCATTGATTGTTTATCTCCAAATTCAGAACACACCAGATTGGGACACGCATCGGTTCGGTACAGGGAGCGGTACGACCTGGTCCTTGCGTTATGCGCGTCTCGCGGAGGCGCCAGGTCGCTACCGCTCCCTGTACCGAACCGATGTCGCTCATTGCGCCTCGAACGACTCTTCTGACAGCAATGCCGTCAGCAATTCCGCCGTTCGCGGGGCGCCCTGCAAGTCGAGGGCGATTGAAGGCGCGCGAGCCGGCAGACTGAGACAGCGGGTGATCTCCGCCGCCAGGTAATCGGGGGCGAGCCGCGCCGGGTCGAGCATGCTGACGTAGCCCAATTGTTCAAGCTTGCGCGCGCGCAGAGTCTGTTCGCCATTCTCGTGCTCGGTGAACGGCCAGACCAGCGCCCGAACGCCCGCCGACAAAATGTCCATGCAGGTGTTGTAACCCGCCAGGCTGATCGAAAGGTCTGCCTGGCGGAGCAAATTCAGAAACTGCGTCGTGTGGCGTTGGAGGGTTATGTGGGAACGGCCCGCGACTCGCTCTTGCAAGTCTTGAAATTGCTCGGCCGGCATGTGCGGCCCGGCGAGTATGCGCAACTGGCGGCTCCCGGCGAGCCGCGTCTCCGCGTCCAACACGCAGGTGATCAACTCGTGTCCCACGCGCCCGCCGCCGGCGCTCACCAGCAATGTGGGATAAACTTTAGGCCTAGCCTGCCTCGGCTCTGGACAAACTGAAGTCTGTCCTACGTAGCCGGTGTAGCGGATCGCGCAATTGAGGCCGGCCACGCTCCCGAAAGTCTCTTCCAACCGCTGCAGGCGCGGGTCGGCGTGAATCAAAAGCAGGTCGAAATATCGATTCATCAACGCGCAAACCTCCGCCTCGTAGCGCGCCTGATCGGGCCTGCGCACCAGAATGTCGCGCAGGCTGCAAACTATCTTTATGTCAGGCCGCGCATCTCGCGCGCGGTCCAGCAAGGGCAGCAGCTCGAAATTGAATTTCCATCTGCCGAAGGGAAACAGCTCGATCAGCAAGACGTCCGGCGCAAAACGATCAAAGGCCGCGAGCAGCGCTTCTTTTCTGCCCGCCTGTACTTCCGGCAAACTGTGATGATTATCGACCACGTACAACCGCTCGAACCTGGCGTCCGATCTGAGCGCCGGCAGGTAGACCGCTTCCACCCAGGCGGGCAGATCGAAATCCGGCACGAACTCGCCGCCGTAAACGAAGCGCACATCGAAGTCTCGCAGCGCGAAGAGTATCTGGCGGCCCCGGATGAAATGTCCGATCCCGAGCAAAGACTGGCAATAAAACAACACTCGCTTTTTCATAGTTCAACACACGCCGCTCTATTGATCGGAACTCAGGTAGCTGACGCTCCACGTACCGTATCGCCTGTCGCCGTTCAAGGAGCCGAGAAATAATCGATGCAGCGCCAAAATGTTCGATTCCGCGTCGAACGACCGGCAAACTTTCTCCCGCCCCCTGGCGCCAAGTTCCCGCCTCAAAGCGGGGGCGTCCAACAACTGCGCGATAGCGCCGGCCAGCGCGCGGGCGTCCTTTTGCGGCGTCAGCAGGCCGTTCACACCGTGCTCGATCAGTTCGGGGATGCCCGAGATGTTCGTGGAGACCACAGACAGCCCCAAAGCCATCGCTTCGACGAGCACGTTGGGAATGCCGTCACGGTCATCATTATCGGCGATTTGACAGGGCAGAACGAAGAGCGTGGCCTGTCGATAGACCTCGCGCAACTCTTCCTGTGTGACTGCGGGCCGCAGCGCGACAATGTCTTCCAATCCTAACTCGTGAATCAACGAAGCGACCTGTCGCGCGCAAGGCCCCGCGCCGGCGATGATTTGACACTGAAACCGATAGCCACGGTCTTTCAACAGCCGGCAAGCCTCAATTAAGACGGGGAAGCCTTTTTTCTCGACCAGGCGGCCCACCGAGAGCAGCATGGGCGTCGCAGGCTCTTCCGCCGCATCGTCGTGCGGGGCGAATTGCCGCGTGTTCAGGCCGTGATAGATGTTGTAAATCGGCGTCCCCTTCACACCCAACGAGGCCAGACGCTCCTGGTTCGTCCTGACGCAAGTCACGGCGAATTTCGCGCGGCGCAGCTTGGTCTGCAGCAGGTCGCCGGGATTCAATGCGCGGACGTAAATATCTTTGGCGTGCGCGGTGAAGCTGAATGGAAGGCCGCAAAGCCGGCTGGCGAACATGGCCACCGTCGCCGCCGAGTGGCAGAAATGCGCGTGCAGATGGCGAATCGAGCCTGTAGCCAACACGCGCTGCGCAATGGCGCCGGCCTGTAAAAATTCTTTGACGAAACTCGTCTCAGGCCGGCGCCACGAAGCGAGTCGGTGTTTGAAAGCGAGCCGCAGGGCCGCCAGCAAAGTCAGCGCATAATTAATGGGGCGAGCTTTGAGCAATCGCCAATGGCTGCCGAAAAATTTCGGCGCGTTCCGGCGCAGCCACGTGAGAAAAGGCGCTTCATTGAGCGGAGTGACTTGGGGCAAATAATCAACAGGCGCGCGCGTCGCATCCACTACGGCATGACGCTGAGGGTCGCTCAAGTCCAGGATGGAAAAAAGTCTCAGCCTCAGTCCCAGCTTTTCAAGCAGATAAATTTCGTTCGCAATAAACGTCTCGGACATCCGCGGGTAACTCTTCAATACGTAGCCGATTTCGCCTTCGGCCAGACCGCGCGACGCGTTTCCCGGTTGAATCATAGCGCCTATATTAACAAGTCACGCTCGTGATGTCCTTGCGGCGCATTACGGATTTCTCCGTCGAGCAAATAGACCAGTCTCCCGAAATCATATCCGAGCCGCCGCATCGCAGGCGCCACTTCCGGCGCCTCTGGCCTGCCGACGGCGCGCGCGCCGTGAGCGAAAAACATCGCCGTGGCCGCGGCGGTCGGAGAAGCCAATCGTCGCAACGCCGCCGCCGGATTGCGGCGCGGCGAAACCGGGTTGGCTTCGCGTTCATCCTGTCGATCCTGCAGGCGACGCAGTTCATCAACCGGAAAGCCTGACCGCCGCAGCGTAGCCGTCGCGCGGCGAAAACCGCCGGAGAAGAAACGTTGAACGAGTCGCCACCTGACCAGGCCGCCATCCTTGATCCGATCAGCGACTTTGAATTCCGTAAGCAGAATGTTGGCGGCTGCGGCCAACTGAAGCGCGGGGGGCATGCCGTCTTCTGACCACGGCAGTGAAAGACAGTTGTATGACAGGTAAGCTTTGTCCGCGTTCCGCGGGGACGATTCCGCCGAGAGGAGCGTCAACAATTCGGCCAGGAAGACCGCGTCGTGATTGAGCAGCAGACGCGACCGTTGGCCGTAGAGCCGCCCCATAGTCTTGCAAGTCCCGCAGTAATGGAACCGATGACGTTCACTCTGTTCTACGCTCTGCCCGCAATGACGCGCGCGCATCAAACCATACATGGCCGTGCCTCTTCTCCACGTTGAAGTCGTGATTGCTTTTCGAATGATTCATTCGTTCGCCAGCCATCCACAATACGTAGATGAAGCGGGTCAAGTTCTGAGCATGCTGGTCCCCGTCGATCACGCGGATGAGCATGTCGTCGGCGGAATAGTGGGACAGACTGATGGTCCTTGAAAAATAACCGCAACAACGCGACCCGACGTAGGGGCGCCCTTTTCCCCGCCCTGGTCAGTAATCGAGGCGATTGGGCGCGGAATACGCGCCCCTAGATTGTCGCGCTTAGTTAACGCAATGGGAGGCGGACGATGCTGACCGACGACGTCGATCGAGCCGATCTTTTGGCGAGATAGGCTCACTTCATACGCTGAGTCTGGCCTACCGATCAGTAAAAGTGTATTTTATAGCCCCGCGCGATCCTGCGCGCCCGAAGCCGACCGAGAGGGTAGCTTATGATGTGGAAAACGATTCTCATTCTGTCGCTGAGTTTCATTGCGTCCAATTCGCAAGCGCCGCAGTTGAAAACGTCCGGCGAACGCCAGGCCGACGCGCTTCCCCGGGATCTGACCGAGACCGAGACGCAGAAAATACTCAGAGAGGATGGCCCCAGGCCGCGCGTCGACGCGACCCTCAAAGTCTCAGACCTGCGCCTCGCCTCGGCGCTCAAATTCGTCGGGGAGAGCCAATATAAATTCGCCGCGCAGGACGTCGACGTCTACGCGGCGCTGATCGTTTACGCCGACGCTTACACCCGCAAGCTGCCCGCATCGCAGATCAAAGATCGCAACAACTGCCTGAAGAAGATCGAACAGGCCATCTTCAAACAAACGCGCGCTGTAGACGCCGTGCTGCGCCAATTTCCCGTCGATTACCGCGAAGGAGTGGGGCCGAAGATCGATCAGGTGAAACAGATTCGCCTGCGCGCCGTTAATGACCTGCTCGGCGGCGGGAATATGATCAAAACGTCTGAGTAGTGTGCAGTTGGCAGTGGATAGTGAGTAGTGGGCAGTTTTGATCTACCCACTATCCACTGCCCACTACTCACTATCCACTGCCCACTGCCCTACTGCTTATCAGGCGGGGTGGCGCGCAGCGTTTCGAGCGATTGTTCGATCTGTGGTTTGATGTTTTCGTTCTTCTCGGTTTTGAGCAGAATCTCCAGCGGTCCGATCGCGCGCCGGTCACGGAGAGCGCCGAGCGCGACGACCACCGCCATTCTGACGCTGTCGCCGGGGGCGCTGTTGAGAAGCGTGAGCAGAGGCTCGACCGCGCGTTTGTCTCCCAGGTCGCCTAGCGCCATCGCCGCGTCGGCCCTCACCATGTGATGCTCATCGGCGAGCGCCTTGATGAGCGGCTCCAGCGCGCTCGAGCATCGCGCGCCGCCGATCGCGGCGACCGCGCTGTCACGGTCTTCAGCCGAGGCGGATTTCAACAGCGGGATGAGCGCCTCACAACCCTTATCGCCGCCGATCGTCCCCAAGGCGATGATCGCGCTCCGCCGGTCTCTGAGGCGCTGGCTTTGCAGCATCCTGGCGAGAGGCTCGACGCCTTTCGCAGCCCCCGTCTGTCCGAGCGCCAGCGCCGCCGCGCTGCGCACCTCCTGATTGTCGTCTCCGAGCGCGGAGATCAACAGGTCGACGCCGGCCTGACCTTCCAACTGGCCGAGCGCTTCGGCGGCCGAGCGCCTGACGGCGGCGTCTTTATCTTTGATTTGCGCGGCGAGCTTTGCCAGATCGGCTTTCTCCTGCGCGCCTTGAGGATTGAGGATCGAGGATCGAGGATCGAGGATCGAGGATCGAGGATCGAGGATCGAGACAAAGAGGGCGCACTGGAATACCACCATCGTGACTGAACACAGCTTCGAGCTTAAACAACTGAGTGGCATATGCGGTGACCTCTTCCTCAAAAAATCAGCCTCGAAGATCGAGGATCGAAGATTGAGGATAGAACAGCGATCTCACATGCGATCCTCGATGATCAATCTTCGATTCTCGATCTTCGAGGTCAATTGCCACGTCCTTTCTTCTGCGCCGCGGTCGGCAACTGTCCTTTCTCGTTGCGGGCGTAATAACCGCGCCGCGTGCGCGCGATTATTTTGCGGCTGCCCTGAGAATTGACGCTCACCTGGATGTTGCGGAACGTGCCGTCGCGCTTGTCGTTGGACGGGTAATAGCTGACGACGTATTGCGTGCGCAGGTCTTTGGCGATTTGAGCGGCGATGGCCGGAATCTCGCCGATGTCTTTCGGGAAATAGGCCTTCCCGCCCGAATCGTCGGCGATGCGCGAGAGCAGCTCCTTAGCCTTCTTCGCGGGCGATTTCCCGAAGAGGCTCTTCTCCTCCATCTCTTCGTCAATGAAGCCGACCAGATAGACCTGCACCTCGTCCTCCTTGATCGCCTCCATCACTTCCTTCTCTTTGACCGAGCTGTTCTTCTCCAGACCGTCGGAGATTACGATCAGGGCCTTGCGGCGGCGCTTGCCCTTCTCCTGCGCGTAATCGGCGGTGGCGATGATCGCGTCCAGCAGCGCCGTACCGCCGCTCGTGTAGAGTTCGCTGATGGCGTCCTCGAGTTCGCGCCTGTCTGATGTGAAATCCTGCACCAATTCAGGCTCGGCTTTGAACGAGGCGACGAAGGCTTCGTCGTCAACCCGCATCTGCTTGATCAGCGAGACCGAGGCGTCCGACACCGTCTGTAGCTTCGTCCGCATACTTCCCGACGTGTCAATCACCAGCCCGAAACTGACGGGCACCTCTTCGCGGCTGACGTTGTCAACCGTCTGTTTGACCTTGTCCTCGTAAACGCTGAAATCTTCTTTCTTGAGGTTCATAATCGGGGTGTTGTTCTGATCGACCACCGTCACGTCCAGCAACACCAAATCCGTATCGATATTGAATACTTCATCTCTATTCAGCGTTCTCTCGTCCGCCTTAGCGCCCTGACGCTTTTCGCCTTTCTTATCCCTGGCGTCCTCCCGCTGCGGGGTCTGTTTGGGCTCCGGGGGACGTGGCGGGTCCTGCGCGCCGGCGCTATGGATTGTAGATAGACTCAGCAGCGCGACGACCAACATCAGCGAAGAGGCGCGAAAAATAGTTTGGTTCGACATAACGATTTCACTCCCAACAAAATTCGTTTTCACCGCAATTAATTTGGCCCGGAGGAGTTCAGCAATTATACATCTTCAATCGCCGTTAAGCGCAAAAGCTGAACGAAATCTTTCGCGCGGTTACAACCCTTTTCCACGTATGAAAATCGCCACCTGGAATGTCAATTCGATCACGGCGCGATTGCCACAGGCCCTCGATTGGGTCGAGGCCAATCGCCCAGACGCGCTCTGCCTGCAGGAGACGAAATGCGTCGACGCGAAATTCCCTTTCGACGCGTTTCGCGAGATCGGCTATACGGCCGAAGTTTTCGGGCAGCCCACTTACAACGGCGTCGCGATCCTATCACTACAGCCTGCGACCGACCCTCGGCGCGGGTTGCCGGACGACGCGCCCGAAGCGCAAAAACGACTAATCGCCGCCACGATTAATGGCGTCAGGGTCGTCAACGTCTACATCCCGAACGGCTCCGAAGTCGGGTCGGAGAAGTATCAGTTTAAACTCGAATGGCTGGGACGCCTGCGCAAGTTCCTCGATCAGAATTGCGACCCGGGGCAGCCGATGGTCTTGTGTGGCGATTTCAACGTCGCGCCCGAAGACCGCGACGTTCACAACCCCGCCCTATGGGCCGGGAAGGTCTTGTGCAGCCAGCCGGAGCGCGACGCGATGCAACACGTCGGCGACTGGGGCTTGATCGACGTCTTCCGCCAGCATCATGCGGACGGCGGATTATATTCCTGGTGGGATTACCGCGCGGGCGCGTTCCCGCGCAATCACGGATTGAGGATCGATCACCTCTGGGCGACCGCGCCCCTGGCCGCCAAATGCGTCGACGCCTGGATCGACAAGACGCCGCGCGCGCTGCCCCGCGCCTCGGATCACGTCCCCGTCGTCGCCGAATTCGCGATCTGAATAGGTCCTATAGGTCCTATAGGTCCTATAGGAGTAAATATGGCCGAAACCGAATGCGCATGCGCAAACTTTGAACGCCTGGAAGGCTCGGCGGTCAGTATCTACGTCGCGCTTTATTTGGAAGAGACCGGCGTGGACGAAAAGGCCGGTAAGACCTATTATGTCTGCAAACACTGCGGCAGGCCCTGGACGCAAGAGATTATCGTAGGTAAACCCACGCTCACTCGAATGGAAACCGAGTATAACGTTTGAATAGTGAGAAATCGATGTCATTGCAGACAAGGCAAAACCCCCATACCGGCGCGCTCGAAGTTCTGGTGAACGACGAATGGACTCCGTTTGAAGATTATCGCAAGCGGCAGATTGACGAGGCATACCGGAACTCGATCAGGTTTCTTCGCGACCGGCTCGGCGAGGACGAGGCCCGAAAACTGGAAGAACAATCGAACAGAAGCGAAGATTGATCCCCTTATGAAGAAGCTACCCTCACTAACGCCGCGTGCGCTGGCCCTTCTGCTTGCGCTCGCGCCATCCGCCTCACTCGCGCAGGAAATCCCGAAAAACGACCTCCGATTGACTGAAATACGACACATCGATCTAACCTACGACTTCGCCGGATATCGCAGTCAGGAGGAATGGCTCGATCGCGCGGCGCGGCTGAGGAAACAGATCCTGGTCAGCGCAGGGCTGTGGCCGGCTCCGGCGAAGACGCCGATCCAGGCCACGATCTTCGGCAAGGTCGATCGCGGCGATCACACAGTCGAGAAGGTTTATTTCGAGAGCTACCCGGGGTTCTACGTCACGGGCAATCTTTATCGCCCTAAAAATGTGAGTGGGAAAATACCGGCCGTGCTTTGTCCGCACGGGCACTGGGCTTACGGCAGACTGGAGAATCAGCAACTGAACTCCGGGCCGGCGCGCGCGGCAAGTTTCGCGCGGCAGGGCTATGTCGCGTTCAGCTACGACATGGTCGGTTACAACGACAGCGCCGCCATCAGCCATCGTTTCGCCGCGGGCCATCGGGAAAACGTCGTCGACCGCGAGTCGTTGTGGAGCGTCAACCTGCTGGGATTGCAATTATGGAACAGCATCCGCTCGATTGATTTCCTGCTGTCGCTCCCCGAGGTCGATCCGGAACGCATCGCCTGCACGGGGGAATCCGGCGGCGGCACGCAGACCTTTCTGCTGACGGCCGTCGACGACCGCGTCAAGTTGTCGGCGCCGGTGAACATGGTTTCATTCCTGATGCAGGGCGGCAGCCTCTGCGAGAACGCGCCCAATTTGCGGATCGACACCAACAATGTGGAGATCGCGAGCCTGATGGCGCCGCGTCCGATGATGATGGTGTCGGCCACGGGCGACTGGACCAAGAACATGATGACCTCCGAATACCCGGCGGTCGGCCGGATATACAAACTCTTCGACGCCGAAGACAAGTTGACGGCGATCCAGATAGACGCGGATCACAATTACAACCGGCCCAGCCGCGAAGCCGTCTACGGCTGGTTCGCCCATTGGTTCCTGGGAAAGGCCGAAACAACCCCAATCAATGAGCGCGGTAATGCGGTCGCGCCGATCAGCGATCTGCTCGTCTTTTTCGGGCGGCCCAGGCCGGAGAACGAACTCAACGAGGCTCAATTGACCGAGAGTTTGATCGAGGCGAGGAAGAGACAACTCGACGAGTGGCGTCCCGGCGACGCCGCCGGCCTCGAACGATTCCGCGAGCAGTTCGGCGAGGCGTTCAGATACTCCCTGATGGCCGAATATCCAAAGTGGGGCGAGATGGCGGTCGAGCATCTGGAAGTGAAAAACGCGCCCGGCGCTGTTTCCGAACGCCTGATAATCTCGCGGCGCGGAGCCCGCGTCGAGGCGGTGTTGTGGAAGCATCCGAAGCCAAAACCGAAGCCGGTAAGCGCGTTCGCGCTGGTGGTCGAGCCGGCTTCCAACGATCTGATTCTGCGACTCGTCAAGGCTGATTACACCGTGCTGTCGTTGAAGCTCTTTCCCGGCGGGCGCCAGATTCCGGACAAGGTCAAATTCTTTACCACGTACAACCGCACGGATGAGGCCAACCGGGTCCAGGATATTCTTGCCGCCATAGCCTTATTGAAGCATTCACTGATGGCTTACTTGGGGAATGAAGGGCAAAAGACGAGCCTGAGCGTGGTGGCGCAGGGGCACGCGGGCCTGTTGGCCCTGTTGGCGAGAGGGCTTGCGCCGGCCATCGACAGGATGGTGATCGACGCCGCGCAGTTCGACTCGTCGAGTGACGAGGCATTTATAAAAAGCATGGCGATTCCGGGCATCCGCCGCGCCGGCGATTTCACGACCGCTGTCACGCTCGCGCCGCTCACTCCTCTGTTGATTCACAACGCCGGAAACAAATTCAACACCGAAAAGATCGAGGCCGTTTACAAGGCTTTCGGAAAAGCCGAGGACTTCAAATCGCAGTCGGCGAAGCTCAGTGACTCCGAAATCACCGCCTGGCTTTCGTCCAAATAACAATCCGGTAAGTTACGTGTAGCGTCAACGCAATGGCATTAAGTTAAGAGGATGATGAAGACAGGGAACACAAAAAGCGCAAAGGAAGAGACACATAAGGCACAAATCTATCAATATTATCCTTTGCGCCTTTTGTGTTGGTTTTGCGCTTTTTGTGTTCCCAAGGCCTCGACTTAATACTATTGCGCTGACGCTCCCTGTACCGTATCGTTGGCTCTTTCAAAAGGATAAAAATGCCGCAAAATCAAAGTCAGAATCAGAGCTCAAACTCACAAACCCTGGTCATCGACGCCGAAGAGTTCGCCTTTGAAACCGTCGAACAACACAACGGCATAGCCACCGTGGTGAAATTCAAACTCGACAACCCCGACGTGAGGTCGGGAGACGTGTTGCTGGTCCTTTCGGGGGCGGAGATTCATTTCCACGGCTTCATCGGCGGTATTGAAAACGGCTACGCGATAGCGGCGGACCACTCCGGTTCGATGTTACTGGCCGGAGTTCACTAACCTGGGTACGCATCGCTTCCAGCGTGCAGTCTCGGCAGGAGGCGCATTAAAAAGCAATGGGCTGTCTAACCGAGACTGCACGCTGGAAGCGATGCGTACCCAGGCGCCTCCCGATTTATGCGCAGTCTTCAAATAATCTGTTCAATGACCCGCCCGCCGAAATCGGTCAACCGTTCATTTCGTCCGTTGTGCAAATAAGTCAGCTTCATCTGGTCGAGTCCGAGCAGATGCAGGATCGTCGCGTGGAAATCGCGCGGGTGGTAGCGCTCGCCGACGGTCCTGTAGCCGATCTCGTCAGTTTGACCGACGACCTGTCCCCCTTTGACGCCGCCGCCCGCCATCCACATCGTGAAGGCGGTCGGGTTGTGATCGCGGCCCTTGCCGTTTTCGGAGACAGGCGTGCGCCCGAATTCGGTCCCCCAAATGACCAGCGTCGAATCCAGCATCCCGCGCCCTTTCAAATCCCTCAACAATCCGGCGATGGGCTTGTCGGTCCACCGGCACATCTGCCCGTGATTTGCGACCACGTTTTCGTGCGCGTCCCATTGCACGCTGACCGGGCCGCCGCCGGAAAAGAGCAGGACGAATCGTACGCCGCGCTCGACCAGGCGCCGCGCGAGCAGACACCGCCCGCCGAATTCCGCCGTCTGCGGGTCGTCGAGGCCGTAAAGCTTCTTCGTCTCCTTGCTCTCCTTGCTCACGTCCACGGCCTCGGGCGCGTGTTGTTGCATTCGGAAAGCGAGTTC
>WNGB01015002.1_pt1 | contig 14699 bp, 13 predicted proteins | sample 5400681 | NCBI WGS metagenome assembly WNGB01 (sample SAMN13153367, study PRJNA577476) | soil metagenome | isolation source: 115 cm soil or saprolite under grassland replicate 2 | place: USA:California | collected 2016-06-15
TGTCGTGGTGGACGGCGAGGTCGAGGTCCTCAAGGAAGTGCCCGGGCGGGGGCAGGCGCTGCTGCGCCGCCTGGGGCCGGGCGAGTGCTTCGGGGAGATCGCCTTGGTTAGCGATCGGGCGCGCTCGGCCACGGTGCGCAGCGTCACCGGCGTGAACCTCCTCGCCGTGGATCGCGAGGCGTTCCAGGCGCTGTTCTCGAGTCTGCCCCCGCTCCGCGGGTTCTTCGAGCAGCTCATCGAGGCGCGGCGTTAAGCGTCCTCTCTAGCTGGCGCCTGCAGCGGCGGTCGATCGCCTGAGCGACGAAGGCCACGGTACTCCAGGAGTAGCAAAGTCGCCGCCGAAAGTAGCAAAGTGGTGCGAACGTCCGTTGCCTTATCGCGCGGTTAGCGTGCAGGATTTTTCGACTTCTAATCCGAGGGTCGCAGGTTCGATTCCTGCCAGGCGCACCAATACTTCACAATGTCGGATCAGACGCTTCGATCGGATTGGCGAACGGTTCCGGCACATCCTCCACGCTGCCCCTGATGTTTGGCCGCGTGCCCCACCGTGCGGGGTCGTGCCGGGTTCGTCGACATAGAGGGCGCGACTTCGGGGAGTCCGCAGTTCGTAATTCCCTCTCGCATACCGGTGCTCAAAAGCAACGGTTGGTCCCTCCCCATAGTCTTGCTCTCGCAATCCTGTTTGGAGGCGTCAAACGTCGCTTGTTGCGCGCGATCAGGCACCGTGGTCCAGAACATGCCGATCCGGTAGACCCTCCCCGCCTGCTGGGCCTCGGCAACGAGCGGCGCGGCGAGCAGACTCACACTCACGACGCTGAGAAAGCTACGGCGGTTCATCGTCGGGCCCTGATCATAGCAGCCCAGCCGGTAGAGGGTCTTCAGGTGCGACGGTCACCCATCCGAGGTGATCAGCCGAGCAGTGCGGGATTCGTCACCAAGAGCCGCTACTGAGTGGGAGGGCGTCCCGAGCTCGGTGGCGGTGGAGAAGCCGGCGTTTGTCCCGCCGCTTTGACGTGTTCAACGACTGGGTCTTCGACGAATGTTGCGTAGCCCGGCGCGATCAGCGTCACCGTATCGCCGGGATCGAGGAGCACGTCCAAGTCGGTCACTTTCTGCGTGAAGGTGACGAGCATCGGGCCCTGAGCGGTAGCGATCTTCACCAAGAGCCGATTCCCGTCGCGCTGCTTGCGGATGACCTGACCCTCGACATTTTTCCCCGATCCGCTAATCGCCTTCGGCAAGTAGGGGGCAATCAACGCGGGGCCTCGGTTGGCTGCGCCAATCCCAACAACGACACCCACAAGAAACGTGCCGAGCAGGATCATCCATCCCCTCATGATCCGTTCACCGGGATCGTGAACGTGAAGGTCGAGCCGCGGCCCACCTCGCTCTGCACCCAGATCCGGCCGCCATGCAGCTCTATAAACTTCCGTGACAGCGCGAGGCCGAGCCCCGTGCCCTCAACCTTCTTGTCCGCCGTCCCGACCTGCCGGAACTCCTCGAAGATGGCCTCCTGATCCTCCGGCGCGATCCCCACGCCGGTGTCGGCGACAGAGACTTCCACGAGCCCGTCGTCCAACACCGCATGCACGTCGATGCGTCCGCCCTCGGACGTGAACTTGAGCGCGTTCGACAGCAGATTGAGGAGCACCTGCTTCACCTTGCGCTCGTCGGCGCGGATCGTGCCGAGGCGTTCGTCAATCTGCCGGCCGAGCGCGATCCCTTGCCGCCCCGCGCGCTCGCGTACGAGCGTGAGGGCGTTGTCGATGGCTGTCGGAAGATCGAAATCCGCGGGTTCCAGCTCCATCCGCCCGGCCTCGATCTTGGAGAGATCCAGGATGTCGTTGATGAGCGAGAGCAGATGGCGGCCGGATTCGAGGATGTCGCGCAGATACTCGGCCTGTTTGTCGTTGATCTCGCCGAACATCCCCTCGGTCAGGACCTCGGAGAACCCGATGATGGCGTTGAGCGGGGTGCGCAGCTCGTGCGACATGTTGGCGAGGAACTCGCTCTTGTGCTGGCTGGCGACTTCGAGCTGCCGGCTCTTGTCTTCGATCTCCAGGAACAGGCGTGCGTTCTGGATGGCCAGGGCGGACTGGGTGGCGAAGGTTCGCAAGAGGTCGACTACCTCAGGTCTGAACTCGCCTGTGGCCTTCCGAATCACGGTGAGGCCGCCGAGCATGTGATCCTCGCGGACGAGGGGAACTGCGAGCAGAGCCCGGTATCCGGCGCGCACGAGCCCGCCACGTACTCGGCTCTCGGAGGGCGCTGCCAACATGTCCGGTACTTGGACCGGCTCCTGCTCCTCCGCCAGCCGGCCGGTCGCTCCTTCCCCTTTCCGGACCGGGGTGGCGAGCATCGTCTCCACGATCTCGGCTTCAAGATGCGCGGTGGCGCGTGGCAGGAAGACCTCGCGTTGCTCGTCGTACTCGTAGATCACCCCCGCGTCGGTGCCCGAGAGCTGCGTGGCCCGGGCGACGATCGTGCTCAACACCGTCCGCAGATCCAGGGAGGAATTGATCGCCTGCCCGACCTCGCCGAGGGCCCGAAGCTCGCCCACCGAGCGCGTCAGGTCCTGGGTTCGGGCTTCGAGTTCCTTGAAGAGTCGGCCGTTTTCAATCGCGATGACGGCCTGGTTCGCGAAGGTCTGGAGGAGGTCGATCTGGCGCTGGGAGAACGCACGGACTTCCGGCCGGTAGATGACGATGCCGCCGGCCAGACGTCCTTCCTTCAGCATCGGCACGGCGAGGAACGTGCGCGCACCGCCGATCTCGACCGTCGCCACCCGGGCAGGATTTCGGTCACGATAGGCGGGCTCAGCGGTGAGATCGACGATATGCACGGGCTTTCGCGTCGCCACCATGCGACCGATGCCCGTGGTCAAGTCGCGAACCAGCGACGCCTGCTCGGAGAAGAGCCACTTCTCGAACTCGGGGCTGGCGCCACGGTGGGCCACCTGGCGATAGCGCCCGGACTCATAGAGCCCGAGGATCCCCAGATGGGCTTCGCAGAGGGCCGTGGCCCGCTCGAGGATCGCGTCGAAGACCGGAACAATGTCGGTCGGCGATGCCGAGATTACACTGAGAATGTCGGCGGTCGCGGTCTGCTGCTCCAATGCCTCCGTCGTCTCGTTGAACAACCGCACGCTCTCGAGAGCGATCACGGCCTGGTCGGCGAACGTCTGCAGGAGAGCGATGTGGCTCGCGGAGAACGGCCCCGGCTCGGCCCAGGTGACCGAGATCCAGCCCGTCGTCGCACCGCCGTGGACCATCGGCATCCATACGAAGCTGCGAAATCCGCGCGCCCGGGCAACCCGGCGCGTCCGCTCGGTGGCGTCGGGATGCGTCTCCACGTCTTCGACGAAGGCCGCGGTTCCCTCGCGGACGGTCCGCTGCGCGAGCGGCAACTGATCCAGCCTGACCGGGTACCCGGCGCGGAGCACGGCGTCGCCTTCTGGGGTCACTGTGTTGAACGCCATGAGGTGCACCTCGTCGCCGATCAAACGCGTGACCGATACCGAGTGCCCGGCGAGCAGCCCCCTGGCGTTGCGAGCGATCGCGTCGAAGACGGGCTGCATGTCGGTCGGCGAACTGGAGATCACGCGCAGAATCTCGCTCGTCGCCGTCTGCTGCTCCCGCGCTTCGGTCAGGTCGCGCTGCAGGTCCGCATACGACTTTGTGGTAACGCGGGACACAGAAACGGGTGCTCCGCACCATGGGCAGAACTGAGCGTCAGCTACACGGTTCTCCCGCCCACACCGGGGACAATCCACTGACGGGCCTCGCACTCTCCGGTCCATCCGCACGGTGAGCCGAGATTAGCCGGGGTCTCCGGCGCCGGTCAATGAGGATCAGCGAGCAAATCCCTTGCGTTGATTTGCCTTGAACGACCTCGCCCAACGATGAGGATCGTGTCCTCGTGTGAGAATCGTGTCCCTTCGTGTCTCGGCCAGTGCGGACGAAAAGATTTGAGCCGACGAGCGGTTACGCGGAATCCCGCGAAATGACTGAGGGCCGGCTCAGGTCGCAGGTTCGACTCCGGCCAGGCGCACCACTACTTAGCCTGGATCGGCTCGCCCACCACCGCCGTCCCGTTGAAGTTCCGCGCCCGATGGCCGCGCCATGGCCTCGACGGCGGCCAGGCGATGCGTCGGCAGCCGATGGGCGTAACCGATTCTGAGGACACGTTACGCTTCGCCGAATTGACCGGCGTCCGCCCCATGATCGAACGTATGCTCCATCCCCCGAAGCCCAGTACGGCAGCGCCGCAAGCCGAATCGGCTAAATGGGAGCGCTCGTCCGATAACCTATACGAAGCCCTCGGAGGCCACCAGCCATTCGGTGAAGCTCTGCACCTGCTTTCCCCGCTCGAGGGCATGCGGTAGACTCCCGCCCTGCATGGCTAACAAAGAGTACCGGACTCGCGAGCAAAGGGGGATGGGCATGCGCGGAATGTGCCTGACGATCGCGGTGGCGGCGCTTGTTGCCTTGCCGTTCGGGGGGTCCGTCCAGTCCCAGGAGCGGCCGATCCGGATCGGGTCGTCGATCCCGCTCACCGGCGGCGTCGCGATGTTCGGGCAGCACTCGCGCTGGTGCAGCTCGGCGGCGCTGGCGATCATGCCGCTGATCGAGCGCGCCGGCGTCCCGTTCGTGGTCGCCAACGCCTCGGCCACGTCGATCGCCGAGCGGTCCGGCGCGGGCGGCAACAAGTGGACCTTCAAGGTGAATCCGACGGACGCCAGCATGCTCGACGCGCTGGTCGGCTGGCTCGACAAGGAGGGGAAGGCCACCAACATCGCCTTCCTCGGCGAGGACACCGACTTCGGCCGCGCCGGGTCGACGGGGCTGGAGAGCGCGCTCAAGAAGCGCAACCTCAAGCTCGCGATGGTCGACTTCTTCCAGAAGGGGACGCCGGACTTCACGACCGTCTTCGCCAAGATCAAGGCGAGGAAACCCGCGCTGCTGGCGCTCTACGCCGTCGACGCCGACTTCCAGAACGCCATCCGCCAGTGGTACACGCTGGGCGGCGGTATCCCCCTGACGGGTCGGGTGCTCGTGGACCAGGTACCGAAGGAAATCATGGACAGCGGGTTCCTGGACGGAACGACCTCCGTCCAACCCTATGATCCCTCGGTCGACACGCCGGGAAACAAGGCATTCGTGGAGGCGTTCCGGAAGCTGCACAACGTGCCGCCGATCCTGGTGAGCTTCGAGTCCTACGAGGCGATGAAGGTGCTGATCGACGCGGTCCGCCGCGCCGGCAACGACAATCCGGCGGCGATCCGGGACGCGCTGGCCACCACCAGGATGCCGTCGATGCTCGGCACCACCATCGAGTTCGACGATCACAACCTGGCGCACAACAATGCGATCATCCTCACCATCAAGGGCGGCAAGGTCGTCGTCGTGGGCGTGAGCAAGACCTGATGTAGTGGACCCCAGCTTCTACATCCAGCTGCTGCTCAACGGCATCGTGGTCGGCGTGATCTACGCGCTGGTCGCGATGGGACTATCGTTGATCTTCGGCGTGCTCGAGATCGTCAACTTCGCCCACGGCGAGTTCTACATGCTCGGCGCCATGCTGGCCTACTTCCTCACCATGAAGGCGCGGCTGGGCTTCGGGCCGACCATCCTGGTGGTGACCGCGTCGGCCGTGGGCCTCGGGTACGTGCTCTACGAATCCCTCCTCGGCGCGCGGCGGGGCGAAGGCTTCGAGCGAAGCATCCTCCTCACGCTCGGCCTGTCCATGGTGCTGCAGAACGGCGCGATCTTCCTGTTCACCACCACACCGAATGTCATCGAGACGCGCCAGAGCTACACCAACATCGTCGTGGGGGGGCTACGCGTGCCGGTCACGCGCATGCTCGCCCTCGCACTGGGCCTCCTGGCCTTCGGCGCGCTCTACCTGATCCTCTACCGCACGCGCCCTGGCAAGGCGATGCGTGGCGTCGCGCAGAGCCGCCACGCCGCCCTGATGGTGGGCATCGACACGCGCGCAGTCTCGCGGCTGGCGGTCGCCATCGGCATCGGGCTGTCGGGGCTGGCAGGCGCGGCCCTCGCTCCTGTCTATGCCATCCATCCGTTGATGGGGTTCGGCTTCGTGTTCAAGGCCTTCGCCATCATCATCATCGGAGGGCTGGGCAACGTCGCCGGCGCCGCCATCGCCGCGGTCGCCCTGGGGGTGCTGGAGAGCTTGGTCGGTGGGTTCCTCCCGCTGGTCATGGTCGACGCCCTGGCGTTCGTGTCCATGATCGCGATCTTGCTGCTGCGACCTCAGGGGCTGTTCGGGCGCGGAGTACGGGTGTGAGGGGCGGGGGGCTGCAGGCGCTGCTGGCCGCGCTCGGTGTCGGCGCGCTGTTCGCGATCCCGGCGATGACCGCCAACGAGTACGTGCTGGCGCTGGGAGTGAGCTTCGCGACCTTCGCCGTGCTGTCCGGCGGATTGAACCTCGTCTACGGCTACACCGGGCTTCTCTCGTTCGCGCAGGTCGGATTCTTCGGGATCGGTGGCTACACCGCGGCGCTGCTGGTGGTGGACCGGGGCTGGTCGCTGTGGGCGGGCGCGGCGGCGGGCGGCGTGCTGGCGACGCTGGTCGGTCTCGTGGTCGGCTACTCGTCGCTGCGCCTCTCGCGCCACGCGTTCGCGATCGTCAGCTTGAGCTTCGCGCTGCTCTGCCTGATCGTCTCGCGCGACTGGGTGGACCTCACGCGGGGGGCGATGGGCATTCCCGGCCTGCCCGTCCCCTCCATGACCTTGCCCGGCGGCCTGCGCTGGCGGCTCGCACGCCCGACCGACTTCTACTACCTGCTCCTCGGCTTCGCGGTGGTCGCCCAGGCGGCCGTGTACCTGGTCGTCACCTCGCGGCTCGGTCGCGCCATGCGGGCCGTCAAGCTGAACGAGCCGCTGGCACAGTCACAGGGCATCGATCCGCTCCGCTACAAGCTGCTGGCGATCGGGCTGTCGGCGCTGCTCGCGGGTGTCGCGGGTGGCTTCTTCGTCTTCTACCTGACGATCGTCGACCCGTCGATCTTCGATTTCTACTACACCGAAACCATGCTGATCATGGTCATCATCGGCGGACCCGGAAGCTTCTGGGGCGTGCTCGGCAGCACGGCCGTACTCGCGGTGCTCCCCGACCTCCTGCGTTTCACGACCGATCTGCGCATGGTGCTCTACGGCGCCGTGCTGATCGCGGCCGTGCTCATCTTCCCCGACGGCGTGGGCGGCTGGCTCCGGCACCGTCGCATGGCGCGGTGGCGCCGGATGCGGCCGGCGCCGCCATGACCACCCTCTTGCAGGTCCAGGGTCTCACCAAGCGATACCTGGGCCTGACTGCGGTCGACGACGTCTCCTTCGAGGTCGAGACCGGCAGCGTGGTGGGACTGATCGGCCCGAACGGGTCGGGCAAGAGCACGATCGTCGACTGCGTCAGCGGGTTCCAGCCGGCCGACGGCGGGCGCTTCAGCCTGGACGGCCGCGAGCTCACGGGCCGGTCCGCGCACCGGATCGCCCGCGCCGGGTTGACGCGCACCTTCCAGACCGTGCGCGCCTACGACGAGCTGACCCTGCTGGAGAATCTGCGCGTCGCCGCACAGGAAAGCGACGGCGTCGGATGGCTGCGCGCGCTGTGCCGTGACGGGAACCTTCGCCGCGCGGAGGCGACGGCGGAAGCGCGCGGCCGCGACCTGCTCGCCACCGTCGGCTTGACCGAGTATGCCGACGCGCCGGCGGGGATCCTCTCGTACGGCCAGCGCAAGCTCGTGGCCATCGCGGCGGCCATGATGGCGCGGCCGCGGCTGGTCGTGCTCGACGAGCCCGTGGCCGGCGTCAACCCGACCATGATCCGGCGCATCGAGCAGGTCATCCAGCAGCTGAACGCCGAGGGCGTGACGCTGGTGATCGTCGAGCACAACGTGGACTTCATCATGTCGCTCTGCCGCCGCGTCATCGTGCTGGAGGCCGGCCGCAAGATCGCCGAGGGTCCGCCGGGCCTGATCCGTGGCGACCCGCGCGTGCTCGCCGCCTATCTCGGTCGGGCGCGCGCGGCCCAGGTCGGCCACCCTCGGCGCTGACGTGGCCAGCGGCGACGTCATCCTGGAACTCGATCGGCTCTCGGTCGGTTACACCGACGAACCCGTCGTGGTGGACTTCTCGGCAGTCATCTGCTCGGGCAGCATCACGACGATCATCGGCCCCAATGGCGCCGGCAAGTCGACGCTGCTCCGGGCGGTCTACGGGCTGGGCCGGGTTTTCGGCGGCAGCGTGCGCTTCCTCGGCCACGCCATCGAACGGCTGCCGTCCCGGGAGCGGCTGAAGCTCGGCATCGGCTTCGTGCCGCAGGGCCGCTGCAACTTCCCGCTGATGACGGTGCGGGAGAATCTCGAGCTCGGCGCCTACACGCTGCGCGGCGCCGCGGTGCCGGCGGCCGTCGAGGGGGTGCTCGCGCAATTTCCCCTGCTGACGGCGAAGCTCTCCGTGCTGGCGGGAAATCTGAGCGGCGGCGAGCAGCAGATCCTGGAAACCGCCATGGTGCTGGAGACGGCGCCGCGGCTGCTCCTGCTCGACGAGCCGTCGCTCGGCCTGTCACCGGCCAACCAGGACCAGATCTTCGCCATGATCGTCGATCTGCGCGAGCGCGGACTGACGGTGATGGTCGTGGAGCAGAACGCCCATGGCGCCCTGCAGATCTCCGACACCGGCATCGTCATGGAGCTGGGACGCCTGTTCATGGCCGGGCCGGCGGCCGAGATCATCGCCGATCCGCGGATCAAGGTCGCCTACCTGGGCGGCGAGTAGGCCCAGGAGCGCCCGGGCTTCGCCGGGGCGTGACGAGCATGTGGGGGAGGGGCCATTTCGGGGCCCCCATGTCGTTCAGGTGACGCGACCCGTGCGGGGCGGAACGGCCGCGCGGATCCGCGTCCGGGCCGCGTCCGCCTCCGCGGGCGCCAGCTGGCGGATGCGGATGGTCCGCTCCACGAAGCGGTCCTCGTCGCCCGCGATCAGCAAGTCGAGAAACTTCGTGGTGCCGGCGATCTGGGCGCGGACGCCGCCGGCCGCGGTCTGGGCCGTCTGCTTGCTGAGGAGGGCCTGGATGCTCCGGGTGACGCGCGCAATCATGTCGCGGGCCGGCTCTCCGTCCACCTGGACGCGATAGACGGCATCGGGGTCCACACCTTCGACGCTCAGCGGCTGGGCGCGGCACACGCTCACCACGATGCGGGTCTCGCCGCGGCGCGGGTCGTGGCGGGCGTCGAGGATCGCCAGGCCCTTGTTCGTCGGCTGCCGAATGATGGGCGCCTCCGCGCCTTCCGCGCGGAAGCGGAGCGTCACCTCCGCGTCGGCCTCGAGCGGCGGGACGGTGACGAACGTCCCCCGGACCACGTGGACCAGCTCCTCGGCGCCGTCCCAGACACTCCCGAACGGTCGGCGCTGCTCGATGACCATGCCGGCGATCCGGCGGGTGGTCGGGTTCCGCACGGTGACGTCGCGACCGTCGTCGCGTATCCGGAAGATCACGGCCTCGTAATCGGCCATGCGCCGGTACAGGTCGCGCTGCGTCGCGATCCAGAAGTTGCTTCGCTCCGCCAGGTTGATCGTGTAACGCAGGTAGTCGAGGGTGCCCTTGCCGTCGTTCAGCGACGGGTCGCGGGCCAGCTCGGGATGGTACTGGAAGCTGTAGACGCCGTTTTCCAGGTGATCGTCGACGCCCGCGACGCGCGCGCTGTGGCCGCCGAAGATCGTCTCGACCAGCTCGTAGGCGGCGTCGAACTCGTGGGTGCGGTCCCAGCCGCGCAGCCGGCGCCACTCGGTGTCGGTCGTGACGACAGGGTGGAACGGGTACCAGATGCCCGGGGTGGCGATCGTGCGCCGGACGTCGGTGACGTAGGTGAGCGGCCGGCCGCCGATCTGGCCGCCCGCCATCACGGCGGGGTTGCGCACCCCGTACTCGATCATGTGGTAGTAGCAGAACGTGCACAGGCCGAGGATCCGATCGTCATGGGCATACAGATAGTCCATCGCGTCGATCGTCTCGGGATGCATGTGCCCGCCGGCGTGCCGGCCGCCCGTGTAGACCGCGAATCCCAGATGTTCCGCGGCGTCGCGCACGTGCGCGTGGAGCCCGGTACCGCGGATCGCCGTCGGCGGGTCGCCGATGGAGCTGTCGTTGTGCAGGGCCGGCTCGATGAAGCCGTGGCGGCTCGTCCGCCCGACCCACTCCGCGGCCATGTCCTCGGTGATGTTGGTCGAGAAGGCCGGGTCCTCGATGTCGTAGGTGGCGGGGACGAGGTTCTGGATCTGGTAGTCGAGGAAGGTGAAGTCCAGCATCCCGTGCACGTCGTGGCGGAACGAGAGCACGCCGTCGTAGGCGCCGAACGCTCGCAGGCGCGTCCGCCAGAGGGGTTCGAGCCCGACCTCGAGCAGCAGGCGCCGCAGGAAGAAGAGCAGGGTGTCGCCCCAGTGCGTGGGGTTCGCCCAGTGGCGCACGGCCTCCACGTTCAGGTGCGCCTGGAGCATGCCCCCGATGAGCTCGAGGGTCTGGTTGGCCACGTACGCCGTCCGCTCCGTGAGGACGATGGCCGGCCCCATCGTCTGCGTGGTCGCCGTGGTGGCGCCGGTCACGTCACCGGCAATCTCCACGAGGTCGGCCAGCACGCGACTGCCCGGCGCGGGCACGACCCGGTGCGCCGCGTGACCTGCGTAGCCGCTCACGTAGAGACTCTCCCAGGCCTCGCCGGCGAACGGAGAGCCCGGCAGCCAGCGCCAACCGGTGTAGCCGGTCACCGGCGCCGCCGCGCAGGCGGCGAGGCCGAGCAGATGGGGCGGAAGGTTGGTCTTGCCGGTGACGATGAGCCGCCGATCGGCGCCTCGCAACCAGCGTTCGATTCGCGTGATCGCGCCGTTCGACAGGTGGGCAGCGTTCGGAATGAGAAGGGCGCGACATCCGGCGAGACGCTCGTCGCCGAGGTCGGCTTCCTCGACGATGTCGTGCTTGAGGTTGCAGCGCGCGAGCAGGACGCTCGCCGCGTTGGGCGCGAGGTAGGCATATTCGCCCTTGAGCCAGGTCCGCGGACGTCCCCACGCGTCGGTGAAGGTGTAGGTCTCGCCGCGCGCGGCGGCCTCCGCGGCATATGCGTCGCGGCTCCGCCGGCTGAACAGCACCGCGACCTCATGCGCGCGTACGGTTTCCCGGGACGCCGTCGCGGCCGCCACCCCACTCCTCTACCGACTCGCCCTACTTGCCCGTGAGTGCTGACTGGACCTTCTTCAGGGCGTCGAGATTCTTCTGAAGGCCGCTCACGTGCGTCTCCATTTCGACGATGGAGGAGCCGAGCTGGGACATCCGAGCACGATTCCGATCAGTGCGGCGCGCGCGATCATCTTCTTCGCCATGGTGGACGTCCTTTCCCGGCGATCCGCCGTGCCCTCCCAGCGTATCCTACAATCAGGGGATGAAACCTCCGATCACCTGGCCGGCCGGGGTGAAGTCTGCGGTGTGCATCACGTTCGATCTCGATGCGGAGACGGCGTGGATCTCGCGCGACCCGATGAACATCGACCGGCTCAGCGTGATGTCGCAGGGGGCGTACGGACCGAAAGTCGGCGTGCCGCTGATCCTCGACTTCCTCGACCGCAACCAGATGAAGTCGACGTTCTTCGTTCCGGGGTGGACCGCGGAGCGCTGGCCGGATGTCGTCGCCGAGATTCATCGTCGCGGTCACGAGATCGGCCATCACGGATATCTGCACGAAGCGCTGGAGGGAAAATCGCGCGAGGAAGAGGAGGCGATCCTCACCGGCAGCGCGCAGATCCTCGCCGATATCACCGGCACGCGGCCTGTCGGGTACCGCGCGCCGCTCTACGAGATCACGCGCGAGACGGGGAGCCTGCTCGCCAAGCACGGCTTCGTGTACGCCAGCAACCTGCAAGACTCGCTGTGGCCCTATCGCTGGGCCGACACGCCGTCGCTGGTGGAGCTGCCGGCGTCGTGGATTCTCGACGACGGCCCCTTCTTCGCGTTCGGTCTGCGGCCCAATCTCTACCGGCAGATCTTCCCGCCGTCGGCCGTGCTGTCCGTGTGGGGCGACGAGTTTCGCGGCATCCACGCGCTCGGTGGTCTGACGATGTTGATCCTGCATCCGCAGTACACGGGACGGCCGTCGCGACTCGACATGCTCCAGCGGCTCGTCGACGAGATGCGCGACAGCGGCGACGTGTGGTTCGTGACCGGCATCGAGCTCGCGCGCTATGCGCTGACGGACGCCGCGAACATCGGCTCCGACGGCCGTCCGCGCGCATAATCACGCCGCCGCCTGCCGGATGGTCGTGATCACGGCTCCCCCATTCGAGGCCCTGTGGCGTACCGGCGTCGCGACGTCATCGCTTCTTCTTTTTCGCCTTCGGCGCGGGCTTCTTCTTCGACTGCCAAGCCCGGGCGGGCTTGGCGCTGACGAGCACCACGGCCACGATGCACGGCTCGCTGCCGCGCACGCTCCAGGAGTGGTTCGTGCCGCGCTGCACGAGGATGTCGCCGGCGCGAAGGAGCTTCTCCTCCGCGTCCAGGATCGCGTAGATCTCGCCCTTGAGCACGACGATGTAGTCCACCGTGCTGGTCTTGTGCATCATCGGGTCGCTCGACGTCTTGTCCTTGGCGTGCCCCGCGCCGATCGACCTGAAGGCGGCCCGGGCGTCGGCGCTCGCCCGCCACGCGGAGTCCGGCGGAAACTCGACGATGCGCAGGATGGTGCCGTTCTTCGGCGGCTCGAGGCGCACCGGCCGTGCCGCGGCGTCCTCGTTGCCGTCGTTGCTCGCGGGCGACCCCGTGGTCTCCCAGAGGTCGGTGAGGGCGAGGCCGGGCATCGAGGCCATCTCCTTCACGTTGGGGGCCTCGCCGTCGGCGATGAAGACGGATTTGCCGTTGGCGTCGTGCCCGGTCAGCACGCGGCGGACGCGCCAGATCATTGTCCTCATGAACCCGTCCCTCCTATCCCATGCGCGCAGCTCTGGCATTCCTGGATCACGACGCACTCAGTGCGGTATGGTAGTTCATCGACCGATGTCCACCCAGCCGCCCGCTCGCGTGCTCGTCGTCGACGACGATCCCGAAGCGCTGGAGATGCTGTCGACGTGGCTGCGCATCCACAACTACTCCGTCGACACCTGCCCGGATTCCGCCCAGGCGCTCGTGGTCTTCCAGGCGCGGCTGCCCGACGCAGTCCTGCTCGATCTCCACATGCCGCGGGTCGACGGGACCGAGATCTTCTCGCTCATGCATCGGTCGCAGCCGGCGATCCCGGTCATCATCGTGACGGGCGACGACGACGCGGACCTCGCGCGGATCATCCTCGACTGCGGGGCCTTCGACTACGTGCTGAAGCCGGTCGATCTCGACTATCTCGGCACCGCGCTCGCCGCCGCGACGGCTCGCGTGTGGGAGCCCAGCACCGACGACGGGCTGTCGATCCGCGATCTCAGCTATGCGGTGCTCCGGGAGATCCGGCGAAGTGATCCGCACTGGCCACCGCGCGAACGGCTGGAGAGCCTGGCCTTCTCGGCCGTCCGCAACGCGCTGGGCGGACAGCCCGTCAAGGCGCTGGACGCGCTCCTGGAGCTGCGTACGATCGTCGCGGAGATGACCTCGACGGACCACGCGGCCAGCCTCGAGTCCATCCTGCACGCGCTCGTCCCGCTGCGCGAGTTCCTGCGTTAGGCCAGGCCGTACATCGGCTTGCCGGCCACCGGCATCCGCGCGGTGAGGATCTCGCCGTTCAGCGAATCGGTGATGTAGAGGGTGCGGCGGTCCGGCCCTCCGAACGCGATGTTCGTCATGAGCCGGTGCCCCTCGGCATGGACCAGATGGGTGGGCAGGCAGTTGGCGTCGAAGCGCCAGATCCCGAGGCCCAGGTGGCAGACGGCCAGGCCGTCGTCCGCGTCCATCTCGATGCCGTCGGGCCCCGCGTGACCGCCCGACAGCTGGATGGCCACGCCCGTCTTGGAGGGCTGTCCGTCGGCCATCAGTGGTAACCGCCAGATCTGCTGCGAGCGCGTCACCGCGACGTAGACCTGGTTGTTCTTGGTGTTGAGCGTGATGCCGTTCGGGCTCGGCACGTTGGCGGCGAGCTTGTCCAGGCCGCCATCGACACGCAGCCGGAACACGCGCCCGGTGGGATCGGCGATCCCCGTCTGCCCCTGGTCGGTGAAGTACAGGTCGCCGTTGGACGCGAAGTGCAGGTCGTTGAGCCCCTTGAAGCCTTCGCTGTAGGCCGTCTCGAGCACCGTCTCGACCTTGCCGCTGCCGGGGTCGAGCCGCATCAAGCCACGCCGGTAATCCGCGATGAAGAGGCGCCCGTCCTTGTGGACCTTGAGGCCGTTGGGCCATCCGTCGTACTGCGTGACCAGCTCCCACTCGCCCCCGCTCGCGATCCTGAAAATCCGCCCGAACGGAATATCGACGAAGTACAGATTCCCCGCCCGATCGAACGAGGGCCCCTCCAGAAAGCTATCGACCTCGACCCCCTGCCGATTGTGATGCGCCCACTCCGTGCGTCGCTTGCTCCGAAACTTCCCCGGCATCGACGCAAACGTCTCCGCCTTGATCAACTCGAGCTGCTTGAATGGATTGAACATGCCGGAAGCCTATCAGAAGAACTGCAGTTCGAGCGCGGGCTTCGCCCGCGCAACCTATTCCTGGGGGAGGCCTCG
>WNGB01034932.1_pt1 | contig 14699 bp, 13 predicted proteins | sample 5400681 | NCBI WGS metagenome assembly WNGB01 (sample SAMN13153367, study PRJNA577476) | soil metagenome | isolation source: 115 cm soil or saprolite under grassland replicate 2 | place: USA:California | collected 2016-06-15
ACGAATAACCGCTCGTGGTGAGGTTTTCGAACCATGGACGGCGGACTTTAAATGTTACAGTTCGCTAGTTCTCCCACACCGGTTTGACGGCGGTGTCCAGCCACTTTCGCGCGTCCTCGATATAGGACTTATTCGCAACGACGATCGGTTTAGTGTTCGCGCCCCATGCATTTTCAATTGAAGTCTTGGATTTGAATCCCTTCCGGGCACTCGCTCTACCCACCGCGTCAATCGCCGCTTGCCCTCCAGGCGATATCAGCCATTCGGCAAAGAGCTTGGCGGCCGTCGGATGAGGCGCTTTAACATAGATCGCCGCCTGTTGCGGCGAGACCACCGGCAGAGCGCCTCGGACAAAATCGATCGGACTGCCGATCTCCTTTTCGCGGACAACGTCGTGCAAGAGCGCCGGCATCACGATGGAGTATTCGCCGGCGACGACCAGGCGAAACATGGCGCTGGTGCTTTTGTGAATCGACACGTTGAGAGATTTCAGCCCCTTGATGAAATTTGCCCAGCGCGCGTCGTCCTTCCAATCATCCTTAAAGGCGGCGAGCATGGAACTTAGCGGACCTGCTCTCATGGGATCGTCCAATGCCACGATCCCTTTGTATTTTGGATTCGTCACATCTTCCCAGCTTTTCGGGGCCTCTTCGCGCTTCAGCTTCTTAGTGTTGTAAGCAAGCGCTTGAATCTGCAGGCTAACCACCGGAGCAATAGGATCATGCACGAACAAGGAATTAGCCTGCACGGTCGGGTAAGCTTCCGTGGCGCCGGCGTTGTGAAGAACCAGCGGCGCTTCGGTAAGAATCACATCGACGCTCGCCTGATTGCCTTGGTATTCGGTCAATGTCCGGGTCGTGACTTCCGATCTCGTCGCCTGCCAATAAGAAGTATTGATGCCGGGAAAGCGTTTGCTGAATGCGTTCGATAGCGAGCGGATATGATCTACGTCCCAAACCGTGTAGACGACCAGCGCCCCTTCCTGTTTCGCCTTGGGGTAGAACTCTTTCGCCAGTTTTTCGAAGCGGGGATCGCTTTCGGATCGCACCTGAGCGATCGCGAGTTTGTCAGTCGACGTTAGGGCGAACACCACGGAGAGAAGAGACAGTAATAGTTTTTTCTTCACCATGCTACACCCCTTTATTTGCTGTTCGAGTGAAACATCTCGAACAGCTTGAATGGCTTTTCACGCTCCCGTCGCCGCTTGTAGGGGCGACCCCCTGTGGTCGCCCCATTGACGATTCGTTGAAATCAACCTTGAACCACTACCTGGAAGTCTCATTGGTTACTCTAATGCGAGGGCTTGTAGCACTCTTCAAGCCGGGGGACAAGCCAAGATTCAATCCTGTAGTCAGGACGACGTCGTCGCTTACATCGCTGTTGTGGCACTTTCGCTGCCTATGGTAAGCACAGACGCATGATGACGAGCGCGAGCTCGCCGAGAAAGATGAAAGCGCAATTATGACAACGCAAAAGGGATCAACATGGATCGTGCTATGAAAATCGGGCTGAGCCCGCTCCAAGGACAAGCGAGGTTCGAGGAGACCCTGCGAGAATGCGAGCGAGCCGAGGCAGCTGGATTCGACTCGGTCTGGCTTGGCGAGCACCACAACAATCCCATTTTACATCCTGCGCCGCTGATCGGACTTGCCGCCATCGCGAGCCGGACACGGCGCATTCAGTTGGGTACGGGAGTTCTTTTGCTTCCGCTTTACCATCCCGTGATGGTTGCCGAAGAAGGAGCGATGGTCGACATGATTTCCGGCGGTCGGTTGATTTTGGGAATAGGCGCGGGCTACGCACCGGAGGAATTCGCCGCCTTCGGTTATTCGCTCAAGGACCGCGGCAGCAAATTGGACGAGAGCGCAGCGCTTCTGCACCGGCTCTGGACGGAAGAGGATGTCACCCATCATGGCAGACATTACCGGGTGGACAATGTCACGGTCGCGCCCCGTCCGGTGCAGCGGCCACGACCGCCCATCTGGTTTGGCGCGTGGGCCGAGCCAGCGCTTCGCCGAGCCGCGCGTCTGGGCGACGCCTGGTTCGTCGGGCCGTCGGCCAATCTCGACGAGATTGCACCCTGCGCACGGATGTATCGAAAAGCGTGCGCGGAGAATGGCAGAGACGAAGGTGAAGTTGATTTGTTTCGCTACGTGTTCGTGGCGCGAAGCAAGAACGAGGCGATCAGCGCGGCGGGAGGCCCTTTTATTCAGGCGTTTGAAAGAATGTACTTCCGCTGGCCGCATCCGGTCGTCAAGCGGCCTCAGGGACAACTCACGATCGAGCGGCTCGCTCACGATCGGATTATTCTAGGCGATGCGAAAACATGCGTCGATGAAATCAACCGGTTTCGCAGTGAATTAAATGTGAAGCATCTCGTCTGCCGGTTCTCGGTCCCGGGTATTCCGCGTGAAGCCTGCGAAACGTCCCTTGACCTATTCACACGCGAAGTCATGCCGGCGCTCCGCGAGGACGCGGTGTGATGCGGCTGTAATTGTCGCGTCAATTGCGAAGAAAGAACGGAATCTCACCGCGGAGGCGCGGAGAGCGCCGGGAGGATTTTATAAAATTCTTTGTTCTCTGCGAACTCTGCGTCTCTGCGGTAAATTCTTCTCTTCTATTCTTTGGCTTCGGTGCGCCCGTTGTTAGTGCCAGCCGGGGAAGTAATCTTCCAGCCTGATGTTCTCTGACCCCGGAACTCGGATTTCCTCGGGATAGTTTGCCTTACGAGTGGCATCGATTCCCATCTTGGTAACCAGATGAGATCCTGCCGCCGGATCATAAGACGCGGGATCCAGCGGCGAACCTTTGGCGTGAGTGACCATGAACATATCCGTGTCGGCCCGCACTCGCGTGGCAATGGCGTGCAGCACTTCCTCGTCGTTGAGGATATTGACATCCTGATCCACCACGACGACATATTTGAGAAATGGGTCCGCGGCGAATGCCGCCATCGCGGCATTTTTGGGCTCGCCTTCGATGATCTTCTCGATGGATAAATAGCAAATGAAACGGCACCTCCCTGAGGCAGGCACGTGGACCGCCCGGACTTTGGGCGACGCCATCTTCACCGTCTTCATGATCGTCGTGGACCGGACGATGCCTGAGAGAAGCAGGTTATCGGCATGACCGACGAAGCTCGATTGGTACAGCGCGTTGCGGCGCATGGTGATCGCCTTGACCTGAACGATCGGGTTGTTCCGCTGCGGTCCGTAAGTTCCCGGGTATTCGCCGAAGGGAGCTTCCGGCTTGCGCAGCTTGGGGAGAATTTCGCATTCGAGCACGATCTCGGCGTGGGCCGGCACTTCCAAATCCAACGTCCGGCAGGGCACCAGCTCCACGGGCTCGCCCATGATTCCGCCCGCGACGGAGAATTCGTCCGTCTCCAGAGAAGTAAAAGACAGGCAGCCGACGTAAAACGCCGGGTGATGGCCGATCGCCACCGCCATCGGCGTGGGTCGATTTTGTCTCTCGTACGTCTGCCAAATGTAGTGGCCGTGCGCCGTTTCGGAGAGCTGGATGCCGAAGGTATCGGGAGAATGGACCATGAGCCGGTAAATGCCGGCGTTGCGCACCCCCGAGTCCGGATCCCGCATGATACCAAAGCCTGCGGTTATGTAACGGCCAGCATCCTTCTCATGGTAAGTCAGAATGGGAAGGCGGGTTACGTCGACATCTTTCCCGGTAAAGACCACCTCTTGCACGGGCGCTGCTTTGACAACGACGGGTGGTTTCGGACGATCCTCGCGCGCGGAGTACTCGCGGATGAATTCTGCGAGCGTTCCGTTTTTAAGTCCGATCGCTCGGAACAGGCGCCGAGGGTCAGCATGAACATTCGTCACGACGGGTAAAGCCGAGCCTTTAACCTGCTCGAAGATGACGACCGGAAACTTTCGCTCCTGTTCCAATTTGGCGAGAACGCCCGTCACCTCGAAGTGTGGATCAACTTCTTTCTTGACCCGAAGTACTTGATCCGGCTCGTCCAATTCAAGCTCGCTTAGAAATCCTCTTAAGTCTTTGGCCACGGGACACTTCCTTGATTAGAACCGTTCAAGCTGTTCAAGTCGTTCAAATCGTTCAAACCGTAAGGCAAATCCTAAATCCGAATATCGAAATCCGAAACAATCATGAATTCCTAAATCCGAAACGAATCCCAAAAATTGTTTTGGAACGTTGTCTTTTATCTTTGATCATTGAAGTGTTTCGAATTTCGGATTTCGAGTTTCGAGTGTTTCCGTAATCTTTAATACCTAGTGCCTTCCGCTTTCTTTACGATTAAAAATTCGAGCTGCTGCTTGTCACTTTAAGAAGCCCAGGTCCAGAGCGTTTTGGATACTGATCTTTTGCTGCATGCCGTTATTCGCGAACCATTGTGCCTGATCCGCCAGATTGTCTACGAGTACCTTGCCACTCGGATCTTGATACGGCGGAATCGCAGCCTGAATTACTTTGGCAGGTACCTTGGTGTATTTTTCCAGAATCGCCGCGATCTCAGGATCCTATGAATTTGCCCGAATAGATGATGACGCCGACTTGGACCGGTCCCAAACCTTTGACCTGATCCGGCGTGCGAAAACGAACGGCGACCCCGCGCTCTGCGAAGCGGGCGGCCCAGGGCTCGACGGCATAGGCGGCGTCGATGGCTTTGGTCTCAAAAGCCGTCACCTGGCTGGGAGCATCCAGAAAAGTCAGCTCAACATCGTTGATGGTGAGCCCGACTTCTTCGGCCATCTTGCCCACGAGGTAGTGCTGAATGTTGCCCTTGGCGAGTATCGCGATTTTTTTCCCCTTGAGATCTCTGAAAGTTTTCACTTGTCCTGAGTCGACCAAATCTTTGCGCACCGCGAGAAGTGAAAAGCCGTATCCTTCCCTGGCTTGGCCCTTGTCCGCTACGATCCGAAACGGCGCTTGCTGCGCGACGGCGTTAAAAAGTCCGGCGCTCGCGGACCCAACCGAAACTTCCAGCTCGCCCGCAACCAGCGCGGGAACTTGTTTTGCCGCCGAGGCGAAGTTGGTGATATCCGTAGTGACACCCTGCTCCTTGAAGAATCCCTTCTCGACGGCGATATAAACTGCGGCGTTGGAGATTGCCGCCAGATCTCCAAGCTTCACGGTTTCCGACTGCGCTCGGCCCAGCGAAGGCACCAGAACGACAAGCGCGATGGTTAAGGCCACGTGCAGAAACTTTGTGCTTGTCACTTTTTCCCTGGCCATATTTTCCTCCTGAGAAGTTGATATCGTTTCCGGTGCCGCTGTGGAGTCAGACTTGAGCCGCATCTATCACGGCCATTCCGCAGGGTCAATTCAGTATTTCCTTTTGTTCAATCCGTTTAAACCGTTCAAGCAGTTCAAGCCGTTTAGGTCCTTATCTGACGATTTGAACGAATTGAACTACTTGAACGATTTGAACTCCTTTTAGGTGCGCTTCCAGGGGCACATTACACGTTCGAGCCACTGAAGAGTCCAGCTGCTCAAGATGCCGAGGATGCCGAAGGCGATGGTGCAAGCAAACACCTGCTTTACGAGAAGTAACTGGTACGATTCCCAGAGCAGGAATCCCAGTCCTGCCTTGGTAGCCTCGATCTCCGTGATGAAAACCAGGATCAACGCCATCCCGGCTCCCAGCCTGAGGCCGGTGAAGATATTAGGTAAAGCTCCTGGAATCACGACTTTGGTGAAGATCTGTCGTTGGTTTGCACCGAGGTCCCGGGCGGCCTTGAGGAGCACCGGGTCAATCGCTTTCACGCCGGTGACTGTGTTGATGAGGACCAGAAACACTACACCAATCATGATGGTCATCACCTTCGAGGTTTCACCGAGACCAAACCAGAGGATAAAGAGGGGAAAGAGCGCCGACTTCGGGATAGGATAGAGCGCGCCGACGAGCGGATCGACGGCATCTTCGAGGGCGCGGAACCACCCGACCAAGAGCCCTAACGCAATTCCGAGCAGTGAGCCGTAAATAAATCCCTGCAGCACTCGATGGAGACTCACGGCGATCGCCCAAGGCAAACGACCGTCTACCGTCAATTCGACCATGGTGCGAAGAACTGAAGCCGGCGCGGGAACAAGCAGTTGATTGACTTCGCCGAGCCGCACCACGCCCTCCCACATCAAGAGGAAAACGATCGGAGAAATGATTCGTAGCGGGCGATAGCGTTTCCACAGAGACTTCATAAATCCTCCGCGACCTCACGTTGGGGTAATGGAGTGCTGGAGTATTGGAGTAATGGGTTCAATTCCCAGACTTCATTACTAAGATACTCTTCCGCACTCCGGTTGATTTACCCATCACTCCGAAAAAAATTAGTTGCAGGCTGCTCAAAAAGACCTCAGAGGCGAGGCGCGCGAAGATCGATGAGCGGAGGCGTACTTTTGTACGTTGACGCGAAATCGATCGAGCGCAACGAAGCATATGAGTTTTTTTCAGCAGCCTGCCTACGTGAGCCCCTCTGCTTTGAGAGACCGCTCCACCTCATCGCGGATTTGCTCCGAAAGGTATTCGAGCAGTTCAACCTCGCCACGACCCGTAATGCTCCGCGGCCTGGGAAGCCGGACCGGCACGATTTCCTTTATACGGCCTGGTCGCGCCGTAAAAAGGACCACGCGGTCACCGAGCAGAACCGCCTCATCCAGGCCATGGGTCACATAGATGAAGGTCCGTTTGGTCTCTTGCCAAATGCGCACGAGCTCTGCTTGCAGCACCTTGCGGGTTTGGGCATCCAGTGAAGCGAGTGGCTCGTCAAAAAGTAAAATGGCCGGATCGTTGGCAAGCGCGCGCGCGAGCGCAACCCTCTGGCGCATGCCGCCCGACAGCTCGTGCGGGTAGCGATGTTCGAAGCCGCGCAAATGAACTAACTCGATCAGCTTCTGAGCATTGGCTTCGCGCTGGGCCCTTGGCACGCTTCTCACTTCGGGACCAAAGACGATATTTTCCAGAACCGTGCGCCAGGGAAAGAGCGCGAATTCCTGAAACACCATCCCGGTTTGCTTCTGACCGTCTACGGATCTACTGACGTCGACCGTGCCGCTCGCGGGTTCCTCCAATCCCGCAATGATCTGGAGGAGAGTGGATTTGCCGCAGCCCGACGGTCCAACGAAAACCAAGAACTCGCCTTGCTCGACCTCCAAACTGATGCCGCCGAGGGCTACCACCTGTTCTTTGGTTCGCTCGATGTGCCACACCTTGGCGATATCTTTAAGGCGCAAAATAGTTGCCATTATCGATCCGACTTTGACCGAGGCGCTCCGCCGCCCACAGGACGGCGGCAACAATATTTTGATAACCCGTGCAGCGGCACAGGTTGCCGCTCAATCGCTCGCGTATCTCGTCTTCAGAAGGAGACGGATTTTCGTTGAGAAACTCATAGAGAGTCATGAGAAAACCTGGCGTGCAAAAGCCGCATTGGAAACCCAACTTTTCTAAAAAGCCTTGCTGGATCGGATGAAGCGGGTCGCCATTTTTGGCCTTCGCCGCCAGTCCCTCGACCGTGAGGATCGTTGCACCGTTCGCCTGCACGGCGAGGAGCAAACACGAACGGACGGTCTCGCCGTTAAACAGAATGGTGCAGCTACCGCATACTCCTTGTTCGCAGCCCAGATGAGTCCCGGTCAGTCCAAGCTGGTCGCGCAGGAAATCAGCCAGCGACAGTCGAGGCTCGACCGCGGCAGACTTGAACTGCCCTCTTGAGAACTCGAGCCGTCAATACTGCGGCCACGTGTTTCCGATAGGCGCTTGACGCATGAATATCCCCAGGCGGGTCGAGGAAGTCTTCGACAAGCGCCGCTGCATCTAGCATCGCATCGGCGTTAGGTTCTCGTCCTATCAAAGCGCGTTCCGCTTTGCGCGCCCGCACAGCGGTCGGCGCCACTCCGAAAAGCGCGAGACGCGCATCCACTATTTTGCCGGCGTCATCAAGCTCGACGATGGCGACGACGCCGGCAATGGCAAAGTCACCATGGCGCCGTGTGACCTCTTCCAGCGCGTAACCCGAGGACGGTCGAACGATCGGGAAAACGATCTCCCGAAGGATTTCGTCGGGGGCAAGAGCGGTGGTTAAGTAATCAATGAAAAATTCCTCGGCTGGGATAGTGCGATCTATGCCATCGCGAGCAACCTCGAACTTGGCATCGAGGGCTAAAGCCACTGCGGGAAGCTCGGCCGCAGGATCGGCATGGACCAGGCTTCCACCGATCGTGCCGCGATGGCGGATGGCGACATGGCCGATATGTCGGATCGCCTCGGCGAGTATGGGGCACCTCTCCCGCACTGAATCGCGCTCGACCCTGCGTTGTCGTGTCATCGCGCCAATCGATAGACCTTCCGCAGTTTCACGGATGCCCTCGAGGCCGGAGATGCCGTTCAGATCGATGAGAATTTTCGGCTTGGTTAGGCGTAGGTTTAATAGCGGCATCAAGCTTTGCCCACCGGCCAAAATCCTGGCGTCCGGGATACTTTGTTGCAAAGCCGCTAAAGCTTCCTCAACGCTGTGAGGTGCGACGTATTCAAACGGTGCCGGCTTCAACGTTAACCTCTTTGCGAGTCAGAAGCTGCAGGACTCGGTCCGGAGTCAGAGGAATTTCATTCACCCGCGGCGCGAACGGAACGAGCGCATCCGCCAAAGCATTGGCAATCGCCGCCGGTGGCGCGATGGCACCGCCCTCACCGAGTCCTTTGACGCCCAAAGGATTGAGCGGTGAAGGCGACTCCAAGTGCACCGTCTTTATGTTCGGCACCTCCATCGCGCCGGGCAAAAGGTAGTTTACGAAACTACCGCTGAGCAATTGTCCGTTTTGATCGTAAGCGATCTCTTCATAAAGCGCCGCGCCGATCCCCTGAGCGACACCGCCGTGGATTTGCCCATCCACCAGCAGCGGATTGATCAGTCTCCCGGCATCGTGGGCGACGACATAGTCGAGTAATTTGATTATCCCTGTGTCGATTTCTACCTCGATGACGGCAAGGTGGGCCGCATTGGCCCAGGTGACTGTCGGCGGCACAAAATAAAAAGTCGCTTCAAGACCCGGTTCTAAACCCTCGGGCAGCTTCGAGGCCCACCCGGGTACCGCCGCGCGAGCCAACTCGCTGAAAGAGAGGGCTCGTTGCGGCAATCCCCGGATAGAAACTTTTCCTTCACCCAACTCCAAATCATCGGGGTTGGCTTCGAGAAGGTGCGCGGCGAGCCGCAGCACCTTTTCCTTCAGGCGTGCCGAGGCCCCGTAAATGGCGGAGCCGACATTGACTGTGCTGCGGCTGCCAAAGGTGCCGCAGCCGAATGCAATCGATGCGGTATCGCCTTCGACGAGGCTAACTTTATCCAGGGTCACCCCCCAGAGGTCAGCCGCGATCTGCGCGAAGACGGTTTCGTGACCTTGACCGTGCCCGGTCGCGCCGGTGGCAATGATGAGCTGGCCGGATGGGTCAATGCGCACTTGTGCGCCCTCGAAAGAACCGACGCCCGTCCCTTCGACGTAACAGCCGATGCCGATGCCGAGATAGCGCCCTTGTTCGCGCAGCTCCTGTTGCCGCTTTCGAAGCTCATTGTAACCTGCGGTCTCCAGCGCCTGCGTCAGGGTCTCAGGATAATTCCCGCTGTCGTAGCAAATAGGCTCGCCGTCGCGGTACAAGATTCCCGCGTGATAGGGCATCTCCTCCGGCTGAACGAAATTGCGGCGGCGCACCGCAACGGGATCGAGTCCCAAGCGCGCCGCAATAATGTCGATCAAGCGCTCCATGACAAATACGGCTTCAGGTCGTCCGGCACCGCGATAAGGCGCGTTGGGCACCTTGTTGGTTGAAACGCACGTGCCGGTCACTGAGAAGTTAGGAATTTTGTAAGGGCCCTGAAGATGGGCGGCCGTGTTGTACGCGTCGGTGAGGCCCATCGGATTGTAGGCGCCGTTGTCCAACAGGAATCGATCGCGAAATGCCAAGATATGGCCTTCTTCATCAAACGCACACTCGACGTCGTGGAGTTGGTCACGGCCGTGCGCCGTGCTGATGAAGTGTTCGCTGCGATCCTCGATCCATTTCACCGGGCGGCCTAACTGAAGCGCCAGGAAAGGGACAAGAATTTCCTCCGGATAGACGAATACCTTGGGGCCGAATCCGCCGCCGATATCCGGCGCAATCACGCGGACGGTTTCTTCGGGAAGATTCAGCTGTGCCGCAATTTGCCGCCGAACCAGATGAGGCATCTGCGTCGAGGACCAGACGGTAAGAATGTTTGTTTTGGGCTCGACCCAGGCAACAACGCCGCGGCCTTCGAGAGGCGCGGCGCAATAGCGGTGGTGGCGGAAGCGCTCGCGCAACGTATGGGGCGCAGCACCCAGCGCCCCATCGACGTTGCCCTTTTCGATGCTGAAGCTGAATACAACATTATTGTTCGATCCCTTGTGGACCAGCGTCGCGCGCGCTTGAAGAGACTCTTCGGGATCAACGACAACCGGCAACCCTTCATATTCGACCACAATCGCATCGGCAGCGTCTTCCGCCTTGGGGCGATCCTCGGCGACGACGATCGCGACCGGCTCACCGACATAGTGAACTTTTCCCTGTGCCAAAGCCGTCGGGCGAGGACCCTGCAGCACGGGTTTCACCCCTTCCAGCCAACGAGCCGGGTGGATCTCGAAGCTTTCCGGAAACGCGGATATTCGGCCTTCGATCTCCCGCCCGGTCCACACTCCAACGATCCCGTCGAGGCGAAGAGCCTCCTTGACGTCGACAGCGCGGATGCGGGCGTGCGCGTGCATGCTCCGCAAGAGTGTGGCATGCAGCATGTTCGGCAGGCGAACATCGCTGACGTACATGCCGTTTCCAGTAATGAAGCGACTCGATTTATCTGGTTTGACGCTGCGGCCGATGAATCCGGTTGAAGTCGAAGCCATTCGGGCTTACCTGTTCGTGGCGCGCATTTGCCCTACCGCGCGGCCCTTTGCACAAAGCTGAAATCAAAAACCTGGCTCGGTGAAACTTCTTTGACGGCGGCGCCAAGAGTTTTCTGGGTGAATTCGATGGCGCCTTTCATCCAATTTTCATCGACCGATCCATCGACCGATTGGCGTGTCAGATAAAGATCGTAGAGCTGGTCGATCAACGCAGGGTCCTTGATGCCCAAGTACCCGGGCATGATTTTTATCATCTCAGCGCGGTTTTTCATGGAGAACTGGAGGGCTTTGATGGTCGCCTTTACGAGGGCCAAGACCTCTGCCGGGTTGGTTTTTATTTTTTCGTCGGTAACGCCGATCCCGCCGTTCGCATAAGTGGCCATGTAATCCCCGGAATAAGCAAGGCGGTTGAAGCCGTCGCGTTGGAGCATGAAGTTTCTTGGCGGAGTGAGAAGTGCAGCAGCGATCCGTCCGGTTCGAAACGCGATTACCGTTTCTTCTTGGGCGCCGACGATGAGCGTCGTGACATCCTTATTCGGCGCAAGACCGTTTTTTTGCAAAATGATTTGCATCATCAGATCATTGGAGCCGCCCCGCGATGAAATGCCGACGACCTTGCCTTTTAAGTCCTGAATCGACTTGAGCTGCGGCTTGGAGATAAGTTCGAACTGTGGCTTGGACGAAGAAATGAAAACGAGTTTGACCGGCAGACCACGCACGGCAGCGGCAATCGTCGAACCGGAGGCCGAAGTATAATCGACCGAGCCGCCCAAAAGCGCCTGCATGCCTACCGCGCCGCGGATAAGGATCATTTCGACATCGAGTCCCTCTTCACGGTAGAATCCTTTGAGCTGGGCGACTTTGAAGGGTAGCTCGGAAACGGAAATCCCCGTCGTAGAAAACCTAACTTTCTTCAGTTGCGCCGAAAGCGGAGACACTCCGATCAGCAAAAAGAAAATGACAAGAAACTCGACATATTTAATTCTCATACCGACCCCTTTGAATCCTGAGCTGTCGAATAAGCTTCTTGCCTAAAACATTTTGAACAGTTTGAGTGGTTCAAAACGTTTAAATTGTTTGTTATCTGGTTGGGTCAATTCGGCGCAGGTTGCTGCGTAAACGCGATCGATAGTCGTCTCAAAGTCCCTCATTCTCGCATGCTTTTAGCGGGAATCCAGGTGAAACTCTGACTGGACTCCAATAATGACCTTCGGGCGATACGCCCTTGCCTAATTTCTTATCGATGTTTTTTGTAACGTTCAGTTGACTTGCAAGATCTCTCGAACCTTGTGCGAGATTTCTTCGCGCGGAAATGTGAAGCGTTCTTTGTCGGCGTCGGTGAAATAATCCGTGATTGCCCGATCGTAGCTGGATCGCGCGCGAATCCGGCCGAGCCAGTGGGCGACATGGGGCCGGTTCGACCAAAGTCCATCCATCGCTACCATCTCGGCGCGATTGACGTACGAAGTCGCCGCCAGGTCCGCCAACGTGTAACTCTCGCCGACGAGATAAGACGATCGGCTGAGCGCCGCTTCCATCTCACCGATGTATTTGTCGTAATTCTTGACCGCGTGCGCCACATGCGGCGCGGCGATTCCCTGTGTGACTGAAAGCCGTTGCCGTTCGCGGTAAGCCGGATCGGGTATGCTCTTGAAGCGTGCCTCCAGTTCCTCGGGTGTTCTTTTGAGGAGCCCTTGACGAAAGGCAATCGCGAAGGTGACGGTCGAACATGCTGCGTGCAGGTAATCGTCGATCTTTTTCATCCACAGCCGCACTTGCGCCCGTTGAAACGGATCAGACGGCATGAGCGGCTGGTCGGGAAATGATTCATCGAGATATTCGATGATCAACGTCGATTCGATAATAACCCGGCCGGCATGCACCAAGGTCGGCACGACGCCGTTGGGGTTGAGCTGCAAGTATTCGGGACGGTGCTGGTCGCCGCGATGAAGATCGAGAATCTCGCCGTCCCACTCGAGTCCTTTCTCGTGCAGCGCGAGTCTTGCCTTGATCGCGCACACCGAGGTCGTGCCGTGATATAGGTAGAGCATTTTCGTCTCCATCAATTTCGTTTCATAGCCTCCTTAATGTAACCTGATTTCTCCAGCCTTTCGATGAATGAACTATCGACTATCTCGGCGGCCTTGAGCTTGGCCATGCGCGGATTCGTCCTTAATAATGCGTCGATCATGTTCTGCACTCCCGCCAGCGGCACGTTCGGCACCTTGGTTTTGGCATGGATCTCCAAAGTCGCGTCGTACATGACTTGAATGCTTTGCGGCGTCGAGAGCTTTAAGCGCCGCGCGAGCACACTCTTGACCGCTTTCTCATTGGCTGGATTAGGCAGAAACGCAAAGCCGTCGATGGTGCCCTTGAGAAAAGAGTCGACGAGCTGAGGACTCTCTTTGGCAAATTTACGCGAGGTGACAAGCACCGTATTCAGATAAGGAGCATCAGTTCTTGGTCAGGTCGGCGAGTACCGTGAACCCTTTCTCTTTTGCCGCCTGCCCGAATCCCGGCTCCAAGGGCGTCGCATCGACTCTGCCGGTCGCAAGCGCCGCCACTCGATCCGGCTGGGTGCCGACCTGCATGATCGCAATCTTGTCTCGGACCGGATCCAAGCCGAGAGTTTGCAGCGCCACCTCGGCGGCAAGATGACTACCGGAGCCGAAGGTGCTGATCGCCACTCTCTTTCCTTTCAGATCGGCGGGCTGGCGCACTTGAGGTAAAACCCAAAACTGATACGGCAGAATATGGATCGTCCCCGCGAGGATCACGAGATCGGCTCCCGCGCTAACGGCCGCCGCCGTGGGACCGACGCTGGTGGAAGCTAGCTTGGCCTCTCCAGCGATCAGTGCCTGCGACGTTACCGATCCGCTCCCGGTAAAAACGGATGTTACGTCGAGCCCGTGCTTTTTATAAAAGCCCTGGTCTTCACCGAGCCAAACACTCGTATGCGTCGATATCAATCCCGCATAGGCAACCAAAAGCTTCTTTGAACCTTCCTGAGCACCCGCAGGACGACCAGCGGCCGTCATAAAGACGACAGCCAACAAGACTCCGCCAATTATCTTTTGCCGCATCTTGAACTTCTCCTTTCTAGCCGTGGAGCAGTCAGTTTCGACACGATAAGAAGCAGTCCTTTTCGCTTTCAGTGCTGCCGTAAATTTCTGTGGAATACAGGGGGCGAACATGCTGCGAGTCAGCCCATATTGAAGCCAGCGGATCAAAGAATTAGGACACACTGCCCACTTTCGGCGTTGTCGCCGTGCTAATCCCAAATCCGTTCCGGCAGCGGCAGGCCGGAAAGATCGTCAGCGGTGAGCCTGCCGTTCGGCTCAAGACCGAAGCGCTCGAGCACGGCGATGAGCTGGCGGACGTGTTGAGCTGAGTGCCACGTCGAGCGCTCGAACAGCTGATGCATCGGCGGCGTACCGTAGAAGGTCTTGACTTTCTGCCGGCAAGACTTGTCTTCGAGCTGAGACCACCAGCTCTCGATTCGTTCGACAATGCTGTCGCCGTAGGCTGCGATTTCTTCTCCGGTAATGCAGCTTCCGTCTTCGGGCGGCACATTGGCATTGTTCGCCCAGTATTCAGCCGTTGGTCGGGATACTGGCGAATGTAGCGTTGTGCCGCGCGCAGAACGGTGATCCATTTTTCGAACAACACTGCGGGAGGAAGCGGGGTATGCCCGGTGCCTTGTAAGCCGACAAATTCGGCGACGTCCTCCAAGTTCTGGCAGAAGATGTACTGTCCACCTTTTGCCAGCACGGGCACGGTCTGCACTCCGAGGCTAAGCAACTGCTCTCGTC
>WNGB01022211.1_pt1 | contig 14696 bp, 16 predicted proteins | sample 5400681 | NCBI WGS metagenome assembly WNGB01 (sample SAMN13153367, study PRJNA577476) | soil metagenome | isolation source: 115 cm soil or saprolite under grassland replicate 2 | place: USA:California | collected 2016-06-15
CTCGCGGACGTGGACCACTTCAAGGCTTTCAACGATCACTACGGCCACCAGGCAGGCGACGATTGCCTCCGGCAGGTGGCGGAGGCGCTGCGCGCCGCGGGCCGGCGTCCGGCGGACCTCGCCGCCCGCTACGGCGGGGAGGAGTTTGCGCTGGTTCTGCCGGGAACCGCCCTGGAGGGTGCCGTCGACGTGGCGCAAGCGGTGTCCCGCGCGATCGCGGGCCTCGCGATCGCGCACGCGCGCTCGGCCGTCGGCCAGAACGTCACCTTGAGCCTGGGCATCGCCTCGCTCACCCCTGAGAAGGAAACTTCCTCCGAGGACCTGATCCATCGCGCCGACCAGGCGCTTTACCAGGCCAAGCAGCAGGGGCGGAACCGCTACGTGGTGTTCGGCGGGAAATAAAAAGCCGCGGGCTCGCCGCGGCTTTGTGGAGAACGGTTCGCCGCAGGATTATGCCGCGGCGATCGCGCCTTTCATTTTCGCAAGCGCCTTTGCCTCGATCTGGCGGATGCGCTCGGCGGAGACCTTGAACTCGTCGGCAAGCTCGTGCAGCGTCGCCGGGTCCTTTTCGCGCAGCCAGCGCGCCTCGACGATGCGGCGGCTGCGCGCATCCAGGCTCGCCAGGGCGGCCTCCAGGCCGCGCGCCTTGAGGCCCTCGTCCTGCTTCGCCTCGAGCACTTCCGAGGGCCCCGGAGAACGGTCTGCGAGATAGGCGATCGGCGCGTAGCCCTCGTCATCGTCGCTCGCGGGCTCAAGCGCGATCTCCTGGCCCGCCAGGCGCATTTCCATCTCCGAAACTTCTTCAGGCTTCACGCCGAGCTGCCGGGCCACCGAGCGGACCTCGGCGAGCGTCAGCGGATCGAGCGTGGGCTTCATGCTGCGCAGATTGAAGAAGAGCTTGCGCTGCGCCTTGGTGGTGGCGAGCTTCACCATGCGCCAGTTGCGCAGGATGAACTCGTGGATCTCGGCCCGGATCCAGTGGATCGCGAAGGACACGAGCCGCACCCCGCGCTCGGGATCGAAGCGCTTCACCGCCTTCATCAGGCCCACGTTGCCTTCCTGGATCAGGTCCGCCTGCGGCAGGCCGTAGCCCATGTAGCCGCGGGCGACGGCGACCACCAGGCGCAGGTGCGACAGCACCAGCTGGCGCGCCGCGTCGACGTCGTCCTCGGACCTGAACTTGCGGGCGAGCCGCTGCTCTTCTTCGGCGGAAAGGAATGGGAAGCGATTGATCGCCTGGATGTAGCTCTCCAGGCTTCCTACCGGTACCGGCAATGCCATCACGTTGCTCATTTGCTGTGTCTCCTGAAGTACGCGGCGATCCGGGAGAGTCTCCCTGGTACCGCACTGGCGTTGATCGGCCCGGCTTGCCGGGTCCGATCGAACGCCGTTTCAACGTTCCGAGAATTTTAGCACTCCCGACCTTAGAGTGCTAAAAGCAGGGTCGGTTCTCGCTGAAGGACACGGGGTCGACACGGGCCTGACTCACCTGATCGGGTCTATTCCCAGTAAGTGCCTGCTCACTGATAGGTACGCGCCAAGCCAGCCCAGGGTGACCGAGGCAGCGAGGGCGGCGAGCATTTCCTCCAGGTTGGGGAACCGCAGCCGGAGGTCCGAACCATACAAAGGCGCGACCTGCTCCAGGTCGCCATTCAGGACCGCGAGCGCCGCGAGCACGATGGCGAGCGCAGCCACCCCGCCGAGCAGGCCGAGCAGCGACCCCAGATAGAAGAACGGCCGGCGGATGTAGGCGTGCGTCGCCCCGATCAGGCGGCACAGCTCGATCTCGTCGCGCTGGGTGAGGATTTGCAGGCGGATCGTGTTGAAGGTCACGGCGACGAGCGCCAGCCCGAGCAGCGCCGAAAGCAGGACCACCGCGGTCCGGCCCAGGCGCAGCAGCGCATCGAGGCGTCTCACCCAGGCCGAGTCCGCCTGAACGTGGGCGACCTTGCTGAGCGATTTGAACTGGAGCTCAAGCCGGTCCGCGAGCGCGGGGTCGCTCGCGGCGAGGGTGACCACGAATGCGTCCGGCAGCGGATTGCGGCGCAGGCTGGCGATCACCTCCTGCATGCCGGCGGTGCGGCTGAGCTCGACGAGGGCCGTCTCGCGGGAGACAAAGCGCACGGCGCGCACGCCCCCGGCGGCCTTCAGCCGCGCCTCGACTGCGGCGATATCGGCCTTCGCGGCGTCCCCCGCGAGGAAGACCGAGACCTGCGGCTCGACCGAGATCTTATGGGAGACCGACTCCAGGTTGCCGAGCAGGCAGTAGGCGCCGAGCGGGAGCGCGAGCGCGACCCCGATCGCCACGACGTTGAGCACGGTGGCGAAGGGCGAGCGGGCCAGGCGCGCGAGCGTCTGTGCGAAGCTCAGCACGTGATGCTGAAGCCACGCTCTCACAGGAGCTTCCCGCGGTAGAGCATCAGGACGCGCTTGCGCCACTTGCCGATCAGCTGCTGATCGTGCGTCGCGACGAGCACGGTGACCCCGACCTGATTGAAAGCGCTGAACATCTCCATGATTTCGTCCGCGTAGGCGGCATCCAGGCTCGCGGTGGGCTCGTCGGCGAGCAGGATCGCGGGCCGGTTGACCACCGCGCGCGCGACGCACAGGCGCTGCTGCTCGCCTCCCGACAAGGTGACGGGATTGGCCTTTTCGCGCTCGAGCAGCCCGACCTTGTCGAGCGCGGCGCGCGCGCGCCGCGCCGCTTCGCGGTACGGCTGCCCGGTGACGACGAGCGGCAGCATGACATTGTCGAATACGCTCCTGTCGTGCAGCAATTTCTGGCCCTGAAAGACCAGGCCCAGGTGGCGCCTCAAATAAGGGATCGCCGATGCGCGCATCGCCGAGACGTTCTGGCCGTTGACGAGCACCGTGCCGCCGTTGGCGCGCTCGATCGCGGCGATCAGCTTGAGCAGCGTCGTCTTTCCGGCGCCGGAGTGGCCGGTGAGGAACAGCATCTCGCCCGGCTCGACGGCGAAGCTCACCGCCTTGAGCGCCTCGAACCCGCCCGGATAGCGCTTGCTGACCTGGCTGAAAGATATGATCGCCACGCCGCCGGTCTAGTCTAGTCGAGCAGAGCCGAGACAAACTCGCGCGCGAAGTCGGACGACGGTTCGAGCATGGCCGAGAGGAAAAACGAGTTTGCAAAAAACCGCTATAGAATAGCGCTCGATTCTAGCACTCGTCCCGATGATTCCCCCACGCGTCAACCGGAAGGTGCTCGAGCAGCTTGCCCTGATCGGCTTCTACGGGCCGCCGCTCGACTGGCTCGACGAGTATCCGGCCCGCGTGCAGGGCGTGACCCTTGCGCAGATTCACGGCGCGTTTGCGCGCCGCGTCGATCCGGCGAAGCTCTCGGTCGTCGTCGTCGGTGCGCCGGACTAGAGCCAACACGGTCCGGATCATCGGCGGGCTCTGGCGCAGCCGCATCCTCGAATTTCCCGACGTCGCAGACCTGAGGCCGACGCCCGACCGGGTGCGCGAGACGCTCTTCAACTGGCTCGGCCGAGATCTCACCGGATTGTCGTGCCTCGACCTCTTTGCGGGCAGCGGCGCGCTCGGCTTCGAGGCGCTTTCACGCGGCGCTGCGTCGGTCGTCATGGTCGAGAAGAACGCCGCGGCGCTCGCGGCGCTTCGCGAGAACGCGCGCAAGCTCGCGGCCGCGAACCTGACTGTCGTGCGCGGCGATGCGCTAGAATTCGCCCGCGGCGCGCGCTCGCGCTTCGACGTCGTCTTCTTCGATCCGCCCTACCGTCTGGGCTTGCAGGCAGCCGCGCTCGCCCTCGTGCGCGGGCTGCTTGTCGAGGGAGGGCGGGTGTACGCGGAAAGCGAGGCCGCGCTCGACCCGCCGCACGGTTGGACTGTTCTGAAGAGCGCCCGCGCGGGCAAGGTGCATTTTCATCTTCTGGGAAGGACACCCGATGATCAAGGCGGTTTATCCGGGAACGTTTGATCCGATCACGCGGGGCCACGAGGACCTGGTGCGGCGCGCCGCCACGCTCTTCGACGAAGTCGTGGTGGGCGTCGCGGACAGCCACGGGAAAAACCCCTTCTTCACGCTGGAGGAGCGCCTGCGCCTCGCGCGCGAGGTGCTCAAGCCCTATCGCAACGTCAGAATCGAGGGCTTCGGCGGCCTGCTCATGGAATTCGTCCGCGGGGAGAAGGCGCGGGTGATCCTGCGGGGCCTGAGGGCGGTGTCGGACTTCGAATACGAATTCCAGATGGCGGGGATGAACCGCAATCTCCATCCGGACGTCGAGACCCTGTTTCTGACCCCCGGCGATCAGTACATGTTCGTCTCGGCCACCATCGTGAGGGAGATCGCCTCGCTGGGGGGCGACGTCGAGAAGTTCGTGCAGCCGCTTGTCGCGCGCGCCCTCGCCGCGAAGGTGGGAAAGCGCGAAGGCAAGGGATAGCCTCAAATTTTAGGAGATGTAAAGCGGGCGTGCCCCCTTTTCCGACGACCGGATAGAGTGTCGGCGGAGAGCGCCGACCTACTTCTGGCAGGTCGCGCAGAAAAAGCTCGAGCGCTGGCCCTGGCGCGCCACGCGTATTGCCGCACCGCAGACGCGGCACGGCAGCGCGGCGCGGTCGTAGACGTAGTAGTGCTGCTGGAAATAGCCCGAGGCGCCGTCCGAGTGCACGAAGTCGCGCAGGCTCGACCCGCCGGCGGCGAGCGCAGCGAGAAGCGTGTCCTTTACGGCCGCGACCAGTCGCTCGCAGCGCGCGAGCGAGAGACGCCCGGCGCGCGTGCGCGGATGGATGCCCGCCCTGAACAGGCTTTCGTTCGCGTAGATGTTTCCGATTCCGACCACGACGCTGGCGTTCATCAGCAGCTGCTTGACGCCGACATCGCGGCCGCGCGTGGCGCGATAGAAAAACTCGGGTGAGAAGCGCCCGCCGAGCGGCTCGACTCCGAGGCGGGCGAGCAAGGGGTGGCGGGAGACGTCGCCGGCGCTCCACAACACCACGCCGAAGCGGCGTGGATCGCGGAGGCGCAGCGCCGTGCCGCCGAAAACGAGATCCAGATGATCGTGCTCGCGCGGGGGCGTCTGCGGGTCGATCACGCGCAGGCTCCCCGACATGCCCAGATGCACGATGAGCGAGCCGCCGTCGCATTCGAGCAGCAGATACTTGCCCCGCCGCACCAGCCGTTTTACCAGCCGGCCGACGACCAGGCGCGCGAAGTTCCGCGGCACACGCCGGCGCAGATTGGGGTTGCGCACGGCGACGCCCGTTATGGTCTTGCCGAGCACGAAAGGCTCGATGCCGCGGCGTGTGATCTCGACTTCCGGAAGCTCTGGCATTGAGGCACTAATTGTCTTGTCGGGCCCCGGAAATATACCTAAACTAGCCCTTCACGACAGCAGGCGCCTTCGCATGTCCAATCCAACAGGTTTTTTGCTCGTCCCGTTCGGCGCGTTGCGGATGCTCGCTGCGATCGCCCTGATTGCAGGATGCGCGGCGAATCCGCCGCAGCCGCCCGCGGCCGGGGAGGAAGCGCAGGACGAATCCGACGCGGACGCGCCGGCGGCCGAAGCGCTCGCTGGGGCCGCCGAGCCCGAAGACCGCTCGGCGTTTCCAAAGCAGGAGCTGGACAAGGATATCCTCTACGAATTCCTGCTCGCAGAGATCGCCGGCCAGCGCGGCAATCTCGGGCTCTCCGCGCAGGCGTACGTCGACCTCGCCAAGCGCACCCGCGATCCCCGGATTGCGCGCCGCGCCACCGAGGTCGCGCTCTACGCGCGGATGAACGGCGCGGCGATCGACGCCGCGAGGATTTGGCACGAGACCGAGCCCGGCTCGGCGCGCCCGCTTCAGGCTCTCGGCGGGCTGCTGGTGGCCGCCGGGCGCTACGACGAAGCGCTGCCCAGTCTGAAAAAGCTCCTCGCGAGCTCGGCGGCGGACCCGACCAGCGGATTTACGCAGCTCACCCGGACGCTCGCGAACGCCCAGGACAAGCAAGCGGCGCTGAAGCTCGTGCGCAGCCTCGCCGCGGACTATCCCAAGCTCGCGCAGGCGCACTTCGCCCTGGCGCAGGCCGCGGTCAACGCGGGCGAGGACCGGACGGCGCTCGGTGAAGCCCGCAGGGCCGGACAACTGCGTCCGGATTGGGAGGCGGCGGTGCTGCTCGAGGCGCAACTGCTGCAGAAAATCTCGGTGGACCAGGCGGCATCGCTTCTGGCCGCTTTTCTGGAGCAATACCCGGCGGCCCGCGAAACGCGCCTCGCGTACGCGCGGATGCTGGTGGCGCAAAAGCGCTTCGCCGAGGCCCGCGGCGAGTTCCAGAAGCTCATGGCCGGCACACCCGACAGCACCGACATGGCGTTCGCGGTGGCGCTGCTTTCGCTGCAGCTCAAGGACTATGACTCGGCCGAAAGGTATTTGAGGGGCCTGCTCGACGGCCAATACCGCGACAAAGACGGGGTGCGGCTGTACCTCGGCCAGGTCGCCGAGGAGCGCAAGAATCTTCCGGAAGCGCTGCGCTGGTACGGCGAGGTGGGCGAGGGCGAGCAGTATGTGCCTGCGCAGATGCGCTACGCGCAGATACTCGCCAGGCAGGGCAAGCTCGACGCGGCGCGCGCCCACCTGCAGCAGGCGGCCGCGAAGAGCAGCCAGCAGCGGGTCCAGCTGGTCCTCGCCGAAGCGCAGCTCCTGCGCGAGGCCAACCAGCCCAAGACCGCGTTCGACCTCGTCGGGCAGGCGCTCGATCGCCTTCCGAACAATCCCGAGCTGCTCTACGACTACGCCATGCTCGCCGAGAAAATCGAGCGGGTGGACGTTCTCGAAGCTTCGCTCCGCAAGCTGATCGAGATCAGGCCCGAGCATGCGCACGCCTACAACGCGCTCGGCTATTCGCTCGCCGAGCGCAACCAGCGGCTGCCCGAGGCGCGCGAGCTGATCGAGCGCGCGCTGCAGCTCGCCCCCGACGATTCGTTCATCATCGACAGCATGGGCTGGGTGCTGTACCGGATGGGCAACCTCAAGGACGCGCTCGGGTACCTGCGCCGCGCGTTCGCCGGCAGACCCGATGCCGAGATCGCCGCTCACCTCGGCGAAGTGCTCTGGGTGCTGGGCGAGCGCGGCGAGGCCGAGCGGGTCTGGAACGACGCGAACCGCGCGAACCCCGACAACGAAACTCTCGTCAATACCATCAAGCGCCTGAAGCACTGACAGGTCGGAATCGTTTTTGACAGCCTGCTAACTCTTCGTGGTCCGCTTTGCGCCCGGCTTCGCAGCGGCGGTATTCCTCGGCGCGTGCGCGGGGCTTCCCGAGGTTCCGCTCCCCCCGGGCGGCTTCGAGCTTTCGGGCCGCGTCGCGATCCGCCACGGGAAGGAAGCCGCAAGCGGGCGGATCTTCTGGCGTCACACGGACGACGCGGACGAGCTGCTCCTCACCTCGCCCCTCGGGCAGGGGATTGCGCGCATCAATCGGGAGCGCGACCGGTTCCGTCTTTCGACCGGCGACAACAGGGAATACCGCGCCGCCGACGCGGAGAGCCTGACCGAGCAGGCGCTCGGCTGGCGCCTGCCGCTTGCCGGGCTCTCGGACTGGGTGCAGGCGCGGGCGAGCCCCGGCCGGCCCTCCGAGATGCGCGGCGACCCGGACCGGGGCCTGGACCTGCGGCAGGACGGCTGGCACATCGCCTACGAGGAATTCCGGGAGGGGCGGCCCTTCCGGCTGCGCGTGTCGCGCGAAGATCTCGAAATTCGCCTGATCGTGGACCGATGGAAAAATTGAACCCGTGGGAGCGCCGCTATCCGGCACCGGCGAAGCTGAATCTGTTCCTGCACGTCGTCGGGCGGCGCGCGGACGGCTATCACCTGCTGCAGACCGCATTCCGCCTCATCGATCGCTGCGACTGGCTGCGCTTTTCGCCGCGCGCCGACGCCCGGGTGAAGCTCGCGCGGGCGCTGCCGGGGATCGAGGAGAACGAGGAGCTCGCCGTGCGCGCCGCGCGGCTGCTGCAGGCCGAGTTCTTTCTTTTCGGCGGCAACGCATTTGCCGAGGGCGTAGGCGAACGGCTCGCGCCGCTCGAGCTGCCGCAGGCGTGGTACGTCGTGCTCGCGCCGCCGGTCGCCGTGTCGACAAGCGGGATTTTTGCCGCGAGCGAATTGACACGAAATTCACAAACCATCAAAATGTCGGGCTTTTCGGCCGGTTTTGGGAGGAACGATCTCGAGCCGGTCGTGTGCCGGCGCCACGCGGAGGTGGCGGTGCATCTTGAATGGCTCAGGCAGTTCGGAGATGCGCGCCTGAGCGGCTCGGGCGCCTGCGTATTCGCCGAATTCGCGACCGAGCGCGAGGCGCGCTCGGTCCTGTCCAGGATGCCCGCGGAGATGCGCGGCTTCGCGGTGCGGGGGCTGGATCGCCATCCGCTCGCGGCGCTGCTGGAAAACGTGTAGCGCGCTGCGGAAGGACTTGTCGTTCCGCAGCGCCTGAGCCGGGGGATAAACAAGGGGGTGTGCCCCTTGTTCGTTTCCGAAAGTTAGCGCCTGGGGAGTCGCCAAGCTGGTTAAGGCAGCGGATTTTGATTCCGCCATGCGAGGGTTCGAATCCTTCCTCCCCAGCCAGAAATCGAGGGCCGGAGAAGTCGGTGGGCCGCAGACGCGGCTGATTTTTTTCAGGTGAGGGATACGGGCCCCGGCCCCGAATCGCTGGCTACTGGGTAGAGCGCATGGCCTACGAAAGCCTGATGGTTTTCACCGGGAACGCCAACCCGCTGCTCGCGCATGCGGTGGTGCGGCGCTTGAACATCCCGCTCGGCCACGCCACCGTGGGCAAGTTCTCCGACGGCGAGATCATGGTCGAGCTCCTGGAGAACGTGCGCGGCAAGGACTGCTTCGTGCTGCAGTCCACCTGCGCGCCGGTGAACGACAGCCTGATGGAAGTGCTGCTGATCGTCGATGCGCTGAAGCGCGCCTCGGCCGCCCGGGTGACGGCGGCGATTCCGTATATGGGCTACGCGCGCCAGGACCGGCGCCCGCGCTCGGCGCGCGTGGCGATCAGCGCGAAAGTGGCGGCGAACATGCTGCAAGCGTCAGGCGTGGATCGCGTGCTGACGATGGATCTGCACGCCGACCAGATCCAGGGTTTTTTCGACGTGCCGGTGGACAATATCTACGCCACGCCGGTGCTGCTCGGGGACGTGTGGAAGCACCAGTACGAGAACCTGCTGGTGGTGTCACCCGACGTCGGCGGCGTGGTGCGGGCGCGAGCGATGGCGAAGCGCCTGGAATCGGACCTCGCGATCATCGACAAGCGCCGGCCGCAGCCGAACGTGTCGGAAGTGATGAACGTGATCGGCGACGTGAAAGGGCGCACCTGTGTCATCATGGACGACATCGTCGACACCGCCAACACGCTGTGCAAGGCGGCGCAGGCGCTGAAGGAAGAAGGCGCGGCCCGGGTGGTCGCGTACTGCACGCACCCGGTGCTTTCGGGCGGCGCGGTGGAGCGGATCGCCGAGTCGGAAATGGACGAGCTGGTGGTGACCGACTCGATCCCGCTCTCCAAGGCCGCCCAGGCGTGCAAGAAGATCCGCGCGCTGTCGGTCGCGGGGCTGCTCGCGGAGACGATTCTTCGCATCAGCAACGAGGACTCGGTGAGCTCGCTGTTCATGGAATAGGTTTAACGATACGAGGGGAGACTTCCCCTCGTGCTCCCCCGAATCGGGGCTGTCACAAGTGACAGCCCCTGCTCGAGGGGTTTTTCGACGGCGTGATCTGGTCGCGGATCGCGCCTTGACTCAAGGAGAGCAACATGGCAATCGAAGTCGTCGCGCAAACGCGCAAGCTGCAGGGAACGGGTGCGAGCCGCCGCCTGCGCCGCAGCGGAAAGGTCCCCGGGATTCTCTACGGGGGCAAGAAGCCCGCGGTCACCATCGAGCTCGATCACAACCCGCTGTACCACCATCTGCGCAACGAAAGGTTCCACGCGTCGGTCCTGACGCTCGCCCTGGACGGCGCAAGGGAGCAGGTGCTGCTGCGCGCGGTGAACATGCATCCGTTCAAGACGGAGGTGCAGCACATCGATTTTCAGCGGGTGTCGGCGGACGAGAAGATCCACGTGAAAGTGCCCTTGCATTTCGTCAACGCCGAGAAGTCCCCCGCGATCAAGGAGCAGGGCGGGCTCATCACTCACGTCCTCAACGAGATGGACATCCGTTGCCTGCCCGCGGATCTGCCCGAATTCATCCAGGTCGACCTGTCGCAGCTCGCGGTCGGACATTCGATCCACGTGCGCGACCTCCCGCTGCCCCAGGGCGTGGAGCCCGCACTGAGGGGCAACGAGAATCCGACCGTCGCTTCGGCGCAGATCCCGAAGGCGGCGATCGCCGAGGAAGAGGAAGCCGCCGCTGCCGCCGCCGCCGCGGGGGTCGAGGGAGCGCTCGCACCCGCTGCGGAGGCGGTCCCTGCCGCCGCCGACGTGCCGACCGTCAAGCAAAAGGCGCCGGAACCCGCGGCTCCCGCCGCGGAGGAAAAGGGCGGCAAAGGCGGCAAGGGCGAGAAAGGCGACAGAGGCGACAAGAAATAAGGCCCGTACTCTCCCCGGAAAAGGGCGCGGCACGGTCCGCGCCCTTTTTCTTCATATATGACGACCATCAAGCTCATCGCCGGCCTCGGCAACCCGGGAAAGAAGCACGAGAAGGACCGGCACAACGTCGGCTTCTGGTTCGTTTCGCGCCTTGCAGCGGGGCAGCGTACCGAGTTGAAATCGGTCGCGAAGTATCACGGCCTCCTCGGCAAGCTCGCTCCGGCCTCAGACTTGTGGCTGCTGCTGCCGCAGACCTACATGAACCTCTCAGGCAAATCGGTCGGGGCGCTCGCGCGCTTTTACAAGATCCAAGCACAGGAAATCCTGGTCGTGCACGATGAGCTCGATTTTCCGCCGGGCGTGGCGAAGCTCAAGCTAGGCGGCGGTGTCGCCGGCCACAACGGCCTGAAGGACATCGCCGCGCAGCTCGGCACCCACGGCTTCTGGCGCCTGCGGATCGGATTACGTGCTCAAACCGCCGCCGGCATCGGAGCGGGACCTGATCGAAGCGGCGCTCGCACGCTGTCTTGAAATTTCCGGGTTGCTGCTCGACGGCGATATGGAAGCGGCGATGCTCAGGCTGCATACGAAATCCTGATGTCGTTGAAATGCGGCATTGTCGGGCTGCCTAATGTAGGGAAGTCAACCTTATTTAACGCTCTTACGAAGGCGGGGATCGCGGCGGAAAACTATCCGTTCTGCACCATCGACCCCAATATCGGCATCGTCGAAGTCCCCGACGCGCGCCTCGCGCAGGTGGCGGCGATCGCCGCGCCGCAGAAAGTCGTCGCAGCGGCGGTCGAGTTCGTCGACATCGCGGGACTGGTGGCGGGAGCGTCGAAAGGCGAGGGGCTGGGGAACCAGTTCCTCGCCAATATCCGCGAATGCGACGCGATCGCGCACGTGGTGCGATGCTTCGACGATCCGAACGTCGTTCACGTCGCGGGTAAGGTCGATCCGCTCTCCGATATCGAAATCATCCACACCGAGCTCGCTCTCGCCGATCTTGCGACGGTGGAGAAAACTTACACGCGCTACGAAAAAGTGGCCAAGACCGGCGGCGACAAGGAAGCGCAGCGCATCGTCGCCGTGCTCGACAAGGTGCGTCCGGTGCTCGATGAGGCGCGCCCGGCGCGCAGCGTTCAGCTCTCGAAGGAAGAGCAGGCCGTGCTGAAGCCCTTGTTCCTGATGACGTCAAAACCCGCGATGTACGTCGCCAATGTCGCCGAGCACGGATTTCAGAACAACCCGCTGCTTGCGCAGGTGGAGGAGTACGCGAAGAAGGAAGGCGCGCCCGTCGTGCCGATTTGTGCGGTTTTGGAAGCGCAGATCGCCGATCTCTCGGACGAGGACAAGCGGATCTTTCTCGCGGACATGGGGTTGCAGGAACCGGGCTTGAACCGCTTGGTTCGCACCGGCTACGCGTTGCTGGGACTACAGACTTTTTTCACCGCTGGACCGAAGGAAGTCCGCGCCTGGACCGTGCCCGTCGGCGCCACTGCGCCGCAGGCCGCGGGGGTGATCCACACCGACTTCGAGCGCGGATTCATCCGGGCCGAGGTGATCGCCTTCGAAGACTACGTCGCCGGCAGGGGCGAGCAGGGCGCGCGCGAAGCGGGGAAGATGCGGCTTGAGGGAAGGGATTACGTCGTGCGCGACGGTGACGTGATGCACTTCAGGTTCAATGTGTGATCAGCGCGTCAGAAACCGTGTGCGAGCACTGCGCCGGCGCCGTGATCGGGACTCGCATCGGCGAAGCCCTTGATCGCGTAGAGCTGCAGCTTCCAGTCGCCGGAAAGCCTGTGCGAGACATACGCCGTCAGCTCGCTCACGTGGCCACTCCCTTCCAGGATTCGGTCGCGCCAGTCATAGGCGAGCCCGACGCTCGTCGACTGCGACGTCCGGTACGAGGCGCCGATCGCCCCGTAAAACACGTTGCGCAGATCGATTCCGGGGAGGTCGCCGTACCATCGATAACCGAGCGTTCCGAACGGAGTGATTGCGCCGATCGGCTTGAAAAAGTCTGCCTGCAAGGAGAAGTCGTTCTTACCGGTGCCGAGCCCCCTGGAGTCGTCCGCCGTGCCGAATTTGATTTTCGTCCCGATATCCAGTCCGAACGAAGCGTCGCGCTCGCTCAGCGCGTTGTAGAACGCGCTCGCGACAACGTCGCCCAGGCCGCTTTCGGTGCGGCGCACGGCGCCTGTGCCCGGGAGCGTCACGAGGCCTTCGGCGGCGCCGATGACGTTGCTCGGTCCAGTAATGCGGATGTACGGTACGACCAGCTTGAGGGCCCACCGGCCGGTTTCGTGCTTCGCCGTCACCGGCACATACAAAATGTCGGTGCGTTCGCTCGCCCCATAATTTCCGCTCGAGTAATCGGCGCCGACGCCCAGAGTCGTAAGCCCCTCCGCGCCGAGCGCAATTGAGTTCGCCGCCGTGATGAGCCAGGCTGCAAGCGCTATGCGGGCGATGTGCGTCATCGAGTTCCTCCGAGATGGTTTTTGGGTCTGCTGCCGATGAAAACCGTCCGGACGGGGCGATGCCGTGCGGGTGCAACGGAACGCAGAGTGTTGTTGGTCGAGCTTATCCGTCTTGAATGAAAAAAACAGCCGCTCGTGCGAGAGGCTGCGAGATAAATCCCAGCGGCTTGCTTGGCGTTATCGGCCCCTGCGGGCGGAGCGGTCTGGACGATCTACGCCCTGCGACCCTCTGGGAATGTCCGGCCGCGCCACATCAGGACGCTCCGGCCCTCCACGATCTGCACGGTCGGAAACGGAAGCCCCATCGATGTGTTTTTCGATGAAGCGTTCCTGATTCGCGTTCACATGTTCCAAGGCATTTTCCAAGCCCTGGGATTGCGGCTGGGCCTGCACGTTGCGATTGAGCACATTTTTGGCTCTTTGCAGCGGTATTGACGTTCGAACATGCGTCTTGGAGGCGTCCGCTTTGTCATCCGCCTTCTCTGCAGGATCGTCGCTGACTTGCGCAGTCGCGAGACCTCCCAAGCATCCCCATGCCAATAGAAAGCACAACACCAGCAGTTTTCTCGACATATACCCTCCCATGAAAAACCATCCAAAAACCAAGCAAAAGCCATGCAAGTAATGGCCTTGTACCCATATAAAAACGGTTATAAGTCACTAATCCTCATCATTAATCCCCTTCCAGTAGGGGTCCGGCCCTAAACGGATTTCGATATCTGCGGATAAACCTTCTGCTGTTATGCCGCTAGGAGAGCCCACCGCTAGCGGCTCCTCGACGCGTGACGGAAACGCTGTCCGAGGTTGATGACACAGAACGAGTTGAGGGCTCGAGGCTCTTCGAAACGAGGAACAGACCATGGCAACGATCATTGGCGGTTTCGACACGGGGTTGTTGGACAGCTCGCTGTATTTGCTGAACCGCAACGACCGCACGCGCACGGGGGTCGACGGCCACGAGGAAGACCTCTACGTCAACGTCAGCAACGGCAACCTGATCATCCGGCACGTCGATGCCTTCTTGCCCTCGCAAGGGGAAGACTCGTGGGTCATCCGCACCTATAACAGCCGCGGCAACTGGAACGGCAACGTGGGCCAAGGCTGGTCGCTCAACACGATTACGCTGGACACCGGCCAGATCACCGCCAACCTGATCACCCTGATCAACGCGGACACGAGCCGGTTCGTGTTCAAGAACGACGGCACCGGGGTGTTCCGCTCGGTCGATGGCCCCGGGGCCTACGAAACGATCACCCAGAACAAGACCGCCAAGACCTTCACGCTGGTGCGCTCGGATCAGACGGTATTGACCTTCGATGGCAACGGCGACCTGATCCAGAGCCAGGACACCAACGGCAACCTGATCCAGTACGTGCGCAAGGCGGGCAAGCTCATCCAGGTCAAGGCGGTATCGTCCTTGAACGATACCGAGCACCTCATCAACTACATCTACAGCGGGTCCAATCTCTCCCAGATCACCGACGAGACGGGCGCGGTGCTGGTGAGCTACGCCTATGGCCAGGGCGCCTTGGGTCTGGTGACCGACCGGGCCGGGCACGTCACGCGCTATCTGTACAACACCGACGGCACGATCCTGTTCGTGAGGCTGCCGCAGTCGGGCAGCGAGGCCGTGCGCCAGCTGCAGTTCAACTACACCGTGGACGCCACCGACACCACGG
>WNGB01017715.1_pt1 | contig 14694 bp, 14 predicted proteins | sample 5400681 | NCBI WGS metagenome assembly WNGB01 (sample SAMN13153367, study PRJNA577476) | soil metagenome | isolation source: 115 cm soil or saprolite under grassland replicate 2 | place: USA:California | collected 2016-06-15
TGGTAAACGCCGTTCAGGTTGACGTCGATCTCACGGGACCACTCTTCGTCCGTCGTCTCCCAGAGGTCCTTCTTGCCTGAAACCAGGGCCAGTCCGGCGTTGTTGACGAGGATGTCGATCCGCCGCAGCTCGCGAGTCGCGCGCTCGACCATCAGACTGACCTCGTTCGGCTTCGTAACGTCGAGATCCAGCGCGAGCGCCAGCCGTCCGTGCGCGCTGATCTCCTCGGCCAGAGACTCGACGCCCCTCCACCCGGCCTCGCGTTCAAGCGCGGGCATCGATTCCACCGGCCGCGGAGCCGCTGCCACGACCACGTCCGCTCCGTCCTTCGCCAGGCGAAGAGCGATCGCCCTGCCGATACCGCGCATGCGACCGGCGCCGGTAACAATCGCGACCTTGCCCTCAAGCGCTCCCATCTACGTCGTGCCGCTTAGGGCTGCGGGGGCCGCCACTGGCTCACGGCCGCGGCGTTCCGCCAGTACCCACAGCGCGAAGCTGAGTCCGACGACTAACGCCATGAATGCGGTTAGTCCCAGGAACGCCGCCTCCGTGTCCCAGATATCGACCAGCCCGCCCGCGATTATGCCGCCCGTCGAGCCGAGCCCGAAGCCGGCGAAGAACGAGACGCCGTAACTTCGCCCCACCGCTCCTGCACGACTGTAATCCGCGATGAGCCCCGTGAACACGGGCTGATTCGCGAAGTAGAAGAAGACGAAGACGGATGCCGCAACCACTAAGAGCGCACCGCTCAGGAGCGCTGTCAGGACCAACGCCGGAATCGCCAGCAGCCCGATTATCGGCGCCATGCGCTCGAGGCGCGCCCGCAGCGAGATCGAACCCCCAACTAGTTGGCCCACCGCACCAAGGAGAAGGGCCACTGTCAAGAAGGCGCCTCCGAAGTCTTTGCTCACGAGCTCTTCGAGATGCTTCGGAAGATAAGTGATCGCGCCTCTATAAACGATGCCGCTTAAGACGAACGCGGCGTAGGTGATCAGAAGCGGGACCAGCAGCTCATTCGTGGCTCGCGGGCTGCGCTCTTCCGCCGGCGGCTCCGCCACCTCCTCCGCCGAAAGCACCTCACTCTCCCCGTGCACCGGCAGGTGAGCACGGGCGAGAACGATAGCCATAGCGCCGGAGAGCGCTGCTACAAAGAAGAAGCCGGCCCGCCAGTCTACAGCCCAAGCGAGCGCCACTGCAATCGCTGGGGCCAGCGCCTGGCCGCTGTTGCCTGCAGCCCCGTGCAGCCCTAGCGCCATCCCTCTCTGCCGCACACCCTGGGCCATCGCCGACAATCCAGCGGGGTGGTAGAGGCCGATAGTGAGGCCGAGCCCCGCGAGCGCAGCCGCGAGAAACCATGCGTTTGGGGCAAGGCCCACGAGCACCGCCATGACAGTCGAGCCCGCGAAGGCGTAGACAAGGACCTTTCGCGAGCCCAGGCGGTCCGCCAGGAAGCCGGCGGGTATCGCGCTGCTGCCGAACGTCCAGCCGAAGACCGTGGCGATAGCTCCCATCACCAGGTCTCGCGTCCCGAAGTCGTCTTGAATACGCGTCAGGAGGACCGCGTAGGTGAGCTCGATGATGTGGGTGAGGGCGTGGGCAGCCGCGACGTGGCCTATCAGCCTGCGTTCGGTCAGGTTCATCGGTATCGCCGATTATACGGCGCGCCGAGAGTGGGGGACAGGCTAGACGACGCCGTCGGTCCGGAGGTCGCGCACGGCACCTTCGAAGGCTGCAATCGTGAGGTCAACGTCCGCTTCGCAGTGCACGCCGGAGACGAAACCGCCGCTACCGCCCATGAGGTCCACGCCGTGGTTGAGCATGGCTCGTTTCAGCTCCGCCGCCAGCGAGCGCGGCGTCCGCAGTGGAACCTGGCCGCTCTCCGTCGACCACTCGATGCCTTGCGAGGGCCTTGGCGCCTCGCGCCCGAGCGCTATGTGGTAGTACGAGGCGAGCCCATATACACAGCCAGGTGCTCCGGTCCGGTCGAGCACGGCGTTGAGTGATCGCACCAACCGCTCGTTCAGCCGGTCTGCAAGCTTGTGGTGCTCTCCGGTCGCGACCATGGACAGCATCGTGGAGCCTGCGGCCGCCGAGAGCGGGTTCGCGTTGAAGGTTCCCGGGTGGGCCACCCGAAGGCCCGCGTTCCAGCCGGCGTCGTCGCGAAACTCCAGCATCGAAAGGATGTCGGCCTTTCCGGCGACCGCGCCGCCTGGAAGCCCTCCGGCCAGTATCTTGGCCATCGTCGTCAGATCCGGCGTCACTCCGTAACGCGCCTGCGCCCCGCCGGGCGAGACGCGGAAGCCCGTGACGACCTCGTCGAAGACCAGCACCGTGTTGTGGCGGCTTGTGATCTCGCGCAGGTCTGCGAGAAACGCCTGACCGAGCGGAAGCGTGCCCCATGATGCGCCGGTTGGCTCCACGATGACGGCGGCGACATCTCCATCCGCCAGCGCCTCCTCGACGAGCGAGATGTCGTTCTGTGGGACGCTGATCGTGTTGGAAAGCGTAGCGTCCGGGACTCCGGCTGAACTGATGGAATGTGACTCAGGGGCACGAACGCCGACCACGGTGTCGTGCCAGCCGTGGAAGTGATCGTCGAACTTGAGTAGCTTGTCACGGCCCGTGTACGCGCGGGCCAAGCGCACCGCCATCAGCGTCGCTTCGGTTCCGGAGCTGGTGAAGCGGACCTCCTCAGCGCTCGGCACGAGTTGCTTTACTCGTTCGCCCCACTCGAGCTCCAGCCGGTGGTTCGCGCCGTAGTGAGTGCCCTTCGGCGCCTGCTCCACGACTGCCTGCGTAATCTTCTCGTGAGCGTGGCCGAGAAGGAGCGCCCCGTGGCCCATCACGTAGTCAACATACTCGTTCCCATCCACGTCCCACTTGCGGCTGCCATGGGCTCGCTCGATGAAGGTGGGAAACGGCGCTAGGTAACGGATGTCGTGGGTCACGCCGGAAGGGAATGTCTTGAGCGACTCTTGATACAGACGCTCAGACGTCGGATGGAGGCGCCGGTATTCGTCGATGATCGTTCGGATCGCGGCCATCGGCCCTGAGGATAGCAGAGCGGAGCGCGGGGAGACTAGCGGGTAGCAGCCTGGCGTTCAGCTGGAGCGCCTGATTGAACTCCGCTCGTGGCTTCTATCTTCAGTCCACCTCCAGCTCACGCAGGGCGGCAAACATGTCCTCGTGCTCTATTTGCTCCTGAAATGCCGATAGAAACCTGCCCTGGCCGCGGAAGCGGCCGCCGGCGACGCTGAAACGCTCCAGTAGCGCCTGGCACTCGCGGCAGACGATCCAGCCAGTGCCGCAGGCGTCGTCTTCGTTTAAGTAGTCCCAGCGGACGGCGAGATCGCCCAGGTGACGGCAGTCCATGTCAGGACTACAGACGGTCTTTCACCGCCTTCGATTACATCTCACAGACACGATTTCGTCCGCAACCTATCGATCACTTCTCCCCACGATGGGAGCGATGAGTGGCGCGGCGTTTGAAGTCTACGTCTCCTCGCGTTGTTGTAGACGCGGCCGGAAATACGGAACTACAGGTAGATCGCGCATCGAAAGAAGGCCGGTCATTCGACTCCGGGCGATGGCTGGGAGGCAATTGGCGATGATCGACGCCGTAGCAATGTCCCCCTGAATGCCCCCAGGGATCACGACGCGTATCGGTGGACGGCCATCGATCATGATGCTGTCGTGGGGGTCCTTCGCGCCGAGCGACATCTCCAGGTCCAGACGCACCAGCTCCTGGCCGGAAACGAGCCCACGTGCGGACTGACGCAGGCCGAGGGCGTAACCCCTCTCAACCGAAAAATACTCCGTCTTTCGCCTCTCGTGAGCGATTACGGGCTCTAACGTTTCGGAGACGTCGTCCAACCGCCAGCCGAGTGTGTCTGCGATCATCAGCGTCGACTCGCGAAGCCCAACATGGCCCACAGCGCCGGCGCTGGCCGCCTGCTGAAAGCCGGACACGCTGAGCCCCACGCCCACCTTCCGTTGAAGCTGAATGCGGCGAGTCGCCACATCCACAACTCGTTCCACACGCACGGACTTGAGGTGCTGAGAGGCGGTCGCGACCATCAGAGGCAACAGGTCCATCACGAAACCCGGATTCACGCCGGTGCCAAGCACGCGTACACCCGTCTCCCTCGCGCGGCGGTCAATCTTCTGAGAAATCTCCGGAAAACGGACCCAGGGGAAGGCCAGCTCTTCGCAACTGCTGATGACACTCTTTTCCGCTGCCAGCATCGACATCAGCTGGGGATAGACCTCTGTCAGGGAAGAACCAGTGCAATGCACAACTACGTCCGCGTACACGTCCCGCAAAAGCGGCTCCGGCTCGTAAGAGACCGAAATGCCGAGTGTGTGGCCCACTCCGGCTACCTCTCCGAGGTCTCTGCCCGCCTTGGCCGCGCCGGCATCGATCGCGCCGACAATCTCGATCTCCGGGCTGTTGAGGACCGCCCGCACGATTTCCGCCCCAATGGCGCCGATGCCGTAATGAATCGTGCGGATCTTGTCCTGCTGCACATACGCCTCAAGTTCACGGAAGGTAGCCGTCAGCTTTGAGAGCCTTTGGCTGTGATCGCTAGTCTCGCCGCTCATCTGGGACCTTTGCTGGCCATTATCACCGAACCGCGAGTATCAGGCCAACGGCGGGCCGGAGCACGACGAGAAGAAGTCCAGGACAAGTCGGTTGAAGATCTCGGGCTCCTCGAAATAGACGGAATGACCCGCGCCCGGCACGACAGACATTCGCGAGCCCGGAATGAGGGTCTGAGCAACCGCCATGAGCGAGACCGGCATGACCTCATCGTGTTCGCCCCCGATGAAGAGCACCGGCGTGGACAGCGACTCGAGCGCCTCCCGCGTGGTGCCGATCTCCGGCGTGCGCTCCAATGCCCTAAGCCGCTGTACCTGCGTTTCCGTTTGGAGCCTGTTCGGACCGTGCTCATTTAGCATGCGGATCTGCTTGTAGAGGAATGCCCGCTCCTTGTGCGCGCCCGCGAACCACCTACTGAGAGCCCGCTTCACGCCGTCTTCGCGGCGACGCTGCCATATGGACTGCGCCCCAGCCCGAAGGTCATCGTCCGAGGCCAGCCAGACCTCCCGCCGCATACCGGCGAACGTGTTCGCCATCACCAGCCCGCGTACTCGCCCAGGATACGCGATGGTGAATCCCAGACACGTAAGACCGCCCATCGATTGCCCGACGAGGAACATCTCCTCGATACCCAGGTGGTCTGCGAGACCCGTTAGGTCCTCGATGAAGGCGGCGGGCCCCTTGTCGTCGAGTTCGAGCGATAGCCCCCAGCCTCGATGGTCGAACGTAATGCAGCGGTAGTGCCGCTGGAAAACGGGGACTTGCTGCCACCAGCTCATGTGATTGCCGCCGGCCCCGTGGGCGAATATGACGGGGAAACCTCTCCCGTATTCCTCGTAATAGAGTTGGATCCCGTTGATTTCCGCTGTTGGCAAATGGGTCTTCCGTTTCCAGTCAATCAGAGCGATCTGGTCAACATATGTGGATAACTTCTAAGCAAAGGTCATAGCAATTAAGTCGTCCCTGCCTTACAATGACGGCAGATGGCACGTGCCGCGACACAACCGGCGAGAAGGACACGGCGTCCGGCCGGGTTCAACTCAGCACCGTTCGACTCTGAGATACTCCCCACAACACAAGCGCCTGCCTTGCCATCCGGCGAGACGGGCAGCGCCGACGGCAACTCCGGTGACAGACCCAATCGTCGCGGGCGTGGCGGCAGCGGACGTGCAGTCCAGGAGCAGAGCGCGGCGGAGGGCGCCGGCCAGTCGGGCCATACACCTGCAGACGAGGACACTGGCCAGGGTACCCCCAGACCCAGGCGCCGGCGTGGCAGCCGCGGCGGCCGCCGCCACCGCAGAGGCGCAGATACGGCCACCGAAGTCGCGGCCGATACTGAGTCCGTTGCTATCGCACCGGTTCCGCCACGTCGCCGCACCCGCCAGCGATCCACCCGGGAAGCAGGACCGGAGGACCGTAAGCAGCCCGCCGACGAGAAACGCGCTCGCCCGGCCATCACGAAGGCGCGGGCTCGCATCCCGGTAACCGGAGCGCCCACGGACGAAGTTCCTGAGCCGTTCGCCCACAATGCGGAGTACGAATTCGCGCGCATACTCGACTTCTACAGCATCGACTGGCAGTACGAACCCCGCTCCTTCCCTCTGCGCTGGGAGCGCGGGCATGTCACGGAGGCGTTTACTCCAGACTTCTACCTGCCGGACCTCAATCTATACGTTGAGCTTACCACCCTCAAGTCCAGCCTCACGGCTGAGAAGAATCGCAAGATGCGGCTTCTCAAGGAGCTCTACCCGGAAGTCAACGTCATCATGCTCAAGAAGAGGGATTATCTTCGCCTCCTGGCCAAGTACGGCTACGGCCCGCTCTCCCCGGATCAGGTCCCGGACATAGACCGCGTGCTGCTCACGGCCACCAAGATTCAGCAGCGCGTGGGGGAGCTAGGCGCGCAAATAAGCCACGACTATGCCGGTAAAGAGCCCGTCCTCGTTGGTGTCCTCAGGGGTGTTCTTTGTTTCGTTGCCGACCTGATGCGACACATCTCAGTGCCCTCTGCTATCGACCTGATGGCCATCTCATCGTATGAAGGCAATGGCGCGGGCGCGGTTCGCATCTTGAAGGACCTGGACGAGAATATCAAGGGCCGGGATGTGATCCTCGTTGAGGATATCGTAGACACGGGCATGACGCTGAACCACATAATCGACTACCTCCAGACGAAGCGGCCGGCCTCCATTCGCGTCTGCACGCTGCTGGACAAGCGGGCGCGCCGAATCGTCAACATGCCGCTGGACTATGTGGCATTTGAGATACCCGATGAGTTCGTCGTCGGCTACGGCCTCGACTTTCACCAGCGCTTCCGCAACCTTCCCTTCATTGCGATCCTGAAGCACGAACTGCTCCCCTGAGGCGTTCGGTACGTCAGACGACAGTTTGTTTCGCAGATTACCATGTGGATTTGTTGAGAAGCCGTGGAGAACTCACTATGTAGCCTTCACTACGGTGCTTTTGAGAGCTTTTTACCTATTCGTGTAAGCATTCGCATCTCTATCGCCCGCTAGCTTCTGGCACCGTCCGCAAGTCTGATTGACAGCTATCTGCCTTAAGGATAAATTGACGATGCTTCCCGGGCGAACCAGAAGCGGATCAGGAACGAAGGGACTCACCGGAGCGGAAGGGCGACCCGAAGCCCCTGGCGAGACCTGGAGACCAGAGACGATGACGGAACGCCCGGGAGCTTTTACTCGGCGATGCGCTGGCGCCAGCCGGTCCCCTTCGGCGCCGAATCTTCCGGCGTGATGATCAGCTTCGTCGTGAGCTTAGCGTCGATCTCGCGCGCGAGCGTGAAGTCGCGGTCGGTCAGCGCGCCCTCGCTGTGCGTCATAAGCCTCAGGATCACTTTGTTGTAGTTGATGGTGATGTCCGGGTGGTGGCCGGCTGACTCGGCCTGATAGGCAACGCTGTTCACGAACGCTATTGCCCTAAGGAAAGTCCGGAACGTGAACTGCTTGCGCAGTCGCCCATCTCGCAGCTCCCAGCCGTCGAGTTTCGCCAGCTGATCCCGTACTTCTGACTCCGAAAGCACCCTTGGTTCGGCCACGGGCCAAGGATAGCACCGCCCGCCCGGCACCTGCCATAATCCTGACGAACCACAGGAGGTCCGCGATGGCGATCTACGATGTAAGTGTTCCTCTGCGCCCAGGTATGCCCACCTACGCGGGCGAGCCCGGACCGGAACTGGAGTTCCTCAAGCTGATCGCACGCGGCGATTCCGCCAACGTCAGCGCCCTTTCGCTCGGCTCGCACACGGGCACGCACGTGGACGCGGCGCATCACTTCCTGGACGGCGAGGCGACGGTGGAGAGGATGTCGCTGGAGGCGCTCGTGGGGCCGGCGCAGGTTGTGGAGTTCGCTGACGCGCACCACATTACGGCGGAGGACCTGACCGCAGCGGGGATCCAACGTGAGACGAAGCGTCTACTTCTGAAGACGAAAAACGGCCGCTTCTGGGACGACGACGAATTCCACACCGACTTCGTCGGCCTGACCGGCGAGGCCGCGCGCTGGCTCGTCGAGCGCGGCTTCGCCCTCGTAGGCATCGACTACCTATCGATCGAACAGTTCCACTCCCCAACCCACGACGTGCACAAGACGCTGCTTGGGGCGGGCATCGTTATCATCGAGGGGCTCGACCTGCGTGCCGTGCCACCGGGCGTCTTTACGATGGCCTGCGCACCGCTGAAGGTGGTGGGGGCGGACGGCGCGCCGGCACGAGTGTTCCTGTGGGACTAGTCCGTCGCCCGCGGGAAGAGCAGGCGGGGGAGCCGTCGCTCCGATCCTCCATATTGAAGCCTACCTCCAACCGGTCGCACGGCGAGTAGGCGGCAACCGTGAGGCGAAATCTCGAGATTCATTTCGTCTCGCCTCAAGCCCAGACCATCTCCAACCCATGCATCAAAGAGATGGCTTGGCTCTGCCGGCAGTGGCACCCTGGCCTTCACCGGCTCGTCCCCCCAGTTGAACACGCCCAGTATCCGGTGCGTCCCGCAGTCGAGCTCCAGCGTGCGCGGTGGGTCCGTCTCAAACAGATCGAGCGGCAGTGCCGGCTTGCCATAGGGCGGAAGAAGCATCGAGAGCCAATCTCGCCGCTCTTCAGAAAGCCGCGTAAGGTCATCGCTGTCCAGCACCATCCCTCCGCTCATCGCGATCACCGTGGCAAGCGCTCGCGCTTCATCCGGTGTGAGCGCAGTTTCAGAATCGCGGGCGAGCAGGCAATCGGGGTCGTTCTGCCAGAGGCGGCCGTGCATCCACCAGCGGTTGATCGAGTTGCGGATCGCGTTCAGTGCCGACGGTTCGCTCATGCGACTGCGCGCGGAGTCCGGCGACCTCCCGACCGGCAGCCAGTAAGGCATTACGTCCGGTGAGACCCGCGATCCGTCCACGAGGCCGACGCTCGGCCCCATCGGATTGCCGCAGCCGAGGATGAAACGCTCGCCAACAGCCTCACGGACAGCCTCCAGTCCCCGCCGGTATGCCTGCGCCCTCGTCAGCTCCGGATCGTGCCGGATGCCATCGACGGCCCCGGCGTAGATGAAGTCGATCTTCACGTAGTCGAAGCCCCATTCCTCGCAGACGGTCCGAAATACCACCTTCAACCAATCGATGACTTCAGGCCGCGTCAGGTCGAGCGCGAAGCAGTCCTGCAGGCCGCGTCAGGTCGAGCGCGAAGCAGTCCTGGCCCCAGTTCTGCAGGGCGACGAACGGCTTGCCGGGCTTGCCTGCCCTTAGCGAAGCCGAAGGGTACTCGACAACCCAATCGGGATGATCGCTGTACAACCGGGACTTTGCGCCCATCAGGAACGGCGCCAGCCACAGCCCGGCCTTGAAGCCGCGCGCATGGATGTGATCGACGAGGAACTTCAACCCGCGTGTGAACTTCCCATTGACGCTTTGCCAGTCGCCGATCTCGGCCTGCCAGCCGTCGTCGATCTGCACGTACTCGACCGGCAGCTGATTCCTCCGGTGGCCGAGCTCTTCCAAGTTGGCGAGAATCGTGTCCTCAGTCACGCCCTGCCAGAAGCAGTACCAGGAGCACCAGCCTGTCGCGATCTGATCCGTCGGCGCCGACCCCATCATGCGCCCGAGCGCATCGCCGTAGCGCTCCATCGATTCGAGCGGTGCGGATGTTGGCTCGATAAGAAGCCGCTCGGAGGAGAGGCGGCCTCGGGGCGCTACGCTGACTCCGTCCGCATACGAGGCGGCCGTCAGGGTCCGCGGCTCGCGGTCGAACCAGAGCTGCGAGAGCTGGTCCGCAGTTGTGACGAAGCCGGCGACGAGCCCGTGCCCAGTCTCGGGAGATACGATCGCCGTCATCAGGTCGGAAGAGAAACGGCCATCGCGCGCCCCCGGCTTCGTGCCCGGACCAACGACCGGAGGGGCTGCCGGAATGTCCTCTTCCGAACAATCGAGGACAAGCGTCGGCGACCAGCTCTGCCAGCCGTGCTTGTAGAATCGCCACGACGTAGGCGCCGAACCGAGGTCGAGCTCTGCCCCTTTGAGAACGTGAAACGTCGCGACCTGCACCTTCGCGGGTCCGGCGTTCAGGAGCTCGACCTGAATGAGGGCGAAGGGATGTTCCTCGTAGAGAGCTATCGTAAGCAGCACGGCAGGCTCGTGGTCGTCACCCTCGCGGCGCAGAAGCAGCGCAACCCCACGCCCCAACGCGTCGTTGACTGGTGTCGCGCCACCGCTTGTGAGTCCAGCGCCGCGACTACTGAACGCCCGCCCCGTCGAGAGCGAAACTGCGACGGCGGCATCGGCTATAACAGCGCGGTCCTCTGCCTTGTCCACCAGGGAAAATGTGCCCCTATTGAGGTGAACAACCACCTCGAGGCCAGTGTTGCTCAGCACGGGGCCTGACTCGCCCTCGCTGAGCGAGACTTCAGGCATTTCGCACCTTCAACCCATCCGCTGCTTTGCAGACGTGCATCTTTGCGTTGAGTCCCGTCTCTCGCCGGTATCGTTCAACAACATCGGCCGCAAAACGCCCGACTCCACCCTCCCGGACGAGGTTCACTGTGCATCCGCCGAGCCCGGCGCCTGTCAGCCGCGCGCCGATCACGCCCTCAGTGCGGGACGCTAGCTCGACGAGCCGATCAAGCTCGGAGGTCGACACCTCGAAATCATAGCTCAGGCTCTGGTGCGACTCGTACATCACCCGACCCAGGGTATCGCAATCGCAGGCCCGTAGCGCTTTGACGAACGAGCCGACACGGCCGTTCTCAGTGATGACGTGGCGAGCGCGGCGATAGAGGAGGTCCGGGAGCGCGTGACGCTTCGTTGCGATGTCTTCGATGGAAACATCACGCAGGGAGTGCACACCGAGAAGCCTAGCGGCTTCCTCGCATTCCTTTCGCCGCTCGTTGTAGGCGGTCGCCTCAAGCCGCCTGGGCACGCCTGAATCCACCACGATGATCGCCACCTCCGGCGGCAGCGGCACATGTTCCATATCCAGCGAACGGCAATCGATGAGGATAGCATGGCGCGGGCGGCCCTGCGCAACGGCCAGCGGGTCCATGATCCCGCACTGCACGCCCACGAATTGGTTCTCCGCCTTCTGGCTGAGCAGCGCCAGTGCTCTGGGGTCGATCTCGATGCCGGACACAGCGCAGAAGGCGCCCGCGACAGCCATCTCCAGCGCGGCCGAGGATGATAAGCCGGAGCCCTGAGGAACGTCGCCGGCGATCACGAGATCGGCACCCCGAAGCTCTTTACCGGCGTCGAGCAGTGCCCAGGCTACGCCTCTCACGTAGTCCCGCCAGTCTTGCCGCCTCGTCCGCCGCGGGGCATCGACCGGCCACTCATCCCGCGCGTCGAAGTCCGCCGAGTCCACCCGAACCGTCCCGCCGTCTGTCGGGGCCGCCGCGACAGCCACAGTTCGATCGATCACTACCGGAAGCGCGAACCCCTCGTTGTAGTCCGTGTGCTCGCCGATCAGGTTCACCCGCCCCGGCGCCTCAGAGATGATGGTCGGAGGTCGGCCGAATTGCTGGGCGAATGCGTCCCGAAGGGCGTTGATGTCAGCGGTCATGGTTTGCACGTTTGCCGGTTCGTCGGTTTGCCCATATCATATCTCCCGATTCCCATGTCCGACCGCGCTCTCGAAGGTCTTACCGTTATCGAATGCAACCGCACGGGCGCGGCGGCGTACACCGCTAAACTAATGGCGGACCTGGGCGCCGACGTCATCAAGATCGAGCCTCCTGGCGGCGATCCCGACCGCGCGCTCGGCCCGTTTCCCGGCGGTGAGCGTCATCCCGAGAAGAGTGGGACGTTCCTCTATCTCAACTGCAACAAGCAGAGCGTCACCCTCGACATAACAACCGGTGCAGGCCGCGAACTGCTGGATAGCCTCCTGCGAGACGCAGACGTCTTCATCCACGACATCGCGCCCGCCGAGGCCGGCACGCTCGGCCTGGCAGACAGCCGGCTGCGCGCCGGCAAGGAGCGGCTCGTGACTACCGCGATCTCCCCATTCGGCGAGAGCGGCCCTCACCGCGACTGGAAGACCTACGACCTGACAACACTGAGCGCGGGCGGTTGGACGTGGCTAAACGGCTGGCCGGGCCATCCGGAGATGCCGCCTCTGCGCCCCTTCGGCCGGCAGAGCGCCTACCAAGCCGGCGTGAACGCAGCGCTGGCGACGATGGGTGCCCTCTTCGCCCGCCTCCGCTCCGGAAAGGGACAGCACGTCGAGGTCTCGGCGCAGGAATGCATCACCGCGATACTGGAGATGACTTTTGCGTTCTGGCCCTACATGGAGACGCCGACGGCGCGCTGGGGACAGCGGCCCATCCATCCTATCGACTTCTTCCAGTGCAAGGACGGCGGCTGGATCTTCGTCCTCTGCGTTGAGGAGCACCAGTGGCAACGCCTCGTCGAGCTGATGGACACACCCGAGTGGACGCAGTGGGAGGTCGCCGCCAATCGATTCGTCCGCGCCTCTAACTGGGACGCCCTGCGCCCCTTCATGGAGGAGTGGGTGAGCCAATGGAACATCGATGACCTTTACCGTGCCGCGCAGGCCAAGCGCATACCGTTCGCCCCCGCGTCGACTCTGAGTCAGTTGCTCGATTCCGAGCACCTCAAAGCACGTGGCTTCTTCGTCGAAGTCGCGTATCCTCAGGCGGGCTCGCTGCAGCAGCCAGGCGCGCCGTACAAGTTGAGTGAGACGCCCTGGGAGATCCGATCGCCAGCCCCGGCGCTGGGGCAACACAACGAGATCGTCCTCGGCGAACGCCTGGGCCTGTCAGCGGACGAGATCAAGTCGCTTGCCGGCGCAGAGACCGAAAATCGGAAAACGAAAATCGGAAAACGTGGATGACCGAGCAGAAAAGTCAGATTAGGGGGTTTGAGGACTTGGTCGCCTGGCAAGCTTGCCGAGAGCTTCGGCAGTTCGTCAGCCGTCTCGTAAGAACGCTTCCCGCAGACGAAAAATACCGGCTCGCCGACCAGATCATCCGGTCCTCCCGGGCTACCACTGCCTTGATAGCAGAAGGCTACGGGCGATTTCACTTCAAGGAGAACATCCAATCATGCCGCCAGAGTCGCGGCGAACTACACGAACTGCTCGACCATCTAATCGTCGCCAAGGATGAGAATTTCATTTTGGAATCCGATTACTCTGAAGCACGTCGCCTCGCGTTTCGCGCTCTCGAGCTGGTGAACGGCTACATCCGCTTCCTCCAAAAACAGGATGCCCTCGAAGCGAGAAAGATCGACCTTACTAACGGCAAGCAAAGCACCAGAGCACGCCAAACAAGGCGAGAACCAGAATGACATACTCCGTTTGCCGTTTTTCGAATTTCGATTTTCGATTTCCGAGTGCTACCTTAGGGGTCGAAAAGGGGCTTATGTGACGCCCTCCCCGTCACCTGCCGTAGCATCCCCCCTCCAAGGCATCCGCGTCGCAGATTTCACCTGGGTCTGGGCTGGGCCTACCTGCACGATGCAGCTTGCGCACATGGGCGCCGAAGTGATCCGCATGGAGTCCATGCGCCGCGTCTGCACGCTGCGCATGCTTCCGCCGTGGCCGGGCGGCCAGCCGGGAGTAAACCGCTCCGGCTATTTTAACCAGTACAACCAAGGAAAGCGCAGCATCACGCTCGACATCTCGAAGCCGGAAGGGGCGGAGATCGCGAAGAGGATCGTGGCGATGAGCGACGTGGCTGTCGAGAACTTCGCGTCCGGCGTGATCGACCGGCTGGGCCTCGGCTACAACGAGCTGCGCAAGCTCAAGCCAGACCTGGTGATGATCAGCATGTCGGGGTACGGACGGGGTGGCCCCGAAAGCGATTACGTCTCCTACGGCCCGGCGCAGGTGCCGCTGTCCGGCATGTCGCAGCTCACCGGATACGCGGGCTGGCAGCCCATGCACGTCGGCATGTCCTACGGCGACCCGAATGCCGGATTGCATGCGGCTTTCGCAGTCCTTTCGGCGCTCTTTTACAGAGAGCGCAGCGGCGGCGGCCAGTACATCGACATGTCGCAATGCGAATCGACGATGGCCGTACTAGGCGAAGGGTTCATGGAGTATGCGATGAACGGCGCCCAGCCGCCGCGCAACGGCAATCGCGTGGCCCACATGGCGCCGCACGGCGTCTTCATGTGCGCGGGCGAGGACCGCTGGCTCAGCATCGCCTGCGGCTCCGACGGCGAGTGGCTCTCGCTCTGCGAAGCGATGGACCGCGCGGATACGCTCGGGGACCGCAAAGCAAACGAAGACGACCTCGAGGCGGAGATCATGTCGTGGACGCTCACCGAAGACCCGTTCGAGGCGGAAAGGCGGCTGCAGGCAGTGGGGGTCGCGGCGGCGGTTCCGATGATGAACCGCGAGCTGGCAGAAGACCCGCACTTGAACGCACGCGGCTTCTTCGTCGAGAAGGAGCACCCGGAAGTAGGCGTCCGCAAGCACGCGGGCATCCCGTGGCGGATGTCGGAAACCCCGTGCGAGGTCTGGCGGCCGGCGCCTGTGATGGGCCAGGACAACGACTACGTCTTCGGCGAGCTACTCGGCCTGTCCAGCGAGCAGATCGCGGACCTGACGGACCGCCGGGTCATTTACTAAGGTGGCCGGGAGG
>WNGB01026586.1_pt1 | contig 14693 bp, 4 predicted proteins | sample 5400681 | NCBI WGS metagenome assembly WNGB01 (sample SAMN13153367, study PRJNA577476) | soil metagenome | isolation source: 115 cm soil or saprolite under grassland replicate 2 | place: USA:California | collected 2016-06-15
CCGGAAAGGCGATGGTCTGATCCGGTCCGGCGTCGACCACCGGCGCGAGGTTGATCGAGGGCGCTCCGACAACCCAGCTCCAGTTGGACCCGATGATCGAGCCGTTGACGGGACTGGCCGTCGAGTCGCTAACGACGGTACCGGTTCCTTCGTTCAGGCCCCAGCGCGCCACCAGGCCCGTCCCGCTCGAGAGCTCCTGATTCAGATCACCGCGGATCTCCGCCTGTGTACGCGCATGATCCCAGATCCGAACCTCATCGATCACACCATCGAAGAACCCGGCGGCGACGCCGGTCGAGTTCATGGCGGTTGCGATGCCCGCGTGCTGGATGCTGTCGGACCGTGGCGGCTGCCCGACGGTCAGCTGCGCTTCCAGGGCCCCGTTGAGATACAAGCGCCAGGTGGTGCCGTCGTACGTGGCCGCGGCGTGGTACCACACGTTGTTCTGAATCGTCGTCACACCGACGACCGGGTGATTGAGGCCAGGGGTGTTCCCGGCCAGCCCGGTGTTGGCCTCCTCGAAGTCGGCGGCAACCTTGTTCGTCGAGGCCTCGATCCCCAGGAAGTAGTTCATGTCGACATTGCTGTTTTCGGCTTCGGCGCGCCCCTTCGTCACGAGGGGAACCGCGGTGACACCGCCCGTTCCAGTGCTCGTCGACAAACCGGCGCCATCCCGCCGGAACTTCGTCTCGATCGTGAACGTCGGGAGGCCGAGGCCCAGCGCCTGGCCGAAGGTCACGTACGCATTGGTGCCGCCGAAGTCGATCGCGTAGTTGCCTGCCGCGGGATTGACCGTGATCGCCACGTCGTCGCTCGAGGACAACGCGCTGTCACTGGCCGTCAGGCGCAGGACATAGCTTCCCTGCGCAGAGAAGCTCGCCGTCGTGCTCGTGGCGTTGGCGTTTGCGAACGTCACCGTGCCTGGACCGCTGAACTGGCTCCAGGTCGAGGTGACGCCTGAGCCCGGAAGGCCGTCGTCGGTGACGGTCCCGGTCAGTGTCGCCTCGGTTGGAAGGGTAATGGTCTGATCCGGTCCGGCATTGACCACCGGCGCCTGATTGACGGGCGCCGGGTTGACGGTGACCGTCACGTCGTCGCTGCCTTGCAACAGGCTGTCGTTGGCCGTCAGGCGCAGGACGTAGGCGCCGCTGGCCGAGAACGAAGCGGTAGTCGTCGTTGTGTTCGGATTGGCGAACGTGACCGTGCCGGGACCGCTCACCTCAGACCACGTGATCGTCATGGTTGCTGGAGGATTGGGCAAGCCGTCGTCGGTGACGGTGCCGGTCAGTGACGCCTCGGCCGGAAGGGTGATGGTTTGATCCGGTCCGGCGTTGACGACCGGCGCGAGGTTGATCGGAGGCGCTCCAGCGACCCAGCTCCAGTCGGAGCCGACGATCGATCCATTGATCGGACTCTCAGTCGAATCGCCGACGACGGTGCCGATGCCCTCGTTAATGCCCCAGCGGGCCACCAGGCCCGTCCCGCTCGAAAGCTCCTGATTCAGATCCGCGCGAATCTCCGCCTGTGTGCGTGCGTGATCCCAGATGCGCGCCTCGTCGATCACGCCAGCGAAGAAGCCAGGACCAATTCCATTGACGGCTGTCGGAAGGCCGCTCGATTGCAGCGCGCTTCCGAGGGCAGCATGCTGGATGCTGTCGGCGCGCGGCGTTTGATTGACGACGAGCTCGGCTTCGAGAGCACCGTCGAGAAAGAGCTGCCACTTCGAGCCGTCATAGGTCGCGGCGGCGTGGTGCCAGACGTTGCTCGTGATCGAGGTGGCGCCGACAACCGGGTGATTCCCTCCGTTCGCCATGTCTTCGAAGTCAGCCACGAGCTTGTTGCTCGAGGCATCGATCCCGAGGAAGTAGTTCATATCCCTGTTGTTGCCGTCGACCTCCGCCATGCCCTTGGTGATGAGCGGCACCGCGGTGACACCGTTGGTACCCGTATAGGCCGCGACGCCGGCGCCATCCCGCCGGAACCTCGTCTCGATCGTGAACGTCGAGAGGCCGAGGCCCGGCGCTTGACCGAATGTCACGTACGCGTTGGTGCCGCCGAAATCGATCGCATAGTTCCCCGCCGCGGGGTTGACCGTGATCACCAAGTCGTCGCTCGAGGACAGCGCGCCGTCGCTGGCCGTCAGGCGCAGGACGTAGTTGCCCGGGCCAGAGAAGCTCGCCGTCGTGCTCGCCGCGCTGGCGTTTGCGAAAGTCACCGTGGCTGGACCGCTGACCTTGCTCCAGCTCGAGGTGACGCCCGGGCCCGGCAGCCCGTCGTCGGTGACGGTCCCGGTCAGTGTCGCCTCGGCTGGAAGCGTGATGGACTGATCTGGCCCGGCATCGACAACCGGAGCCTGATTGGCGGGCGTGACCGTGACCGCCACGGTGTCTGTACCAGTGAGCTCGCTGTCGTCCGCCGTCAGTCCGAGGACGTAGGCCCCGGGCGCGGAGAAGGTCGAGCTCGTGCTGAGCGCGTTCGCGTCTGCGAAGCTCACCGTGCCCGGTCCGCTCACCTTGGCCCACGTGGTGACCACCGGCCCGGCCACACCGTCATCGGCGACGGCGCCGGAGAGGTTGGCGCCGGCCGGCAGGGTGATCCCCTGATCCGGGCCAGCGTTCGGAACGGGGGCCTGGTTGACGGCACCCGGCAGCGGCGGCGCGCCCGGGACGCAGCTGAGGGTCCCGACAACCGTACCGTTGTTCCCGTTGCCGGTGGAATCGGAAATCGTGGTCGTACACGCGTCATCGAGGCCCCACCGTCCGAGCAGGCCGGAGGCGGTCGGGATAATCCGATCCAGGCCGCTGGCGATCTGGGTGGCGGTGCGCGCGTAGTTCCAGATACGGGCCTCGTCGATAAGGCCCGCGAAGAAGCCGGACGCGCCGCCGGTGGAATCCATCGCGGTCGCCAGCGCCGCGTGCTGGATGCTGTCGGAACGCGGCGGCTGCCCGACGGTGAGTTGCGCTTCCAGAGCGCCGTTGAGGTACAAGCGCCAGGCGGTGCCGTCGTACGTGGCGGCGGCGTGGTACCAGACGTTGTTCTGAAGGACCGTTACACCGGTGACCGGGTGATTGAGCCCCGGACTGGCTCCCGCGGCTCCTTCCTCGAAATCAGCCACCAGCTCGCCGCCGCTGGCGGCATCGATCCCCAGGAAGTAGTTCATATCCACGTTGGAACTTTCGGCTTGAGCGCGGCCCTTGGTCACCAGCGGTACGGCACTGGCAATTCCGCCGGTGCCGGTGGATGTTCCGACTCCGGCCCCTGTCCGCTTGAACCACGTCTCGAGTGTGAACATGCTCGTGCCGAGCCTCGGGGCCACGCCGAACGTTACGTAGTTGCCGGTTCCCGAAAATGCCAGAGCGCTGTTGCCCGCCGTTGTCGCCGTGACCATCACATCGTCGCTGCTCGTGAGCGCACCGTCGTTTGCGGTCAGGCGCAGGGTGTACACACCGGGACTCGAGAACATGGCCGTTGTGTTCGCCGCGCTCGCGTCCGCAAACGTTACCGTGCCCGCTCCGCTCAACTTGCTCCACGCGATGGCCAGGGTTGGCGGGCTCGGCAGTCCGTCATCGGTCGCCGTGCCGGCCAACGTCGCGGCGCTCGGAAGCACCACCGCCTGGTCCGGTCCGGCGTTGACGACCGGCGCCTGGTTGACCGGCTCCGGGTTGACCGTGACCGTCACGTCATCGCTCCCCTGCAACAGGCTGTCGCTTGCCGTCAGACGTAGGACATACACACCACTGGTCGAGAAGGAAGCGGTCGTGCTCGCGGCATTGGGATTGGCAAACGTGACCGTGCCCGGACCGCTTACCGTCGACCAGGTGCTCGTCGTGACGCCCGGAGGATTCGGCAAACTGTCGTCGGTGACGGTGCCGGACAGGGACGCGCTGGCTGGAAGGGTGATGGTCTGATCTGGCCCGGCGTTGACTATCGGAGCCTGATTTCCCGATAGGACCGTAACCGTAACGTCGTCGCTTGCTTGCAACAGGCTATCGTTGGCCGTCAGGCGTAGGACGTAGGTGCCGCTGGCAGAGAAGGAAGCGGTAGTTACCTGCGAGCTGCTGTCAGCGAAGGTCGCTGTTCCAGGACCGCTGAACTTCGACCACGCGGCCGCCGTGGTGCCGGGAGGATTCGGCAAGCCGTCATCGGTGACAATGCCCGACAGCGACACGTTAGCCGGAAGGGTGATGCTCTGATCGGGTCCGGCGTCGACGATCGGGGCGAGGTTGATCGGAGAAGCTCCGGCGACCCAGCTCCAGTTGGAGCCGACGATCGTGCCGTTGACGGGACTGTCAGTCGAGTTGCCGACGACGGTGCCGACGCCTTCGTTCAGACCCCAGCGCGCCACCAGGCCCGTCCCGCTCGAAAGCTCCTGATTCAGAGCCGCCCGGATCTCCGCCTGAGTCCGCGCGTGGTCCCAGATCCGAACCTCGTCAATGACACCGTCGAAGAACCCGGCGGCGACGCCGGTCGAGTTCATGGCTGTCGCGATGCCCGCGTACTGGATGCTGTCGGACCGGGGCGGCTGCCCCACCGACAATTGCGCTTCCAGGGCTCCGTTCAAATACAAGCGCCAGGTCGTGCCGTCGTACGTGGCGGCGGCGTGATACCAGACGTTGTCCTGAATCGCCGTCACACCGATGACGGGGTGATTGAGGCCGGGTGTGTTGCCGGCCAGCCCCGTGTGGGCTTCCTCAAAGTCGGCTACCAGCAAGCTGCCCTGGATTCCGAGGAAGTAGTTCATGTCGACGTTGCCGTCTTCGGCTTCAGCGCGGCCCTTGGTCACGAGGGGAACCGCGTTGACGCCGCCCGTTCCGGTGCTCGTCGCCACCCCGGCGCCGTCCCGCCGGAACTTCGTCTCGATCGTGAAGCTCGGGAGGCCGAGGCCCGGCGCCGGACCAAATGTCACGTACGCATTGGTACCGCCGAAATCGACCGCGTAATTGCCTGGCACAGGATTGACGGTGATCGCCACGTCGTCGCTCGAGGACAAAGCGCCGTCATTGGCCGTCAGGCGCAGCACATAGCTGCCCGGGGCCGAGAAGGTCGCCGTGGTGCTCGCCGCATTGGAGTTCCCAAACGTTACCGTGCCGGGGCCGCTGACCTTCGACCACGTGATCGTGATGACTCCGGGAGGGTTCGGCAACCCGTCGTCGGTGACGATGCCGGACAGTGACGCGCTGGCTGGCAGCGTGATGGGCTGATCCGGACCGGCGTTGACCACCGGTGCCTGATTGACCGGCTCCGGGTTGACGGTGACGGTGACGTCATCGATCGCTTGCGACAGACCGTCATTCGCCGTCAGTCGCAGGACATATGTGCCACTGGTTGAGAAAGAAGCGGTCGTGCTGGCGGCGTTCGGATTGGCGAAAGTGACCGTGCCCGCCCCACTCACCTTCGACCAGGTGTTCGTCGTGGCTCCGGGAGGATTCGGCAGCCCGTCATCGCTCACGATGCCAAACAATGCCGCACTGGCTGGAAGAGTGATTGTCTGATCGCTCCCGGCGTTGACGGACGGGGGCTGGTTTGAGCTAAGGGCGTAGCCCGCCACCCACGCGGGTCCATTCGTCGCTGTTCCGTTGATGCCGAAGCCCGAGGAATCGTTCATGCCCCAGCGGCCGATCAGGCCAGGGGCACTCGGCAACTCGAGGCTCATCGTCCCCTGGATCTGCGCCTGCGAGCGGGCGAAGTTCCAGATTCGCGCCTCATCCAGGATGCCTGCGAAGAATCCATCGGCGACGCCGGTTGAATTCATTGCCGTCGCCAGCGCCGCGTGCTGGATGCTGTCGGACCGGGGAGGCCGAGCCACAGGTAGCGTGACCGTGCCGTCCAGGGCACCGTCCAGATAGAGCTTCCATGTCTGCCCGTCGTAAGTCGCGGCCACGTGATGCCAGAGATTGATGTTGACGGGAATGACGGTCGTGCCCGAGACCGGGTGATTCAAGCCAAGCGTTCCGCCGGCGCTCGGTCCCTCCTCGAAATCCGCCACCAGCTTGCCGGTGGTCGCGTCGATTCCCATGAAGTAGTTCATGTCCACGTTCGAGCCTTCGGCCTCAGCGCGACCCTTGGTCAGCAACGGTACGGCAGTAACTCCACCCGTGCCGGTGGATGTTCCAACTCCGGCCCCTGTCCGCTTGAACCAAGTCTCGAGTGTGAACGTCGCCGTCCCCAGGCTGGGCGCCGCTCCGAACGTGACGTAATCGTTCGCTCCATCGAAAAAGAGCGCGGCGCCTGCCGCCGGATCGGGCATCGCGCTCGCCTCGTTCGACGGCGAGGAGGCGTTCGCAGACGAATCGACCGCCCGGACGACGTAGTAGTAGGTGGTGAAGTTGGTCAATCCGTTGTCGGTGAAAGTGGTGCCGGTGATCAGGGTCCCACCGTTGAGCGGTCCACCGACCGGAACACCCGCCAGGGAGCGATAGACGTTGTACCCGGCCAGGTCGGTTTCCGTATTCCCGTTCCAATAGAGGGTTACGAGTGTGTTGCCGGCTGTCGCAGCGAGATTCTGGGGAGGCCCGGGCGGTGTCGTGTCGGGCAATGGAAAGCCCGATACCCAGATCGGGGCGCCGACGGCCGTGCCCAGGATGTTGCTGCTGGAGGAATCGTTGACAGAAATGCCGACGCCCTCATTCATGCCCCAGCGGCCGATCAGGTTCGCAGTTGGACCGGTGATTTCGGAATCCTTCGTGGACTGGATCTGCGCCTGCGTCCGCGCGACGTTCCAGATCCGCGCCTCGTCCAGCACGCCCTGGAAGAACCCGGCGGCGACGCCGGTGGAATTCATCGCAGTCGCCAGCGCCGCGTGCTGGATGCTGTCGGACCGGGGAGGCCGCGGGACGGACAGAGTGAGGGTTCCGTCCAGAGCGCCGTCCAGATAGAGCTTCCACGTTTGCCCGTCGTACGTCGCAGCGGCGTGGTGCCAGACGTTGCTGGTGATGACGGTCGAGCCCGAGACCGGGTGGTTCAACCCAAGTGTGCCGCCGCTGCTGGGTCCCTCCTCGAAATCGGCCACCAGTTTTCCGCTGGTGGCGTCGATCCCCATGAAGTAATTCATGTCTACGTTGGAGCCTTCGGCCTCGGCGCGACCCTTGGTCACTAGCGGTATGCCACTGGCAATCCCGCCGCTGCCGGTGGATGTGCCGACGCCCGCCCCCGTCCGCTTGAACCAGGTCTCGAGGGTGAACGTTGCGGCACCGAGACCAGGTGCCGCCCCGAACGTGACGTATTGATTCGATCCGTTGAATTGGAGCGCCGTGCCCGCGGTGTCCGCGCGGCCACCTTCTTGTATCAGGAGGCCGATCAATGCTGCGGTGAGAATCGCAGCAGACGATGCCGTTCTGACTACCTTCTTCATGATGGGTCTCCTCTTGGAAAGACCAAGCCAGTACATTCAGCTTTCCTCGCAGGCCCAGCCGGATTCAGTCTTGGTGTGTTGGGTGACTTTGAGTGCTTGATGTTTGTGTGTTTTGAGCGACCCCGGCGAGAGTCATCCGTATCAAGACTTTGAGCCTGAAAAAGCATGAGAGAAGGGCCCGGGACTTTGGTTGGATGCGCCCCATGATCTGGAGGCCGAGCGCGTCACGGATTGTCGTGTGGCACCTGGCGATACGGCCAGTTGAGCCCTAAAACGTGCGGGAAGGGCGCCTAGGACCTTGGTTGGGTGCGCTCCTGGAGGGCGAGCGCGAAACGGCTGTCGACGTGAAGCTTTCGAAAAATATTGTTCAGGTGGCCTTTCACGGTTTTCGGGCTGATGTTCAAGCGCAAGGCGATTTCCTTATTTCGCAACCCCTGGCCGCAGGCGTCCGCGATCTCCTGGCAAGGGAGGTGGCGCGACGATTGGCCCAGATCTCACCGGCAACCACAGCGCGAATCGCCCTCACAAGAACCGCGAATTCGAGCTGTTTGGCGACGAGGCCCGAAGCGCCGGCCCGCAAGACCCGTTCGACGATCTCGTCGCTCGACCGGCTGGCAAGAACGAGAATTCGTGTCCCGGGCGCCGAACGGCGGAGGCGACCCACCGTGCTCTCCCCGCTGGGTCCAAGCCCCTCATAGTCGAAAACCAGAACCCGAGGATTCACTTTCGCCAGCAGTTTCCCGATTTCGTCTTCGTTGCAGGCGCGGCCCACGACGATAAAGTCCGGCTCCTCGTCGAGCCGATGGCACAGGGTTTCGCAGAAAAGAGCGGGGTGGGCAGCAACGGCGATACCAAGCCCAGCTCTCTTGGTTCTCGCTGGAGAGGCACTCTTCCTGGCCAACGACCCCATGTTCCTACCTTCCCAGATGCGGCGGAAAGGCTCGCAGTCGCCTCCCGCTTCTCGAATTGTCCCGGCGAACCACTCGGGGGAAAACCCTCAGCGGCGGGTGTTCACCCGGGTTATTCGTCGGCGACAAGAGAACATGGCAAATCAGCTGCGAATTATGGGCGAATGTTTCTTCCGTCAGTTTGAGACACCGACCTCCTGTGAGATCGTGTACCTCAGAGAATCCCGAAGTCCATACATCGAAAGATAGATATTCGCTATCCAGGTGACGACTTTTGTCGTTGCTCGAGGCACCGGCCGGATCGCCCGTCGAGCCATTGAGCTCGGCCAAGTTCACGCAAACCGTGCGACGGCAATCACTTGCTACCTGACCCGTCATATGACGCGCTACGAGTAGTCCAATCTGCCCGGCGATCCAGAAACAGGTAAGGGCCCGCGGTGAGATACCCCACGAGCCGAGGCGCTACCCGACTCGAGAAGCGAACTGCTCGAGTGAGGCCATCTGCTCGCGGCGTTCGAAGATGCGCGCGATCTCGGCTTGCGCGGCCTGGACGGCGTCCTCGGGAGTCGCCTCGCCGCGGGCGCCTCGCGCGAACATCGTGGGAAGGACGAAGGTGTTGAAGACCTCGTCAGTCGCCGCGGTGGCGTAGCCGGGGAAGCCGATGTTCGTGGACCAGTCGAGAGCTGTTCCGAGAACCTTGTATTTGCCCGGAGGCTGCGCCTCGGGGTCGCTGGCAACCTGCCCGGCGAGATCGGGGACCGTCGAGGGGTAGCAAGGCAGGCTGTAGAACTCGCTCTCGCGGAAGACCGCTGCGAAGTTGTCCACGAGGTCCACCAGAAACTGTTTGGCCGCGTCGACGTTCTGCGCAAATTTCCAGATGACGTAGCAGCTCATCAGGTGCTCGGCCGCGATCCGGCGGACGGGGCCGCGCAGAGCCGGCGTCAGCCCGATCCGTCGCGCCATCCCCGGGTTCTCCTTCTCGGCGGAGCGCGTCACCGAGATCGCGTTCTGGACGAAGGACACGCGCCCGGAGAGCATCGCGCGGTTGTTGGAGGAAGGGTCCCAGGTAAAGACCTCCGGCGTTTCGGTCTCCCGATACAACGCCCGCGCGAACTTCACTGCTTCGATCGTCTCCTTCGAAGCGAGAATCGGCCGCCCCTGCTCGTCCTGCTCCGCGCCGCCGAAGGACCAGAGAAGGGCGCGCAACGCCATGTTGGAGTCCATCTCCTGCGAGAAGCCGATGCCGACCGGATTGCCGAATTTCTCCTTGATCTTCCGGCCCCCGACGCGCAGATCCTCCCAGGTGTCGGGGCCGTTCGGGAATCCCACTTGGCTCCAGAGATCGATCCGGTAATTGCCCGGGTCCGGAACATAGGAATCGGAAAACGCGAACGACTTCCCCGTGACGGGGTTGAACGTCGATTTGTCCGCCAGCGGGATCATGCTCCCGTGCCGCTTCTCGACTTCTCCGACGACGTCCCGATGGTCGATTGTCTGCCGCTCGTAAGCCGCCGGAGGCGAGAGGAAGTGAAAGAGATCATGTCCCTTCCCCGCCGCGGCTTCGGCGGCGCCGCGCGCGGCGACCTCGGTGGCGGCCATATGATCGACGACGACCTCGAACCCGTTCTTCGCCCCCCACTCTTTCGTAAAAACATCATCGAACCACCGGTCGTAGCGCGGCACGTAGTGGCTCCACTGGATGATCCGCAGCGTCTTGGGTCGCGCCGCGCGCCGCCCGCAGGAGACCGGCAGGGTCCCCGCCGCCAGCGCGACTCCGGTCGCCTTTAGGAACTCCCGCCGCGTCACGCCGTCGCTCTTGCTCTTCCTCATGTCCTCTCGCGAAAGAGTCCAACACCCAACCTACGACGTCAAGTCGCCAATCCCGTCGTTGCCAACCTCACGAGGAGCGGGCTTCTCCCGGAGCGGGGCCTCTCGGCCTCGGGAGCTCAGCATCCGCGTCCGAGCATCTATAATCGCGAAGTGGCCATCGATCCCGGAACGCCGTTTCCTCCTATCGCGCTCCGGGACGAGAAGGGGCAAATCGCCGAGGTCCCGCCAGGCGAAACCCTCTACGGATTCTTCAAGACAACCTGCCCGACGTGTGAGCTTGCCTGGCCGTACCTCGATCGCATCCGGAGGATCGGTGAGGGAGGAAGCCTGTCGATTCGAGCGGTCTCGCAGGACGAGCCGGAGACGACCCGGCGCTTCTACGAAGAGCTCGGCGTCCGGATTCCGACGCTCTACGATGCCGAGCCGTGGACCGCTTCCGAAACTCTCGGGCTGGCCGCTGTTCCCACATTTCTGATGGTCGGGTCCGATGGCGTTCTGCGCGACTCGGCGGTGGGATTCCAGCGGGATAAGATGGAAGAGTTCGCCGGTCTCGCGGCCCGCCTTGCCGGCCGGCCGCCGGCGGCGCTTTTTTCGCCCGGCGAGGACGTGCCGGCGTGGAAACCCGGCTGAACGTCTCGCAATGCGGGCAGTTAGCCAAGAGCGGGTAATCAGTGATAGGTGATAGCTGATCGGAACCAAGATCCGGCGAGAAATGAACAAACCTCGAACGTTTGGAGAGTTGAAGGAGAGCGGGTATCGGCCGCGGGGCGTCAAGGAGGAGCTGCGCGAGAATCTCCGGCGCGCGCTCTCCGCCGGCGAGAACCCGTTCGCAGGAATCCATGGATACGAGAGGACCGTGCTTCCGTCCCTTCACAACGCGATCCTCTCCAAGCACGACTTCCTGCTGTTGGGTCTGCGCGGTCAGGCCAAGACGCGGCTCCTGCGAATGCTCGTCAATCTCCTCGATCCCGAGATCCCGGCCATCGCCGGCAGCGAGTTAAACGAAGATCCCTTCGAGCCGATCACCAAGTACGGCCGCCGGATCCTGGCCGAGAAGGGGGACGCCACTCCGCTCGACTGGATTCCCCGCTCCGAACGCTACCGGGAAAAGCTCGCCACCCCCGACGTGACGATCGCGGATCTGATCGGCGACGTGGACCCGATCAAGGCCGCCACCGAGCGCCGCTCCTACTCCGACGAAGAAGTCATCCACTTCGGCATCGTGCCGCGAACCAACCGCGGGATCTTCGCGATCAACGAGCTGCCGGACCTGCAACCGCGGATTCAGGTCGGCTTACTCAACATCCTGGAGGAGCGGGACCTGCAGATCCGCGGGTTCCCGATCCGAATCCCGCTCGATATCCTGCTCGTCTTCTCGGCCAACCCGGAGGACTACACCAACCGCGGCAACATCATCACGCCGCTGAAGGACCGGATCTCCTCGCAGATCGTGACGCACTACCCCGACGACGTGAAGACCGCCGCGAAGATCACGGCGCAGGAGGCGTGGCTCGAGCGCGAACAGGAACCGCGCGCGGAGATCCCCGACTTCTTCCGCGAGCTGGTCGAAGAGGTCGCGTTCGCGGCCCGATCGAGCGAGTTCGTGGATCAGTCCTCGGGCGTGTCGGCGCGCATGCCCATCTCGGCGATCGAGATCCTCGTCTCGAATCTCGAGAGGCGCGGCTTGAAGCACGGCGAGAACCGCGTCGCGCCTCGCCTCTGCGACCTGCCGGCGACACTCCCGGCGATCACCGGCAAAGTCGAGATGGTCTACGAGGGGGAGCAGCAAGGGGCCGAAGTCGTCGCCAAGCGCCTGATCGGAACAGCCGTCAAGAAGCTGTTCGACGCCCGCTTCCCCGCGCCCGACTCGGGACGCCCCACGCAGCGGCGCCGCGAGGAGCTGGAGGAAGCCTCAGACGAAGTTCCGCCCGTGCGACGCAGCCGTGCCAACCCTGCGCCTGAAAAGATCCATCCGCTGTACGAGCCGATCGTCGAGTGGTTCGCGGCCGGCAACAAGATCACCCTCTCTGACGACACGCCCTTCCCCGAACACCTCGCGGCGTTGGAGTCCGTTCCGGGATTGCGCAGGGCTGTCGAAGAACACTTCGCTCCAGCGTCCGTGGAAGAACGTTCGGTCGGCATGGAGCTGGTTCTCGAAGGCCTGACCCAGCACCTGAAGATCGCGCGCGAGGACCTGGACTCCAAGGTCTCCTATACCGAGATGTTGAAGTTCAACCTTGTGAGGAGCCGCAGTTAGCCGGGCGAGTCTTCAGCTGTCAGTTATCAGTAGTCAGTTTCGTGCAGGACTTCAAGAAGCTTAACGTCTGGAAGAAGGCGCACGACCTCACATTAGGTGTTTACTCAGCGACTCGGTCTTTTCCTCCCGAGGAGGTGTTCGGCCTTCGCAGCCAGATGCGCCGCGCCTCTTCATCAATTGGTATTAACATCGCGGAAGGATGCGGTCACAGCAGCCAGCTCGAGCTCAGGCGGTATCTGAGAATGTCTCAAGGCTCAGCGAGCGAGCTCGAGTACGAGCTCCTGCTCGCAAGGGGCCTCGGGCTGCTATCCGAAAAGGTCTATGGGGACCTTTCGAATCAAGTCGTCGAAATCAAGAGAATGGCCACTGCCTTGATTCGAAAACTGAGAACTGAAAACTGGAAACCGAAAACTCGCTTCGCACTCGGATCGGGTCGAAAGAGCCACTTCTCGGCTGTTTTCTCACCTGGCCAACCGCCGGCGTGGCGGAGTTGCTCGCTCTCGCCGGCTTCGACTTTCTCGTTCTCGACGCCGAGCATGGATTCTTCTCGATCGAGTCGATCGAGGCGATGGTGATCGCGGCGGATGGAGCGGGGATTCCGGCGATCGTGCGGGTCCCCTCCTGCACGGCGGCGGAGGTGGGACGGAGCCTGGACGCGGGCGCGGCCGGGATCCTCTTCCCGCGCGGCGACGGCTGCGCGACCGTGCGCGGTGCGATCCAGAGCGCGAAGTTCCCGCCGGAGGGAAAGCGCGGCCTCGGGAGCGTTCGGGCGAATCGCTACGGAACGCAACCGCTCGATCGCTTCGTCAAGGAATCGAACGAGCGCACGGTGATCGCGGCTCAGATCGAGACCGCGGGTGCGCTCGCCGAGCTTCACGAGATCGCCGCGGAGCCCGGTCTCGACGTGCTCTACGTGGGACCCAATGACCTGACGCAGGCCCTCGGGGTCCCCGGACAGTACAGCGATTCGCGCTACCGGGAAGCCCTCGCCAGGATCGCCGGTCAGGCGAAGACCGCCGGTAAGACCGCCGGAATCATGCTCGGCCGCGCCGACCAGATCCCGGCACTCCGAGAGCTCGGATACCGCTTCTTCACGACAAGCGATCGGACTCTGATCCTCGAGTCCGCGCGCACCTGGCGCGCGTCCCTCCCCGGGAAACCGTAGACGGGAAGCAAGAAACGACGGGCCAATCCTCGTTTTCCGTTTCCCGTTTTCCGGCTCTGCCTCCAGATCGAAGGCCGGGGGTCTGCGACGCGAGTCGTAGAATGGGCTGGTGCGTTACCGGTACTCCGACTACCCCGTGGATTTGCTGCGGGCGCTCCTCACCTATCAGGAGCTGGTCAAGCTCTTCCTGCAGCTCGTTCTTCAGACGGGCGGAGACGTCGAGGAAGCGCTCAAGTGGATGAAGTACCTGCAGGAGCGCGGGATCATCGACCCCTCGATCGACCTCGAGGAATTTGCGAAGGTCCTCCAGAAGAACGAGATCGTCGAGGAACGGGACGGGCAGCTCGCCCTTTCCGCTGCCGGCGAGCGGCAGATCCGCCGCTCCGCCCTGGAGGAGATCTTCTCATCGCTGTCCAAATCCGGGGCCGGCTACCACTCGATTCCGCGCGCCGGATCGGGAGGCGAGCTTCTGCCGGAGACGCGCCCGTACGAATTCGGCGACAACCCGACCGCGATCGACGGCGTCCGCACGATCGGCAACGCCGTGCGCCGCGACGTCGAGAACATCGCTCTGCAGCCTCAGGACTTCGAGGTTCACGAGGAGGAGCACCTGACCTCCTGCGCCACGGTGCTCGCGATCGACATCTCTCATTCGATGATCCTCTATGGCGAGGACCGCTTCACGCCGGCGAAGAAAGTGGCGCTGGCCTTAGTCGAGCTCATCCAGTCCAAGTACCCCAAGGACTCGATCGAGGTCCTTCTCTTCGGAGACGACGCGAAGCGCGTCCCCATCTCGGAGATCTCGAAGACTCAGGTCGGGCCGTTCCACACGAACACGCGAGCGGGGCTGGCCCTCGCGCGAAAGCTCCTGCAGCACAAGAAGAACCCGAACAAGCAGGTCTTCCTGATCACCGACGGCAAGCCCTCCGCGATCTGGGAGCGGGGAAGGCTGTATAAGAACCCCTTCGGCCTGGACCTGAAGATCGTCAACCGCACCCTCGAGGAAGCGGACGCCTGCCGCCGGGACGGGATCACGATTACGACCTTCATGATCGCCACCGACAGCTACCTGGTGGACTTCGTGGACAAGCTCACCAAGATCAACCGGGGGCGCGCCTACTACGCCTCCCCGTACAACCTCGCGGAGTTTCTCTTCACCGACTACATCCGCAACCGGAAGAA